>Ga0351842_1085_pt2 | contig 27309 bp, 21 predicted proteins | sample TotcelHFGM3001L3_FD_206877 | JGI IMG/M metagenome (GOLD analysis project Ga0351842, IMG submission 206877) | Enriched cells from coal bed in the Powder River Basin, Montana, United States - Total cells FGM rep1 HSBNCT.FGM.300.1.L3 ... | reverse complement strand
TTTTCTCATCGCTTTGCTCCGTCCTGTTGCCTGTTTTGTTGATTCCGCCGTCCCTGGTTGGAGTGCAGCGATGCTGGCATGACGGCACTTTCTCATAGATGCTGTATCAAGTCAAGAAACCGTACCTTTTCCTCATGGAGCCTCCTGTCGTCGTCAGATTGATTTTAAGGGCGCTGGGGATCATTCGGCCGGGGATGGCGCCGGCCATCTTGCCGCAAGGCCTGAAAAATGACCGGCGACCCGGACATTGCAAAGAGAGCGGATTCCTGCGGAGCGGGAATCCGCCGGCAGGGGTTTCAAAACAGCCTTTTGATCATCTCGGGATATGCCGGCGGTTCCGGCAGAAAGATGCCTTCCGGATCGACGAATTCCCTCAGCACAAACAGCTCCCGATAGCTGGGGTAATGCGTTTCTCCGCTCACCCTGGAAATATTGAGATCGAAACTGCAGTTGTCTCTGATTTTTTCGACGGGCACCCCCGGGTGAAAGGTATCCAGGTACATGATACCGTCCCGGTCAAACCGGAAGACGCCCATGTTCGTCACCACGGCCTCCGGGCCGCAATTCGCAAACGGACTGTTCTTCAGGGCCTCTTTTTTGGGCTTCCATTCCCTTTTTTCCCAGTCCCAGCACCACCAGCCCGGCGTGGTGGTATATTCGTTGCGCTCGACGAACCTTCTTTTTTCCTGAAGCATGATGAACACGGTCCGCTTCGCCATGGTCCCGATGTCCGAATTGCCGCCGCTGCCCGTCAGGCGGCTGTCGGGCTTGAAATAATCCTCACCGATCGACGTCACGTTCGCCCCCCCGTATTGATCGATCGCCGCTCCGCCTAGAAAACCGAGCGAAACATAACCCCGCTGAAGATAATAGGCGAACGTGTCCACCAGCCCTCCCAGCGTGGACGCCAGGTAACTCGCCCGGACATCGCAAACGCTCATGGGGGTGTGCATCGTCTTGCCGTCGCAGATGCCTGCCTCATAGATCAGCGCGGCATGGGGCGCATGCAGCAGGTTTGCCGTCATAATGGCGAGCATGGGAAGACCCGTGCCGGCAAAAACGATGTCGTCGTCCCGGACCTCGCGCGAGCAGGCAATGGCCATCAGTTCGGGCAAAGCGAATTCGCCGCTCCTTGCCGGCTCATCGGGAATTTTTTCCAATACGTCCAACAGCGCTTCAATGGATTGACTTGACATCCTGTTTCCCCCCTTCCAGTGGTTAATGAACCCGTAAAAAGTCGAAATAATCTTTAATTCCTGACGGCTTCGTAAAAAAGTTCCGCAGGCAAGGCGCACGAATCATGAGGAATAAGGCGTACTTAAGCGTACGCCGCAATGACGAAGGATGAAGCGCAACGCAGCATCCGGACTTTTTGCGAAGCCGTCATGGTTAATAACCGCTTTTCATGACGGACAAAGGCATTCTCATCGCCGGTGAAGGCTTCTTGCCCCGTACCAGTTTGGTGCTGTAACCGAGTGTGCTGTCCGCTTTGAGATCCAGCAATCTTTTTGTGCCGACCTTTTCGAGGAAGGCCTCCCAGTTTGCCGGTTCAAAGACCCACTCGTCCAGCCATTTTTTCAAATCCTCCGCGCTGCGGGAGGTCTGATTCATCGCCTGGATAAACTTTGCGTCGTAATCATAGAAATAGGGCGTTCCGCTCGGATAGGCCCCGTAGTTGACCTGCACGATGCAATCCACGACAAAATAGGGGATCTGGTTGGATTCCGGCTGGCGCCGCAGCTCCGCTTCGGAAACAATTTCCTCGCAGGTCAGGATGACCCGGTCGCTGGCAAAGGCCATCTCCTTGTCCAGCGTGCCGATGCCCCGCCATCTTGCCGTTCCTTTTTCGCCGACCTGGGAAACATGGATGACGGCGAGCTCCGGCCGAATGGCAGGCAGCAGATAGACAGAACCTTCCCTGAAAAACGGGTCCTCCATGGGAACGAACTTCTTTGCGGCGATCTTCGGGTTTTTGCCGTCCCTGAGGCCGGCCTTTCCCAGCGCATCATAATCCGGGTTGTAAAGATCGGACCCGGGGGGCGCGTAATAGGGCATGAAGGGGCTTCCCACGGCGCCCGCCAGGAATCGCAGGGCCATCGCGCCATGGGAGTACTCCTCTATCTTCAGCTTCCCCTGCTTGTATCGATGGCCCGATTGAACATCGAGCTTTCCCGCCATCTCGCCCCAGCCCGTCCAGGCTGTTTCATGAATGGACATCCGGTCAGCCGCATTGAGCATCCAGGATGTCAGGCATCCATGCGGATCGATATTGTGAATATCCTTGACCCCCTGCCGGATCGTTTCCCAGACCCAGGCAACGGGATTCCGGTTCATGGCGGTAAATCCGCCCGTGCACATCATGATGCCGTCGTGCATGTACTTCCTGACGGCCTCCTCCAGGGACAGGATTTCGGCCTTCTTGGTTTTCATATGCCTTGCATTCATGCGTATTCCCCCCTCCTGAAAAGTTTTCGGCGGGCAGCCGTTCCTCCGGAAACTAATCCGGCTCCGTCGCTGCCGTGGTGAGGTATTCGACAATCTTCTTCAGCGGCGTGCCGGGGCCGAAAACCTCGGCGACGCCCGCCTGCTTGAGCACGGGAATATCATCGGGCGCAACGGTTCCGCCGAAGATCACCTTCACGTGATCGAGATTCTGCTCTTTGAGCAGGGCGATCACCCTGGGCACGAGTTCCAGGTGGTTCCCGGACAGCGAACTGAGTCCGATGAAATCGACGTCTTCCTGTACAGCCATCTTGATGATGTTCGACGGCATCTGGTTGCCGACATAGATCACTTCCATTCCCGCATCGCGAAGCGCCCTCGCGACCACGATGCTTCCGCGCCAGTGGGCGTCCATCCCGAGACGGGCCATGAGGATTCGAATTCTTTTGTTCATTTTGATTCACCTTTCCATTTTGAGAGATTAGAACAGCGGAGGATTCCAGACACCGTAAACCTTCCTGAGGGTTTGCGAAACCTCCCCCTGCGTCACATAGCCCTTGACGCCTTCCACAAGCAGCTCCATGAGGTTTTGTTCTTCTTCACAGCCGCGGGCCAGCGCATCCAGGGTCTTCCGGACTTGCGCGGCATCCCTCCGCCCCCTGATCCGGTCCAGTTTTGCTTTCTGAATCTGCAGGGTCTCCGGCAGGCTGAAGAGCTCGATCGGAAGTTTTTCGTCGGCGATCTGGAAACAATTGACGCCGACAATGGGCATCTCCCCGGATTCGACCCGGGTCTGATACTGATACGCGGCCGCCGAGATCTCGCCGTGAATCCACCCCTTCTCAACCGTCTTGACGATTCCACCCATCCCTTCAATATCATTCAGGATATCGTTTACGGCCTCCTCCATGCGGCTGGTCAGGGACTCCAGAAAATAGGACCCCCCGAGGGGATCCACCGTATTCGTGACGCCGGTTTCGGACTGCAGGATCTGCTGGGTCCTCAAAGCCGTCAGCGAGGAAAGCTCCGTGGGCACGCAGAGGGCTTCGTCGTAAGCGTCCACATGGACGGACTGGGCGCCGCCCAGGACGGCGGCCATGGCATGGTAGGAGGCGCGGGCGATATTATTGAGCGGCTGCTGTGCCGTCAGCGCCACCCCCGCCGTCTGGACGTGAAACCTGAACATCAGGGAGCGGGGATCTTTCGGCGCAAAACGTTCCCTCATGATCCGGCTGTAGATCCTTCTTGCCGCCCGGTATTTCGCGATTTCCTCAAAAAAGTCGTTGTGCGCCGAGAGGAAAAAACTCAGGCGCGGCGCGAAGCGGTCAATCTCATACCCGCGCCGGATCAGCTCCTCGGAGCAGGCCACGGCATTGGCAATGACAAAGGCGACCTCCTGCGGCGCCGTGCATCCGGCCTCGCGGTAATTGTAACCCGCGAAGCTGATGGGATTCCACCTGGGCGCGTACTTTGTGCAGAATTCAATGGCGTCGCAGCTCAGCCGGAAGGAGACCTGCGGGGGCGTGACGCTGGGGGCGATCGTGACGGCCGTCTCCAGCAGGAAATCATTCTGGCTGGTCCCCGCCAGTCTGCTGAGCGGCACACCCCGGTTGCCGGCATTGGCAAAATACATGGACTGGACCGAGATGTTGCAGATGGGCTGGCAGGTTACCAGCGAAACGCTGACCTCGTCGATGGGAATGCCGTCGAAGAGGATCTGCATATCCTCGATGGAATCGATCGAGACGCCGCCTCGACCCACGTCGGCGTACACCTCGGGGTCGTCGCTGTCGTAACCCCGCAGCGTCGGGTAGTCGAAGACGCCGTTGATGCCCGTGGCGCCCTGATGGAGCAGAAACTTGTATCGCTTGTTCGTTTCCTCCGGCGGGCCGAAACCGGCTAACTGCCGGTGCGTCCAGGTCCGGCCCCGGTACATCGTGGGATGAACGCCGCGGACATAGGGCGCCTCCCCGGGAAAGCCGAGGTCGCGAAGGTAGTCTCCGTCACGTAAATCCCATGGCGTATAGAGAGGTTTTATTTCAAACCCCGACAGGGTCTCATACTTCTGTTTGAGCTCCCTATGGCACGAATAAGCTTCATCCCGCCATACCTGATCTGCCTTGCGGATCTTTTCCATCTTGTCGTCATTCAATAGAGCGGTCGTCACGTCACAATCCTCCTGTATTTTCGATAACCCTGATAGATAGCACAGAGCGTGCCAGAAAAAATGTTTTCGATGAAAGGTGAAAATGTTCATTAATACAGTAAGGTGAAGCGCTTCTCAAGAGGACGGGCCGAAACTGTGGGACAGAAAATGTGGAGTAATTGCACGAGGGCCATGTTCAAGCACAGGACCGTAAAGATTCTAACCCATCTATTCTGCTTGAGAAAAAAGGGGGCTGAATGCGGCCGAAGCAATGCGTAAAAAAAACACATGTACTGTGATAATATTTCACATCATTATCAACGCGGCAAGTTCGCCGTCAGATAATCCAGAGTGATGGGAAGGTCCAGTTCCATTCTCTTGACAACCTGGATACCGATTTGTATGCGCCCGGTCCGGCATTCATAAAGGTGGCCGCCGCCCTCGCGTCCGGCTGTGAGAAAATGCAGATGAAAACCGGGGAAATTCAGGGCGCGGATGAATTTCGGCGTGTAAAACCCGGCCAGTACGCCTGTCACGTTCTCGTATTCAAAGACGGGACGGTTGTGATGATCTTCGCTCAAAGGCTGATAATTCTCCTGCCGTGCGACCGACCATACCTTCACCTGCCTGAAAAAGCCGTCGATGCGAATGGCGTATAGCATGTTGTCCGAAGGCAGCAGGCGATTCAGGACGGCATTGAAGGCGTCGTAGTCCAAATCTGTGTCAATCTCCTCTACAAAGGAAGGCCGATAGAAGGTCACACATGCAAAAGGCGTCTGAACCTCGTCATCAACGGGATAGGTTTTTCCGTCTGCGTGCAACTGGTAGATCACGCCGTCGAGCATGACCATTTCGCCGTCGAGGTTATTGAAGGTGCCAAGGCCGAAATCGCCGTGTCGCCTGAGATCTCCGAGGCGGGTGTCTTCCTCGTAATAGCCCTTGAGCATGGCGTTGACCGGTGCGGAAAGATAAACGGTGTTGATCTCCCTTCCCCCGCTCAGGTAAAGTTTCAGGGCTTCCCGGACGACCTCGGACGGAGACTGACCGGATTGTCCGGCCCATTGCAGCAAGGCCTCGCGAAGATACACAGGCAGATCGATAGTCATCTTTTCATCCGCCCCGGCATGATCCGTCATTGATTGTACCTCCCCTGTAATGATCGATAGGTTTTTTCGAGCGTTGCTTTCCATCCTTCGCGACGATTCCGTCGAGGCCATTGCCGGGGCCGAAATAGAGCAGTTACCCTTTTTCTACGGCCCCCCCATGCCGAAAAGGGTTCCCCACCTGACGTTCATCGGCTGGACCATATCTTTCTCAGGAAATGGGGGCGCGGTTTTTTCAGGGGTGTTGTCCAGAGATAGATTTTTGCGCTCTTTCCCCTCTCGTAATGAACTGTGGCCTCCACATCCGGGTCGACGCCTTCGATATCGAAATTATGAGAGACGATCCGGGAACCGGGTTTCATTTTATCCAGCTGCGGAATGAGGGCGACATTGAGTTCCGGCAGCAGATAGAGCGTCACGACGGAAGCCTGGCTCAGATCGAGGTCGAAAATATCCTGCCGCTTGATCGTGACCAGCGCTTCCAGCTTCTCCTTTTTAACATTTCTGACGGATTTTTCCACCAGGTTGGGATTGAGATCGAATCCATAGGCTTTGCATCCCGCTTTTTTCGCCGCCGCGATCACAATGCGGCCGTCGCCACAGCCCAGATCATAAACCACATCCGTTTGCCTGACCTCAGCCAGCCTGAGCATGATCTCCACGACCTCGTGCGGTGTTGCGACGAAATGCACATCCGGCTCCCTTGTCGTGGCTTTTTCCGCCCGGGCCTCTGTTAATCCCAAAGACGTTCTCATGGTCTGCCCGTCGTGTGCCTGGAGACTCAGCACAGCCAAAAGGAAGACCGGGAAAAGAATGAACCATGCGGGCCCTTTCTTTTTCATTTGTTTGCCTCCTTGAATCGTTTATGATCGTTACGGGACGAATATTGACGGCTCACTTTCATCTGTAGAAGAATCAGGGGAAGGCCCGCCAGCAGGACGCCGACGCCCACCAGGGCGCCCATTCCGGTGTAAGACAAACTGGCATACAGCATGTAAGCGCAGACCGCGCAGAATAAAAGCGGCGTGAGCGGATACAGCGGCACGCGGAACGGCCGCGCGTCCGCCGGATACCTTCGCCGCAGTACGAAAATCGAGATCCCGACCAACAACAGGAAAAACCAGAACACCGGAGCGGTGTATTCCACCATCATGACGAAGCCGCCGCGCGAGCCTGAGCCCCATACAACGAGCAGCAGCGCAATGGCGCCCTGCAGCAACAGGGCGTTGACCGGCGTGCCCCGACGTCCGTGCCAGCGACCCAGGAAACGGAAAAGCGAATGATCCTGACCGAGCGCGAAGCTCGAGCGGGCGCCCGTGATGATTGCCGCGTTCATCGTGCTGAGCGCCGCCGGCAGAATCAGCAGGCTGATGAAACGTGCGCCATTCGGGCCGAAAACATGGCGCATGAGGTCGGCCATGACGGCGTCCGATCCCGCCATGGCGGATAACCCCAGGCTTTTGACGAGAGCCAGATTGACCAGCAGATAAATGAGCGTGACAGCTCCGATGCTGTAAAGAAGCACCCGCGTCATATTGCGCCGCGTGGATCGGACTTCGGCGGACAGAAAAGCCGCCTCGTTCCAGCCGCCGTAAGTCAGAAGCACAAAGATCATCGCCGTTCCGAGCGCAGCCCTGCCCGGAATCATGCTGCCCGACCGGGGGGCAATCTGGGGGTCGGCCAGGAAAAATCCAATGCCGGCGACGGTCAGCAAGCCCAGCAAGATCACCGCAACGAGAATGCGTTGCATCCATTTCCCCTGCTCGATGCCGGCCACATTCACGGCGGTCAGCAAGATGATGGACAGCGAGGCGTACAGAGACGTGGAATGGGCGCCCAGGCGCAGCACTTCGGAGGCGTAGTCGCCGATCAGAAAAGCGACCATGGCAATGGATCCGGTCTGAATCACCGCCGTTCGCGACCATACAAACAGAAAAGCCGGAAAACCGCCGAAGGCCTTGGTCAGATAATGGTAATCGCCGCCGGCATGCGGATAGGCGGATGTCAGCTCCGCATAACAGAGTGCGCCGATGAGGGACGCCGCTCCGCCCAGGAGCCAGAATAGAATGAGCATTCCTTCGCTGTCGGCGTTCGCGGCGACGATGGACGGCGTTTTGAAAATGCCGACGCCCACGACGACGCCTACGACGATGGCTGTGGCGTCGAAGACGGAGAGCGTCTCACGTGGCGTTGAGGCAGACAGCATCCTTGCCTTTTCCGAGTGCGATGAAGCGTCAGAACGGACGGGCGCCCCGCCATAGCGTGATCTTTGTTTGAAAAATGGCGTCGCAGCGGCTCAAAATCTTTCATTTGCCGCTTGCGGACCCTTTCTCACCGGCTGTGCGAAGGTCTCATATCCTCCGAAGCGACGGATCGGACCCCATCAAAAGGGCCCGCCAACGGCGGACCCCTTTTCTGGCGAGGCGCCGGCCCTTTCCCCGCAGGACCATAAGGCCTGTTTTCGGCGGGCCGATTCTACTGGCCGCCCTGTCCGGCGACGAACCCTTTCGACGGCGGCCCTGTATCGGCAGGCGTTCCCGCGATCTGTGCGAGATAGGCCGCGCCGAGTTTTTTCAGATGCTCGCTGACGTTGTCGAAGTAGTTGAAATGCGCCTGCTCTTCATCTACAATGGTTTCGAAAAGCTTCATGCTCGTGCTGTCGCCGTTTTCACGACAGATGAGCAGAAACTGGTTGTAGATATCCATCGTTTCATCTTCCAGCCCCGCATCGAAGGGAAAGACGGCATCGATCTTCTGTCCCTTGACGACCTTGCCGGCCAGGTCGGTCGTCGGCTCCCCGCCGAGTTCCTTGATGCGCTCGGCGAACATCTCCGCATGGCGCATCTCGTCGATGGCGATGAGCTTGACCTTTGCCGCCAGATCGCCGTAATCCATGTCGTCGAGGTTGTAGTGCTGGTTCATGTACTGGTGAATCGCCTGCAACTCCATCGAGCGCCCCTTGTTGAGCGTCTCGATGACTTTCTTTTTCCGCTGCTCCCGGGAACTCTGAACCATCTTCCGCCTCCTTTGTCTGTCAGTTTATCTTTCGTTTTTTGGAAAAAAAGTGACTGTCAATTAAGTATAAGGAGAAAATAACATTTGTGTCAAGCGCAGAGTCACGGCAGGGCGGAATGCTGCGCCTGATTCGTTATATCTGACGCTATCGCAAAAAAACAAAAATAAGGATGAATCTCGGACGGCTTTGTAAAAAAGTCTGCGGGCAAGGCGCGCAAATCATCAGGCGTTAAGAGTGCTTGTGCATAGGCTGACGCAAAGCATGATGCAGCGCAACGCCGCATCCGGACTTTACGAAGCCGTCACATCTTGCCCGGCAGATACAGGGCAATCTGGGGAAAGACGGTCAGCAGAACCGTGGCCAGCAGCATGAGCAGGAAAAAGGGGAAAGCGGCCCTGGCAATATAAAAGATGTTGTCGTTATTGAGGCCGCTGATGACGAAGAGGTTGAAGCCCACCGGAGGCGTGATCTGGGCCAGTTCAATCATGAGCACGAGATAGATGCCGAACCAGACGGTGTCGAATTTGGCTGCTTCGATCAGGGGCAGAACCAGCGGCGCCGTCATGACGATCATGGAGAAGCCGTCGATCAGGCACCCGAGAATCAGATAGAGAACGGTCAGGATAATGATCAGCGTGTAGGGGGAGAGGCCCATTTCGGTGACATAGCCCGTCAGCGCCCGGGTAATGCCCAGAAAGCCGAAGACGTTGGAAAGATAGGCGGCGCCCATGACGATGAGCATGATCATGCAGCTGGTCCTGACCGAATTGATCATGCTGGTCTTGAAGACGTCCCAGGTCAGGCTCCGGGTCAGCGCGGCAAAAAAGAGGGCGCCGATGACGCCGATGGCTCCCGCTTCGGTCGGCGTCGCCCATCCGAGGTAAATGCTGCCCAGAACCGTGAGGATCAGGACGATCACGGGCGCAATTGCGGGGACGGCTTCGATGCGGTCCCGCCAGGTGTGGCGGGTGTCGCCCCTCGGAGCGAGACTCGGGTTGATCACGCAGCGGACAATGATATAGGCGCTGAAAAGAAAGGCGATCATGAAGCCGGGGATAAAGCCGGCAATGAAGAGTTTCCCGATGCTCACATCTCCGATGATCCCATAGACGAGCATGACCATGCTCGGAGGGATCATGAACCCCAGCGTCCCCGAACCGGCCAGGGAGCCGATGGAAAGGGCGTAATTGTAGCCCCGCTGTTTGAGTTCCGGAACGGTGATCTTGCCGACCGTGGCCGTCGTGGCCGCGGAAGAGCCGCTGACGGCGGCGAAAAACGTACAGGCCAGAATGTTGACGTGGATCAGCCTGCCGGGGATGGCGTCCATCCAGGGCGACAGCCCCTTGAAGAGATTTTCCGAAATCTTGCTCCGGAAGAGGATTTCCCCCATCCAGATAAAGAAGGGCAGGGCCATCATGGTCGAACTGCTCGTATTGTTCCAGGCGATGTTGGACAGGATCGATCCGAAAGAAACGTCGCTGAAGAAAAAGAACCCTCCGATCCCGACCAAGAAAAGCGAAATGCCGATCCAGACCGATCCCCCCATGAAGAGGATCAACAGGCCGACAATGGTTGCCGAAACAGGTCCTAAATCCATATCTGACATATCTTTCTCGTCATTTTATCTGCCAAGGTCGTCTGACTCCTCGAGAATGCGCAGCCCCTGGGCGTCCCCCTTGAGCAGGGCCGCGGCTTTCAGAAACTCGGACAGGAACTGCAGCGTCATGAGCAGGGCTCCGAAGGGCATGAAAAACTGGGGAATGGCCAGATAGGTCTCGGAGACATGCATCGACCGGGATTCGTTGACGACGGAGTCCCAGAAGAATACGAAGGTGAACCAGGTGAACGCGATACAGAAGATAAAGCCGACGACAAAACAGACCATGTCGAAAATGATGCGGGGACGCCCTTTGAGGAAATGGGGCAGCATCATCATGCGGATATGACCCCGTTCGCGCAGGGTATAGGCGAGACCGCAAAAGGTCACCATGGTCATCAGGTAACCGGAATATTCGTCCGTGATGTAGAGCGTTTTGGAGAATACGGTGCGATAGACGATCTCTCCGGCGACAAGCACCATGGCGATGGCTGTCATGATCCCCGCTGTCCAACCGCTGATTCCGGAGAGGTTGTCAATGAAGTTGATGATTTTTTTCATTCACGTCAAAGAAAAGGGACCCCGAAGACCACACCCCGGGGCCCCTTAAGTCTGTGATGGCTCGCTCAAGCGCTTAACTCAGCGCTCAGCGTTTAACCTTCTTTCTGAACTCCGCATAGATTTTCCGGGCATCCGCGGGCGCCCCCTTGAGCCACTCGGCGCGGATATTCTCCGTGATCTTCTCGAGATCTGCAACGAGCTGTTTGGACGGGGCGACGGTCTCGATGCCGTTCTTGTTGCTGATGGCGACCATGTCCCCATCCCATTTTTTCACACCTTCCCAGAGGCTCTTTTCCATTTCCTGACCCGCTTTCACCAGGGCATCTTTCTGGGCCTTGGGCAGTTTGTCGAAGGCCTTCTGGTTGACCGTGACCATGTTGGTGGCGATGGTGATGTTCAGAGGTTCGAAATACTTCAGCACTTCCCAGAATTTGGCGTCAACGGCCGTGGGGGAGGACGTCATGACGGAGTCGATGACGCCGGTTTGCAGCGACGTATAGACCTCGCTGAACGGCAGTGCAAGGGGGATCGCGCCGACGGCTTCCATGACGAGAGCGCCGTTCTTGTCATAGGTGCGGGTTTTGAGGCCTTTGAGATCGGCCAGTGTGACGACCTTCTTTTTGGTCCAGAGGCCGGCGCCGGGCCACGGGGCCGTGTAGAGGATTTTCTGGCCCCATTTTCTGGCGACCTTATCGAAATAGGGGCGGGAGATATCGATCAAGATCTTGAGTTCATCGAAATCTCGGACCAGAAAAGGCAGCGTGACGATCTGAAGAATTTTTTCATCCCCGGCGACCCCGCTGATGAGCATGTCCGAGACCGGGACCAGGCCGTCGCGGACGACCTTCAGGAGTTCCGGGCCCTTGTATCCCAGAGCTCCGCCGGCATGGACGACTATTTCCAGTTCACCCTTGGTTGCCGTGGAGACTTTTTTAGCAAACTCTTCCAGCCCGATGCTGTGCTGATTCTTGGGCGGCCACACGGAATTGGCGTTCCAGGTCGTTTTGGCCAGGGCGGGCGTCATCATAAAAAACATCAAGACGGCGGCGGACACTAACACGGATAAGCCTTTTTTCATTTTCCTCTCTCCCTTTCTCAATTTTTTGATTTGGATGCGGTTAGGCTTGGAGAATCATGACTTCCATGGCTGTGTCCGTCATGACTTCACGCAACCCTTCAAAATGTCGGGATCCTTTGTGCAGGTGAAAACGGAAAGACTCTTGACGGCCTCGCACCCGGATTCACCACGCAAGCGCAAGCGCAAGCGGCGCGGATTATACGAACAGGCCCCATCGATGTCAAGGCAAATGAACATGAAAAATTTAGTGAAGATAGAGACTCCGTTGGATTAATGCCCGTCGATTTGTGCCTCCTGCATGTCCATCCATTCCGCCGGGCAGGGTTGCAATAAAGACAGCAACACTTTCTGATTCTGATTCTCAGGGTTCATCCAGATCGCTTGCTGCTCAGTCGGCACGATGACCGGCATCCTGTCATGGATCGGCTTTATGAGTTCGTTGGGCTGTGTTGTGATGATGGTACAGGTATGGATTGGCTGTCGGTCCGGAGCTTCCCATGATTCATAAAGCCCAGCGAATCCGAAAGGCTTTCCCGATTTTAGTCTGAAAAGAAAGGGCTTCCGCATGCGTCCGGTCTTCTGCCATTCATAGAAGCCGTCGGCGACAATCAAACAGCGGCGCTTCCGGAAGGCATTTCTGAAACTCGGCTTTTCTGCGATGGTTTCCGAACGGGCATTAAACATCCTGTTTCCCATGGACGGATCCTTCGCCCATGATGGAATGAGCCCCCAGCGAAAATGGACAAGGCTGTTTCGATCATCTCTGTGAATACTGTGAATAACGGCCGAGACCGGCTGACCGGGAGAGATATTGTCACCCGTTCTGTATTCGCCGGCGATCGTCCGGATATCAAATGATTCCGCAACGGTTCTTAAATCAGTCAACAGAACAAACCTGCCGCACATGGATGATTCCCCCGTTTCTCATTGACCCCCGACTTTCTTTAAACTATAGAGGAGCGGCCAGATAGAACTTTGCATAACCGCTGGAAAATGGTTCGCGAGCGGCGAATCAAATGTTTTCCGCCTTTCCAGAGAGGTTGTTAACGCTTTGTCCTGAATCATGATTTCTTCTGGTTGTCCTCTTAGCTGAAAAGATTTTTGAGACGCGGCGAAGCCATTTTTCAGCGCTCTTTCGGCAGAGATGCCGTGAATCTGCGCCTTGTCAGGAACCGATCATGGACTGGCTCTTACATATCCCAGCTTATGTCAAGGTGGGAAGCTCTTTTTTGGGGATTCTGCTGCTGTACCGCCTGAAGGTGCCGCTGGGGGCAGCGATCCTGTTTTTTTCGATTCTGCTGACCCTTTGGACCGGGACGGGGTCAAAGGGGTTCCTGTTCCAGATTGAAAGCTTTGCCCTGCCGCAGAATTATCTGCTTTCCGTGATCATCCTGCTGCTTCTTTTTTTCACCGAAGCTCTGAACAAGACGGGCCGGATGGGTCGAACCATCGACGCGCTGAAATCGTGGCTCAAAAGCAAGCATCTCGTCCTGGCGGGACTGCCCGCCCTCGTGGGGCTGCTTCCCATGCCGGCCGGCGCCCTCTTCTCGGCGCCCTTCGTTGACGCCGTCGATCGGGGCCGGGAGATTGAACCGCAACGGAAGGTGGCGATCAATTACTGGTTTCGCCATATCTGGGAGTACTGGTGGCCGCTTTATCCCGGTGTCATTCTGGCCATGCAGTATTCCGCACTTCCGGCGTTGACGTTCTTCCTGATCCAGTTCCCCTTCACGCTTGCGGCGATCCTGGGCGGTCGTCTCTTTATCCTGAGGAAAATCAAACCGTCCAACGATGACCATGTGACCGGAGGGCGCTTCGACGCGGCCGGCGTTCTTTCCGCACTAGGTCCGATCGGGCTCCTGGTTGTTATTTCCGTTGTGGGTTCGGCGGTGGGGTCCGGATTCGGTCTTGACGGGATCCTGGCCAATCTCGTCGCGATGGTCTTCGGACTATTGGCGGCGCTCATGGCGGTTTTTGCGGGTCATGCCCCGGCTTTCGGCCCCGCCTTGCGTATGCTGAAACGCCGGGATACCTGGCTCATGGTCGTTTTGGTGATCGGCATTCAGGCCTTTGCGGCGTCGCTCGCCTGTCCGATCGATGCGACGGGGGCAACCCTGATCACCGGCATGCGAGACGAACTCATGCGGACCGGCGTGCCGCTGCTCCTGATCATCATGCTGATTCCGTTCATCTCGGGCATGGTCACGGGAGTGGCCTTCGGCTTTGTCGGCGCGAGCTTCCCCATCGTCTTCGCCCTTGTCGGTCCCGATCCCCCCCTTGCTGTGGCGGCGGCAACGACGGCTTTTGCCTACACGTTCGGCTACATGGGCATGATGCTGTCGCCCATGCATGCCTGCTTTGTCGTAACCGCCGAATACTTCAAAACATCCATCTTCGGGGTTTACCGCTATATCATCGGACCGGCGTTCGTCATTCTGCTGGCGTCCATTCTTCTTTCGGCGCTTTATCGTTATGCTTTCTGAGCGGGACGCCGCCTTGTTTTCATGATGTTTTTTTTGACTATTCCGGCTCTTTCATTTATATTGCCCCGCACTCTCCGGCCGCCCGGCGCCGGAAGGGGCAAGGGATGCCTTTGAGCCACGGCGAAGCCATTTATCAAACGTCTCGACGGGCCCTCCTCCCTGTGGAAAAGTTTTTTTAAGTCGCGGCCAAACGATTTTTCAAAGGTGGTGAAATTTCTCGAAAGGGTCTGAAATGAAGCATTATTTATGGATTCTCGGTGTGGCGATGCTCCTGCCGGGCGCTTCTCCCGCCGGTTCCGCCGATGCCCTTATCCACGAGGGAGAACATCTGACCATGGAACGATGCATTGATATTGCCGTCCGGAATCAGCCGGTGATCCTTCAGTATCACTATACGGCGCAGGTTAACGAAGCGCTGCTGGGACAAGCCAGGGCCGGCTATTATCCCCAGCTGGATGTCACGGCGAGCTACAACCAGTATAACGCGGTTTCCCGTCACAACGACCCCCATAGCCCCATCACACAATACGGCTACGAATACGGCGGCAACAATGTGGCCCTCAAGCAGAAGATCTATGACTTCGGGAAGCGGGAGGCGAACGTGGATGTCGCCCGCCTCAACCGGCAGGCGGCGCTCTCCGACGTCGAGAATCAGATCGCAACGGTCGTCAACAGCGTCAAGGCAGCCTACTACGGTGTATTGAGCACAACGCGGTCGCTTGCCGTCCACCGGGAAGCGCTCGATCAGTACCGGCAGCAACTCGATCAGGCCCGGCTGTTTTTTGAATCCGGCAAGAAACCCAGATATGATGTCACGACGGCGGAGGTCAACCTGAGCAGCGCCGAGGTCAGACTGATCCAGGCGGAAAACGATCTCGACAGCGCCTGGGTGCATTTGAACAACGCCATGGGCTATGATGGGTCCGCCCGCTATACCATCGAGGATCCGCCGGTACCCGGCGTCTATCCGGTCGATGAGCAGGCGGCGCTGGACCAGGCGTATCAGAAGCGGTCCGACCTGCAGTCGCTGCTGAACCAGAAGGCCTCGGCGGAGCGCGCCGTCGAAGCGGCGAAAAGGGATTATTTCCCTTCCCTGGACGCCTCGGCGGGGTACGACTTCGGCGGAAGCCAGACGCCCCTGTCCCAGGGATGGAACGCCGGGGTGGCGCTGACCTGGAATCTTTTCAAGGGGTTGTCAACAAAAAAGGAAATTGAGAGGGCGGCGGCAAGTCTCAAGGTGGTGGAAGCACGAATCGCCGGCCTGAAACTGCAAATCCGTCAGGATATCAAAAAGGCCATGCTGGACATTAGGAAAGCGAAGGAGACGACCGTCTATGCCGAAGTCCAGGTCAGGCAGGCGAAGGAAAATCTCGATCTGGCCAATCTGCGTTACAAAGCAGGCTTGGGAACGCCGCTTGATGTCACGAACGCCGCGGTTTCCGACAGCAATGCCAAGCTGACCCGGATCGCGGCCGTCTATCAATTTCACACCGCCGTTGCAAATATCGAAAAAGCAATGGGAACCCGATAAGGACAGGAGGAGACGACTTGAAGATCCATGGCGATATGCGCCGTTATGTCCGTAAGGACTTGAATCCTCGGCTGAAGCACGGGGACAAGGATTCACGCTCCCGCGGCCCCGACCGGCTCGCGGCTTTGCTGGTCGGCATCCTGTTTCTCTCCACGGCCGCCGCATGCAAGAAAGAAGAGCCGCCGATGGCCTTCCCCCCGGCGGCCGTACTGGCCGTCAAGGCGGTGCAGAAAGATATGCCCGTCGTCATCCCGGCAATCGGGACGGTCGAGGCCTCCCGTTCCGTGGGCATAACATCCCGGGTCGGCGGTCAACTGCTTGCGATCCATTTCAAAGAGGGGCAGGATGTCCGGGAAGGACAGCCGCTTTTTACCATCGACCCGGCGCCGTACCGGGAAAAACTCCGTCAGGCGGAGGGAAAACGGGCCAGGGACGTTGCCCAGTTCCGCTACAATCAGGAAGAGGCAAAACGTTACGCCTTCCTGTTCGAGAAGGGGGCCGTGGCGAAGTCGGAGGCGGAGAAATACAGCACCGACGCGGCCTCCTATGAGGCCGCCGTCAAATCGAGCGAGGCGGAGGTTGAACAGGCCCGCCTGGATCTCGCCTATTGCGACATCTCGGCGCCTTTTACGGGTCGCACCGGGGCCTATGGGATCAATGTGGGCGCCCTTGTCAGGGCCAACGACACGCCGCTGACCACCCTGAACCGGATTGCGCCGGTTCATGTAAAATTCTCCGTTCCCGAAAAATACCTGCCCGACGTGAAGCGGTACCGGGCGGCGGGCCACGTTCAGATTAAGGTGAGCCCCTCCGCGGACTTCAAAGGAGAGGTCCGTACCGGCAAGCTCGTCTTCATCGACAACAGCATCGATGTCAGCACGGGGATGATCCAGCTCAAGGCCGAATTTCCCAATTCAGACCGCTTCCTCTGGCCCGGCCAATTCATCAACGTGGTCCTGCAGCTGACCGTTCAGAGCAACGCTGTCGTCGTGCCGTTGCGGTCCGTTCAGGCGGGCGAGAAAGGCTCCTTTGTCCTCGTCGTCAAACCGGACATGACCGCCGAAATGCGCCCGGTTGTCGTGGATCGTTCGGTGGCTGAGGAATCGGTGATCGCCAAAGGCCTGACGGCCGGGGAGACCGTTGTCACGGACGGCCACCTTAAAGTCCGTCCGGGCGGCCATGTGGAGATCAGGGACCATCTGGGAGCGGCGGCAGCCAACGCCGGAGGCGCAACTCCGACCGCTGCAGGGGGCGTGAAGCCGTGAATATATCCGCGCTATGGATTCGCCGACCGGTCATGACGAGCCTCGTCATGATAAGCCTGCTGTTTTTTGGAATCATCGGCTACCGGAGCCTTCCGGTCAACGATCTGCCGCAGATGGATTTTCCCACCATCCAGGTCACGGCCGCGCTGCCGGGCGCAAGTCCGGAAACCATGGCGGCGATCGTCGCCACGCCCTTGGAAAAGAAGTTTGCCACGATCCAGGGGATCGAATCCATGAGTTCCACAAGCAGCCAGGGATCGACATCCATCGTGATGCAGTTTGCCCTGGACCGCAACATCGACGCCGCCGCCCAAGATGTGAATGCCATGATCACTGCGGCCTCCGGGCTCTTGCCGCCAATGCCTGCGCCGCCCGCCTACGAGAAAGTCAACCCTGCGCAGCAGCCGATCATGTTTTTCGCCATGCTCGGAGAGTCTGTCAAGGAGACGACCATGTACGAGTATGTGGACACGGTCATTTCGCCGAGCCTGTCCACGATCAAGGGAGTCTCTGAGGTCGTCAAGTATGGGAAAAAGTATGCCGTCCGCATCCAGATCAATCCCCACAGCCTGTCCAACAAGGGGATTGGCGTCAATGAGCTGGCCGGCGCCATCAGCTCGGGCAATGTCAACATCCCCGGCGGTTCCATCGACGGCCCTCATCAATCTTATACCATCGATCCGCAGGGGCAGCTCAAAAACGGCGAGGGCTACAATCGACTTGTCGTTGCCTACCAGAACGGCTACCCCGTCCGGATCCGGGATGTGGGGCGGGCGATCGACAGCGTTGACAGCAAGAAAGTGACGGTCTGGTATGTAGATGACGTCTATGCAGCGCAGACCGTCGTCTTTGCCGTCCGCAAACAGCCCGGAGCGAACGCCGTCGCCGTGGCGGATCAGATCAAAGCCCTCATGCCGTCCCTCGCCGAGCAGATTCCGAAAGGCATTGAAGTCCGCATGATGTTCGACCAGACGGATTTCATCAAGGAATCCATCAACGACGTTCAGTTCACGCTGCTGCTGACGATCTGTCTCGTCATTATCGTCATATTCCTGTTTCTGAGAGCGCTGAAGCCCACCATCATTCCGAGCGTCGCCGTACCGCTGTCGCTGGTATCGACTTTCGCCGTCATGTATCTGTGCGGCTACAGTCTCAACAACATCTCAATGATGGCCCTTGTTTTATCCGTGGGCTTCGTTGTGGATGACGCCATCGTCATGATGGAAAACATCGTCCGGCGCATGGAGATGGGCGAGGATGCCATGACGGCCTCTCTGGTGGGCGCCAAAGAGATTGGCTTTACGATTCTGTCCATGACTGTGTCGCTCGTGGTCGTTTTCATTCCTGTCTTGTTCCTGGGCGGAATTGTGGGCCGGATTCTCCACGAATTCGCCGTCAGCATCGGCTCGGCGATCCTCATCTCCGGGTTTATCTCGCTGACGTTGACGCCCATGATGTGCAGCCGCCTTCTCAAGCATAAGGCCGACGAGCGACATGGCCGCGCCTATCTGGCCTCCGAACGCGTCTTTGACGCCATGCTTTCCTTTTACGACCGGACGCTGGCGGCAGTTCTTCGCCACCGTCCCGCGGCGATGATTTTTACCGCCTTCGTGATGGCGGCTTCGGTCTATCTCTTCGCGACGGCGCCGAAGGGGTTCATCCCCAGCGAGGACCGGAATTTCTTCCTTTGCTTCACCATGGCCGCAGATAATATTTCCTATCAGGATATGGCCGCCCATCAGGAGGCGCTCAATAAAATCATCATCGATGATCCCGATGTCGTCTCGCTCGTTTCCGTGGCGGCGGTTCCTCACAACAATTCCGGGTTCATCTTTGCCCATGCCACGGAAAATAGAAAACGCAAGCGCCATATCGACCAGGTTATCGGCGAACTTCGGGGGCCGATGAACAGCATCCCTGGATTGCTGGTATTTCCCATGAACCCGCCCCCTATCGAAGTCGGCGGGAAACAATCCAACGCCCTCTATCAGTTTGTTTTGAGAGGCGATGATCTGCAGAGCCTCTACACCCACGGAAAGGATTTCGAGCAGCGGGTCCGTCAGATTCCGGGCTTGACCGATGTGAGCAGCGATCTGAACTTCCGCAGCCTCAAGCTGGAGATCGTCGTCGATAGGGACAGGGCTTCTGCCTTGGGGCTAACGGCCCAGCAGATCGAAAGCGCCATCAGTTATGCCTTCAGCGGCGGGCGGGTCAGTACGATCTATGGCGCGGTGAGCCAGTACGACGTCATCCTGGAGATCGAGGAGCAGTATTCAGCACATCCCGACAGCCTGGACCTCCTGTTCATCAAATCCGGTGCGGGAAAGCTGATCCCCTTGAGCACCATTGCATCGGTCAAGAGAACCCTCGGTCCGCTGACGGTCAATCACCTGGGGCAACGACCGGCGGCGACGATATCTTTCAACCTGAAACCCGGATTTGCGATTGGCGACGCCGCGCAACAGATCCGAGATCTTGCGTCCAAGGTCCTGCCGTCAAGCATTTCCACGAGCTTCGAAGGCGCCGCACAGGCCTTTGAGTCATCTTTTGACAGTCTCGGGTTTTTGTTGTTTGTCACGGTGCTGGTCATTTACATGGTCCTCGGCATCCTCTACGAGAGCTATATCCATCCCGTCACCATTCTCTCGGCCCTGCCCCTGGCGGGCTTCGGCGCGCTGCTGGCCCTTAAAATCTTCGGCATGGAACTCGATCTGTACGCCTTTGTGGGCATCATCATGCTCGTGGGGCTCGTGAAGAAAAACGGCATCATGATGATCGACTTCGCCCTCGAAACGGAGAAGGCCGGGGGGAAAACCGCCGAGGCGTCGATCCATCAGGCCTGCATGGTGCGGTTCCGTCCCATCATGATGACGACGATGGCGGCGCTTTTTGGAACCATGCCCATCGCCCTGGGGCTTGGCGCCGGAGGCGAGTCCCGGCAGCCCCTGGGCGTGGCCGTCGTTGGCGGGCTGCTTTTTTCGCAGATGCTGACGCTCTACGTGACGCCTGTTTTTTATGTCTATCTGGACAATTTCAGTCATTGGCTGAAAAGAAGGAGGTGACCATGTTCAAGGAAACCGCGCTGGGCTGGATTGCCGATTTGGAGGAGGCCGGCAGGATCAGCGGCCTGGACGCCGCCGGCCGCAGTAAACTGGCCGACGATTACGCCGGGAAACTGGAGGCAATTTTCAATGAAGCTGTCGCCAACCAGTTGAAACCACTGGGAAAAGACGCAGAGTTCGAGCGCATGCTGCTGTACGACAGCCAGTACACCCATAAATACCTCAACCAGACGATCCCCGGCTATTACGGGTTTCGGGCGGAAGTGTTTGAGAAGGCCCGGAACACGATTACAGGGGAACAGGAGACATTGTGAAGGTCATTTTTCTGGGAACGAACGGCTGGTATGACACGCCCACCGGCGCCACCATCTGCACGCTGCTGAGAACAGAGCGGCACGACATCATCCTCGACGCCGGGATCGGCTTCTATAAGATCGACCGTTATATCCCCGTGGGCGACGAAAAACCGGCCACGCTGCTGCTGAGCCATTTTCACCTGGACCATATCTACGGCCTGCACATGCTCGTGAAATGCCGCTTTCCGCACGGCCTGACGCTCTGCGGTCCCGCCGGGACAAGGCGGATCATCGACCTGATCGTCAACAGCCCGTTCACCGTGAGCCTGGAGCGACTTCCCTATGCCACACAAGTGCACGAGCTGCCGGAAGAAGCCGATTGCCTGGCCTTTCCCGTCGATGCGAAACCCCTGTTGCACAGCGGCACGACGCTGGGCTATCGCATCCATATCGATGGGAAAATCATCGCTTACTGCCCGGACACCGGTTACTGCCAGAATGCCGTAACGCTGGGCCGCGACGCCGATCTGCTCATCGCGGAGTGCGCCTACAAGAGCGGCGAAGCCGACGAGAGCTGGCCCCATCTGAACCCCGAATCGGCGGCCCGCATCGCCGTCGAGGCGGGCGCCAAAAGGCTGATCCTGACGCACTTTGCTGCCGGAACCTACCTGACGCTGCCGGAGCGAAAGGCATCCGAGGAGGCGGCGCAGAGAATATTCTCCAACACCCTGGCCGCCGTGGACGATACAATGATCGCCCTTTAACCTTTCAACCACCGGGGTGGAATGGGTCCTTCATCGGTTTCTTCTCAGCAAACGCGGACCAGCGGGTTGGAGGGCCGGGTGGTACCGCATTATGATTACGGTATGACCGTAATTTTCGAAGAGATCAGCGAACCACGCCCTGATGGGCGCTTTATCATTGAGAAGCTTTATTGAAGTTGCTCAGAAGACGAGATGGCCGAGAACGTTTGCGGAGGCGTAAAGGATGGTCGATAAGCCCTCAATGAAAAGAATGACGATCGTCATGGTCATGGCAGCGGTGTTGGTCCTGCTCGCCGGATACATGATCGTTCATAAATGGGGGGGCACTAAACCCTTGCCCGGGCCGGCCGCCGACAAAGCCGTTCCCGTTCAAGTCATGACGGTCCGGCCGCGCAATGTGCCTGTTGTCGTCGAAGCGGTAGGCAGGCTTTTCCCCGAACGAACCGTCACGCTCAGCGCGCAGGTCCCCGGGCAGGTCAGCGGCTATGACGGCGACGTTGGAAATCGGGTTGCCAAAGGAGACTCCCTCGTCCGTGTCAAGCCGACGGACTATGAACTGGCCCTGTCCGAGGCCCGAGGCAATCTCGCGGCCGCCCGGGCCCGCCTGGCGGCCGTCCGCAACGCCCATGACCGATTCGAAAAGCTCCTGCCGCGGAAGGTGGTTTCGCAGGACCATTTCGATAAGGTGGAAGCGGAATACAAAACGGCCTTGGCGCAGGAAGCGCAGGCAAAGGCCGGGGTCGCCATCGCCGAAGAAAGGCTGAAGAAAGCGGTCGTCACGGCGCCGTTTGCCGGGAGCATCGCCGTGAGGCATGTCGAGATCGGACAGATGATCAGCGTAAATGAACCCGTCATGACCCTGATCGATCTCAGACAGGTCCGGCTCAAGGTCTTCATCGCCGAAAAAGACTTTATTCATGTCGACCCGGGCGATGCGGCCGAAGTAACCGTTGAGGCCTATCCCGACCGGACGTTCAGGGGCCGCATCGATCGCATGGATGTCAAGGCAGACGCCGCGACCAACACATTCGGCGTTGAAATTGTGATCGACAATGCACAGCGCCTGCTGAAGGCCGGTCTTTCCGCCCGTGTCCGACTGACCGTGGATAACATCCCCGATGCCCTCATGATTCCCCAGCACGCCGTTCTGTTCCGAGAAAAGGGCACGGAAGTTTTTGTCGTGGAGAATGAAAAGACGGCTCAGCCGCGCAGCGTGGAGATGGGAATGACGCAGGGCGATCTCGTGCGCATCGTCAAAGGGCTCCGTGCGGGAGACCGGCTGATCATCAAGGGACAGAATTATGTCAAGCCCGGAACCCAAATCATCATTGCGCCGGATACCTAACACACCGCAACGCATACCATGAACTTCTTTCGTTTTGTCATTCGTTATGCCCGGATCTTCACGCTTCTCGTGATTATTCTGCCTGTCGTTGTCGGCGGTGTGGCCTATCAGAACATGCCGAAGGAGGGCTCTCCGGAAGTCACCGTGCCCGTTGCGGTCATCATCACCGCCTATGTGGGGGCCTCTCCGGCCGAAGTGGAAAGCCTCGTCACCAATCGCCTGGAAGACCACCTCAGCGATCTGTCCGACATGAAGGAGATGCGATCCCATTCTGCGGCGGGCGTGTCGGTCATCGTGACGGAATTCGACATCGAAGCGAACATGGAGCAAATGCTCCAGAAAATCCGCGACAAGGTGAATGACGCCCGGAAGGAACTCCCCGACGATATCGAAGAGCCGGAAATCAAAGAAATCAACTTTTCCGATATTCCCATTCTCATCACATCGCTCGTCGGCGACATGGATCCGGTCCGGCTCAAGCGTCTTGCAGAAGACGTGGCGGACGAAATCAAGCTGCTTCCCGAGGTGCTCGATACGGATGTGTCCGGCGGCCTCACGCGGCAGGTCCATATCTATGCCGATCCCGACCGTCTCAATCAATACGGCGCCACCCTCCTCGATGTCGTGGCTGCGCTGAAGAAATCCGATGTGAGCATTCCCGCGGGCGAAGTCACGGTCGCCGAGCGGAAGTACGTCGTCCGGACGTTCGCGGAAGTCAAGAATGTGGCCGACTATGCCTACATTCCGCTCATCGAGAGGGGCAATCGTGTCGTGTTTCTGAAAGACGTGGCCAGAATCGTTGACGGACATGATGAAAACATCTCCTATGCACGGGTCCAGGGACGTTCATCGGTCTCGATATCGGTCAAGAAAAGACCGGGTGCAAATACCCTTGAAACGTCCCGCAAGGTCAGGGAAAAGCTCGAGGAAATTGAGAAAACCTTCCCGAACGGTGTCCGTGTCGTGGTGACGGCGGACCAGTCCAAATACATCAAGGAAGGTTTCGATATCATGAACAATTCGGCGGTCACCGGATTGATCATCGTCGTCATTGTCCTTTATTTTGCCATGGGGCTCAGGAACTCGATCATCACGTCCTTCTCAATCCCCCTGTCGCTGTTGATGACCTTCATTTTCCTCAACCTGTTCGGGATCAGCAACAACGACATGGTCCGTTTCTCCCTTGTTTTGTGCATCGGCCTGCTCGTGGACAATGCCATTATCGTGGTGGAAAGCGCCTATCACCACTACCAGCTTGGAAAGGACCGCCTCACGGCCATCGTCGACGGCGTTTCGGAGGTGGCCGTGCCGGTGATTTCCGCCACGCTGACCACGATGGCCGCTTTCCTGCCCATGCTCCTCATGACCGGCGTGATCGGCAAATTCATGGGATTCATGCCCAAGACCGTGGCCATCGCCCTCGCATCGTCGCTGATCGTCGCGTTGATCGCCAATCCCCTGGCTCTGTCGCGTTTTATGCATCGATCCGTGAAAGACGGAATCATTGTCGGCCCCGAGGAGGACCTCAAGAAGCTTAAGGCGCAATATGAACGGGCGGTTACATGGGGATTGAATCATCGCTCCGTCATCATCCTTATTCTCACCGTCAGCATGTTGAGCGTCGGCGCACTCTTTCATTTCAAAATCGTCAAGATCGAAATGTTTCCCGACGCGGACTTCGATTTCGTCTATGTGACCGTGGAGACCCCGCCCGATTCGGACGTTCATGTAACCGATGCTGCGGCCCGCCGGGTCGAAAAGATCATCGAGGAACATGTTCCCGAGGCGGTCCGCATTGTGTCCACGGTGGGGTTCAAGGCGCCCAGCGCTTTTGAATTGAGCATCGGCAGCGGTGCGTCGAACTTCGCAGAGATCACCATCGAACTCATTGAGGGGAAGGAATTCAAGCGCGCCACACACCGGGAAATACAGAAACGGATCCGTCCGTACTTCGATGCGATCCCCGGGGCCGCCATCCGCTTCAGGCCCCTTGCATGGGGGCCGCCGAAAGGCGACCCGATCACGGTAAAGGTCTTCGGTCAGGACCTGGATATGCTCAACCGGATCAGCGACGACATCAAGAGAATGCTCGCAGACATCCCGGGAGCCGTGGAAATCAAAGATGATTTCGAGAATGCTATGCCGGAGCTGCGGGTCAATGTAGACCGCCGCCACGCGGCGGCCCTCGGTGTGCCGCTGATCGACCTGTCCCGAACCCTCCGCGGAGCGACGGCCGGGCTGAAGATCAAGGATTTCCGGGATGAGCGCGATGTTTCGAAAAAATATGACCTCACCGTCCGATTCGCCCCCCATGCCCGGACCAGTGCGGAAATGACGGACAAGATCAGGGTCCGCTCCATCACGGGCAGTCTTGTCCCCTTGAGCAATGTTGCAACCATCACGCAGGGTCCCGGCATCAACGGAATCCGCCATATCGACCGTCGCCGCGTCGTCCGTATCACCGGCCAGAATGAGGGACGATCGGCCGTAGAGATCACGCAGGACCTGCAGGAAAGAATGAAACCCTATCCCATGCCTGCCGGGTATTCAGTCTCCTTCGCCGGCGACATCAAGGAGACGGAGGAGTCGTTCGCAAGCCTGAGGCTCGCCTATCTTGTAGCATTCATCCTGATTCTGACGCTGCTGGTGGCCCAGTTCAACTCCTTCTTCCAACCCTTTGCCATCATTTGCGCCCTTCCCCTGTCGATCCTGGGGGCGATGGTGGGCCTGCTTGTGACGGGGAACAACTTTTCCATCATGAGTTTCATCGGACTGGTCGGACTGGCCGGCATCGTCGTCAATGACTCCATTGTGCTGGTGGACCGGATCAACGCGATGCGCCGCGAGGGGAAGGACATGTATCAGGCGGTTGTCGCTGCGGGCCGCCATCGCTTGAGGCCGATCCTTTCCACCACACTGACCACCATGGGGGGGCTCGGCACCCTGACGATGACCGATGAGCTCTGGGAAGGACTGGGTGTCGTCATCATCTTCGGAATCGGTTTTGCGACGGTCCTGACGCTGATCATCGTTCCGGTTACATATTCCATCTTTGAGGCGTTCCACTATCAGCTGGTTTCGGCGTTCAAGGGCCCGCGGTGGCAGGATCCTCCCCTGGGCAGGCGTTTTTGCTTCACGCGCCGCCGGTGGGCCCGGACGAAACTGGCGGTGATTTTGGCCGTGCAGGTTGTTTTCGTCCTTATCCTCTTCATGACAACCGAACTGTCCGCATGGATCGTATCCGTCTATCAGTCGAAAGTCATCCAGGCGCCGACCCTTTTGAAAACGGGGGTTGAAGCCGTCGTGTTCCTCCTAAACCTTATCGTCCACTACAGCGGCCTTGCCCTGGCATTGTCCGTACCGACCTTGCTCGGTGTCGTGTACCTCATGTATCTCCGAAGCGCCGAGGGCTATTATATTGAATTCGTCTCCGAGGGATTGACCCTGTCAACCGCGGCGGAAAAGACCTTCATCCCGGCCGGCGATATCAAGTCCGTGCAGTGGTCCCCGTTGATCCGTTCCCTGCGGGTCGCTGCGGGACCGCGACGATTCAGAATCAAAGATGTTATCGAAGACCATCAGGATCGCGGGAAAGGGTCGCTTCGTGACTGGCTGGCATCACCCGTCCCCCCCCGCGAGCGGATCAAAAAGGACATGCAGTCCCTTTACGACGCCCTGCAGAGGATCCCTGCAAGGCATTGAAGACGCTTGCGGCTCTGAAGGAAGCCCGCGAAGAAAAGCGTCACCCTGCTCTCATGCGGGGGGCGGCATCCATGCCGCAACGTTTTCTGCGGCCGCCTTTTTGAGAAAAGAACCTCGTCTATGTGTATGTGTTTATGATGCTTTGAGGCCCAATCATTGACGACGATGGAAGACGTTACCGCGAGACTTATTACGGTGATTCCAGAAGGGCGACGACCTCGATATGCGCCGTTTGCGGGAACATGTCATAAGGGGTCAGGCTTTTGAGGGCAAACCCGTGATCGAGCAGGTGTCGGATGTCCCGTGCCTGCGTTGCCGGGTTGCATGAAATATATACGGTCCGGTCCGGTTTGAGTTTAACGATTCCTGACAGCAATGCCGGATCGCAGCCCGTGCGCGGCGGATCGAGGATCAGGACGTCGACGCGTCTTTTCCCGGAGATGAGGGCTTCGGAGAGGATTTTCCCGGCATCGCCGCGCAGGAAAGCAGCGTTTGTGAAACCGGCCTGGCGGTGGTTGACCCGGGCGCAGTGGATGGCTTCGCCGTCCCTTTCGATGCCGTATATTTTACGGGCATGGGGCGCCAGAAACAGAGAAAACAGGCCGGAACCGCAATAGGCGTCCACGAGGGTTTCCCGGCCGGTCAGGGCGCACAGACGCCTTACCTCATCGACCAGGCGGGGCAGAAGCGAGGTGTTGGCCTGGAAGAATCCCCGATAGGGAACCATCATGCGCTGCCCGCCAAGGGTCCGGGCGATGAATCGGGGTGTCCGGAAGTCCGTGACGACCTCGGTTCTTTCACCGTCCGCATCGGCGGACCAGATGGTTTGCCTGTCCGGGGGCGTCTTGAATCGACCCGCTTCGATATCACACCGGAAGGCGAGGCAGGCTGCATTGATCGTTTCATCAACAATTTCGC
>Ga0351842_1089_pt1 | contig 27853 bp, 26 predicted proteins | sample TotcelHFGM3001L3_FD_206877 | JGI IMG/M metagenome (GOLD analysis project Ga0351842, IMG submission 206877) | Enriched cells from coal bed in the Powder River Basin, Montana, United States - Total cells FGM rep1 HSBNCT.FGM.300.1.L3 ... | reverse complement strand
GATCTTTTGGAAGCATTACAAAAAGGCAAATATGATGAAGCTTTCCGACTAACACCACGGGCACTTCAAGAATTTCCTGTTTTTGGCGAAGAAGGAACAACCAACTCATTCGCACACTATTTCATCAACAAAACATTACCAGAAATTCTGCCTGCCATAGAAAAACAAGAACAAGTAATTCCTATTGTATCTGCGTTGTTACGCCCTGAAATGCAAGTTCAATTACCGCGGGAAGATTATGTTGCCTTGATAACCTCTGATGCGGTAAGAAATGTTATAGAGAAAGCAGGTGGTGATGCACTAAAACCGCTTGAAGAAACATTAAAATCTCTCAATGACTCTAAAATTTTCGGGCAGAAAAAACCATTTAATAATCAGCAAATTAAGGCATTGGAAGCGCAACTTAAGACCTTAAAAGCACAAGCCATTCGCAAATCACTTTTTAAAAAGTCGACTGATTAAAGAAGGATGTTAGCTATGCCAAAAATGATTCGTACGCGGTTAACAGTCTCAAGCATCATCATCGCACTTGCTGCGTTGAACATGATGTCCCAACAACCAAATCCCATCAATATCGCTCCCATGCTTTTTCAGCAGCCATCTGCCACCGATGACGCCTTGAGCGCCCTTGTGCAACAAACGGCCCGCGAGTACAAACCGGAACTTGTCAGCTCGCTGATACGGCTCAATCTTGAGCACCGGCTCGCTACCGGTCCCGACTATCTGACAAAACGTTCGGTCGCGCATCGTTATGCTGCAAGCATTCGGGCCTGCATGGATCTTCCGCAAACAGATCAAATGCCCTGTTTTGCCAATCTTTTTGATACGCTGCACCCGGACATTCTCATTCAGTTGGCGCTCATAGATGGCGGGCAGGTACTTGCGCGCATCAACCGCGACGCACTTGATTTGTATACGTCTTTCCTGAAAACAGGCACCAGGGCCCAACGCGCTGAAGCCGCCCAACGTATCAGCAATCTCGTAGAAAAATATGGGCAGGGACTTGATCTTGCCGACGGTACACTGCTCATTCCTTCCCTGCTACAACTTATTACCCTGATCGCAGATAACGCTGAACTCATATACAAAGCATTAACCGCGGGCAAACGTGAAGCATTGGCGCACACCATAGCGCAAGCGCTTGCAGCCGCTTTAACGTACCACGTTGATTTCAATCTCATTAAAAACGTTGTTGCCGCGTGCGCAGCGCATAATATTGTTTTTCCGGAACCTGACCGCGTGCTGATCATGAAAACGTTTAAAACCATAAGAACAGCGCCGCATCATAATCGGGACTCTTCATTGCAGCGTTACGAGCAGGATCTTGATCAGGAGCTTACAAATATCGCTCTTATGCGCGGTCTTTATAATCCTGCCAGCCAGGACCTCTTCAATTATGATGAACAATTAAGAAATCTTGATCCGCTTATGAACAAACTGGTAAAAGCAAGCGCCCAGACTCCATGGGCCGACACCATGCGCCTTTTACAAAACCTTGTCATGAAGAAAAAGCGCATGCTTGGCACTGATCAGCTGGGCAACAAACTTACCGCAACTGACGCCGCCACTAGTGCCGCCTGGATGCAACAGTACATCATTAAAATCGCATTGCAATTGTTCCAGAACACCCGGAAGGAAAGCTTACAGGAAATCATACAGTTCATGGCAAACGTCATGCCGCTTGAAAGCGCCGACGTCTCAACCATCGACTTGTACCTGCTCTGCGCACAAACCTGCTTGCGTCATCAAAAACTGCACCTGACGTATGACCTGCTCAGATCGATGCTTGTCGCTAGCGCGTTGTATGAGGACAAAACGCAAATACTCCGCTATAAAACCTTGGTACAAACTCTCTTTGAAGCAGAAGTTGAACGTGAAGACATCCACCTGATTGATAATACCATCAAACATCTGATCAAACCGCTCATTAACCATCTGATACGTACCAAACAGGATGATCAGGCTATGGACTGCATTATGCGGGCCTTAAAAGCGCTGCGCACCCATACGGTATCCGCACACAACAACTATGCCTTCCAGACAAAACGGTTAACCTTGCTGAGCATGATTACCGAACGGTTACTTGATGTGGCACAACAAAAAGATATCGAATATCTCCAGCACGATCTTGATGAATTGTCCACCCAAAAGGCGCTCAAACAAACCGTTATTATCAGGCTTGATCAGCAGATCAAACAACGCAAAACCCAGCCGTATCTTAATAACAGCGTTGTGCGATGGATGCTTAACGGACTGAGCCGCAGAAAGCAGTAATCGATCACATTCAAAACGCCCTTCCAGAGGCCTAATTAATACTGATAGAAACTTTATTTTTTATTCATAATGGACAAAAGTTTTAATCTCATGTATAGTTATTACTAACAACTAATTAAAACATGATGATTTTTATGATATTATCTCGTAAATACTCAAACATGCTCGTTGCAGCATTCATGCCTTTCATTATTTCGTTCGTCGCAACATTTTACTGCACATCCAGAACAGCCGAATCATTGCTAACACTTGAATTTATAGCAACGTGGCTCGGATCATGGATCAGGGCTTATGCTTTGGCACTGCCTGTTTCATTGGCTTCGGCGCCGTTTATCAAAAAATTTGTTGATATCATTACGTATTAAACGCCTTAACCAGAACGTCATGGTCAAAGAAATGGTCAAGCACCGATATGACGTCCCTTTTAATTGCCTGCAAACCGGAAACAGTCTGTGATTCAAAGCGGGCCGAAAGCATCGGTTGCGTATTTGATACGCGCACAAGCGCCCAACCATAAGGCATTGAAACCCGAATGCCATCAAGCGTCATAATCTCACAACAGTCATCCCTCTGCAAAAAATATTGTTCCAAATCACGCAAGATCCGTTTTTTGTTCGGTTCCAAACAAGGTATTCTGATTTCCGGACTGCTGTTATATGATGGAAACTCAGCGTAAAGCTGATCAGCCGTTTTCCCGTTGCGGCGTATTAATCGCATAAAGCGCAACATCGCATACACACCGTCATCGTACCCGAAATAATCATCCGCAAAAAAGAAATGGCAACTAAATTCACCGCCCAACAGGGCGTTTTTTTCACGCATCAGCGTGTGAATCAACGAATGGCCCGAAGGCGAAAAATAACCATTAAGCTGTAATGATCGGATCCAATGAACAAGTGCCAATGATGACTTAACGTCATAAATAACGGATGAATTCAGTGACAGCTCCGTAGCAAAAAGCCCCAAGAGCACATCACCGGGAATAAGTTTTCCCGCGCGCGTCATAATACTCATCCGGTCCCCATCACCATCGAACCCGATACCGCATTGATGCGAACTTGATGACAACACGTCTTTAACAAAACGCATGTTCTCTGGAATGATCGGATCAGCATTATGATGAGGGAACGTTCCGTCAACTTCTGAAAAAAGCACTGAAACATTCTGCCAACCCATCGCTTCAATCAACGCGGTAACAAGCGGACCGGTTGTTCCATTGCCACAATCAATAACGCAATCGGCGTTGTAAGATTTGAGATCGGAAAAATGGTTCACGAGCCATGCAACATACTCAGCGTTCACGCTTTGATCAGTATACGTACCGGGTGAAGCGCTCAGTGCTCTGTTTTCATGAAAATAACGTTTAATAATCTGCACATCATCGCCCCACACGGGCCGATCATCAACACATATTTTAATACCATTGTATTCTTTGGGATTATGGGACGCGGTCACCATCAACCCTACATCAAAGTTCTTATCGTGGCGCGCAAAATACAAAACGGGCGTCGCGCAGAGACCAATACTTGTCACGTCAAAACCACTTGCGCGCATCGCCTGAATCAAAGCGTCAGCTATTGGTTTTGACGTCTCACGGCCATCATAACCGATAACGCAGGTGCGCGCGGTCGGCTTAAGTTCTTTGAGCCGGTAGGCGATTGCCAAACCAAGGTCATAGGCTTTGGTTATATCAAATTCAGAACCGATAATGCCGCGAATATCATACTGCCTAAAAACTGAATCTTTCATGGTTTCTCGTGTTGCTCAGTGCGAGGATTTTTCACCACATAATGCCAGCCCGGCTTTGTTTCTATCATCTGGTAAGCAAACATTTCATTGCCGTGCCAAAATTTATGACAATGCAAGCAGCGCTTAAAATCAGAAGGCAGCGTACATTTTAAAACTATGCGTTTCCCTGCAGGCAGATACCGTGTTTCATGAGCCAATAATGACGGCATAAGCGGACGAACTGACGTTTCAAAGCAACCGGCTAAAACTCGAGGTTTAGTGTCATATGATAAAAAAATATCAGGTCCCGGTGTTGGTTGCGCGCCCGCAAAACAAATCGAATCAAGATCTTTCAGCGCGTAAACATCAACCGCGTACATTGTTTCATTGGTAATCAGGCTCAATTCTTCAGCGTTTAAAACTATGGTACATACATATAATGATACAATCACAAATAACGATTGGATCTTCATCACCCTTACTCCTTATTTTAATGATTATCGTTAATTTTAGATTATCAAAATAAGAAATTAAAAGGCAACAGAAAAACGAAAGATTATTACTCAGAGGAGCGCGCGCTCATAAAAAACAATGCCAACCCAATGGCAATACCGGCAACGGCAACCGCATCATACAACGCAAATAACTCACCAAAGAAAATCCACCCAAAAAGCGCGCCGAAAACGGGCGACATGAAACCGGCAATGGTCACCATGTTGATGGAATAATTCTTCAGCAGCCAGCCGTACAGGTTATACACAATGACATTGGAAAGCAGAATGAGCCCGAACAGCGTGAACAAAAATGATCCATACGATGTAACGGCAACACTGCCCGGCGTCCGCATAAATAACCAGGTAAACAGACTCAGCACGCCACCAAAAAGCATGGAAAATCCGTTAATGGTCAGCAATGAATACCCGCGGTTCATTAATTTTTTGATAACAAACCATGCGTACGTTGCGGAAAAAACAGAAATAATCAGCATCATTTCCGGCAATGAAAATGAAAACATGTCACGCACGCACCAGTTGTAACCGTGCATCAGCAACGGCATTAATGAGAAGAATGCAATCAAAGAACCTATCAATTGCAACCGCGTTATCCGCTCGCCATACACAATGAATGAAAGCAACATCGCCACAAACGGCGTCATGGACCAGAGAATGTTCGCCTTGACCGAAGGCAGATACTGCAGTGACCAGAATTCAGGAATGAACGCCAGATAAATGTGGAAAATTACCACAAGCGCGAAATTCACAACATCGTTAACCGTTACAGAACCCTGCACCGCGTGTTTTTTCCTGAACAGCTGATAAAAACCAAGCAGCAAGCCGCCGGCAAGTAACATGCGGACGGCGATAAAGAAAAGCGGATCAGCTGCGGAAACAGCTGCTTTTGCAAAAGTGATGGTTAACGCAATCATGGCGTACAAAATAAGCACCATGACAAAATAACCAAGATTAATGATTTTCATGAAAACCTCGCTGAGTATAATTTAAAATCCATGTAATCCCCTATTCCGGTATGGATTCGATACATTCGTCTACGCTTTCAGCTTCGCCGAACACTCACCATGACCGGAAATATAGCCAACCCTTATTGAAGAAAATTTTATTTTTCCCAAAGCTATTATCTTCTGCTCCCCGAAAAATACACTCACTCGATCATACTCTTCGCTACGTGCGCCCCACCTCCGGTCATGGTGAACCGACTTCGCACGAGGCTACCCCGGTCATGGTGAGTGCCGAGCCTTGCGAGGTGTATCGAACCATGCCACGCGAGACTTTATCTCGAGCATAGAAGATAAACTTCAATGCTCCTGATTATGCCCAACACCATGAAAATAGTCAAAAAGAAACGGGCACGTAAACACGTACCCGCCTCTCCATAAACTCAAATATTTTTTTATTTTTTTTGATGAATGTGCTTCTTCTGTTTTAACTTAGAACAATCGACCTTTGGATATAACGAAAGATTCTTCTCAAGTGCCTTGACTATGCATTGGGGACTGAGTCCATCAATTGGGTTCAGCGTAATACCGGCATTAACAACCCCCTTAAGGATGTACTGCAGCAATTGCTTATAAGCAGTATCAGTAGTATTCTGAGCAGCCAAAACAGCAACGAAAGCATCATGAGCAGAATCACGAGCATCATAAGAAGCATCAAAAGCATTCTCATCAGCAGCCCAACCAACATTATAAGGAGCACCATAAACGGCAACACGAAAAGCAATAGATTTAGATTCAAAATAAATCCACGCAACCAAGGCTCGCAAACCGGCTTTGTCTTTATTGCTAATTAACGTATCAATCTCCGCCTTTGCCTTTGTCATCTCCGGGCTATCAGCAGCAACCGTCACCTGCGCGGTGATGACCGCAATAGCCACCAATGACATAGCAACATATTTATTCATCATGATTTTCTCCTTTATTTTTTATTTTTGATGAATATTCTTTCTAATCTAATATTATCAAATTGAAGTAATAAAAAGCAAAGGTTTTTACGTTTTTTACCAAAAAAAGAGCGGCTGCTTTGCAGCAACCGCCCCGGTTTTCAAAAGCTATGGATTTTACTCCATTTCTTCTTCTTCCATAACCACAGGCTCATGAACCTTAGCAGGTTGTTCCGCCTTAACTACCTTTTTGCCTTCACAGCATTTGTGGCAACGATGACACGTTCCACAGCTATGGCAGCAACGGTTATGCCTACAGGTGCAGCATTTCTTTTCTTTGCAGCACTCTGTTTTCACTTTAGGGCAACATGTACGTTGTTTGCAACCGCAGCCGCAACCGAGCGCAAGTGTCCCCATGGTTAGAAGAGCAACAGTCAGAAGTAATTGACTTTTCATAATACATTCTCCTTTTATTATGGGTTACTTCTGTTATTTTCCATTTTTATAGGTCCGTATTATTGAACTGCTTCAATCATTTTGCGCGGTTTCTTCTTGCCACAATTGCATGCACTGACCATGGATGCAAATGTCTGAACCGCAAGTATCATTAATACGGCAACTAAAATCTTTTTCATTCCACTCCCCCACTTATCTGCACTTGCAGCTTTTGCCTTTGCAACCGCATTTCATACGCTTTACAGTCTTTTTGACCGCTTTTTTCACCGTCTTTTTAACGGCTTTTTTAGCTGTCTTTTTAGCCATTTCAGCTCCCTATCTGCGACGTGCAGCTTTTTTGGCTGTTCTTTTAACTGCTTTTTTAGCCACTTTTTTGGTGGTTCTTTTTACTGTTCTCTTTGCAGTTTTCTTCATTACCTTCTTTGCCATGGTAGCTCTCCTTTTTTTTGAGCTGGTTTTCCTAACTATTCTTACCGTACCATTTTCCAAACTGCATTTGCAAGGGTTTGGGGGCGCTTCTTAAAGAGAACTACGCAATAATAAATCCGAAATGATGAATTAGAAGGCGTTTTGGCAACAGACAAAATTCGCAAAAAACTATTCGTTTACCGGTCCTTCAGTCGCGTCAACAATATTAACGCGCTCAATCTTCTCCGCTTTGCCGGTCAAACGGTCAACGGAAATAATAACGCCATTAAAAATCAATGGATGACGCGTTTCAACTTCAAACCGCGAAGGCATCTGCGTCAGAATATTGGTTAAAATCGTTTCCGATTTCATGCCGATAATTGAATGCAGTGCCCCGCACATTCCAACGTCACAGATAAACGCGGTGCCATGCGGCATGATCCGCTCATCTGCCGTCTGAACGTGCGTGTGCGTTCCCACAACCGCGGAGACTTTACCATCAAACAGCGTTGCCAACGCCGTCTTTTCAGACGACGCTTCAGCATGAAAATCCACCAGAATGATCGGCGTCTTGGTTTTGAGAAATGTTATCGCGGATTCAACGGCACGGAAAGGACAACCAAGCTGCTCGCGCATAAAAACGCGTCCTTGGACATTAATCACACCAACCGTCACATCATTAACCGTAAACGTGCCGACCCCGGAACCGGGACACCCGGTTGGGAAATTGGCAGGGCGCAACAGATCTTTCTGCTCGTTTAAATACGCGTAAATATCTTTTTTGTGCCAAATATGGTTCCCGCTGGTGACCATATCCGCGCCGCAATGGCGGAAGAAGGTCATGTTTTTTGGCGTCAGACCGCGGCCATCCGCAGCGTTTTCACCATTAATAATAACCGCATCAAGTTTGTAATCACGGCGCAACTGTTTAACATATTTTTGCACCATGTTCATACCGGGGTTGCCAACAACGTCACCGACAAATAAAATTTTAAAAAGTGCCATGGATCACCGCGCGTATTCGATTGCCCGTTTTTCACGAATCACATTGACTCGGATTTGGCCGGGGAACGCCATTTCTTGTGAGATTTTGTCAGCAAGACCACGGGCCAACATTGCTGCTCCATCATCATCAAGTACTTCTTCTTCAACAATGACCCGTATTTCACGTCCCGCTTGTAACGCGTATGCTTTTTTGACGCCGGCAAACGTTTGAGCCAACTCTTCAAGTTTTTCCAAGCGCTTGAGATAGGCGGTCAACGTTTCACGGCGCGCGCCCGGACGTGATGCTGAAATGGTATCAGCAATCATGATGATCGGCGCATACGGTGAAAGGAACGGAACTTCTTCATGGTGGGCTGCAATTGCGTTAACCACCAACGGATCTTCTCCGCAGCGGCGCGCCACGTCGGCACCGATAACGGCATGTGGTCCTTCCTGTTCGGCGGACAACGCTTTGCCAATGTCATGAAACAATCCGGCACGGACGGCAATTTCAGGATTTGGCAATCCGAGCTCTTCAGCAATAATGCGCGCGAAATAAGCAACTTCTATGCTATGAGCAAGAACATTTTGCGTGTAGCTGGTCCTGAAATACAACTGTCCCAACAAGGAGATCATTTCCGGCTTAACGCCCTGCAAATTAAACTGCAGCAACGCTTTTTTGCCATACTCCATGACAATTTCTTCAAGATCCCGTTCACATTGTCCCACGGTTTCTTCAATGCGTGTTGGATTAATGCGTCCATCCAAAATTAATTTTTCAAGGGAGCGGCGGGCAACTTCACGCCGTACGGGATTAAATCCGGAGATGGTAATAATTTCAGGCGTGTCGCCAATAACAAATTCCATACCCGTTGCCATTTCAAGCGCTTTAATATTGCGCCCTTCTTTACCGATAATGCGTCCCTTCATTTCCTCATTAGGCAAATGAACAACACTTGAAGAATGAGGTGAAACCTGATCGGCAACATAACGCTGCATCGCGCCCAGCAAAATCTCAATGGAGCGCTCTTTTGCATTTTGTTTTGCTTCTTCTTCAACTTTCTGGAGCCATTTTTCATGGGCAACGCGCACTTCATAATCCAAGGTTTTGAGCAAGGTGTGCCGCGCTTCATCCCGCGTCATGCCGGCAACATGCTCAAGCTTGGCAATAAGATCTTCATATAATTGTTTTAATTTGATTTCGCTGGCACGTAATTGGTCAGCAAGACGAGCAAGCGCGCGCTCTTTTTGTTGCGCTTCACGCTGTAATTCATCAAGGCGCTGCTCTTTTTTTTCAATGGCGTCATATTTGACGTTTAATTTAGTCTGAAACCGTTCAAGCTCAACCCGCTCGCGCTTAATATCCAACTCAAACTCGCTGCGTCGTTTGTACAGCTCATCTTTAAGTTTGATAACTGCCTCGCGGCGCTCAGTTTCAATTTCTTTTTTTGCGGCTTCATGTTTTAGTTGCGTTGCTTGCCACAATGCCCGAGCATCCGCAAGCTTGCGCCGCACAAAAAACAGAAAAATACCGCTTCCAATAACAAAGACGATCAGTCCCGAAACGAACCCTATCCACAGTTCAACCATAAAAAGCTCCCCTACCATCCGATGGTGCTACAATAAATACCCTAAGCTTAATGCTCTTTACAAGTTTGTCACGCTTATGCATGCCGCCACGTAAAACATGGCAACACCCAAGCTAAGCACTGTGTTTTAAAGCGACAAAAGCTCGCGATCAATATGATCAACCAACTCACGTTCTTTGTTGGAATATGAAGCAATCTGTTCCTGCAAAGCCCTAAGCTGGCTCGCCAACTGAACAGCAGTAAGAACCGCGATCTTTTTGGAGTCTGAAATTTCAGATTTTGAAGCGATAATCCGCATCAAATCATCAACTTCCCGGACAACCTCGTTGATATGTTCTTCTGATTCATCGCTTAACAAAACATACGTCTCGCCGAATATAGAAACTTTGGTTTTTTTAAACGTCTTCATTGTTGCTGCTCGCTACCAACAATTGAGTCGATGTCTTTTATCAGATCCTCAACGGCCATTTTGGCAAGTTCACGTTCCTGGTTCATCGCTTCAATGTTTTGATGACGAACCAGCAGCGAATCTTCAAGCTTTTCAATCTGTGAACGCAATGATGTATTATCATCGCGCACCTGTTGTAATTCAACCTCAGAAGACTTCTGACGCGCATCAAGCTGCTCACGCAACTGTGTATTTTCTTCTTTTAAGTGTTCAATTTCAAAAGAAAGCTCTTGGATTTTACCAAGATCGTGCTTCTTGCTTTCAATAAGTGCCGCTAATTTCTTTTCAAGGACGCTGAGCTGCTCCATTAATGTCTCCTTTTACCATCAACGCATAACTTAAAATGTCGCCCTTGATTCTAATAGCAAGCAAAGAGGATTGTCAAGCTTGTTTTTGCACAACAGCAACGACTGCTGAAAAAGCTGACGGATCACATGCCGCGAGCTGACTCAACATCTTTCTGTTAAGAACAACATTAGCTTTTTTCATGCCATGAATGAACTTGTTGTATTTCATACCGTGTTGTTCAACACCGGCTTTAATACGAACAATGAAGAGTGAGCGGAAATCACGTTTGCGCAATTTTCTGCCTTTGAAAGCAAAAGCCATTGCACGTATCAACGTTTGTTTTGCACGTTTGAATACGTTTTTCCGTTGCCCCCAAAAACCCTTCGTTTGCTTTAATAATCTTTTGTGTCTGTGTTTGGTAACTGTACCGCGTTTAACTCGTGTCATGGTTGTGTCCTGGGTCTTATGAAGGTAATACTGAAAGAATGCGTTTAGCGTCTGCTGGATGTACATACAGCTTACTACGCAAAGCACGTTTAACTTTTGCTGTTTTGTGAATCAATAATTTACGGCGCTTGGTGTGTCCGCCTTTAAGTAAATTGTTTTTCGTTTTACGAAGTCTTTTCTTTGCGCCTGAATGCGTTTTAGCTTTATAAGACATAGTGTTAATTCCTATTATTTCTTAAGATAATAAACTCGGGACCACATCGCGTCAGCGTGCAGATCTTTTTCCTGTATAAGATTAGGAGCCAAATCAGTTGACTGCAACGCGTTGTGTATCCTTTCCAAAAATACCGGTCCTTGTTCCTGTTTCATCGCATTTTCACGACCACGGAAGACCAATGAGAATTTAACACGCTTGCCTTCACGCAAGAATGATATCGCCTGGCTCATCTTGGTCTGAAAATCATGTTCGCCAATTTTAGGGCGAAGCTTTAATTCCTTAACCTGAATAACATGCTGCTTTTTCTTTGCGTCCGCGGCCTGCTTCTTCTTTGCATAAATAAGCTTACCATGGTCGGCAACCTTACAAACAGGAACGCCTTCACGTCCCTGCTCGGCAATAATAACCAGATCAAGTCCAGCCTCACGAGCGGAACGCAAAGCGTAATCGCGTGTAACGATCCCCTCGTTTTTGCCTTCATGATTAATCAACTGAACTTTTTCATAGCGAATGCGTTCATTAATAATCGGTTGCGTGCTATCGTTGCGTGGTTTTGGAATTAATGTCATTGTTACTCGTCCTGTTGTGGCATTGAAAATTCAAGAACCTGTTTTTTTTGGAACTCTTCGATAACTTTAGTACGTAATTTTTGTGCAAATTTGACATCAGATTTAATGGCCTGTCCCGCCTGTTCACGTCCCTGGGCAAACTTTTCACCTTCAAAGGCAAACCAGGCACCCGACTGAACAACGGCGCCGCACAATAGACCGGCATCAAGCAGATCATATTCGCGTGCGATACCTTCACCAAAAATAAGATCAACTTCCGCTACTTTGAACGGTGGAGCCATCTTGTTTTTTGCAATCTTAACGCGAACGCGATTTCCGCGCTGCGAACCATCTTTATCTTTCAAGCTTTCAATACGGCGAACTTCAATACGCAATGATGCGTAGAATTTCAACGCATTACCGCCGGTTGTAACTTCTTTGTTGGCAAACGGCATAGCAGAAATGTTGTGACGGATCTGGTTGATGAAAATCAAAATAGCGCGTGACTTATGCACGACAGGCGTTAATTTACGCAATGCCTGTGACATCAAACGCGCCTGCAGACCAATATGCTGATCCCCCATGTCGCCTTCAAGTTCGGCCTTAGGAACAAGCGCCGCAACCGAGTCAACAACAATAAGATCAACAGCGTTGGAACGGATAAGCATTTCAGCAATATCAAGCCCCTGCTCGCCATAATCCGGCTGGGAAACAATCAAATTATTAATATTGATACCCAATCTACTTGCGTAAATAGGGTCCAAAGCATGCTCGGCATCAATAAATGCGCAAATGCCGCCTATTTTTTGAACTTCGGCAATTGCCTGAAGGGCCAAGGTTGTTTTACCTGAAGCTTCAGGACCATAAATTTCAATAACACGGCCACGAGGCAAACCACTGCCGATGGCAGAGTCTACCAAAATGGAACCCGTTGAAACCGCATCAACCTGCGTTGTTGGGGTTTGCCCCAACAACATGACTGATCCTTTGCCATATGTCTTGTCAATCTGTGCAAAAACAACTTCAAGCGCTTTGTGCTTTTGGGTAGTTTCTGCGTTTTTTATTTTTTCACTCACGTGAAGGCTCACTCGTTAAAATAGTATGTTTACGGTTTATTCTTTGATTCTATTGTAGCATTTTTCTCTAAAGAAGCAATAAATCCGCTCATCCAAAGGCCAACTTGCATATTGTCCAAAATCGTGCGCAGTTCACCCTGCTTTTGCTCAAACACTTTAGGATCGGTTGCTTCAAACTGTTCAAGCTGCACAACATACGCGTTATCATGCGCCATAACAACCGTAACCTGTCCTTCCTGAGACATCATTGCCACCTGATACAGCGAGCCGCCGAGTTGATCCTTAAGACTCTTCCATCCCTGTTCGGAATGTTGGTCGAGGAAATCGGTCGTTGATGTTTGGATGCCATAATTCTTATGAGCGGCGATCCAGGATTGCAATGCCTGTTTGTCCATCTTTTTCAAGGCTTCAAGTTCATTGGATGCGCGAGCCGATCCTTGTGAGCGCAAATAATCCGCACGGACCTGGTCCTTAACCTGTTCATAAGCTTGTTGTACTTGCGGTTCAATGGTATTTGTTTGGACAACAAAACCCTGTTTGCCTTCAACAAAGGCGCCCCGTTTGCCCGCCGGCAACTCAAACAATGCCTTAGTCAATGCGTCAGCGCGGAACGTTGTCTGACCCATCGGATGTTTGACGCCTTTATGTTTGCTCACAAAAGCTTCAAAGGCCGCCGCATCTCCGTTAACTACTGCCATCGCGTCATTTTTAAACTGCTCGGAACCGTTAGGGAACGTCCAATAAACGCCGGAACGTTTTGCCGGCTTGATGTAATTATTTTGCGTGGATGCATAGAATGATTTCAGCGCCGCTTCTTCAACCGGTTTTACTTCAAGCTGTTTGGTGTAGGCAGCAAGAGGAACCTTAACAACAAAGAATTTCTTGCGGCGATAATATGAATTGTAGGTATCAATCAGATCACTCTTTGGAACATACATGCCGCCATTTGCAACATTCAAAACGGCAACACCTTTGAGTCGCTCATCAACAACAGTTTCAAAACATGCCGGAGAAACGCCCTGACGCTGTAATACTTTATAGAGCGCATCATAATTGATCATATCGTCGCGTACCATGTTGGGGTAAATATAATCCCCCATGGTTACCAACATGAAATTCTTGTCACCCAACTTATGGCCGACATATTCAGGTGAAATATCAATACCCAATTGATCAGCCGCGTAGGTCAATAATTTTTGCTGACGCAATGCTGCAAGTGCGTGTTCTTGCACATTGGTTTCTGACATGCCCTGCATGCGCAGAACCAAATCCGCTTGACTGCCATACTGACGGCGGATCATATTAATGCGCTGATTTTCATGATCAACACGTCTGCGCAATTCCCAATTGGTAATCTGATAACCGTTAACCACTTCAGGTACGGCTTGTGGATTACGGCCAAAGCGTCTAAACAAGCTACCAACAAACATCGACAAACCAAGAGCGGCAACCGTACTTAGAATAGCGGCCCTAAACACAACTTTATTTGAAAACGCCCTGCGTAAGTATGAGATCATAGCTTAAATTCCTTTTTGAGTGTTGAGTGAACCTGAAGGTTTTTCATCGCACGCAGACCCATCACACGCTGAGCCATTGTTGCACGACGAAGTTGCCTGGTTAATTACCTGAGACGCAATCGTCTGTGACTGTCCGTCCCGGCAATCAACCGAATTTTTTCCAACAAAATATCCTGTACCAAAAGCAGCTGCAACACCAATACTTATAAGCACTAATAACCAGGCAACCTGGTGATGGTTCAAAATTAAAGATGTATCGTTATTGTTTTGCATCTGTTCCGCTCAAGGTACGTGTACTAATCTTTTCTAATAGCTGCTTTATATATAAAGTATGGTCCAATAAAGTCAAGTTAAACTCTTCAAACCATACCCCGTTCCGGGCAAGTTCTTTTTTGAGTCCGCGCCAGAAAATACGTTGTCTTCGTGCATAGGTATTGGTCCGCGAGACAATCGCGTTAATGGTTGCTTCAACTGCCTCAGCGGATGCTGGTTGTCCAACCAATGGTTGTTGCTCAACCAGTTCCTGAATTTCCCGGTACCCGATCAGCTTTGCGCTGGCAAAATCCCGCCACGCAGGCGACAAATTTTTAACTTCCTGTACCCAACCCTCATCAATCATAAGCTTTGCCCGTTGCGCAATGCGCCGTTTCAGGTCATCCGTATCCCGGTCCAAAAATAATACCAAGCAGTCGCCAACAGGATCAAACGTCGGCTCAAAAAAGGAAGGCAGTTGTCCCGTGGCGCGCCAAATATCGAGCGCCCGTTCAATACGATACGTATCATGGGGATGTATTTTTGATGCCCGCTGAGGGTCAATCCCATGTAATGTCTGCCAAAGAGAGTCGGATGTGTCGATCTGCGACTTATGAGAGGGAGACACAAGAGAAGGAGAGGTGACCGAATACAATAATGACTTGCCATAAAAACCGGAACCCCCCACGACAATGGGCGTATGGTTCCTTGCAATAATACTCTGCATAACGGCCGAACAATCTTTACGGAAGATATAGGCCGAATAATCAACCGGTGTATCAAGCGCATCAAATAAATGATGCGGTACATCATAAGAGCGCCAGGCCGGCTTTGCGGTTCCAACACTCAGAGCTGTATAAAACTGTCCCATGTCCGCGTTGATGACTTCCCCGGATAATGCGCGCGCAAGATCTAGGGAAAAATCGGTTTTTCCAACACCGGTAGGACCAAGAATGATAATAAAAAACGGCCTCATAAAATTTTTACAACTAACCTAAGAAGCAAGAAATACAATTACTCCGCAACCATACAAGTTTTATACGGAGTCAAACACAAGGAGCGCAAATAAACAATCGCCCGTTCATGTTCCATTTTTTCAACCAGGGAAATCTCTTCAGCTAAAAGTCCTTCGGTCTGAGCTAATAAATTCTTTTCGCCAAACGAAAGTTCTTTATGCATACCCAAAAACTTAAGGTCGCGGTAAATTTCAGACAACTCGCGCAATCCGCCCGCTCGCAGCTTCACCTGATACTCTTTATTCCGTTTGTTCCAACAACTCGCGGTAAATTCATAGGTATTAACGCGACGCGCCGGCTTGGTTAATACATCAAGCGCCTCTTTAACATGTTCGCGGGAACTCAAAGGACGGATGGGCATAGAACCAAAGACCTGCGTGGGAACAAGGACGGTCATATCTTTATTGAGGAATTTGAGCTCATAGTAACTGGTGGTTTGACCTGCGACAAGCTTCTGGATGATTCGAGTGATTTGAGCGACACCATGCCCCGGATACACAACTTTGTCATTCAAGGAAAACATGGGTACAATCCTTTCGGGATCTTAAACTCTTACCCATAGCCAAAGTATAGCATCAAAAAGAGAACCGGCCAAATGGCCCCAAAGCGGGTACCCTGAAAGAACTATGAAAAGCCGACCCTCCTTACGCGTGATCAGCAAAAGAAAGGCCGGATATTATTATTCAAAAGATGTGTTGCAAACGATTAATAAAAGCCTTGCTGAAAAACTGCTTCAAATAAATAAGCATTGAAATCCATACTGTTCCTGTACATCTTTGTATAAACAACTGATACACATCAAATCTGAAATGGAATATGGCTCATCGTAATAACTGCTCATAACTCAGAATGGAGGCCCGTCGGCATCATGTCCGACGTGGCTGCAAGCAAAGACGGGCGCGGCATGTCCGCCATAGCCTTGGCGACGGCGCGAAACCGCCAAGACCTTTTAAACACCGGAGGGGCCCCTCCGTAGGCCCGGCGGAGGAAGGGGAAACCGGTCAGAAAAGGTCGCAGGCTCGGTGAAGCGCAAACTATAAAACCGCTAACCACTCAAAAGCCGGCCGTGTCCGGCGTAGCACCAAAATCCAAGCAAAAGCAAGCCAATCAAAAACCCAGCGAAGTCGGATCAGAAACATGTCCGCCGAAGCTCACAAGAGCGAAGGAGGAAGGTCGCAGGCTGGCCTGCCCGCCATAGTATGCGAAGGCGGGTGAAGCGCAGGCTACACGCGGCCGGCATGGATTCGATACCCTTCGATACGTTGCCCTGCAACACTCAGGACAGGCACCCTGACCGGCGTAGCCTCGTGCAAAGTCGGTTCACCATGACCGGGCTTTCATCAGTCAAATCAAGCAGTTTCTTTCTTAATAAACTCAAATCAAGAACTGTCACTGAATATCATTCGCAACAAACGACTACCCAGTCATGGTGAGTGTTTTGCCTTGCAAAACGTATCGAATCCATGACACGCAACACTTGATTAGCAAAAAAAACTATAAAAACATCACATCCAAACAAGCACTTGAAAAGTTGAGTGACTTGGACTAAGATTATATGAGTCAAGGAATTGACACCAAATTTTGAAAACTAACAGATTAAAAACAAAAATCGTAAGAATTGACTACATAATTTTAAACAAAGGAATGAGATATGGCAAAAGTTATAGGAATAGACCTCGGTACAACCAACTCATGTGTAGCCATCATGGAAGGCGGAACGCCCAAAGTGATCCCCAACCAAGAGGGACAGAACACAACGCCATCAGTCGTCGGCTACACCAAAGATGACAAACGCCTGGTCGGCGCGCTCGCCAAACGGCAAGCGGTTACCAATCCTGAAAATACCGTTTACTCAGTAAAACGGCTCATCGGTCATACCTACGATGAACTCAAAGAAGAAATTAAATTATTGCCCTATAAAGTAGTGCGTCGTCCCAACGGCGACTGCGCCATCATGATGCACGGCACCGAATACACGCCACAGGAAATTTCTGCCGCCATTCTCATGAAGCTCAAACAAGCAGCGGAAGCATATCTTGGCGGTACGGTAACCGAAGCGGTTATCACCGTCCCTGCCTACTTCAATGACGCGCAACGCCAGGCAACCAAAGACGCCGGCAAAATCGCAGGACTCGACGTCAAACGTATCATCAACGAACCAACCGCAGCGGCACTTGCCTACGGCGCCGACAAAAAGAAAAGCGGCGTTATCGCAGTCTTTGACTTCGGTGGCGGAACGTTTGATATTTCCATCCTTGATATTCATGAAGGAGTCATAGAAGTCAAATCAACCAGCGGTGACACCAAGCTCGGTGGTGATGACATCGACCAAAAACTGGTCAACTACATGATCGACGAGTTCCGTAAAGAACATGGCATTGATCTCCGCAATGACCGCATGGCGCTCCAACGGCTCAAAGAAGCTGCTGAAAAAGCAAAGGTCGAGCTTTCAACGCTCCATGAAACAGAAATTAACCTGCCCTACATCACCGCAGACGCCACAGGACCAAAACACTTGGTCATGAAACTTTCTCGCGCAAAACTTGAATCCCTGTGCGCTGAAATCTTTGAACGCCTGCTCAAACCAACCAAACAAGCATTGGCAGACGCTGACATGTCCACTAACCAGATCGATGAAGTTATTTTGGTCGGTGGTTCAACCCGTATGCCAAAGGTCCAACAGTTGGTAAAAGATTTCTTTGGCAAAGAACCAAACAAATCAGTCAACCCTGACGAAGTCGTTGCAATCGGCGCGGCGGTCCAAGGCGCAGTCTTGACCGGTGAAGTGCGCGATGTATTGCTCCTCGACGTCACCCCATTATCATTGGGTATTGAAACCTTGGGCGGCATCACGGCACGTCTCATTGAACGCAACACGACCATCCCAACTAAGAAATCACAAGTCTTCACCACAGCGGAAGACAGCCAAACCGCCGTTGATATTAAGATTGTGCAAGGTGAGCGTGAACGCGCCAATGACAATAAGTTATTGGGCCAATTCAGGCTGGAAGGCATTCCGGCGGCTCGTCGCGGAACACCGCAAGTTGAAGTCACCTTTGACATTGACGCCAACGGTATCTTAAATGTTTCAGCAAAAGACAAGGCAACCAACAAAGAACAACGCATCACCATCACGGCAGGCAGTGGTCTTTCCAAAGACGATGTCGAACGCATGGTCAATGAAGCGCGCGAACATGAAGCGGAAGACAAAAAGCTTCGTGACACCATCGAAAAGCGTAACCGCTTGGACGGCTTAATCTTGGAAATCGAACGCACCATGACAGCAGAGAAAGACAAGATTCCTGCCGCCGACGTTGAAACGGTCAACGCCGCAGTTGAAAAAGCAAAAGAAGCACTCAAAACCCACGCTGATAATGCTGATGAGCTGCAAAAGGCAAACGATGAATTAACGCAAGTCTGGTACAAGGTTGCCGAGCAGCTTTATAAGAACAAAGAGGCTGAAAAAGGTTCAACGGAACAACCTGATGACAAGAAAGACGACGATAAAAAAGGCGGCGACCAAGGACCAATCGACGCTGAAGTGAATTAAACAAAAATAGTAATTACGTTATTAATAATGATGAGGGGGCGGCTGCAAAGTCGCCCTTTTAAATATGATATTGCCAAAATTTAAAGGAATCCATAATGACAAACTTGAAACAAGGCGACAAAATTTATTTATTTTATCATTTACCTATAGATGCAACAGTTTTCACAAAATTACCTATAACATTGGCACCAGGCATACAACTAATCGTAACACCATCCCTTGAAAACGCAGCCGGATCTCATAATCAACAAGAAAACATTGCTTTAGCAGGTTATGTTTATCCAGGATATGGCTTGCCAGGATTCGGGGTATGTAAATTTGCAATCAAAGTTGATGCTCATCCAAAAGTGTCAGATAAGGAAATGAATCACCTACTATGGACAACACTGTTAGGATTCATTCTTATAAAACCATTATTTATACATATTATGGGAACATACATATATGGTGAAAATGGCTTCAAAAAAGGGAGATGTGGCAGATTCGACTTAAGATCAAACCTTTGCCTAGAAATACTAAAAAACAACCAAAATACGAAATACACAGAAGATGACATCATTCAAATTAGTAATATTATCCCTAAGATAAATAATATATTAAGTTGTCCCAATAAATATCCACGTCAATATTATAATCTGAATACATTCATGGCATTGGCTATTACAGAAAAATTATGCCAAGAAGGAACAATTTTTTCACGATTATTTACTGTTCTAGACTCATTCACAGGTAATACAGGACATAAACACAATACGCGCGTTGCAACAAGAATAGCAAAGTTTATAATTGATAAAGCATCAAATCAACCTATCGCTGAAAACGTTTTACAAAAATATCTGCAAGATCAATGGGAAATCCACCGCACACCAGACATACATGGACATTTAAAGGCGACAATCCCAGATCAGGCACAACCCGAAATCATGTCTATAAATAATCACTTTACACAAGATCTGTTTAACATATTTGAAATCACAAGATTTGCTTTGCTAAAAATGCTTTTATTACCAGATAATGATTTTAATAGTTATTCAAAAATACCACTGCAAAAATTTGCACAACAAGATCAAGATCAAAGTCTTCGCGATCAAGCAGCAGAAACATTTTTTGCCACAACTTACCCTAACGAACCATCAATGAAATGGTTTGTAACAATTTAACAGAAAAAATAGCAATATATGTTTCCCAAGCACAAAATCATTTAAAAATTTAAATGTGGAAAATGGATTTTTAAAAGGAAACGAGGATGATACATAAGCATATCTTCCACCTTTGCAATAGCTTCAATATAAGTAGATCCTTCGGCTTGAATTTCCGGATAATCAACCGGACTATAAAGATTCCTGTATTCATCAAGGATGATGTAATGCATTTCAGCAAACAAACGGTCTCTGATCAAGTAATCAGCAAATGTCATAGGCCGACCACAGTAGTTTAAATATTCTTTCGATGAATTCATATCCATCTCCTATTTAAAAAGTTCTTATAATGCCCACACAATATCGCGTTCCTGTAGCACTGTAAATATTTAAAAATAAAAAATTGGAGCAATAGAATAAGCCTTCGCACTCCGTAAATAAAATTACATAACCTTATTAGCAGCAAATATCTGTTCAAACACAACAGGCTTCCATACACGACAAACATCAAGCACACTTTGACAAGGGCAAAATTCATGATATTTAAATTTACAAGCATCAGTTTCATGGCACTTACACTTACAACTATCATCTTGATTATCAACCTGCGCTGCGGGCCTGACAAGTCGACCCGAATAAATTCCCATAAACTTTGTGACATAAGCACCATTAAAAATCATGTTATGAAACTTTGTTTGAAAGGTACCATTTAAGAGCCGGAGAAAAACAGGCGATCCAGACAAAGCTTCACGTCCAGGAGCAGAAACATAAAACAAAGGTTTTCCATCAATATCAATATCAGGCTCGGATGCAATAAAGCCTGTTACCCATATAGGCCATTTTTCACTTGCAGTTCTTCCAAAAGGAAACCCTACAATTGAGATGGGCATAGCTGGTACAGGGATTATATCCACATTAGCAAGCATCAATGGCAACTCATTAAAAACAAGCTCCGAATCATGCTCAATAGGCACAAGCACAACATCTACATGAGAATCAGGGTGCTCCAACCATTTCTTTTTATCATGATTAGGATCATTATCGCCTCGGTAAAGAAAAATTTTACGAGCAACCCATCCACCACCTACAACGTGATGGTTAATAACTAAAATATTCGGTATTGCCAATTCTTTACTGACAAGCTTCCCTGTATCAGGGTTGCAACCCGTTACAACATGTTTGTTTGTAGCTAAGTAATAAAGACCATTATGTTTGATAACAAACCCGGTTGCTGTAGCTAACCTTATCTCATTGAACAAGATTTCCAGCATGAGACTGGTTTTACTGATCTGATCAATCATGATATTCCTTAGATGTCACAATAAAGGAGAGCATGATCACTCATCACACTCTCCTCGATGATTTTCCTTTTACATTTTATCTAAAAACGATGAGAAGACTAAGCATCTTTTTGTGGTTGTACCAACTTTTGCACCTGCTCAATAGGCAGACCAAAAAGCATACAAATTCTCTCAACAGCAAGACCATCGGCAAGCCACTCCTGAATTCTTTCTTCAACCAAAGACCCAGTAGAATGATTAAGTCCTAATCGGGAGAGCACAGGCCCCATAATCAATGGATAAATTTTCACAAACCCGCAGGAAAGATCATCAGAAGAAACGTGAATTTTCTCAGCAATCTCTTTTAAAGTTATTGCTGATCCTTTAATCTCATCATTAAGCTCTAACACTATATGACGTCCCAACAAATCAGTTATTATAATGTCAACATCAATGCCTTCAGCCAGCTGATATCTTTGAAAAAAATTACATAAAAATCGTGTCATCAAAGGAACAATCCTCTGTATCACATCCATACTAAACACTCGCGTTTGAGTAGCAGGCTGGAAGGAAGGCAATTGATAGCTCATGGACATTCTTCCATGAAGATCAATATCAGCCACCACCTGCAAAGGCTCTGTGTCAAGGAAATCAGCATCATATTTTACGCACACAACCTTTTTAAACTTATCCTTACCATAATCATCAAAAAACCGCCTAGAACAGGGAAAATATATCCCATTATCATCAATAAGACTTTCACGAAACGAGCCTTTTAGCTTTTCAATATTATCAAAATTAACAGCTCCATAACTGGAAGGCTTGGCTATAATTCTTAGCGAAAAAAACGTAAATTCTAACGATTGTTCATTATTCATAAAAATACACTCCTTGACTTTCTCTATTTTTTTCATAAACAAATATACCTGCAAAGCCGCTTCAACAAGCAGCTTAAACGCATATAAATGCTAACAAAAACCACATTTTTTACAAGATCAAAATCAGCGCAATCACTGCTTCAAATCAGCGTTTTGCAAATTAAAAAGACAACATTCTGTTTGCAACTTTTTTCAGAATTGAAAATACTGTCATGTTCATGCAATAAAACACATCAATCAACGTTTGAAATGAGTGTAGTGGAAAAATGTGAACAATAAGGAGCGGCTGTTACACCGCTCCTTGCTTTCAGGTCTTATAAAGAACAGAACATTATTGTTTGGCAACAGCCGATTTCTTTGCCTTCTCCTGTTCTTGCTTGAGATTCTTTTTATACGCAGCTGTCGCTTCATTAAGCATAGTCTGGGTAACAGAAAAATCTGACCACTTTTCCAGTGGCTTAAGATGCTCAACATAATAAAATTCATCTTTAGCAGCTTCCATTGCATCAATAAACAATTTAGCTCGCTCCGGCTTCAGATAAGGAACAGCCTTGAGAAGCACTGGCAAATTATTCACACCAAAGACGGCAGGCTTTTTGAGATCATATATAAAGGTAGCAAATTGATTATCCGGTACGTCGGCAAGCAACTTATATAAAATCTCCTGACCCTCTTTATATGACAGCAATTTATCCACAACGTCACTAAGTTTGAAAAGAAGCGGAATCACATTCAATAATGGGCGGCGATTGTTGGCAGCTGCTTTATAAAGAGCCCGTTTGTACAGGCTTTGCTTAAACCCATCCAGAAAATCCTTACCGAACAAAGTTAATCCGGCCGGATCAACATACATAAACCGCAGCAACGCTTCATCAGAACCGGCTACTTCCAAAAATTGATTCATCTCCTGTCCATTAAGCGCCTTGTTATAATGGGCAATTGCTTCATTAAGCAATTGTTTTTGTATTTCAGGAAAGTCTTTATAGAACATATAAACTTCCGCGAAATGCCTAAATGAGGCCCCGGCATCAACCGGCTCATCGTGCGATTTTAAAAATAAATAAGTCTGCAAACGCTCAGGCTCCCAGTCCAAAAAAACCGGATTAAACGGAGTCTTTGCTTTTTTAATTCGAGCAACAACGTCCTCCCAAATAGCAGCAGGCAGTTTGTGATCAGGAAGAATCATTGTCGGCAACTCTCCTTGCAGATCTTCGAGCTCATTCACACGATCTTTAAGTATCTTTTTTCTTTCAGCAGTGAGATCCTTGCCCTTGGACTCCGCCTGAAGCGTACTGATCATGTTTGATACATCGCGCACCAAGTATGCAAGCGGACCGGCAACTAATAACGGATCTTTTTCCGTCAAACCGCTGAGTGATTCAATAATCAATTCAGTATCATCAGCAACAAATTGCCGTAAGCCCCGTTGCGTCGCCACCGCTTTTAGATAATTATTCTCAACCGCAACAACCAATGGAAACAAAGGATCTTTACTATCAATGGGCAATGGGCTCGACAGTTTAAGCGCTTCACGCAAAGCATCTACGGTTCCTTTTTTCAGGGCACCACGCAAAACACTCACTTTTAAATCCTGTAACGCCTCATCTTCAGAATCCTTTAACAATGCAAGCATCTCACGCGCCGCATCATAATCAGTTGAAAAAAATCTGACAGGCACATCTTTCAGGAGGTCTTGCACTATACCTTTAAAACGCTTTTTTGGAATCACCTCGACCCATTCCAACAAACTACGAACAACCGATATTTTTTGATACTCAGGAGCTTTTTTCAACACAGCAACAAGATTTTGTATAACCGTCACCATGCCATAAAACAGTTCTTCAGCGGGAGACTGCGGCATAAGACTCATCGGTTCTTTTACTAACGGCTTCAAAGCATAAGCGATATCATGCAATGTTTGCACCGTTTTTCCCTGAGCAAAAAGTTTCTGAAGATCCGCAACTTGTAACGACTCCAAAAGACTCACAATCAAACGAACCAGTGTTGGCCGCTCACTCAAAACAGTGCCTCGATGCGCATTAACACCAGCAAGCTGGCCCAGCATCATAAAACGCGCTTCCGGTTCCGGTTTCAATGAGCGAACAATCGTAGCCAATTGTTCAGCAGAAAGCACGCTCAGAAGATCCTTGCCGTCAATCTTGAGGATCGCCGCGTCACCTTCTTTACTACGATTAGATTCATAATGCTTATAGGCGGTTGAAAACTGATTCCAAATGTCCAAAACAGCACTTTTTTGGCGTTCAAATTCAGATGAACTTATCTTTGATTGAGCAGCTTGCGCTTCTTTTTGTTGTTGCTCATGCAACTTAACTTCTTCATCAACCCGCTGACGCTCTTCTTTTTGTTGTTGCTCCCGTTCTTTTTTCAAGGCTTCAGCTCTTTCTTCAAGAAGCGTCCGTTCTTTGGGCCCTTCGCCGGCGAATAGTACCGCGGAACACAGCGATACTACCATAAAAACTATATATTTCTTCATACACATTCCCTTTGCATACTTTATTGTTTTTTAAGCACTCCTTAATGTGTTCAACACGGAAACAACATTAAAGTCCTGTTGCCTCCCGTTCTTTCTTGGCATGTTCTTCTTCATTTTTCAGAGTATCTTCATACAAGGCGACAGCTTGTTTAAATTCCTTGTCATCAATAGGGAACACTATCCGTTGATTCTTAGGTTTTGCTTGTTGCGCATTTTCAAATGTTTTTTTATAAGCACGCATGGTATCAATCAACTGTTTTACACGCGGGGAATCAAGATAAAGTCGCGCGTTAAAAATAACCGGTAACAACTCAGACTTAAACCGGTCTTGTGTAATATCAGCCAAGAACTGCGCATATCGGTTATCAGCCATACCGGACAATACGCTATACAAAATTTCATGATTTGCTTTATCACTGAGCAGCAACGTCACCAAGGACCGCATATCAATAAGCGTAGGAACGATGCCCAACAAAGCGCGACGATCGCCAAGCCGAATCCTTTCAAGAGCAAGTTTCAGCATATCATTTTTAAAACCATCGGCAGTGCGATAACCAAAGAATCCGTTGGCGCCCGCTGTGGCGTTCAAAAATTTCTGCACAGCAGGGTCCAAAGCAACTTTCTCAAGCAAGGCTTGTTTTTCTTGCGGGCTCAGGCTCAGAGACAAAATACCGGTATAATGTTTTTTGGCTTCAGCAAGCAACGCTTTTTGCGCGCCCGAGAACTCAGAATAAAAATTATACACTTCAACAAAACGCTTGAGCGAATTGTACCGATCAAACGGTTTGCTGCTATCGATAGTAAAGAGATACGCATCTCGTCGTTCCGGTTCCCATGACAAGAATGCAGGCTTAAACGCCTTGCCTCCGGCATTGACACGAGTAATCACATTCTTCCATACATCGGCGGGCAGATTATGCTCGGGCAACACAAAAGATGGCAACTGCTCATTCAAAACTTTGAGTAATGCAATACGCTCTTGCAATTCTTTTTTCCTGAGCGGAGTCAAATCTTTTCCCTGCGCTTCAGCATCAACAGTCTTTATGATCCCCGGCAAATTTCGCAACATAGACCCCAATGCTTCTGAAACAACCTTTGGCTGCAGTTTATTTAAAACAAACAGCGCGTCAGCAATCAAATGCTGATCATCCTTGAGCATCGCACGCAATCCCTTGGCCATTGCCGCAAGATAGGCGTTTTTAACATCAACGGTTAATGGGAACAAGGGATCTTTAGGATCGGTTGGCAATGGCGCAGCAACAAGCAGCGCGTCACGCAAAATGCCAAGAAAATTCTGTTCTTGGGCCATTTCAAGCAAGCTCATTTTCACTCCATGCAACGCTCCTTCATCAAAGCCCTTCAAAACGATGAGCCAGGAACGCACGGAATTATAATATTCCTCCAATGCTTCTTTTGATTTTGCCTTGAGAGCCACAAACCGCAAATCCTCAATTAATGACCCAATAGGAAGACCTTCTAATACCGCGTGTAATAGGTTACGTGATGCTGACTTCTCAACAGGAATATGTGAAATCCATCCCAACAAACTATCATTAAAAATCTTAAGCTGCTTTTCGGGAATCTTTTTTTCTCCCAAAAGATCAACCATAATTTTGGCAACATCAATCATACGGTAAAACAACGCTTCAGCAGGCAATGGCTGAATATGGGCCGGCTCTTGAACCATTGGCTGCAATTGCTCGGCAATTTTTTGGAATGTTTGTGAAAATCCTTCATCAACAAGCAATGTCTTAAAATCATCGACAGTCAAAGAACTCAGAACTTCCACCATAAAATGGCGCAGCCCCGGACGTTGAGCAAATGCCTTCCCATGCAGAGCGGCCACATCGGTCAACTGTTTGAGAAGCATCAGCCGCATGTCCGGTTTTGGCTCCAATGACAAGATAATGCTTTTTAACTGTTCAGCCGGTATTTTTTCAAGAAGCCCTTTAGCATCAATTTCCGCAAGCAACGCGTCAACGACTTTTCCCTCTTTCTCCCCGCCGGCCTCATAATGCTTATAGACGGTCAAGAATTGAGCAAGAACATCACGCGCAACTTTCTTGGGATCTTCGGGCTCAAATTTTGCCTTAAGTTCCGCTTCCTGTTTTTTCTTCTCCTCATTGATCACGCGTTCACGCACACTTGCTTCGTCACGCTTTTTTTGCTCTTCTTCAAGCTTCCGGGTCAGATCAGCTTGTCGTTTTTCCGCATCCGACTGTGTTTTTTGTTCCTCAAATGAGGTGTAATGCGGTTTTTCTTTAGCCTCTTCAAATGAACCGCGCGGCGTTCCATTACCGAACACAACGGTGACGGCAGTAACGCACAATAGCGGCACCACTCTAACAACTGACATTAACTTCATTCAATGCTCCTTTTGTAATATACGCCTGCACAAACTTCAACAACGTCATTCTACCGAAGAACTTTCTGCTTCTGATTCTTCCATTTCCCCTGACTCTTCAATTGTTTCAGGTTGCTCAAAACGCTTGCTCATCGGAACCGTTTGCTCTCCCTGTATTGTCTCAAGAGGAATGGTCATCGCCGGTTTCATGGAAAGTTCAGCCGATGACGATGATGATTGCGCTTGCTCAGATAGCACCGCCTGTTGCTGAGATTCTACCGGTACCATTTGAGAAAGTGACGGCTGTGATGTCGATGGAGAAATTCCTTTTGACGCACTTGACGTTGAACGTGATTCACTCGTGGAAACCGATTTGGACAATGCGCTTTCTGAAACCGCGGGCCTCAATGTTGTTGAAGGCATGGATGGCTGGACAAACTTCGGCGGTTGCCAGGTAAACGGTTTTTGTTCAGAAGTACGTAATGCTTTCATCCGTTTTTCTGTTTGAGCAGCCGCGTTTTTG
>Ga0351842_1076_pt1 | contig 30992 bp, 31 predicted proteins | sample TotcelHFGM3001L3_FD_206877 | JGI IMG/M metagenome (GOLD analysis project Ga0351842, IMG submission 206877) | Enriched cells from coal bed in the Powder River Basin, Montana, United States - Total cells FGM rep1 HSBNCT.FGM.300.1.L3 ... | reverse complement strand
CTCGGGGTTGGCCGGCGGGGTGTAACCCGCGGGGGCGACAGCCTCCGCCGCGGCAAAACGCCTGCTGGTTTTGGGCATAAGGTTTTCTCTCAATAACGTAAGTGGTGCGCTAAAGGGGTTTCAGCCGGGATTGCCGAACGCTACTCAGTTGAGCCGGGCCTAAGCAGGTGGTCCGCCATCGATGTGGGATCATAAATCAAGCTGAAAGGAGATTGCAAACGTGTTTTGGGGCCTGGAGAGGTGATTGAAGGAAATTATGAGGATACCCGGATGGCAGTCTCCCTGTGATAGAGGCAAGTTGGCGGATGAGACATTCCCTCTTTCATGTAAATCCCCACATTTCTTCCTGTCAGGTGATTTATTGTGTAATAACTATGAGTTATAAAATATGGCGGCGTTGCGCCCACCTTACACAATTTTATAGGTAGACAAATTTCGCTGCTGTAGTGGTTACTCAGCGCCCGAGCCACAATGCTTTCCAGCCAATTGCATCCTCCGCCAGAACATTGCGAGATTTATTCATAGGCCTCTGAACCAGACTGCCAGCGAAAGCTCAGCTTAAGGGTTCACCTATCTGCGGGGTCCGAAGGCCCGTCCGGGACCGACCCTTGATATAGTAACCGGGGACCTAGCGGTGCAAAACCTCAAAATAAAAAGCGCAACCCCTTGGGATTACGCCTTATTTAATCAAATGGTGCCGAAGCGGGGATTTGCTTAAAACCCGCATGATTCCTCACTTTTCCGGGTACAGCGGCCCGGCCGTGTGGTCAAAATGAGCTATTTGGAGGTTATCTGGGTCATTTAAAAGACCAGCTTCTGCCGATACGGCGTATCTGGTTTTGAGGTAGTTACGAAACCCGTCCGCAGCCGGTTCGAGTGCGGTGAATGACTCCACGCCGGTTTGCTCATGCGACGCATCCGTGCGTCCCGGCGTGAAAGGTACGGTCACATCGTGACCCGCGTTTTTCGCGGCCTGCTCGACGCTGGCGCAACCGCCCAGAACGATCAGGTCAGCAAGGGACACCTTCTTCCCGCCGGACGGCGTGCCGTTGAACTCCTTTTGGATGCCCTCAAGGGTTTGGAGCACAGTCTTCAGTTGGGCCGGCTGGTTGACTTGCCAATCCTTTTGCGGCGCCAGACGAATACGCGCCCCGTTCGCACCGCCGCGCTTGCCGGAGCCGCGGAACGTGGATGCCGACGCCCAGGCGGTCGAGACCAGTTCCGCGATCGACAAGCCCGAGGCAAGGATCTTGCCCTTGAGATTGGCAATGTCCTGAGCGTCGATCAGCTCATGGTCGACTGCGGGCACTGGGTCTTGCCAGATCAGTTCGCAATTTTAAGTCCAGATTCCCCGAGCCTTTATTGCTATATTGTTGGGATATGGTTACTTTTTGTAGAGAATCTTAATTTAACAAAATTCTAACTTGATCAGCAGAAAAAAAACCGGTAATATAATTAAAAAAAGATATTTGGAATGTCTTTTTATCAATCTTTGCAAGCCCCTACGTCAACTCATTCATAATTAATCAATTTTCATATCTTGAGAACTGAGTGAAGATAGCTTTTATGAGACCACAATGGAAAATATCATCTGACGCTTTGACGTATCATAAGGTATGAACTCAGCTAAGATTTCATAAAAATAAAGAGGACGTAAATCGTGAACGAAGATTTACCAAATATAATATCATCAGAATTGTGTGTAAGTAAAATCTTTGAGATTAGTGGCACTAAAATTGATTCTGATATTGCAGCTGAACTGTGGCCAAGAATTTTACAACATAAATGGCTTATGTCTGAAAAACTAAGCCGAGATGTAGGCTTGCGGGTCGCATGCATTGATTTTCTGGAAAATATGGAGCAGGCCCAGGAGGAATACTTAGCCTATCAACAAAGGGATATCCTGAATGAGATGGGAGCTCAGACCATGAGCCAAAAATTATGGGACACCATCTCTGAGTCCCAACCTCCAAAGCAGATAGTTCAGAAAAGAATCATTCTTCCGTTGACCAGGCAAAATCTTTCGAAAAAACATGGAGTAGTTCCTCCAAAGGCTATTATTTTCTTTGGACCGCCTGGCACAGGAAAGACTCATTTTGCCAAAGCAATAGCTGGAGCCCTTTCCTGGTGGTTTATTGAGATTGCCCCCAGCATGCTAATGGTTGACGGCACTGAAAAGGTGGGAGCTAATCTGCGAACAATAATGGAAAAGTCCCGAAACTTGAAAGAAGTCGTTATTTTTATCGATGAGTTTGAAGAGATTGCCGGCAGCCGTGATGAGGCAAGCCGAGTAGATAAATCAATTACAAACGAATTTCTAAAGCAGGTTCCATTGTTTAAAAATCAAGCAAACGACATACTACTTATCTGTGCTACCAATTATATTAGACAGCTGGATGCTGCACTGCTTCGTCCAGGAAGGTTTGATTGTATTATTCCAGTGGGCGCTCTGACCGAGGATGAGAGATCAACTATTTTGGAACACTACATTTCAAAATTGAATACCGGAATAGTAGACATTAATCGTATAATAAAGATGACATCACGATTCACGCCAGCCGATATAGAATATCTCTTTCAACAGGTTGCTCAGTTTGCCTTTGAAAATGAACATGTTACACAGCAAGATTACCGGGTAACTACGGACACCATTTTTGAAATTATACCAAAAATCCGTGCCTCTCTGACTGACGAGGTTAGCGTAGAGTTTGAAAAAGATAGCATCGCTTATTCCCGGTTTTAAAGATAGTAATTATGATCATGCCAACGTCTGCCTGAGGGGAGGATTTGCCATGAAGTTATCAGTAAGCTCATTAAGAAAAGCGTTCCTGGGAGCCTGGCGTGTTCTCTGGTGCATGGGGATAATTCTTATCCCAGGTTCTCATCTTTGCGCCGGGACTGAGGATGATCTGCGCCACAAATTAGAATTGGGGGAGATCATTGTAACTGCGACAGCCGAGCCGGGTACCTGTCTTAAACACGGCGAGCTGATAGGAATTATCGATGCTTCCCCCGAGATCGTCTGGCAGGTGATAACCGATGTGAATAATTTTAAGTATTTCATGCCACGGACCCTCAACAGCATGGCGGTGGCGGCCGAAAAGGTTCCCTTGATCGTGAAAAGCAGACCGAGCCGGGCTGAGGAAGTAGAGCACTTGCTTGGCCCTACCCCGGCGGACCCAACCACCTATCGCATTCCCGGCGGGAAATATACTGTATATAGCTATAGCAATCTGGATTTCCCCTGGCCTTGCAGCAACAGATGGTACATTCTCAAGGGGCAGCATGATGAGACCCGGGCGGCCCAGCATCGCTATCATAGCTCCTGGTCGCTGGTGACCGGCAACCTCAACGAAAATTCCGGCGAATGGATGCTGGAACCCTTTGGCGCCACGAAAACCAAGGTCATTTATAAGCTGTGTACCGACCCGGGCGGCGCTATTCCGGGGGGGTTGGTCAAGCAGGGGACGCGTACCACCATGCCCCAAATAATTGCCGCAATCAGGGAACGGGCCCGGAAACTTGGAGAACTCAAACAGCCTTAATGATGACATCGCCGGGCCCACATCTCGGGTGGCTGATCGGGCGAGAGAGGCTCATCCCGCGGTTTATGAGATTCTATTAAATCGGAGGGACATAAAGATGAAAGTGCTTTTTGATAAACTTACATGCATTAAAGTATTTTTATTATAATTGTATAATCGAAAAAAACCACTTGATAATATCCTCCTAATATCTGTAGTTTCCATAAAAAATCAAGCTCATATCTGTTACGTTTGAAAACCTCATCAGTGAGTATAATACCTTTTATATTAAGGTCATATCGGTATTTGTTGCGTATCCGATGATCATTGTGTGATCCGATAAACAATCATTAATGCCGATACCCAAGAAAACTGCCTCCGCATTTCCCCCTTCCGCAACATTATCAGGCTATGTTGGCCTGATCCATAGGCCGTTAATCAATAGTGGATCAGTCTTACAGATAGAGTTTACTCCGAAAATCTGAAAGAAATTGATTTTAAAAAAAATTTGCGTTCACCTCACCAAGGTCTTTCTCCATGCGTTACAGAATGCCTCACCCATACTTCGGTTTTCACCGAAATGAGGTCTGCTCGCTGATGCCAATCTTACGGGTTTCTTCACCCACGGCCGTCCCAGCTCGGCGTGCTGCAGGGCAAAGGCATTCTGCCGGTCTGGGCCGTTTCATCGAGGACATCCTCCGCGCCCGCTTGTTTATCTTAGCGAAATCTTCGCGGTAAAAATGGTCTATTTATCATGGAGCAGACCATTAACATTAATTTAGATTTGGTAAGCAATTCATTATTTTTTTATTAAGATCAAGTTCCCAAGCAGCTTCGCGCCCCCTATTTCCCGACCTTAATTTATTTAACCAAACATAAAAATAACTAATTTTTAATTATAATCTAACAATTAATTGCTATCTATATTAGTAATCTTGTTTCCAAAAAACGTATAGATTAAATATTATGGCGACAAATTATCCATAAAGAGGATCGTTAAGATGGCTATGTTGGGTTTACGTCCGGATACTAAGTCAAAAATAAAGCAACAAATAATCGTGTCCCTTAAGCAATATATGGGGAGATTTTTCTATTTAAATAAAGTTAACAGTATTTATTCCAGACTATCCGGTGTGGAATCCGGTCAATTTTTACTGAGATTGCTGGACGAGATGGAGGTTGAATATGAAGTCGACTATGATGATCTGTCTCGCATCCCTACCACCGGTCCCCTGGTAGTGATGGCCAACCATCCCTTTGGCGGCATAGAAGGAATTATCCTGGCTTCATTATTGAAATCTTTGCGCAGCGACGTAAAAATCATGGCCAATTATCTACTGCGATGCTTTCCTGAGTTGCACGATATATGCATTTTCGTTGATCCTTTTGGTCGAAACAACGCCGTTAAAACTAATATTAAGCCATTGAGAGAGGCCATCCGCTGGCTGGAAAATGGGGGGATGGTGGGAATCTTCCCAGCCGGCGAGGTGGCACACTTTGACCTGCAAAGGCGGGAAGTGACCGATCCGGCCTGGAGCGATTCCGTGTCCTGGCTTATCAAGAAAACCGGGGCGGCGGCCTTGCCGGTCTTTTTTAAGGGAGCCAACAGTCTGTTATTTCAGCTTCTGGGTCTCGTCCACCCACGATTGCGTACGGCCCTATTACCTCATGAATTTTTTAACAAGCAGGGTAATACGATCAGCTTGAAGGTGGGGAAAGTCATCCCCTTTGAAAAACTGGATTCGTTCGCCTCCAGCGAGGAGATGACGGCGTATCTGCGCTTACGGACTTATATCCTGAAAGGCGGACTCAATGATGGCAGGAAGAACGGCAATGGACCCCAAAAATTGCTGAAGCGACCGGTAAACCGGCCAATAATATCTCAACAGAATCCGGCTCAGATAAATGCCGAAGCCAATCACCTGCCGGAGGACCAGACTCTGGTGGAAAGCGGAGATTTTGTGGTTTGTTATGCGCATGCCGGCCAAATCCCCAATTTATTGCGGGAGATTGGCCGTCTGCGTGAGTATACCTTCCGCAGCAGTCATGAAGGAACGGGAAACTCGATTGATTTGGATGAGTTTGACCGGTATTACCTCCATCTATTTATCTGGAACCGGAAGAAAAATGAGCTGGTGGGGGCTTACCGTTTGGGGCAAACAGACTATATCCTGAAACGCTTGGGGAAAAAGGGGCTTTATACCAGCACCCTTTTTAAATACGGCATGGCCTTATTGGCCCAAATCAACCCGGCGCTCGAACTGGGAAGGTCATTTGTTCGACCAGAATACCAAAAAAATTATTTACCGTTGCTGCTGCTTTGGAAAGGCATCAGCAGGTTTGTGGTAAATAACCCCCAATATAAGTTTCTCTTTGGTCCAGTATCTATTAATAATGAATATCATACTATTTCCCAACAGCTTATGGTGGCAACATTAAAATTTAATAATTATCTCCCCGATCTCGCCAAATTAGTAAAACCTAAAAACCCTTACCCGACCAGGCCTATTAATGGATGTGATTTTCGAGCCATGAGAATTATTCAGGATGTCAATGAAGTTTCAGACCTCATAGCCGATATCGAAGTTATGAATAAAGGCATTCCTATCCTCTTGAAGCAATATTTGAGGTTGGGTGGAAAAATATTAGGATTTAATAAAGACCCTAATTTTAGTGACGTTGTGGATGCGTTAATTTTGGTGGACCTGACCCAAACCCCGATTCCGTTATTGGAGCGTCATATGGGTAAGGATGGCGTAAAATCTTTTTTGGCTTATTACGGTCAGGAAAAAATATCGGCTATGAAGGAAGTATGATTTTGAATGAATATCTCATAAAAAGGGGGAAATCATGAAAATCGATTTGCATGTTCATTCCAGATACTCTACCCGGCCATCCCAATGGGTGCTCCAAAAACTGGGTTGCCATGAATGCTATACGCAACCCCAAACACTGTACCGCATTGCCAAAGCGAGAGGCATGTCTTGGGTAACCATCACGGACCATAATACTATTCATGGCTGTTTGGAAATTGCCGCCTTGCCCGACACGTTTATCAGTGAAGAAGTCACCACCTATTTCCCGGAGGATGGATGCAAAGCCCATGTGTTAGTTTATGATATCAATGAACCACAACATCAAGATATTCAAAAAGCCCGGGATAATATTCATGATTTGGTGGCTTATCTGAGGGAAAACCAAATCAGTCATAGCTTGGCCCATCCTCTCTGGGCGGTGAATAATCGCCTGACTTTAGAACACTTCGAGCAGTTTCTCCTGCTGTTCAAGAACTTTGAATTCAATGGCGGGCGGGATACCCAACTGAATGACTGGCTCAAAATAGTCTTATCCCTTCTGACTCCCCAAGACCTTGAGTTATTGCAGGAGAAGCATCAGATAACTCCGGCCTTCTTTAACCCGTGGCAAAAACATTTTACCGGTGGCTCGGACGACCATAGTTCTCTCAATATTGCCAGGATGTTCACCCAAGTCAAAGGCGCTTCCACGCTAAACCATTTTTTCCAGGGGATGAATCAAGGCAAAGCTCAACCTAAGGGGCAGGCTTCCACCCCGGTAACCCTGGCCCACAATCTTTATAGTATTGCCTATCAATTTTATAAAACCAAGTATGGACTAGAAAAATACGCTAATTCGAATGTTTTCATTAATTTCTTCGAAAAGTACCTTCAGGTTAAGTTAGATAAAAGCACGTCGTTAACAACATTTCATTATATCAGAAATAAAATTAGAAGTTATTTCAATGGTTATTCACAAAATGACACTCTATTGTCTTTAATTACCCATGAAGCGACTAAGATTATTTATTCCGAATCCAATGGTAATCCTGAAAAACAGTGGATGCAAATACTCAACGATATCTCCCATAATATTCTCAAGCAATTTCATAAACATTTCCGGAAAGCCCTCTTAGGGGCGAATGTGGTGGATTTGGTCAATTCCGTCACCTCCAGCGGTTTAATTTACTTAGGATTGGCCCCTTATTTTGCGGCCTACGCCTCATTTTCAAGCGACCGGTGTCTCGGTGAAAAGATCATAAGCAGCTTTTTTCCAAAAGAGCCCGCCAAAGATGAAGAGATGGGCACCATAAGGCTGGCTCACTTCACGGACACATTTTATGAGGTGAATGGGGTGAGCCTCACCATCAAACGGCAGGTGGATGCCGCCAATCGCGCTAACAAAGATTACACGGTAATCACCTGCGACAAAGCGCCCCGTCCGCATCAGAAAGGGATTCGAAATTTCAATCCCATCGGGGTCTTCCATTTGCCGGAATATCCCGAACAGAAATTATTCCATCCGCCGGTGTTGGAGATACTGCAATATTGCTATGAGCAGAATATCACCCACATCAAGGCCGCGACTCCGGGCCCCATGGGTCTCACGGCCATGGCCATCGCCAGGATGCTTCGTCTGCCGTTGTGGGGAACCTATCATACGGCCTTGCCCCAGTATGCCCAATACCTTACGGAAGACAGCGCCATCAGCCAATTTATGTGGAAGTATATCGTCTGGTTCTACAATCAGCTGGATGTCATTTTCGTGCCCTCTCATAGCACCGCAGAAGAATTACAACAACATGGGGTTGACGGTCAAAAGATGCAGGTTTTTCCACGGGGAGTGGACCTGGCCCTGTTTAACCCCTCCAAGCGCAACGGTTATCTGGAAAGCCGCTTTGACGTCGACGATGGCAAAAAACTGTTATATGTGGGCCGGGTGTCAAAGGAAAAAAACCTTGAATTGCTGGGACAGGTATTCAAATCGTTACTCCAAAGCCACCACGACCTCCATCTGATCATCGTCGGAGATGGCCCTTATCTGAAAGAGATGCGGAAGGAGCTCGCAGGCACTCCCTGTGTGTTCACCGGTTATCTGGAAGGAGAAGATCTGGCCGCGGTGTTTGCCTCTTGCGATCTGTTTGTCTTTCCCAGCACCACAGATACTTTTGGCAACGTGGTGTTGGAGGCCCAGGCTTCCGGAATCCCGGTGATCGTCAGCGATTCTGGGGGGCCTCACGAAAATATCATACCCGGAGAAACAGGGCTCATCGTCCCCGGGAATGATGCCGATAGCCTGATGGTAGCGATAACTGCATTGATTAATGAACCGGCACGGCTGCAGCGCATGGGCCAGGCCGGGCGCCGCTACATGCAGCAGCGCTCCTTCGAGACCGCCTTCCATGCCACCTGGAAAATATATGAAGAAAAGGCGGTGGGAATGTCTTGATTATTCTTCAGGTTTTACGGATTTTGGCCAAGGAAGAAAAAATAAGACCAGGTACCGCCGTAAACAGGACGAACGGCCCATTTATGGGAAGGGAAGAGGCTCCTGAGGCAAGGTAAAAGGTGGCCGTCCAGGCGCACATGGTTTAGCCCCATCCATTTCTTAAAGCCCTGGGAGATTGAGTCGTGAAAATCCACCACGGCGATGGCTCCATGGGGCGCGAGGTCTAAGCTTGCGGACATGATGGCCTTTTCGTAGCCCGGACCGAACATGGAGAGGGCATAGGAAAAGACCACCAGATCAAACTTCGTGGCCGCAGCCACCGGCTGATCATAGGCGGCTTCCACCAGGGTAAGGCGCTGGGTCAACTTCCGGAGTTTTCTCCGGGCCACCGCCAGCATGTTCGCCGATAGGTCCAGGCCCCAGAGGTGAGCCCGGGGGAAGGCATTCCCCAGGTGCAGGAGATTTGTGCCTGTGCCGCAGCCCACTTCCAGGATGCGGTTGGGGGTCAAACTCGCCGCCACCTGCTTGATCAAGGCTGCCCTGCCTCGCAGAAAGGTCCAACGAGTGAGGTCGTAAATCCGGGCATGTGTCCGGTAATATCGCTCGATGTCGGCAAGTTTTTCCCGCTCAAGTTCACAGGCAGAAGGCAGGTTCATAACACCTCAGCCAGGTGCAGACTCCCGTAGGTGCCGACCCGGTCTTGTTGATGAAAATGTTGGCTCAGATGGGGAAAGAACCGCAGCCGGGAAGTCACGGTTGTTGGGAGAAAACTGAGATCTGGCCCGGCGGAGCGCATAAGAATCCTGGTTCCTGGCCGGCTGCTGCGGAATATCTCTTGCCATTCTTCCGAGAGGGCGTCAGTATCATGCCAGGCGAGCCAGTCCTGATGGTCCAGGAGGACGAAGTGGCTATAAACCCGCCGATTCCTCTGCAGGAATCGGGTGACCGTGGTGTTATGCACCTGGACCCGGTGGATACGCTCCCGCAGCGTTTGGAGATTATTGATTTGCAGATAACCGGGGCAACACTCTGAAGAGTAGGAACCGGTGAGATAAACCCGCCAGAAATAGTTGTCCTGAATAGGCACGGCGGTAAAGACGCGCCTGAGGCTGTCCCGGATGAAAGAAACTAATCCTCCGGGGTATTGATTTTCAATGAGACGCAGCTGAGCGGTGGGTACCCCGATAAAGGCCATGGCCGCAGGCTGGCAAAGCAGCCAGGTGAGGCCTCGCCGGAAGATGTAGGATTCCACTTGTTCGTAAAGGCGTTCCTGGTCTTCCAAGGTCTCGGCTGCCAAGAGTTTGCTAAAAAGCCGCTTCAGGCGGCTTTTCCTCAACAGCACATTATTGAAGATCCAGGCGAAATCTCCGGCGGCGCCCCGCCAATAAAAGGATTGGCGCACTCCCTTCGGGGTGAAATAACCGATCTTGGCATCCCAAAATGTCTGGGCCCAAGCCGGCATCACCGGTCGAACCGCGGCGTAGATGTCACGGTAGCCTGGCCAGCCGCCCTGGCCGAACAGACCGAACAGGAATTCGTGGTTGCCGTGCTCGATCAGGGCCATTTTAAGGCACAGCAGGGAATTCTGGCGGAAGTTTACGTCCACCGCATGTATCTCTCCCGGCCCATCCAGGAGATAATCCAGCACATTACAGCCGGCGCTGGTGATGACCACCGCGCAACTTTCCGGGTCAAGCTGGAGAAGTTGACGGTCTATGCGCGGATCTTCCCAACAGGTGTTATAAATCAGGCGGTTGCCGTGAAGGAGAGTAAAAAACTTTTGCTGCAGTTCATTGACCATGCTCGGCTTTCTATCTAATCCTCTTGGATGCTAACTTCACGATGAATTTCTTAATGCATGCAGTTTACCCCCCATAAATTAAGGCATGATTAATTGAATGTTAAAAATAGATTAATTTTAGAAATACCTGGGCTGCCTGTCGCGGCTTTTGGGATGATTGAAATCCTGGGTCAGCCTTTGAAACGATAGCCCACCCCCCGGTGAAGCTTGCATCTACCCTTCTTTGAGCATATCAGCCTCGTCGGTGGCTTCCCAAGGTAAGGTGAGATCAACCCGCCCCACATGGCCGTACACCGCCAGCCTCTGGTAAAACCGCCCTTTGTGGAGGGACGGCAAATGTCTCAAGTTAAAATTTTTCAAAATCCCGGCCAGGCGAAAATCGAAATGCCTTTCAAGCCGGGCGGAGAGTTCTTCATCGGAGAGCTTGCCGGTGCCGAAGGTTTCCACCTGAATGCTGACCGGCCGGGAAAAGCCGATGGAATAGCTGAGTTGGACCTCACAGGCTTCCGCCAGACCGGCCGCCACCAAATTTTTGGCAGCATAGCGGGCCGCGTACGCCCCTATCCGGTCAATCCGCATGGGATCCTTGCCACTGAGGGCGTTACCGCTGTGCCGGGCATATTCGCCGTAGGTGTCCACGTCGCTTTTCCGGCCGGTTAGCCCGGAATGGACCGCCGGACCGCCCACCATGAGGTTTTCCATCGGGTTGATAAATATTAAGGTGCGGTCATCCGCTTTGAGCTCTTCATCCATGAAGGCAGGTTTGATCACTGCTTCTCGAATATCGTTAGCCAATCTCTGAGTAGATATTTCCTGCGCCATTCCTTTGGTGCCGCTGGCAATAATGGTAAACAGAATCTTTCAAAGGAAAATTGGCATGATACGGTGCAGACGATGGCATGGACTGAGTCATTCGTTGTTAGTTTGCCATATACCGGATTGTTTGGGAAGGGTTTTTCCCGGGAGAGAAGTTCGGCGAAGGAATGGTATTTTCCTGATAGTTTAAGGCATTAGACAAAATTAACCAAAATTTAACATTAATAATATTAAATCTTAACATTCAACAGTAATAATTTAGGTCAAAACAGAATAGTTAAGTCAGAGGGGTTGATTGCCATGAATGTTGAGTGCTCATACGTGCACGCCCTGGAAGGCAGGCTGCGGATCAAGATCCCCAAGGTTAAAGGGGCGGCAGGCAGGGCGCAGGAAGTGGAGCGACATCTGCGGCAGTTTAGCGGGGTGGAGGAAGTCTCCGCCAATCCCACCACCGGGAACGTCCTGATCCTTTATGATCCCCGCCTCACTGAGCAGGGGCAGATTTTCTCTTCTTTACAGGAAAAGGGGTATCTGACGCAGCCTAATTCGGGGGGTAATCGGGCTAACAATCCAGCCGCCGACCCACAGGGGGTAGTGGAGAAGGTGACCGCCACCGTGGCCGCTACCCTGATGGAAGTGGCCCTGAGCCGGTTGGTCGGTGCCCTGATTTAAGGAGGAGGCGTCAGGAGGTGGATCAATGTGGTATTTTATCTGTCTGATGATTGGGGCGATCCTGGGTTTTTTAGGCCGCTATTGGTTGATGGAGGTGAAATGCCGGGACTGCGGCACGGAATATCTAGAATTTCCCTGAGGCGCCAAAGGGTTGACAGACTTTAGATGGCCCAAAAGGATCTTTTTCCCACCATTTTTCTTCGACTAGGGCAAACCTTGCCACCGCCTCCTGGAACGAAACCAGAAAACAGCCATTTCCCTGGGCACCTGCCGAGTCTTTAACTTCGTTAAAATCCTGCCTTTAACCCATCGGCAAAGCCTGCTTTACCTGAGCTGATCGGGGCTCAAAAAATTAATCAAAAACTAACCTTCCTCTAATCAAAGTAAATTATCCGGTTTCTATAATAAAAAAAGAGGATGAGTTGGCCCGAGGGAATGGGTTTCCAAGGTCCACCGGGCACTTGCCCACAAAGACGTCTATGGCTTCTTCCTGTTAAGAGAGGATCATCAGGCTGGGGAAGGCCGGTTTCCCTCAAAGTCGGGCAAACTTTTCATCGGAAATGACTTTATGCTGAGTTGGAGGTATCCATGAAGAAAAGTTTTCGCAGCGCCTTACCATTGTTAACCATGATGATGATTTTGGCAGTGGTGATGGGGTTTACCACCTCGGTGGCTTTGGCCGAGCAACTGCGGCTGGTGGGATCCGGGGCCAGTTTTCCGTTTCCTCTCTATTCCAACTGGTTCAAAACCTTCAGCAAAGCCAACAAGGATATCCTGGTGGACTACCAGGCCAAAGGCAGCGGCGCCGGTATTAAAGATTTCATCAACAAAACGGTGGATTTTGCGGCCAGCGATGCCGCGATGAAAGATGAGGAAATGGCCCAGGTAAAAGAAGGCGTGCAGTTGTTGCCGATGACCGCGGGCACCGTTGTCCTGGCTTATAACTTACCGGGCAATCCCAAAGGCTTAAAGCTGAGCCGGGAGGTCTACCCCAAGATTTTTAACGCCGAAATCAAAAAATGGAACGACCCGCTGATTGCCAAAGACAATCCTGACATCAAGCTTCCCGATTTAGATATTACGGTGGTGCGCCGGGCCGACAGCAGCGGCACGACCTTTGTGTTCACGCAGCATTTAAGCGCCATCAGTGAAGCCTGGAAAAAAGGGCCGGGATTTGGCACCACGGTGAAATGGGCGGACAGCGATAAGATTGTGGCTGCACCCAAGAATGACGGCGTGACGGCCACCATCAAACAGACCCCCGGCGCCATCGGCTACATCGAGTATGGCTATGCTGAGATGGCTAAAGTCAATATGGCGGCTTTGCAGAATAAAGCCGGAAAATTCGTGATGCCCAGCGAAAAGAGCGGCGCTGAAGCCTTGGCAAAGGCCGTCATGCCGGCGGATATGCGGGTGTGGTTGCCCGACCCTGAAGGCGAAGGCTCCTATCCCATTGCCACTTACACCTGGATGATTTTCCACAAGAAATACGATGATCCGAAAAAAGCCGAAGCCCTCAAGCAGCTCATTGCCTACTGTCTGACAGAGGGACAGAAGATCAGCAGCAAGATGGGCTATATCCCGTTGCCGGAGAATGTTGTGCAAGCGGTGAGCCAGGCCGCACAGAACATCCAGTAATAGCGACTGGTTTCTTAAAAACCCATACCACGGCGGCCTTCGATGGATCAAGGGCCGCCGGGCATCTTTGGAAGCCTCCTTCTTTCCGGCCGGAGCGAGACCAATAAGTTTTGTGCGTCAAAGTTTTGCCGGGGGCAATTACACTCTGACTTCCAGGGTTAGTCCCCCACTTCCCTAAAGATTCACGAACGATTTTTCAGAAGGAATAATACCAAGTTGCTGTCATATAGGTAATTCTGGCTTTTATGAATGCAATCACCGTAGGGGTGGTTCGCGAACCGCCCCTACAATGCGGATTATTACTTGTTTGACGGCAGCTTGGTATAACTTCTGAAATGAACCCGACAAAAAGAGAACCAGCGGAAGAAAAAAGATTTTTGAGAATCGATATAGGTGAACCCTCATGGCAAAGAGACAATTTGTGAGAATCGTTTTTTCAGGCGATTCAATATCAGCTCCACCCTCAAAATGGGAAACATTTTCAGATCAGGCCTTTCGAGGTACTACCTGGGTCTGCACTTTGGCTATTATTCTGTTGTTATTTTACATTTTGTTTGAGATCGGCAAAGAGGCCCTGCCAGCCATAGGCAAGCACGGGCTGAGTTTTCTCTATTCCCAAACCTGGGACGCCAATAAAGCGACGTTCGGCATACTGCCCCAGATTTGGGGCACCCTATACAGTTCATTATTGGCGCTGCTCATCGCGGGTGTCTTTGGGGTGACTGTCGCCATATTTCTCACCCAGGACTTCCTGCCGGCGGCGCTGCAAGCGGTTTTCAAAAGTATCATTGAACTGTTGGCGGCGATTCCCAGCGTCGTGTATGGCTTGTGGGGGATCTTCGTTCTCATTCCGCTCATCCGGCCCTTTTGCGACTGGATATACGGTCATTTCAGTTGGATGCCGTTTTTTAGCACCACCCTGGCGGGGCCGGGGATGCTGCCGGCAGCCCTGGTGCTGGCCATTATGATCCTGCCGACGGTGGCCGCAGTCTCCCAGGATTCGTTCCTGGCCATTCCCTACAAGGTAAAGGAGGCGGCCTATGGGATGGGAACCACCCGCTGGGAGGCGATTTTCAAGGTATTTCTGCCCACCGCTTCCCGGGGCATTTTTGGGGCGTTGGTCCTGGGACTGGGTCGAGCTCTGGGCGAAACCATGGCCCTGGCCATGTTAGTGGGCAACTCCAATCAGATCACCCTGTCCCTGTTCTCGCCGGCGAACACGCTGGCGGCGCTCCTGGCCTTGAACTTCCCGGAAGCCGGCAAAACTGAAACCCAGGCCCTCATGTACGCGGCCATAGTCTTGCTGGTAATCACCCTCATCGTGAATGTCATCGGCCAGGCCATCATAACCTGGACCAGCAAGCATCGGAGCGTTTAAGATGAAGCAGGCGTCTGCCCTAAGCATGGTGCATGAAGAGTTGGCCCCAGCCGAGCTGGAAAAAGATTTTTTTGGGCCGCGATCCCTGGTCAACAACCTGCTCAGCATTCTTGCCTGGTGCATGGCCATTCTAGCCTGTGTGCCCTTATTCTCTGTGCTGATCATGCTGATTATCCGGGGCAGTCAGCGGCTGTCCTGGTCGATCTTCACCGAGTTGCCGCCGACGGCTTTTGAGATGGGCGGCGGCTTCGGCAATGCCATTGTGGGGACCTTGGTCATGGTAGGCATTGCCATGCTGCTGAGCGTGCCCCTGGGGATTTTATCGGCCGTCTTCTTAGCTGAGTTAGGGCCGGACAGCAGGATTGCAGCCATAGCCCGTTTCTGCGCCAAGACCCTCACCGGTTTGCCTTCCATCCTCGCCGGGGTTTTTGCTTATGCGGCGGTGGTGCTCATTACCGGCACCTATTCGGCTCCAGCCGGCGGTGTGGCGCTGGCGTTGCTCATGGTGCCGACGGTTATGTTAACCGCGGAAGAGGCCATGAAAATGGTGCCCCGGATTATGAAAGATGCGGCATACGGCATAGGCTGCACCTCTACCGAGGTCATCACCAAAGTAGTGCTCCCCACGGCAATGCCGGGGATTATCACGGGAGTGATTCTGGCCGTGGCCCGGGCCGCAGGGGAAACCGCCCCCCTCCTGTTTACGGCGCTGTTCAGCGAGTATTGGCTCTTCCAGGGCGGGAAAATCGATCCCATGCAACCTACGGCCTCATTGGCGGTCTTAATTTACAACTTTTCCGGTATGCCATACGAGAACCAGATTGAATTGGCCTGGACGGCATCGCTCGTCCTGGTCTTCATGGTTTTGGTTTTGAACCTCATCAGTAGAGCGATAGCCCAACGGGAGAAATCCCTCGTGACCATGATCATGGTCATCCGCAAGATGATTGGCAGGCAACAGAATCAAGGAGAAAATAAATGACACCCAAGCGGAAAACTATTCAATCCGGGGGATCTGCCGCGACCGAGGTCGATCACACCAAGGTTGCCATCAGATGCCGAATCGATGAACTGTATTACGGCGATTTTCTGGCAGTCCGGGACAGCCTTATCAACATTAAGAAACATCATATCACCGGCTTTATCGGACCCTCAGGCTGCGGCAAAAGCACCGTCCTTAGATGCATCAATCGCATGAACGATCTGATCAGGTCTTTTCGCTTTAAGGGACAGCTTTTGTTTCATGGGATAGATATCTATGATTCCTCCATAGACCCGGTGAGTGTACGCCGCCATATTGGCATGGTGTTTCAGCAGCCCAATCCTTTTTCCATGAGCATTTACGATAATGTCGCCTTTGGGTTGCGGCTTAACCACTATAAGGGTGATATCAGCGAGAAGGTGGAAAACGCCCTGCGGCGGGCCGGTCTCTGGAGCGAAGTTAAAGATAAGCTTAAAAATAACGGCCTGTCCCTCTCCGGCGGGCAGCAGCAACGGTTGTGCATTGCCCGGGCCATTGCCACCGAGCCCACGGTGCTGCTGATGGATGAGCCCTGCTCAGCCCTGGATCCCATTGCCACGCGTAAAATCGAGGAATTGATGTTGGAACTGAAAGAGAAATATACCATCGCCATCGTCACCCATAACATGCAGCAAGCAACCCGGGTGGCGGATGAGGCGGCCTTTTTCTCGGTGGATATCTCTCAGGGGGGGCGAACCGGGTATCTGGTGGAATTTGGTCTCACCGCCCAGATATTTTCTGACCCCCAGGAGGAATTAACCCAGCAGTACGTCAGCGGCGAATTCAGTTAAACGGGAAGGGTGATTCCATGTTGGCGAAGCGTATACCCACGGTCATAATGGTCTTTTTATTGGGGATAATAATTTCCTGCGGCCAGCCGGCCACCGAGAATAAACCCACGAAGATCAGGATCGCCGGGGCGGGGGCGACGTTTCCCTACCCCTTGTACAAAATCTGGATTCAAGATTATCAAAATGCCCATAAAGATTTAAGCCTCTTTTACGAGCCGGTGGGCAGCGGTGAGGGTGTCAGGCGGTTCCTGAAACAGGAGGTTGATTTCGGGGCCAGCGATGCCGCCATGTCCGACGGAGAAATGGCCAAAGTCGAAAAGGGCGTGAAACTTATTCCGGCAACCGCAGGCCTTGTGGCGCTGGCGTATAACCTCAAAGGAGTAAACGGAGTCTTGAAGCTGCCCCGAGAGGTGTATGTGGCCATCTTCGCAGGCGACCTAAAAAAATGGAATGATCCGAGGATTAAACAGGCCAATCCTGAACTGAACCTGCCATCCCTCGATATTATTCCGGTAACCCGGACGGACAGCAGCGGCACGACCTTTGCTTTCACCAATCACCTGAGCGCCATCAGTAAGGATTGGCGGGATCGCGGCCCCGGTGTCAGCAAGGTCGTTAAGTGGCCGGCTCATGCCATGTCGGCGCGCTGGAATGAAGGAGTGGCGGGCCGGATCAAAATTACGGACGGCGCCATCGGCTACGTAGAATACGGCTATGCCCAACGGGCGGGTCTAGGCATGGCGGCGCTGGAGAACAAAGCAGGCAAATTTATAGAACCGTCACCAAAATTCGGCCAAGCCACCTTGACCAACACTCAAAACGACATGCCGCAGAATCTCCGCATGTTTTTCCCTGATCCGCCGGGTGAGAATTCATATCCCATTGTGACCTATAGTTGGATTTTGCTGTATGGCAATTACCCGGATCAAAAGAAAGCCGGGGCCCTGAAAGACTTTGTCAAGTGGGGGATCACGGATGGTCAGAAGCATTCTGAAGGCCTGGGGTTCTGCAGCCTGCCACTCCAGATCAGAGAACTCGGCGTCAAGGCCATCGACGCCATCCATTAATCCGGTCTCAGGTCGCCGGTGAGCAGAGTGATCATTTGCACCCCGTTGAGTGGCGGGTCAGAGACATGGTTTCTGGGTGAGAAAGTGTACACCGGATGGATCGTCCCCCAGTCAAAGAGAAGCAGTGCCACTCCCGCATTGGTCCCCTCCGTCCAGACGGTTTGATATTCATTATTAATATCCCGGGCGCTGAGCCAGGTATTTAAAAATGTTGCAGTTCATTTCACGCCAGAAAAGATTCGCATGAATTCACGCGCCTCTACCCTGTCCCCCTTGGAAAAGCAATCTTTGCAAGACGCCGTTCGCCACCGCTTGAAATATGATTTCGCTAAAGAATGGGAAGAGCGCAGTGGGAGGGCGGCCGCTGAACGTTCCAAGAGCTGGATAGGACGAGTGATCTTCCGGGAAATAACCATTGCCCCTGCCATTAAAAATACCAATCCCACCAGGCAGATAACTATTAGTCGTTGGCTTAAGCGGTACAGGCCGGCAGGAGTTCGTTTTCAGGAATAACTACTCCCACGGAAAAACCACTGACCGGGAAAGGAGCAAAATAAAGCCAGGATTCTTGGTTATGGATAAAATCTTTAATATGGACAAAGCCTTCCTCTCCCTCGATCATTTTCTGGCCGACTCGCCGTAGTTCGGGGTTGACGGTAATAGTGGCCACAAAAAAGATGTTATGGGTCATGATCCATTCTTTTTTGGGCACAGTGAGCAAAACTCCTTCCCTGGATAGGAGAAAGACATAGCCATGATCGAAAATTTTTGCGGAGGCCATAATATCTTGCAGCCACTCTAAATTGATGCTGGCTGTCACCACTCCCTATAATCAATTAAATGACGTTTCCAGGAGTCTTCCCGAGTTTCTCCCGGCCGCGCCTCACCAGGGTTTATATGAACTGCTCCAACAGGACGTTCCGGGGGCGAACCTGGAGGATTACCTCCTTACTACCCGATATGATAACGTGCTTTGTCTCTCCAACGTCCCGGAAACCGCGTCGTTGGAGCCGCAGCTGATTCTGGGCGCCCCGGAGTATGCGCCAGGGTTTTGTCTTTCCTGGGCATGAGCCACCTAACTACCTTGATTTCATGTATATTTCGTTTACAGTGGGCCTGACTTACGCCATGAGCGATGTGGATATCACCTCGCCGGCCCAACGGCGCATCGTTCTCCTCCATAGCGTGGTCTCGTTTTTCTTCTATTCCACCATTCTGGGAGTCGTCCTGAATGCCATTGTCACCTCCTGAGAGGTTCCCCGTTTCAACGATCCAACCCCGGTCCTCAATAGCTCTCTTCGGATCGGGAGAGCAAGAAAAAGGAGCTGGGACACAGAGGGTTATAAAAAGAAGTCGGGAAAATACTGGCCCAAGCTCTTTGAGACGGCTACCTCAGATATGTGATAGTCTGTCCCAAACATAATCTGGGGATTTCCTTCGCCGACCCTAAAACTCTTGTGAAATAGCCGCTAGGGCTACTATCCCATCACCATGGACCAGGATTATCGAAAACAGATCTCTCAATCATTCCTGAATGGAATGCTAAAAGTCATCGTCTTATACCAGGCCAGCGTGGGGCCAGTCTACGGCGGCAGGTTACGCAATGATTTGCGCGCTCAAGGTTATGAGATCAGTCCCGGAAGCCTGTATCCCTTGCTCCACTCTCTCGAACAGTCTGACCTTTTGAAGAGTCGTCTCAAGGTATATAAAGGGCGAATGCGTAAATACTATGAGATTACTGTCTGTGGCAAGACCTGTTTAGATGAGATGCGAACACAAGTTGGTGACATTGTCAGGGAGGTATTCTTTGAAATTGCGCCCGAGACCAAAGGCACCCCGGCAGAGAATCACGAAATCATTTAAGACTCTCTAAAGCCTTCAAAATCTGGACCAAGCTTAGTAACAAGATTTTCAGCCTCAGCCCTCACTGCTTCTGGGTCAGGCTCTTTGCCAACCAACTCCCAATACATCTTATGTAATTCAATGCACACCTTTTCTATGGCCTGCTGCTTTTCCCGAGCGGCTGATTCATATATGGCAGGATTCATGGTCCTTTACCCTCCTTCACAGAAGACAGCTTATCGTCCGATGGGGATGGCTGTCAGATAGAACAGATAGGCCCTTCTGGATATTTGCATTGGAGCCAGCCGCAAATTCTGAGAATCCAGTGCCTGGTTTCTCCCACAAACTTCAGTCCCGTGAAACCAGAACCGGTAAGACGCCATTCCCGGCTGGCGGGATCGTAAGAGATCTTGTCGCGGAAGAGCCACATCTCCCCGGGAGCCTCCAACGCCTCTGCCGCCTCGACCAGATAATCTGAGTGGTTCACCATATCTCACTTTGGGCTGGAACCTTTCTTACCCCAAGCCTTTGAGGTATTGTCTCACGCCAATGTTCACTTTTGGCTACAGGAAGATTAAAAATTCATTTGATTATCAGACCATCACCAGCCTTTCTTGTAGACCAAGATCATGAAGGCATAGATGATGACGATCATGGCCACGGAAACCTGGATTTCTCCCATGTTAGGCCCCACTGAGGGTCTGTAGATCCCTCACCTGCAGTTTTTGCATGCCGATGGGTTCAACCAAAACGGCCGGTAATATAATCTTGTGTTTTCCGGTGCGAGGGGTTGCTAAAGATTTTCTGGGTCGGGCCGGACTCAAAGATCTTCCCTTGCCAGAAGAAGGCCGTATAGTCGGAAATGCGGGCCGCCTGCTGCATATTGTGAGTCACTATGACAATGGTATAGGTTAGCTTCAGCGTATGGATCAATTCCTCGATTTTGGCCGTGGCAATGGGGTCAATGGCCGAGGTAGGTTCATCCATCAATAACACCTCCGGTTCCATGGCCAAGACCCGGGCGATGCACAGCCGCTGCTGCTGGCCGCCGGACAGGGCCGTCCCCGGCCGATGCAGGTCGTCCTTCACTTCTTCCCAGATGGCCGCCCGGGTTAACGCCTCTTCCACCCGGTCCATCATTTCGCCCCGCTTCAGGCAATAGTGCATCTTGAGCCCGGTGGTCACGTTGTCAATGATACTCATGGGAAAAGGGGTGGGCTTCTGGAAGATCATCCCCACCTTGCGGCGCAGTTCCATGAGGTCATAGGAGGGGTCCAGGATATTTTTGCCGTCAAGCAATATCTCCCCGGTAGCTCGTTGTTCTCTATAAAGCTCATAGATACGGTTGTAAATGCGGATATGGGTGGATTTGCCGCAGCCGGAGGGCCCGATGATGGCCGTTACCCGGTTGCGGGCAATTTCCAAGTTATTACTCGCCAATGCCTGTTGTTTGCCATAAAAGAAGTTCACCTGGCGGGCGACAATCTTAATTGACCTTTTCGAACCTGAATAGGCTCCCGTAGATTCCTCATCAGTGGCGTCGGCGAGTGGGAAAATGGTTGGGTCTGCAGTAAATGAATCCATGTTCTTTTGTTCTCCGGCGACGTGAGAGGGTTTCTAAGCAGGAACCTGTCTGGGATTCTTCTAGGAGAGGGCTTTACCACACCTGCGGACCGGTTCTCTCCGGGGGAAGGTCATACCCCTCGGTTGAATTGTAATCAAGTATTGTTAAAGATTGATGAGGGTAAGGATAGTATTTGAATAATTATGGAGTCGGCGGAGATGGTTTAAGAGGTGACGCCCTGTAGCCTTCGGGTGGATAGCTGGTAACGGGGCCTATGGTGGCGAGGCATCTGCGTTTAGGGCCACCGAGTCGAGGCGCCGGAAAGCTCGCTGAGGGGCCGCAGATACCAAGAGGTTCACACCACCTGGGAGGCCGCCAAGACTCGCAACCCCAAGGATTTTGAGCATTCTGATATTTAAGTTAGAAAGAATGTATAGGCTCATTGGGAATCTCAGGTCAACACTGGGCCCAGCCCCCTAAAATTAACGCCATTTGTTGGCTAAGCTGATTAATTGCTCGCGGGGTGCAAGATCTTGGCTGACCGCCTTCAGAGTAGCCTGACTTACCTTACCGGCGCGCACAACTTCCTCCCCGGCTTTGGCCACCGCGGACAGCACCTGTTCGGTTTGAAGTGCCAAAGAGGGAAGGTTCAGAGCCCACGAAGAATGCCTGTAGACTTCGGCCAGCAGATGGGACCCAAAGATCATTTGCATATTAAGAGATAGAGCTTGAAAATTCTTTTGTTCCAGAGAGCCACAGACGCTCAAAACGACCACTTTAGGCATCTTCTCAACGCGGTAGGGATGGGCTGTAGGCTCTCCCAGGTGCACGAACAAAGGATGCAGAATGGGCAAGGTACGTTCGATGAACATCTTCATCCGAGCATTCATATTAAAGTGATATAGCGGCGTTGCAAGTACCGCCAAGTCGGCCTCATGGTAACGCTCAAAAAGTTCTTCAGTCATATCGTCTTGTTGCATACAACGGCTATTGGTTTTAACCCAGCAACTCACGCAACCCAGGCAATGGTTGATTTGGTAATTTGTAAGATAGAGCGTTTCCGTGGTGCCTCCAGCGTCCCTGGCCCCGTCTAAAAACTTTTGCAGTAAGAGTTCAGTTATGCTGGTCTCATTATCCCGGGGACTGCTGTTAAAGGCGAGAATATGCATAGAGTTATCCTCGTATAGAATTTAGGAACACTTTGTTTTCTTTGCCCTTATCATAATTTCAAAGATTAGAAGTGATAAAAAGAGTCGACCGGATTGTCGGTTGGAGGATAATGTCATGAAAGGTGCTCTTGTTCTAAGCGTTTCTTTCTTGGACGCGAATTGGCCCCTCGGAGTACTGATATTGAAGCCAGTCGCAGATCTCCAAAGCCCACGCCTTCATCGCCCTCATTTCTGCGAGAAATATTGGATTATCACAACCTGAGACTTCAAAAAACCATTCTCCAGAGTCCGTGTTATAGCCGAAATTGTCCAAGAACAACCACACCCTACCGGGAGCGCCTATGGCTGCGGCCGCTTCCAACACACAATCGTTAATCTCCATAGTATCCATTTCTGAGCCGAGATCATGGAAAGCCCACTATCTGATATTTTTATAGAAGAGGGCTTTACCGCACCCGCGGAACGGTTCTCCCCGGGGGAAGGTCATTTCTCCCGAGTCAATTATAATCAAGTATTGTTAAAGATTTATGAGGGAAAGGCTAGGATTTGAATAATTATGGAGTCAGCGAATAAGGGTTTAAAAGGTGACACCCTGTAGCCTTCAGGTGGATGGTTCCGCAGCTGGGTTCGAGGTAACTTCCTGCGGCTGGCGGTAGTAGCGGATGGCGCTCTCGCCGATCAAGCGGGAGGCGGTCAAGGCGGCTACCGCACCGGTGGCCATAGAGACCAGGGGATGCAACCCCAGGGCGTCGGCCATGAAGGGAGCGCCAACCGCGACGCCGGTGCCGGCCACCACCGCGGCCATCTCCGGAACCCGTGCCTCATCGTCGATATCCTTGCCATAGAGGAGAGCGATCTCCAGGATGAGGTAGAGGTGCATGCGCACCAGAGCAGAAGTCCCCCCCACAAAGCCCAGGACCTTCACGAGCTGTCCGACATAGGGAATCATTGCGGGCAAATCGAGGATCAACCCTCCCAGGAAAGAAAGCTGGGTCTGGGCGTCCATTAGGCGGCGGGCCCGCTGCTCCAATGTCTCCTCAGGGTAGCGGTTATTGATATCGGCCACGACCTTTCGGATGCGGTCTTTGCGCAAGCGCAGGAAGAAATAGAAGAAATCATCGGTCAGACGGCTTTGCTTTGAGGGTAATGGCGGCGCAGAAGACATAGGCGTGGTCCTCAATTAGCGCAGGGGAAGTCGCACCCTCATCTTTTTATCAAAAAACGGCATCTTTGTCTTTAAAAATGAAAGGACGCATGCCTGACTCGAACAAGAAGGCGGCTAAGGTGGGGGACCAAAAAGGTCAGCTTGATATACTGCCGAAAGTAATCTGTTAAGAACGTCGATTGGGATAGAACAAAGAATCTCCCCTCCAGACGATCGGCAACAAGCCAGGCAGGATTAGCGGACCAGCATCGCCGTAAGGGTGTTTACCGGTTTTTTCTTTGACTCCATCAATCTCAGGCATGGCTTCAAATCCTTATATGCCGGGATTATGCGGCATCTCAAGTCTTATAGCCCCCCGTTCAAATAATCCCGAGCTTCCATTTGCCCAGTTCCCCCACATTGTGGACACTCGGTTTCCACCCAACCCTCACCATCGCATAGCGGGCAGCCACCAGGATATCTCTCGGGCTGTCCATGGCATAACGGACATTGTTCGGTAAGCATTTCGGCACCAGCACATCTGGGACAGATCTGGGTGTGCATAAATTTGCGCTCCATCTCCTCAAAATGGTTGGTTAAGTCTGAACTTTTCACAAAGGATCACTCGACCCTCCATGGAATCTAATTGTAAAGGGGAAGGGCTGGGCGATACCAAAACGCCTGAATTTCTGGATTGCCATCGGCCCAGCCGCTTCTGTAAGGGGAAAGGAGATTGCATAAACTATATCGAACATTTGTGAAGATAAGGTTTGAATTCCACTAATTGTTTGTTGGCGATCCCTCCAGAAGCGGATATCATTATTTAGACCAAAGTGGCCCTTTTGTCCAAATTGACCCCCTGCTCGCCGACCTTTTCCACGGCCTGGGCCAAGTTGCCCGAGCCGTTTCCCCTGATCTTGGAGGTCATGGCCATGTCTGGTATGCGCCTGGGAGAAGCCCTGGCGATGTGTTGGGAGAACCTGGATTCCCGGCATTGCCAGTACAATGTAGCCGAAACCACCAGGCATGGCCGTTTCGGACCACCGAAGAGCGGCAAGAGGCATATCGATCTGGATGAAACTCTGGTGGGCAAGCTGGACACGCACATCAAGAAGCTGAGGAAAGATTGCCTGGCGGCGGGGGTTCTTCCCCATTACCTGTTCCCGGGAATCACCCAACGCATGGTGCAAACTGCTATGCGCCGGGGGTGCATGGCGGCCCGGTTGCGGACCCGCAGCCCGCACGACCTTAGACACACCTACGCAACCATCTTACTCATGGCCCACATCTCTCCGGCTTATGTCCAGAAGCAGTTAGGGCACCACTCGATCTCTATGACCGTGGATATCTATGGTCACTGGGTACCAGGGGAGCGGCGGGAACGCCTGGATAAGACCCTACGGCCCAAGGCCAAACCGGGGAATCCTTTTACGCTGGTGCAGGGGCAATGAATGTGGACAGGGTTATCCTCGCCGTCCACATTTCGGCCAAGTTTGACCGAATGGACCGATTTGAAATCATTGAGGAAATCGGTTCTATTTTGTCTTGGTTCGGTCAAATGTTCGGTCAGGATTCGGCCAGAAGCCCAAAACAAAAGGCGTAACCCTTGAGATTACGCCTATTTAATCTAATGGTGCCGAAGCGGGGATTTGAACCCCGACGAGGAAACCCTCACTGGACCCTGAACCCAGCGCGTCTACCAGTTCCGCCACTTCGGCCGGATGCCGGGGATAACCTGCCACGCTTCACCCTGGCAATTTCCAATTGAAATATATATAATTTTACGAATAATATTGTCAAGGCCAAATTGCGAAAGGCGACGTATTGATGGTTTATGATGATCTCCCCCCCGGGGAGACAAATTTTTCCCGGACGGTGACCACAATCGGCAACTTTGACGGGGTCCACCTGGGCCACCGGGCCATCCTGGCCCGGGTGTGTCAGCGGGCTCGGCAGCTGGGGGGACAGGCCGTGGCCGTTACGTTTAACCCCCACCCCGTGAAGGTGCTGCGGCCGGAAGTGAATCTGCCGATGCTCACCACCCGGGACCAGAAGCTGCAACTGTTGACCGAATCCGGACTGGATGCGGTGGTGGTCCTGCCCTTTACCCGGGAATTTGCGGCGCTGCCGGCCCGGGAGTTCGTGAAACAATATTTTTGCGACCGCCTCAGGGCCCGGGAAGTGGTGGTGGGCCATGACTACTGTTTCGGCCGGGGCCGGGAAGGCAACATCGACCTTTTGAAGGAGATGGGGGAGGTTCACGGCTTCACCGTGCAGGTGGTCTGGGCCGTGGAAGTAGACGGCGCGGTGGTGAGCAGTTCCCTGATCCGGGCCTTGCTGCGCCTGGGCAAAGTGACGGAGGCCGGACGCCTCCTGGGCCGCGCCTACGGGGTGACCGGCCGGGTGGTCCGGGGCAAGGGCCGGGGCGCCAAGCTCCTGGGAGTGCCCACGGCCAACATCCTCACCCCCAACGAACTGCTGCCGGCCTGCGGCATCTATGCCGTCTGGGTCCGCCGGGGCGACGCCATCCTGCCCGGGGTGGCCAATCTCGGCACCTGTCCCACCTTTGACAATGCCGAACTCTCCCTGGAGGTCCACCTGATGGAATTCTCCGGCGACCTATACGGCGAATCTCTGGAGGTGCAATTCGTCACCCGCCTGAGGGAGGAACAGCGCTTCCCCTCCCTGGAGGCCCTGGCGGCCCAGATTCACGCGGATATCGCCGCGGCCCGCCGGGCGTTGGCGCCGCATTGAGGCGCGCCCCGGAAGCCGGCTGGAATTAAGAGAAAGGACGAAACCATGTGGCGGCACCGCGCAACCTGCAGTCATTGCGAGCTACAGTCGAGATGGAATCGGGACCGGGAACTGAGTGAGGCGGAGATCCTGGCGCATGTGAAGGCTGTCCACAACCGCGACCAGGGGCAGTCCCCCGGCGATTACCGGATGGAGCGGGAGCGCCAGTGCGACTTTTGCCTGGAGCCGTATGTGGACGACTGCACCAAGTGCGGGCAGGATTTCTGCGACCTGCACGCCGGGGATATCGACGGCCTGTGCGGCGGGTGCATCTGAAGCCACCGGTGGCGAGGGTCTGCACAGGCGAGACGCCTGTGCCACCAAGAAAATGCAACCACCGCAGCCTTCGCATTTGAATACCCGGCTTTTGGCATCAAATTAGTATGAGTGTTAAGTTTGAAGATGCGTTCAGCGCCCCTTGTACCGGGGTGCTAATCAACTTCTTCCCCCTCCTCGGGGACATATTCCGGCCAGGCCTCGGTCGTCGTAGACCCCGGCGTCGGCCAAGTCTCCAGATATTTTCGCAGATTGGTTTGCAAGTGGAAGGCGGAGGCCGGCGGCAGAGGGCAGCGCCACGGGAGCCGGCCCAGGGACGCCGGTCTGACGATTATATTCCGGTGAATTTCGGAAGCCGGGAGGCTGGCAACCTGGGGGCGGGCCGGATGGTCGAGGTTTTCCCGGTCCACAGCGGCTGACCGGAGACCCGGTGGAGAAAGATTCCCCGGCCTCACCTGAGATTCACCCGGCAGGGAGGTTGGGGACTCCCCAGAGAGCCGAGTGGATTGCCCCGGCGCCGGGGCGAGAAGCAGCAACAGGGCGGCCAATCCCAGGCAGGTAACCCGAAGGCCGGCCACCAGCCACGTAAGTTTTTCACGACACCGCGTTTCCATATTTTTCATAGTGGGGGCTCCAGGGTCAAGATTTACTAGCCCTATCGGCGCCACTTCGAATTAACTTAAAGCTATTTAAAATTTTCTGAGGCCAGGGGGGCAGGTGGGAACATCAGGGCCGAGGGGCAGGCCGCCAACCTCTCCGGCTCTGGGAGCGCTACACGGTATCCGGAGGCGCCGAACCGGGTGGTCTCGACCGGCAAATCAGGCCGCAGGCGGGAAAAAGTCTTGACATTTTGCCTGAAATTTATTAAACATACTTGTTGAGCGTTGAGCGGGCATAGCTCAGCTGGTAGAGTACAAGCTTCCCAAGCTTGGTGTCGCGGGTTCGAATCCCGTTGCCCGCTCCAGCCCCGGGGGCGAGACGGTTGGCGTACGCGGCCAACCGGTCCGCCGGGGATACCCGCTTCCCTCATCGAGGTTGCCGGCAGTAAGGGGCAGGATGGCCGGTTGACTTTGTGAGCGGAGATACGTAGTTGCTCTGGGGTGCCCCGAGATTACTTATTCTTGGATTTTCCCGGAAGTGGGCCGCGGCCCGCTTTTTTTATTGTAAAGTTAGTTTGTTAGGGCCCATGGCGTTGGTGAATTAAAGGGAGCCTTACTATGAAGGGTATCCAGTTCGTCATAGATGACACGGGTAAGAAGAAAGCCGTTCTCATCGACCTATCGGAGTGGGGAGAGCTGTGGGAAGACATCTATGATGTCCTCGTATCCCATTCACGGAAACACGAGCCAACAGTTGATTGGGAGGACTTAAAGGCCGAAATGGTTCAAGAGGAGACCAAGGCTGGGTGAATATCGGATTCAGTTTGCAGCCTCGGCTACTAAGGAGTTTCGCTCACTGCCATTGAATCAGGGGAAAGATTGCTATGAATAAAATTGAAATTATTAAGAGCGAAGTGGAGAAATTCCCTGAACCTTTGCTTGATGAGGTGCTGGATTTCGTGCACTTTTTAAAGGGGAAGATAATCTCCGGTAAGATGGCTACAGCTTTTGCCAGCGAGTCCTCCCTTACAAAAGATTGGTTGCGGCCGGAAGAGGATGAGGCATGGCAAAATTTGTAAAGGGCGATGTAGTGGTCGTCCCTTTTCCTTTTTCAAATCTTAGTCAGGCGAAAAGAAGGCCAGCATTAGTAATAGTTGATTTAGATGGTGATGATATTATCCTTTGTCAAATAACCAGTCAGCTTAATAAAGATAATTACTCAATTATAGTTAATGAAAATGATTTCAAAGAAGGAAATTTGAAGCAAACAAGTAACATTAGGCCTAATCGGATATTTACCGCCGATACTTCGATCATCCTCTATAAAGTTGGAACTCTTAAAGGACGCATGATTGATAGAGTGGTCGATAAAATAATTGAACTCGTTCGTAGTTAAGAGTTAAGCGGCGCGGGCGTTGTGCGCAGGTAAACCGAATATCGGGGGGATGAAATTCTCCGGCAGGGATGACAGTGCAGGAAGAAAAAAAACCCAAACCAGCCATAATCTCCCGGTTAGAGGAGTTGATCCGGCCCCTGGTAGAATCTCAGGGTGGAGACCTGGTGGAGCTGCAATACGGCCAGCCCAAGCGGGGCCGCGGCTTCCTGCGCCTGTTCGTGGATCGGCCCGGGGGCATCAGTATTGAAGAACTGGCCCGAATCAACCGGATAGTCGGGGGCCTGTTGGAAGTTCACGACGTCATTCCCGGCTCCTACAACCTGGAGGTGTCGTCGCCGGGTCTGACCCGGGCCTTGAAGAAGCCCGAGGATTATCAGCGCTACGCGGGCCGGCTGGTGCGGGTCACCACCCGGGCCCCCTGGGAAGGCCGCCAGGTGCATAGCGGCATCCTGCAGGGCCTGAAAGACGGCCAGGTGTGCCTCGAGGAGGGCGAGAGCCTGTTACGCATCCCCCTGGATGAAATCGCCCGGGCCCGGCTGGACGTAGACCTGAAAAAATTGAGCAAGGAGGGCTAATCACCTCTCATGAATCTGGAATTGAAACGGATCATTGACCAGGTAAGCCGCGACAAGGGGATCGATAAGGAGCTCCTCGTCGGGGCCATCAAGGACGCCATCCGTTCGGCGGCCAAGAAAAAGCACGGGCCGCGTCTGGAAATCGAGGTGGAATACCGGGATGAAACCGGGGAGATCGAGGTCTTTCAGTATAAGGAAGTAGTAGCCGAGGTCAAGGACCCCGGCCAGGAGATTTCCCTGGAGGAGGGCCGTCTACAAGACCCGGAATGCGAGGTGGGAGACAGCCTGGGCCTCAAGATGGACGCCTCGGCGTTCGGACGGATTGCGGCCCAGTCGGCCAAGCAGGTGATCATGCAGCGCATGAAGGATGCCGAGCGGGACCTGGTGTATGAAGACTACAAGGACCGCAAAGGCGACATCATGAACGGCATCGTGCAGCGGCTGGACCCCGAGGGCATCATCGTCAATTTAGGGCGTACCGAGGCCCTGCTGCCGCCCATGGAACAGGTCCCCCGGGAAATTTACCACAAAGGCGAGCGCATCCGGTCCTATGTTTTGGACGTGAAGCGCCAGACCCGGGGACCCCAGATCATCCTGTCCCGGACCCATCCCCAGTTCCTGGTGGCCCTGTTTACCGCCGAGGTGCCGGAGATTTCCGAAGGCATCGTCCAGATTCTGGGCTGCGCCCGGGAGCCCGGCAGCCGTTCCAAGATTGCGGTATCCTCCCGGGATTCGGACGTGGATCCGGTGGGGGCCTGCGTCGGCATGAAGGGGGCCCGGGTCCAGAGCATCGTGCAGGAACTCAGGGGCGAGAAGATCGACATCATCCCCTGGCATCCCGACCCGGCCAAGTTTGCCACCAATGCCCTGTCTCCGGCCCAAGTGAGCCGCATCATCCTGAGCAAGGAGAGCCAGAGCATGGAGGTGATCGTGCCGGATGACCAGTTGTCCCTGTCCATCGGCAAGCGCGGGCAGAACGTGCGGCTGGCCTCCCGCCTGGTAGGCTGGAAAATAGACGTCAAGAGTGAATCCAAGTATTCCAAGTCATTAAAAGAAGGTTATCTCTCTTTGCTGAGCATCCCCGGGGTGGGTGAAATCACCGCCAGCCTCCTGGCTGAGGCGGGATACTCGTCGGCCCGGGAGGTCGCGGAGAGCAGTTGGGAAGAGCTGACCCAGTCCACCGGCTTGACTGAGAAGAAGGCTGCGACGCTCATCGCCGCAGCCCGGGAAATGGCACAACAGGGTGGGCCGGAAGCAGTTGGTGAAGAAACGGCAAAGCCGGCCGAGGTTTAGGAAGGTTGAGGGGTTGTTTTATTGCGCCGAGGGCGAAATAAGTATCGGGGGTTAGGTTAGATATATGGGCAAGACCAGGATTGTTAATTTGGCCAAGGAACTCAAAATGGAAGTACGGGAGCTGATCCAGCGCCTGAAGGATGATTTGGGGCTGCAGGAAAATTTCACCTATCTCAGTTCTCTGGACGAAGCGGTAGTGGCCCGGGCCCGACAGGTAATCAGCGTGTCGACGCCCCAGGTCGAGGAACTGAGGGTGGGTGATAATGTCAAGCGCCGCCGCCGGGTGGCGCCGCCGCCGGTTACCCCCATAGAGCCACCCCCGGAGAGCGCCCCGGCGGCCGAAGTGGCGCCGCCGCCGCCCAAAGAGACGGTCAAGCCCCGAAAACCCA
>Ga0351842_1073_pt1 | contig 32320 bp, 37 predicted proteins | sample TotcelHFGM3001L3_FD_206877 | JGI IMG/M metagenome (GOLD analysis project Ga0351842, IMG submission 206877) | Enriched cells from coal bed in the Powder River Basin, Montana, United States - Total cells FGM rep1 HSBNCT.FGM.300.1.L3 ... | reverse complement strand
CGCCCAGGTGGTCGAGGTAGGCCCCCGGGGACCGGCCGGTGCGGGCCTTGAGGCTGGCCACCTCCTCCCGGGTTTCCGCCAGGTGGAGAAAAAACGGCACCCCCCGGGCCCGGGTCAAATCTTTGGCCTTTTGCAGGGTCTCGGGTCCACAGGTATAGGGGGAGTGGCAGAAGACCGCGGAGTAGAGCCGGTCCGGGTAACCCGCCCCGGTGTCCAGAAACTCCGCCGCTACTGCCAGGTTGCGGGCGGGGTCCGGGACCCCGGGGGCGGGGAAGTCCACCACCCCCTGGGCCACCACGGCCCTGAGCCCGGCGTCGCTTAGGGCCTGGCGCACCGCGGCTTCAAAAAAGTAGCCGTCGGCCACGGTGGTGATGCCCCCCCGGATCATTTCCGCCGCCGCCAGGAGGGTTCCCCGGTAGACCTTATCGGCATCGAGCCAGGCGCCTTCGGCGGGGAAGATGAACTCCGTGAGCCATTGCTGCAAGGGGAGATCGTCGGCCAGGCCCCGGAACCAGACCATGGGGGCGTGGCAATGCGTATTGACCAGGCCGGGGAGGAGCAAGGCCCCCTGGGCGTCCAGGCGCTCCCGGGCGGCGGGGAGGTTTTGTAGGGCATCGGCCTGCCCCACCGCGGCGATTTTACCGCCGGCCACCGCCACATAACCGTGAGCCAGAGGCACAGCGCCGGGCGCCATGGTCAGGACCAGGGCATTATGGATGAGGCAGTCGTAGGGAGGGGATGCCATCGGGTTCAAAGTTCAAAGTACAAAGTTCAAGGTTCAAAGTTTGGGTAGGCTCATCTTGAATTTTTTATAATTTGCAGAGGAGCCAAATGCCCATGGGCAACTGTTCTCAAAAATATTTGGTGGCGCCTGCTGTATCTTACCGGGGCGCGTGCACAGGTTGAAAACCTGTGCCACCGAAGTTTAAAGTTGGGTGCGTCCCAGGCCCCATCAAGCTAATCCCCGGGTTCCTGCCAGGGGCGGACGAGTTCCTCCCACCGGCCCTGAGCCTTGAGGAGCAGGTCGCAGACCTCCCGAACCGCGCCGTGGCCTCCCGGAAGCCGCGTGACCCAGTGGGCCGCGGCCAGGACCTCCGGGACCGCATCGGCCACCGCCACTCCCAGGCCCACCCGGTGGAACAGGGGCAGGTCCACCAATTCGTCGCCCACCGCCGCCACCTGGGGCGGGGTGAGGTTCAAGGCGGCCAGGAGTTCCTCCAGGATGGCCACCTTGTCCCGGACGCCCTCGTAGAAGCGGGTGACCCCCAGCTCCCGGGCCCGGTGAAAGGCGGCGTCGGAACGGCGCCCCGACACCATGGCCACCTCGATGCCGCCCCGCTGGGCCATTTTGATGCCGTGGCCGTCCCGGACGTGAAAGACCTTGAGGGTTTCCCCTTTGGCATCAAAATAGAGCCTGCCGTCGGTGAGGACGCCGTCCACATCCAGGATCAGCAGCCGGATGCCGCGGCCCCGGCCTAAGACCGCTTCCGGGTATGGTAGTAAAGGCAAGGCACAATCCTTAAAGATAACGGGGGATCTTGCCCGTATCCAGGTTGGTTGACCTCAGTTTGGTTCGCCTCTCCGTCCCGGTGTGGGAAGGAGGCAAGGGGCTTACCAAGACCTAAATACCACAGAGTTGGCCCCTAATACAAGCTTATGTCCCGAGGGCGGGAGTCTGCTCCCAAAAATCGGGGTTTTTGGGAAGTTTGCGCCGGCGGCTCCGATCCGAAGGAGTCGGCGCCCCATTATTTCGGTTGCCGTGAGCCGATCTCACCGCCTGCCCTTGCCAGGAGCCGGTTGCATTATTACCCTTATTCAGACAGGGGAGATTGTTGTTAAGCCCTCCCCTAAGCCTAACCTTAACTTGCTAGGAAAGGAGCATTCCCATGGATACGTGGATTGGCGTCGCGACCATACTTGTGGGGTTGGCCAGTTGTTTCTATGGCTATCCCCTCTTCCGGATTTTCTTGATACTGGCCGGCCTGATCTATGGCTACCTGCTCGGCCTGGTCTTCACCCCGGGCAGCGAGCCCTGGCTGGCCCTCCTGATTGGAGTTGGAGCTGCGGTGGTCCTGGCGCTGCTCGCCTATCCCCTGTGGAGCATCGGCGTCATCGTCATCGGGGCGGCGTTGGGGTTCATGATCCTGGGCGCCCTGGGCCTGGCCCTGAACCTCTCCCCCGGCGCCGTGATCCTGATGGGGGTCCTGGGTGCCGCGCTGGTTGGGTTTCTGTTCTATGGCGTCAGAGACCTGTTCGTCATGCTGGCCACCGCTTTCAGCGGCGCGGCCCAGGCGGTTTACGGCCTGGGCTTGCTCCTGCCGGCGCTGACCTTGGGGGGCGGGCGGGCCAACTTCCTGGCCATCGTAGCCATGATGGTGTTGGGAGGCGTCGGCTTCGCTACCCAGTACGGGATGTTCAAAGATCGGCGCACCTACTCGAGTTAGAGGCGCCGGCAAGCCGTATTTTGAGACTTTGCCCCCAAGAGTTGGAGGAGAGGCCCGGGGGCAACGTTTCTTTGATTGCACTTCTAATCTCCGTGAAATTCCTGGCGGAACAACAATTCGTCCCTGCGAAACAAATGGATCTCTGGTAGGTAGAGTACCGGGCCAGAGGCAACCTGCCAGTTATCAGATGCAGGGTTAAACCTCGCACCAACCCTCCGGCATCGCCTCAAACCGGGTTGAATCGTCTGCTAACTCAATGACTAATTTGATTGAGCCAACTTTATGGTTGAATTGCTGGTTTTTAATTTTGGCAATAATCCGGGCCAAGGGATTTTTGGCCCAGCCCGAAACAATTATGGTTTTCCCTTCATAAAAAGAAGTAAGGATCATTATTTTAAGGAAAATCCCTTGACAAACCAATATGATTATTAAATATTAACCCATCTACTTTAGTGCAATCCGAGAAACTATAAAATCAGGGAGGATTCACATGGCCAGCGAAGTGTTAAAGTTAACCGCACAAATTGTAATGTCCCACGCCTCGATGAGCGAACTTAGCCCCGATGAATTGGTTGATGAAATTAAAGAGATATACAACGTTTTGTCTGCTCTTGAGGGCGGGGCAGTTCTGGAGGATGTGGCCGCGGAAAAGAGCGGCGAGGCGGGAGTGGTAAAAAAACCGTCGGTGCCATTGAAAGACATCGTCAAGGCAAAATACGTGGTCTGCCTGGAATGCGGCAAAAAAATGAAGACCTTAAAGACTCATCTGCGCAAGGCCCACAACTTGATGCCGAAGGAATATTTTCAGAGATTCGGCCTGGATCCGAAAAAGTTCCCGCTGGTGTGCAAAGAGTATTCCGAACAGCGCAGCAAATTGGCCAAGGAAAGAGGCCTGGGGGCGCAGGGCGGGAGGCGTAAGGCTACTACTTAAGTCAAGCTGAGCGTGATTGCTGCTTAAAAGGGCGGCCCCCTAGTAGATGAAGTGCTAACCAAGGGCTTATTACTTAACTCTACCCGGGAAGAATCTCGCAGGGGAGGGGTGTGCTTTGGGCCTTAAGCTCAAGGCAGCAATTCGTCCCCCGCGAGAACGGTGCATGAGTGCCGCCAACCTGATTTTTTGAGGAAGGAAGAGTTTGGTAAACCCAGTCAGTAACTACCGGGAACGCTCACTGCGAATCCATGGGTTGATTTGCGCCAAGTGCAGGCGTGAATTCACGCATCGCAACCGGCAGCTTTTAACGGTGCACCACAAGGACGGCAATCCCAGAAATAACCCCGTGGACGGCTCCAACTGGGAAAATCTCTGCGTCTACTGTCACGAGGACGAGCACAACCGGAAACGTCTCGGCGACTATCTCAGCGGGGAATGAGGCGATATCAGGGTAATGGTCCTATTCCTCGTCTGAGGGTTTTTCATTCTGCCGGATAACCCCGGCGCCAAAGCGCGACTTGCTGGACTTGGGCGGCGCCGCCTCCGGAACTGTCGCCGGCGCCGGGATTGGCCCGCGCATCTTCCTTAACGGCTGTTGTTGTTTCTCCTCCTGTTCCATCTTGGCCCGGTCCTGCTGTTCTTTCAGACGCTGTTGTTCCAGCTTTTCGGCTTCCCCCGGCTGGGCCTTACTCTGGGCCAAAAGGCGCGGTTGACTTTCCCGGGAGGCGGCGCCGGAAGCCGGGTTGGCGTGCGCCGGGACCACGAACAGCAAGAGGGCCGCCGCCCCCAGACCGAGTGCGCCTCGGGCGCACATCTTCATGAGCCACTGCATAATGCCTCCATGCATCAGGTCTGCCTTAACCGGAACCTGTGGCCGACCGCCCGGCCGGCTGAGAACGGGGCTGTCCCGCCAGGGGTCTTCCGGTCTTGGCAAACCGGTTAGGTGTTTTCTCCTTTTAGACCGAGCACCTCAAAGACCTCGATAGGTTCTTGCCGGCCTTTGACCGACCGGGTGTCTTGCCGCCCGGTCGTCACTCCCGAAGCCGCGTCAATGGTACTCCGGCTGGCGACAATCGTCCAGCCCAACTCTTTGGTCAAACCCTCCAGGCGCGAGGCGGTATTGACCGTATCGCCGATGGCGGTGAATTCCAGGCGCCTGGGGGAGCCGATGTTGCCCACAATGGCTTCACCGGTATGAACCCCGATGCCGATGGCAAAATCGGGGAGGTCTTGATCGCCGAAGCGTTGTTGCATCCAGGTGCGGAACTCCCGGGCTTTTTGCGCCAGGCCCAGGGCGGCGCTCAGGGCGCGCCCGGCATGGTCCGGATAAAGCACCGGGGAGCCGAACACCGCCATTATGGCATCCCCGATAAATTTGTCCACCGTGCCGCCCTGGGCCAGGATCGGCTCACAGGCCTGGGACAGATAGGTATTGAGCATTTCCACCACCGCCTTAGGGCCCAGGCGCTCTGAGATGGTGGTGAAGTTGCGGATGTCGGAAAAAAGCACCGTTACCCGGAGGCTGTCGCCCCCCAAGTCGGGCAGCATTCCCGTGGCCAGGAGTTTTTCCACCACCTCGTCGGCGACGTAGCGGCCAAAAATATTCCGGATACGGGCGCGTTCACGCTCCTCCCCTGTGAGCCTGAGGCCCAGTATGCCCATATAACTCAGCATGACCGCGATTTGCACGTTGGCGGCGGGGAGGAGCCAGTAGTGGCGGAACAGGATGTAGGCGGCGGCCGCGGCCAGCAGGCACATGAGCATGCTGACGGCCAGGCCCTGCCAGGAAGACAGGTGATAGAATAACAGACCGCCGATAAGGAGCGTCACGGCCAGGTAAAGGACGCGGAGATAACCGGGCACCGGTCTCGGGAATCTCCCGGTGAGCAGGGTTTCCACAATGTTGGCGTGCACTTCGGCGCCGCTCATGTCCATCCCCGGCCATTGCCAAAGGCTCAGGGAATAGGGCGTCGAGTGGATGTCCTGGAGCGCCGCGGGTTCATAGGCAATGATGACGACCTTGTCCTTAAGGTTTTGAATCTCGGGATCGGTTTCGGCCCCAGGGCGGAGAAAGCGCCCGAAGGAAAGGCGGGGAAAGGCGCCCGGAGGCCCTACGTAACCGATAAGGGGAAAAGCGCCCAGGTTGACGGCGCCGGGGTCATCGGCCGACCAGTCTTTGAGGGCCGGATCATGCTTTAAGCGCTGGATTTCCCCGGCCGGGTCCTGCCCGGCGGCCCGGGTTGCCAGTTGTTTGGCCAAGGTGAGGGTGACCTGGCCATAACCATCGGCCGCGGCGGGCATATAGCGGCGGATCGCCCCGTCGGCATCGGTGAAAAAATTCACCAGGCCAACGTCCAGGGCACCCCGGGGCAGGGCGGCAAAATAGCTCGGGATGGGCAGGTTGACCGTGACTTTCTGTTGTTCGTCCAGCATCAGGTTGGCCGCCATGACCACCTGGCCGGAAGCCAGCTGGGCCTTAAACGCGGCATCATAGTGCAGACTCGGGTGGTGGGGCGGCAGGTTGAGCCTTTTCAGCCAGTCCTCGATACTTACATAATATAGATAATCCAGGCCCATGACCCTGGCCCCGGCCCCCCGCAGGACCGAGATGACCCGGGCGAAGTGGGGGGTCCAGGTAACCAGCGGTTCCTCGGGGTGCGCGGCCAGGGTCGGCTCATCCAGGGTCACGATGGCCACGTGCTCAGGCTGATAGCGGACCCCGGCCAACCGGTGCCAGAGGCCGGAGTACATATTTTCCGGCGAGGCCAGCCACCCGGCCCAGGTCATGCTTTGTACGGCCGCGCCCACCAGGATCAGCAGGATTAACAGGTGGAGCCACGTAGTTTTCCGGCGGTAATTTTTCACAGGCTCAAGGGAATATGTCGGTGTGATATGAGCACAGCATTAATCGGTCCCCGCCGGGGTGTTGGTCTTCCCGGCCACAGGATTCTCCCGGGCGGTTAAAGGCTCTGAGTTGCTGTATTTTATCATGCCCGGGCGGTAATTTCATATAGACCCTAAACTTCAAGCGGCATAACCAGGAAACTATTTTTCAACCGCCTGCTTCGCCTGGACCGACCCGGGCCAGCTGTCACCTTGAGGTATGACTCGCCGGATTTTCCTGCCCGGAGCCGATCTGCGGGAAGAATTTCACCTTTAAACATTTTATACCGATTACGGATTTAATCCTGGTTAATTCGGCAAAACCGGTACCATGACCGCCGGTGGTGGCATCGGTTGCCGCGCCAACCATTTTGCCCGTCAACTTAACGGATTTTCCAGGATCAAGTCTAATTTTAACAACAGCTTGTGCCGGCCGCAGCCGGCTCAACAATCTCATCAAACTTTGCCGTGGGAGGAAGTATTTCATGTTCAAGCCGTGCCGTACCTTTGGTGTAATTCTGACTTTATTGGCGACCGGTTTGTTAACCACGGCCCTGGTCCCCGGTGAAATATCCGCCGGGCGCGGTAAGCCGGAGGCGGCGGATAAGACCCTGGCGCCTTACTTTGTGGTCCTGAGCGATGACCCGAAGGTGGACGCCTTGCCGTTGAAAAGCACCCGGGCCGACGTCAAGATCGCCGGGGTGGTGGCCGAGGTCAAGATCACCCAGGTGTATCGCAATACCGGCCAAAAGACCCTGGAGGCCATCTATGTTTTTCCCATGTCGACTCGGGCGGCGGTCCATGCCATGCGCATGACCATCGGCGAGCGGGTGGTGGAGGCCTCGATCATGGAGCGGCAAAAGGCCCGGGAAACCTATGATGCGGCCAAAAAGGAGGGCAAGACCGCCTCCCTTCTGGAGCAGCAGCGGCCCAACGTCTTCCAGATGAACCTGGCCAATATTCTGCCCAATGATGAGATCAAGGTGGAGCTCAAGTATATGGAACTGCTGATCCCGGAAGACCATATCTATGAGTTCGTCTATCCCACGGTGGTGGGTCCCCGGTACACGACCAAGACGGCGGCAGGGGCGGTGGATACGGACAAATGGGTTCAGAACCCTTACCTGCACGAGGGCGAGGCCCCACCTTATACCTTTGGCCTGAACGTGGAACTCACCAGCGGGGTCCCCATAGCCAGCTTGACCAGCTCCAGCCATGAAGTGGAGATCAAATATTCCGGTAAAACCGCGGCTCAGGTTTCTCTCAAGGACGAGAAGACCGGCGGCAACAAGGACTTTGTGCTGCGTTACACGCTGGCCGGCGGCAAGATCGAAACCGGCCTCCTGCTCTACCCCGGCCAGGAAGAAAACTTTTTTATGCTGATGCTGGAGCCGCCGGCCCGGGTCAAACCCGAAGCCGTCCTGCCCCGGGAATATATTTTCATCGTCGATGTTTCGGGCTCCATGCACGGCTTCCCCCTGGATACGGCCAAGGCCCTGATGAAAAACGTTATCAGCGGCCTGAAGACCCAGGATTTTTTTAATGTGCTGCTGTTTGCCAGCGGTTCGGCAACGCTTTCCCCCACCGGTTCCCTGCCCGCCAACGAGGCCAACCTGGAAAAGGCCCTGGCCTTTATCCATTCCCAACACGGCGGCGGCGGGACCAATATCCTGCCGGCCCTGACCACGGCCCTGGCGCTGCCCCGGACCCCGGGGGTTTCCCGGATCGTGACCGTAGTCACTGACGGCTATGTGGATGTGGAGCCCCAGGTCTTTAAACTTATCAGGGACAACCTGGGGGCGGCCAACCTCTTTGCCTTCGGCATCGGCAGCTCGGTCAACCGCCATCTCATTGAGGGCATGGCCCGGGCCGGGATGGGCGAGCCCTTTGTGGTGCTCAACATAGGCGAGGCCGCCAAACAGGCCGCCAAATTCCGCCAATACATCGCCAACCCGGTGCTCACGGACATCAAGGTTGCTTATGAGGGCTTCTCGGCCTCCGAGGTCGAACCTAAGGCCCTCCCAGATCTCTTTGCCATGCGGCCCCTCACCCTGTTGGGCAAATATGGGGGCAGCCCCACGGGCGCCATCGTGGTGCGGGGAAAAACGGCCAAGGGTCCCTATGAGCAGCGCCTGGAGCTGAAGGATGCCAAAGCCGGCCCCGAAAACGCCGCGCTCCGGCTGCTCTGGGCCCGGCAGCGGATCATGAACCTGGTGGATTTCAGTCATTTTGACCGTGATAACCAGGAGGTGGTGAAAGAGGTCACCGCCCTGGGGCTGAAATACAGCCTCATGACCCCGTACACCTCGTTCGTGGCGGTGGATCAAGTCAAGCGTGCCGACGGCCAGGTGGTGACGGTGAAACAGCCCCTACCCCTGCCGGAGGGGGTCTCTGACCTGGCCGTGGGAGAATCAAAAATGATGTCCATGATGCCGTCCATGATGCCGGGGTCGCCCTCCAGGATGCTAGCCGCCAAGGATGAGAGGGGGTATATGGGCGGAGGGCGGCCGAAGCCTAAAGCCGGCCCCCATGGCGGCAGCACGGCCCCGGCGGAGCCTGCGGCGGCTCAGGTGTCGGTCACGGTCAAAGACGTCCAGGTCAAAGGGAATCTGACCCCGGCCGCGGTCCAAAAGGCCCTGGAAGACGAGTTGGCGAAGCTGACGCAGTGCTGCCAGGACGCCGCCAAGGCGGGTTTGAAGCTGCCGGCGGAAATCACGCTGACCTTTACCATCGGGCTGGACGGGAAAATTACCGGGACTCCGAAGGTTAGCCTGACGGCGCCGCCAAAGAGCCTGAAAAACTGCCTGGCCGCGGCCTTGAAGGGGATCCAGTTTCCGCCGCCCCAGGCGGCCGCGGTCCCGGTGACCGTAATCCTGAGCCTGACCGCGAAATAAGGCGCTTATCCCTCAACCCCCAGGCCCCGGGACCGAACAAATCCCCGGGGCCTGGGTTTTGTTTTTATGAGGCCGCAGGACTTGGACCGGTGAAGCTAAGATTAGCGGAACGGATAGCGGCGACTGTCACCGGGGGGAGGAATTTCTCGGGCCAGGGGAGGAAACGGTGCGGCGGTCCCGAGGCAGTGCTCCTGAGGTCATTTTGCCTGGCTGCTGCGGTGGACTGATTTATCCTGAGGAACTCAATATCCCGGTTTTAATCCAACCTAAGAAGTCCTGGCGCAGGGTCGAGAAGACCGGTTGCTGTTCAAGCTGCTTCAGCAATTCCAGCCGCTGCAGGAGCGGCAGGGTAAAATAGAAAGGACTTTCCATACATGCGGCCACCACAGCCTTTCTCGGCGTATTGCCATTCATGGATTAACCCCCTGCCGGTTAAAAGGACCAGGAAATAATTTGTCTAAGCTCAACATACTTTATCAAAGTTAAATAATCTATCGGCAAACCTCCTGATTTTCATGAACCAAATTTCTGATTTTCGGGATAAATAAATCTTACCTCCCTCTCCCTGCCTTCCGGTCCCCAGTCCCGGAAACCCTGCCGAGTGCCCGGTATTTTGCAGCGGCCGGTCTTACGGCAGGGTTCGCACCGGCTTGCCTGCCTTCAGCAGGATCAGGGAGGGTTCATCCATGAGGGCTACCCGGGTTTTCCCCTTGTGGTCAAACAACCCGAGGGCGGCTTTCTGGTCGTTCTTCAACCCCAGGACCACCCGGGGCGTACCGTTTTTGCCCAACAGATTGAGGCTGCGGTCGCCGTTCTTCTTACTGACCATCTCCATGGCGGCCTTGTGGCCTTCCCCGTAAAAGGTGAGATGCGGGTCGCCCTGGTTGGTGAGGCCCAAGGCAATCAGGCGATGGCCTTTATCATAGAGATTGACGGCAGCCTCGCCGTCTTTTTGCACCTCCAACCCCAGGCGCAGTTTCCCTTCATGGTATAAGGCGATGTTCCGAGCGTCCTTATGGGCTTTGAGCTCCACGGCGTTCTGGTGCTGGCCGTCGCCCAATTCCAGCTCGGCCCCTCCCTGGGGGGTTGCGGCCAGACTCACCCGGGGCAGGGCGCCGTCCGGGCCGAAGAGGGTTAGACGGGCAGCCCCTTGCGTATCGACTCCCAGCCGGCCGCGAACCCGCCCGGCCTGGTCCACGAGTTGGAAGTCCTGGGCCTGCACAGCGGCCCCGGCCTCTGCCGCTGGGGTTGCCACGGGGACCGGAGGCGCCGCCAGCCGGCCTCCCAGGAACCCGGCAATAAGACCCAATGCCGCCGAGATTACCGCCGAAATTAAGATAACGCGAGGCTGACGCTCCATGCCCTTCCTCCCTTGGCCCCCGGGACGCAGTCCATTATGATCGTCTCTGTCCAAATCGCCGGGGTTCTTCAATCCACGGCACTCCGTTCGGAATGACCTGAATATTTAATGGCTTTTGACTGCAACTTCGCAACCCCTACCCCACCAGGGGAAAGCCCGCCTCTTTCCAGGCGGCCACTCCGCCTTTGAGGGCCTTGGCGTTGGGGTAGCCTTCCCGGATCAGCCTGGCCGCCTGACCGGCAGCGGAGCCTTCCTGGGGTCAGGCGCAATAAAAGACGATTTCACGATCCCGGGGCAGGGTGGGCTGGAGGGACTTGAATTCTTCTAACGACATGGCGCCCTCCAGGTGGACTTGCCGAAACCGGGCGTCACTGTCGTAGGCGCAGACCAGGAGCGCTTCTCCTGACCGCAGTTTAGGATAGATCTCCTCGGGGTTGACGCGGGGCACTTCGTGCATTCGCTTTCTCCTTGGGGCCGGTTTGACGGCATAGTCATACTGTCAAATCTAAGGAGCCAAGCCGGGAAATCAAGGGAGCCCCGGCCAGGGGCCGCCCCAGGCCTCAGGCAGGCGCCGCCCCCAACTCCGAGGTGCAGTGCGGGCAACGAGTGGCCTTGAGGGGGATGGTGGACAGGCAGAAGGGGCACTCTTTGGTGGCGGGTTCGGCCGGCGGCGCCGCCTCTTCCCGTTTAATACGATTGAGGCCCTTGATCACCAGGAATACGGCAAAGGCGATGATGAGAAAGCTGATGACGGTGTTGATGAAAAGCCCGAGGTTGAGGGTCACGGCCCCGGCGGCTTTGGCTGCGGCCAGGGAGGCGTAGGGTCCGGCGGCTTTGGCGCCTTCTTTCAGGGTGATAAAGAGATTGGAAAAGTCAACATTTCCCAGGAGCAGGCCGATAGGAGGCATCAGGACGTCATCCACAAAGGATTTGACAATACTCCCGAAAGCCGCGCCGATAACAATGCCCACGGCCATGTCGACCACACTGCCCCGCATGGCAAACTCTTTGAAATCTTTTAACATCTCTTTCTCCCCGGTGATGAGGTGGATCGAATTATTGAAATGTAGCTCTATAAATAATGAAATAACTTATAAAGTCAATACCCCCAAATGCGGGCCTTGCAGGACTTCGGAGGGGCCGGAGGAGCGGCTAATTTTTCTTGGGAATCCGCCTCCTCCGAAAAGAATTCCCTGACCGGGGAAAAATGTGAGGCCGGCCCTTGTTTTTGTTTTCAGAGTAATTATTACTGATAAATAAGAATTATCTGGAAATTAAAACCAGCCGCCCAGCGGGTGGCGGCCTCCGGCCCAGAATCCGGAGGTATGATTTCAAAGGGAAAAACCCCCTAGACCAAAGGAAGAGGAGATTGTGCATGTGTAGCTGTAACTGTAGTTGCCAGCAAAAAGATGAGAAACCGGCTGCCACTGAGGCCGAGCCGAAGAGTTACCTCTGTCAACAATGCAACACCTTTAAGAATGCCCCCGCTGAGGCGCCCGCACCGGAGTGCTGCGGCAAGAAAATGCAGGAGATGGATTAACCCGCTGGTAAAACCGGACGCCGCCCTCCGGGGCGGCGTCCGTCCTGGTGCGGTAGCGCCGGAGGGAATTGGGGCTCACCGGGTCCTGGCTGTGCATTAAATCCAGCGCGGCGGAGAGCTTTCGGGATGACGGCCGAGATGATAAATTTCATGAAAATATAGAACCACGACGGAGGAACAGATGTCCAACCCGGAAGAAATGTATCAGTGCCAGATGACCAACTGCGGCTATATCTATGATCCGGCCCACGGCGACAAGAAGGGCAAGATCCCCAAGGGGACCCGTTTTGAAGACCTGCCGGAGGACTGGAAGTGCCCATGCTGCGGCGCCAGCAAGGCCCAGTTCAAGCCTCTGGCGGGCCCGGGTTCGGTGGCCGAACAGGCGGTCAAGTGCTCCAGGTGAGCGGCGGGCGCTCCGGAGGCCGGAAAAATGACCGAAATATCTAACACTCCCCCTGATCCAACGGTCAAGGGGCTGGACGGCGCGGCCGAGGATAGGGTGTTAATCTTGCGCCCCTATCCGGTCCGGGTGGGGCAGAAGATCACCATCGAAGCCGGGCCCCGGCGTGGCGACTGGGAGATCATCTGGGTGGGCGACCGGAAGCTCAGGCTTCGCTGTCCCATTTCCCACCAGGAACTTGACAGCGATTGGTTTTGCTACGTGGTCACCGAGGCGGCCGGAATCCCCTGGCCCCACCGGCACTAAAGCCGCGCCTATTTTCGCCCCGCCTGATTCAAGGCGGCTGACATGGAAACCTCAGCCCGGCGCGCCGGGCTCACCTGACAGGAGGCCAAGGCCATGAACCCGATCCAGGATAAAACCTTTTGGAAGTGCAGCAAGTGCGGCTACACCCTCACGCAGCCCAAACCCCCGGAGCAGTGCCCCGAGTGTAAGGAGACCTGCGAATTCAAGAATGTGACCTGCTATCTGCCGGAATGCGGCGGGGTTGGGAATACTGATCCGCGCCTGTAGGCGGGGCAGGGCGCTGATGGCGCCTCGTCTGGGGCTAAAGGCCGGCAGGGGACCGGCTAAGAAACCGGAGCCGCAGGGCGGGAGAGAGGGGGAAGCGCTGGGCACCGCGATTTTCCCCCTAACTCCCCCGGCCGCAACCGCACCCCTTAAAGGAGCGGTTTGATCAATTTCTCGAAGTCCGCTTTACTCCTGGCTCCCAGAACTTTGTGGGCAATATTGCCTTGTTTGTCGATGATGAAGGTGAGGGGCACCAGCTCCACGCCGCCGTAGGCTTTGCTCACCGCGTCATTTCCCTCCAGTACCGGGTAAGCCAGGTTCAACTGGGTCACGATCTGCTTCAGCTGGTCGGTGGTGGAGGAGAGGCCGATCCCCAGAACCTGGAAGCCCTGCCCCTTGAGTTCCTGGTGCATTTGGCTCAGATGCGGCATTTCCTCCCGGCAGGGACCGCAAAAAAAGGTGAAAAAGTTAACTAACACCACCTTGCCCTTGAACTGGCTCAGGCTGTATTCTTTGCCGTCCTGGACGGCTTTCAAGGTAAAGTCCGAGGCGCTGGCGGCCCATCCCGAGGTGGCCCCGGTCAAGAGGAAAAGAACCGCCATCAGCACCAGCCATAATTTTGCCGGACCCAACCTGGATTTCGTCTTCATACATATCTCCTTAGCCTGGATTGCGTTTTATTTGTCTCCTTAATATATATCCGAAAAATCCCGGCGCCACTATTGGTTCGTTTTTATGGCGCCGCGGACCGCTTTCAGATTTCCATGGCCTAGCCCCGGATAGAGGCCCCGCTTGGGGTACGTTGGTGAAGATACCCCGCCCAACCTTTTTGGTTCTGTCCCGGTTATCAGGGAGAGACCGGGGAGCGCCCCGGGAAAATAACCTGCCCGAAACTTTTTCCAGATTGACATGCCTCCAACGGAATCTTAATCTGTTTCATATATTGAGCCGATAAAGTCCCAAAACGTTAGAAAGGAGACGTACTTTATGCGCAAACACCGTATGCTTTTGAGTTTGGTTATGGCAGGAGTATTGCTGTTTGTGGCCGCCGCCGCCAAGGCGCAGGAGGGGCCGATCTACCCCATCGGGGAAGTCACCATTGAGGCCAAGCAGTTGGCCGCCGGAGTGGGTTACAGTTGGGGTGACGGTGTCATGAAATTCCAGGGCAAGGAATACCCTTTCACCGTCCAGGGTCTTAACGTGGCGGCAGTGGGGTTCTCGAAGATCCATGCCGTCGGTGACGTTTACAACCTGAAGACCGCCGCCGATTTAGCCGGCAAGTATGTCGCGGTGAGCGCCGGCCTGAGCCTGGCCAAAGGCGTCGCGGGCTTAAGTATGAGGAACGACAAAGGCGTGGTCATCAACCTGAGATCGGCCCAGCAGGGGGTGCAGCTGAACCTGGGCGTCGACGGCTTCAGCATTACCATGAAATAGCCCGCGGCGACGGAGGGCTACCCCTCCCTTGTGCGGCTGCAGGCTTGAAGGCGAGCGATGGTACCCATCGCCCGCCTTTTTTTGCGGTTTCCGTCAATTCTTGATAAAATCGGCCGTCACTGGAGGATGACTGCAGTTTCCGGCCGATTCACGGCGCTGGCGAGATTATCACCGATCATTTGGACCAACAGACGCCCTCTCGAGGCCGGCACGATTTTGCTCACACCCATCATGGTCCCATCACTTCGGAGGGTCCGCCATGCAGAGGAATCTGATCGCCTGGTTTCGGTCTCTGCGCTTTTTGCAGCTCGCCGTTTTTATCCTCTTGTTTCTGCTGATCTTGCCGTTCATCGGCGGCCATCCTTACATCAGTTTTATCTTCCAGCTCCTCCTGTTGAACGCCTTGCTGGTGTCGCTGTCGGCCAGCGACCGCCTCCCCCGGCTGCGCTGGGTGCTGGTGGCGCTCTGGACTGCCGGGATGGTCCTGTTATCCAAGTATCACCTGTTTCCGGGACCGGGCCCGCACCGATTGGAACTGGTGATGGCGGGGTCTTTTTACCTGCTGTTTCTGGTGGGCTGTATCGCCGCCATCCTCACCTATGTTTTTAGGAGCCCCCGGGTTACCCTGGACACCATCTTCGCGGCGGTGGTGGCCTACTTCTTGATCAGCATCATCTTTGCCACCTTTTACAGCATCTTATATTCCTTGAATCCCGCTTCTTTCAACCTTTCGCTGACCAATACTCCGGAGGAACTCCATTTCCTGACGACCGACATGGTCTATTTCAGCCTGAGTACCATCGTGGGGGTGGGCTTCGGTGATATTCTGCCCCTTTTGCCCTTCTCCCGCATGGTGGCGGTGGTGGAGGCGGTGGTGGGCCACTTCTACATGGCGGTGCTCATCGGCTGGCTGGTGGGCATGTTCATCTCCCAGGCGCTGCGGCCCGTCCCGGAGCCGACAACGCCGGAAAGTCTCAGTCCTACAGACGACTGAGTGCAGTGGCGCCCGGCGGGAGGGACGCCGCGGGGTTCTTGCACCAGGTTGGGCTCAAAGCTTAGTTTTGCAACTACAGGTTTTTTTCGTGAAAACCCTATCCTCCTAAAGCATTTGCCAAAAATTTATTCCGTTTGCTGGTTCTTATAGTGATTGCCAAAAGTTTTTTAAGGGGTAGTATCCAGCCATTTTTCGGAGGACTCAAAATATAGAGAGAATTTCTGTAACCTTCTCCGCCGCGGCAGCGACTATTAAGGGTGAAGTTGCTTGATAGCCGCACCCAATTCGTCTACCCGTCAATTTTGACTGGTAAATGAACTGATCAATCAGGACCTTAGGGGAGGGAACCGGATGAGCATCAAGATTCTCCTTGCTGACGATCACCAACTCACCAGAGAAGGTGTGCGGAGCCTGCTGGAACGCGAAGAGGACATTAAGGTTGTGGGTGAGGCCGTGGATGGCCGCGCGGCAGTGAGACTGGCAAGGGAGCTGGGCCCGGATGTCATTTTGATGGATGTATGCATGCCCGATATGAACGGCATTGTGGCCACGACCTTAATCCTGGCCGAAACTCCCAGGATTAAGGTTATCGCCCTCACCATACTCGACGACCGGCGATTTGTGTCGAATATGCTCCGGGCCGGTGCGTCAGGTTACCTGCTCAAGGATTGTTCTTGCAAGGAATTGATCCGAGCTATTCGCAGGGTGGTGACCAACAAAATTTACCTCAGCTCTGGAATAATGGATATGGTGGTAAGAGAGTATGTCACGCCTCCGGTCTATGCCGATTCGCCCGGCGCCTCTCATTTAACTATCAGGGAAAAGGAGGTGTTGCAGTTAGTCGCGGAAGGATATTCCACGCCTCAAATTGCCAACAGTTTACATGTAAGCGCCAAGACCGTAGAATCCCATCGGCAAAACCTGATGGTGAAAATAAATGCCAAAGGTATTGCGGGACTCACTAAATATGCCATTCGGGAGGGATTGACATCTGCATGAATTAATGCATGATGAGGGGAGAAAATTAGGGTTGGCCCGAAATCAGACTGTTCCTGGTAAACGGGAGTTCCCAGTCCTCTTGTGGTCCGTCTTTTTCAATTGGGGCCACAATCTGATTTTTCCCCTGTCGAGATGGATTTCACAGACAATATTCCTGACGATACCTCGATTATCCAAAATACTCTTAGGGGCAATATTAACTCCTTTGAAATTTTGATAGAAAGATACCAAGATTATGTGGCGCGAATTGTCAGGAACCATGTCCCCCGGGATGAGGCGCCGGAAGTGGCCCACGACATCTTTGTCCAGGCCTATCAATCTTTGGGAGGGTTTCAAGGCACCGGTTCATTTAAAAACTGGCTGGCTAAAATCGCCATAAGGTGTTGTCATGATTTTTGGCGGGGTTACTATAAAAAACCGGAGAATCTGGTGGGTCCCCTCCCCGATGCCTGCCGAAACTGGGTTGACCATCTGTTAACGGATCAATCTCCGGAGCGGGACGCGGAGAGGGTGGAAGCCAGGGATCTGCTCCAATGGGCCTTGGGGCAATTATCGGCGGGGGACCGGACGGTGTTGACCCTGACCCACCTGAACGAATATTCGGTGGCCGAGGCGGCGGCACTTTTGGATTGGAGCGTCACCAGGGTCAAGGTCCAATCTCACCGGGCCCGGAAGAAGCTCCGCAAGATTCTTGCGAAAATTCTTCCCCAAGGAACGGCATGAAGGCCTCCAAGGAACAGCTTGATAAAATCGAACAGACACTGATTGCGGCGCACCGCCGGCCAGAGGATATTAAATTCCCTCCGGACTGGCGGCAACAGGTGATGGAGGATATACAGACCCGGGATGGGGCCGCGGCGGCTCAACCTGAAGTCAAGATCGCCACCAAAGCGCCCCGGCGAATTCTCTCCTGGGCCGCGGCGGCGGGCCTGGCGGTCATCGCCGGGTGGCTGATCCTGGCTAATCTGGATCGGCATGATCCGTGGATCACCTTAAAACCGGACCTGGCTGCCCTGGAACCCCGTGCGGTCTTCTGGCTGGAAGCCGGGGATGTTGATAGCGGGTTGAGGCGTGTGAAGGTAACCGTGATCCAGAGGGAAGTGGAAATCGAGGTGGTGTCTCACGACCTCGAACCACCAGGGGCGGGCTGGAGCACCCAAGGTGAGGCGCTTAAACAAGTGAATTTGCCTTTGGACCTCGATGCCAAAACCTTGGGGCTGCAAGAAGGTAAGGCCACGCTGGTAATTACGGCGCATGACTTATCCTGGAGGAACGGGTTTAAAGGACGGATCACCACCCTGAAAAAGGAAATCGTGATTTATTATCAAAAATCCCCCTGAATTCACGGGAACTCAAGTGAACAACTCATTTAGCCGTTAGTCCCCACCTTCGCCTCGCCCCCTGGCGCCATCTCCTTCCGGAGAGCCGGTTTGGTCCTGGCATTGACAGGGACCGTTTTTGTGGACGAGTTTGTTGAGCCTGGCACAAAACAGGGCCGCAAAGGTTCGGCAGGACCCGGCCCCGTCCACCGCATCGGTCTGCGGGAATGAGGCATGTTCACAAGACAGGTCACACCACTGCATGATGTTCTCTCCTTCTGCCGTTTGATTTAGCCGCATCGCCGGTCAAAAATCAAGACCATCCGGCGCAACCGGGAAGCCACCACCGGGACTTAAGTGGCGGGCGAGGATGCCCGCCCGTGTCAAAAGTTAGGGGAGGGCCAAAGTCCCGGGCGTGACGGTCCTGAAAATTTCTCGAAAATTATCTCTTCCCGGTTGTGGAACGGCCCCGCGCCGGGTACAATGCTGGGAAATCAATAGAGTCGGGCCTTGAATAATCGGCTCCCAAAATACCGCCGGCCACCAAGTCTGCCATGACGATACAGCAGCCTAACCACTCCAAGCGCTCGATGCTTTTGCGTCTAATCAACACCATCGGCCGCCCGTTGACGAAGAACGGCTTCTCCTTCCTGCGGCTGGATGAAAAGACCTTGCTGGACAAGGCCTGTGCGCAAACCGGCCTGGACGACTTCGGGGACGACTCGTTTCGTGAGGCCTTGAGGGTTCTGCTCCGGGCCTTTGAAACCGAGGCCGAACTCAGCTTCGTCGGACGGATCTGCGTACATGAAGACTCGGTACGGTTGCTGAGTAACCGGCTCCGGCTGGTGGCGGATCGGCGGCGCCACCCGGCCATCGCGGCTGAGGTCATCCGGCGCCCGCTGTTCATCACCGGGCTGCCCCGCAGCGGCACGACCTTCTTACATGCCCTGCTGGCCCAGGACCCGGCCCACCGGGCCCCTCAAGTTTGGGAAGTGATGCATCCATCGCCGCCGCCGGAGAAGGCTTCCTACGCCACCGACGCCCGCATTACCACCACGGCCAGGGAACTGAAGTGGCTCGATTTGCTGATGCCGGATTTTGAGACGGTGCACCTGATTGACGCCCGGCTGCCCCAAGAGTGTATTGCCATTACCAGCCACGACTTCCGGAGCTACACCTTCGAATCCATGTACACCGTGCCTTCCTACCGGGCCTGGCACGACCGGCAGGATAAGCGGCCGGTATACGAGTTTCACCGCCGCTTTCTGCAACATTTGCAGTGGCGCTGTCCCGGTCAGAGGTGGATGCTCAAGGCGCCCAGCCACTTGCTGGCCTTGGAGGACCTGTTGCAGGTCTATCCCGATGCCGGCATCATCCTGACGCATCGCGACCCTCTCAAGGTCCTGGCCTCGTGCGCCAGCTTTACCGAGGTGTTGCGCCGGGGGTTCAGCGATCACCTGGATAAGGCGTCGCTGGCCCAGGAGGTGTTGCAGCGCTGGGTGGAAGGGGCCGGGCTGGCGGTGAAGTACCGGCAGACCCAGGGGAGCTTGCCGCGGCAGTTGTTTGATGTCCACTATATGGAACTGCTGCGGGATCCCATGTCAATGGTGCGGCGGATTTACGGGTTTTTCGACCTGGAACTGACCGAAGCGGCGGAGACGGCCATGGAGCGGTTCTTGCTGGCCAACCCCAAAAACAAAGGCGGCGTGCACCGCTATTCCCTGGAAGAGTTCGGGTTCGATCCCGTGGCGGAGAGACGCCGCTTTCAATTCTACGTGGATTTTTTCGGGATTGAGCCGGAGGGGTGATAACCTGGCGGGCCGGCGGGGGCCGGGAATCTCCGGAAGCCAGCCGGCGGCGGTAGTCGAAGGGAAGGCGGCAACCGGGCACCCACCGGCGGTTGGATGCCGCACCGCCGGTTAGAGCAAAAAAAAGCGGCCGAGCGGCCGCTTCGCCATTTAATCCGGCTGAGATGGTCCAGCCGGGAGTTCGGTCTCGACCGAATCGGTTTCGGGCAGGCTATCTAATTCCATGGCCTCACCCTCCGGCATCTCCTCGGCCTCCGTTAACGGGGCCTTCCCCTGGCGGCGTTTCATCTTGTCGTCGTTCTTCTGCTTTCGAGCTATCTCTTTGGCGCGTTTTTGCCAACCGTAACGATTTCGGGCCAAATTTATCCTCCCTGGGGCTTAAAATGCCAGAACTCCGGTAGTCCGGAGACCGCCGGAGTTCTGACTCTCAGGCTTTGCGGTCTAGAGTTTTACCACGTTTTGGGCCTGAGCCCCCTTGGGACCCTGGACCACCTCAAACTCCACTTCCTGATCTTCCGCCAGGGAGCGGAAGCCGTCGCCCTGGATGGCGCTGTGATGCACGAATACATCCGGACCGCTCTCCCGGGTGATGAAGCCAAAGCCCTTGGAGTCATTAAACCATTTTACCTTGCCAGTTTCCTTCATGCTGAAAAACCTCCTACAAAGGGTGCTGCGAATAACCCGCTCAAAAAGCAGGGAGCCAGCAGTCAGGCAAAAAAAATCGGCTCGGGAATTAGCATCCCCGTCCGATAGTTGTCCAGGACTTTTGGCCCTGCCTTCAGTCTGACATGCTAAACTATTAGATATATTAACCACCGATTTACCCGCTGTCAAGTGAAATCACCCGCGGGCCAGCAAAATCATGTGCCATCCGTCTCGGTTGGGCGGCGGCAAAAATTTCGCTTACCCCGACAGGGCCGGTCTGGTTCTCCCCGTTCTCCCCGGCTTCAGAAAATTGATCCTACTTTGATTCCGCTGGCAATAAGACCGTGACGCCGGTGCCTTGGTGAGGTTGGCTTTCTACCCTGATTTCCCCCTGGTGGGCCGTGACAATCGTCTGGGAAATGGCCAAGCCCAGCCCGCTGCCCTTGGGCTTGGTGGAATAGAAGGGCTGAAAGATCTTATCCATGATGCCGGGGGCAATCCCCTCCCCGGTATCGCTGATCCGCACCAGCACCCGGTCGTGCTCCCGGCCGCTGGTAAAGGTCAAGGTACCCCCGGCCGGCATGGCCTCGATGCCATTCTTGGCGATATTCAACAGCACCTGGCGCAAAAGGAGGGGGTCGAATTGGATCTGGGGCAGGGTGGGGTCCAAACTCACCGTTAACTCTATGCGGTTTTCCTGGAGATTGGCTGCCAATTTGAGGCCCATTTCCCGGATCAGGGAGTTGAGATCAATGGGACACTTTCTGGGCTCGGATAACTTGGCGAAACTGCCCACCTCGGCCAAAAATTCCTCCAAACGGCGAATTTCCTCGACGATGATCCGGAGTTTTTCGACGCTCTTGGGCGGCCCCTCGCCGGCAGCCTTCAAAACCTGGCGGGCCAGCCCCCCGATAACCACCAAGGGGTTTTTGACCTCGTGGCTGATATGGGCGGCCATTTGGCCCAGGGCCGCGAGGCGCTCGGACTGGAGGAGCTTTTCTTGCATCTGCCTGCGCTCTCGCAGATCCCGGAAAAACCCCACCGCGGTTACCTCTTGATTGTGGCCATAAATCAGACTGGCGGAGAGTTCGACGGGAATTTGCTCGCCGGATTTACTCAGCCCCATGGTCTCATAATGGATCAAACGCCCCGGGCCACCATATTCCGGGCCATCAATCTGGGCTCTGACCTCTTGGGCGACCCCGGGAGGATAGAGTTGCGTTACTTTGATCGTGCCGATCACCTCATCACTTCGATAGCCCAGGACCCGTTCGGCCCCTTCATTAAAAATGATAATTTTGCCGTGGCGATCGTTAGCAATGATGCCATCGTTGGAAGTCTGGATCAGCTTGGTCTGAAATTCGAGCATCCGCTGAATTTTGGTGGCCAGGGTCTGTTTTTCCTCGGATACCCTGGCATTACGAATGGCAAAGGCGATTTCCCCGGCAATCGATTCAAGCAGCAGGCGGTCGTCTTCATAAAAGGGCTCGCCGCCGGCCTTGTTCAGGACCTCCAAGACGCCGACCTTTTCATCCCCGGCCACCAGGGGAATGGCCACCAGGTTTTTGGTTTGAAAACCTGAGACCGAATCGAATTTGCCATAAAACCGGGGGTCGTGCTGCACATCGTTGAAGATGGCGGATTTTTGAGTTTGAAAGACAGACCCCGCCAGTCCTTGATCCACGGGAAAGGTGACATCCAACAGGACCGGCTTGGCAGGCCCTTCCACCCCGTAAAAGCGAAAGTTCTTTTTCTCGGCATCCAGGAGCAGCACCGAGGCCGCTTCGGCGGCAACCGCAGCTATGCTGGAGTACAAAACGGCTTCGATAACTTCACGGAGGTTGAGGGTCTGAGCGACTTTGGAACTCACTGCGAGGTACGTGTTGAGGTGAGCGATCTTCTTGTCGCAGGCCAACCGGTCAAGGAATTGGCCGATAAAATATGCCAGCAAGGCGGTAACCTTGCGCATGAAAATTTTACGGGGCAGCTGGTCAGGTGCAGGCAGGACCAGGCCGAAAAACCCCAGCGGCTTCGTCTGACGCCCCAGAGAAAACAGGATCAGATGGGCAGCCTCTTGGGGGGCTAAAGGGACGATTGTGGGCCGGAAATCTTCCTGGGCCGGAATCTGCTGGAATTGCTCGATGCAAATTGTCTTGATCAAGGGCAGGGTGCCGGGTTGAATCCCCTCCTGGAAGAGAGAGTGAAAGGGAGGTCTGGGTTCTTCCAGGCAAAGAATGGCGCCGGCTGCTCCCGTCACCCGGGTCAACACCGGCAGCACTCTCTGGGCCAGCCCTTCGAGGTCTTCAGCCTGTAGCGCGATTTCAGTAAGTTCTAAGAGATGCGCAACCTCTTCAGCGCCCAGGTCATCTTGGGATTCACGGTCGGACATGGCAGGCCTCAGCATGACACGGTTTTCGGTTTTCGGTTTTCAGTTTTCGGTTGAAGGGGGGGACCTGTGTGTCCCCCCCTAGGGGCGCACACACAGGTGCGCCCCTACGTATCGTCTGTATTCTTGACCGCAACTTGTCGTCAGATCTGTCTTTCTCTACATATATCAAACATTTTACAATTTTATCAATAAGTTTTGGATTTTAATCAGACATCACAGCGCCGGGCGCAGGTAGGTGGGGATCAGTTGGGCCGGATTAGCGGTCAGACCCTGTTCCAGGCGGTGGCGCGCCAGCCGGGCCAGGGTCGAGGCCCGGGGCCGCCGCATGGCCTGGGGCGCCCAGACAATCTCGGGGGCGAGGCGGGGAGCCAGGAGTTCCTGGTGGACCTCGAGGCCGGGACCGGTGAGGAGAAGCGGGGCCGGCAGCCGGGCCGGGAGTTCCTCCACCGGCAGACGCAGCGGCCCTTCCAGCATCTGGGGCCAAGCTTCGAGGCATCGGAACAGCCCCCAGAAAACTTCCCCGCGCTTGGCGTCCATGACCACCCCAACGGGGTGGGGATGAAAGGGAAACTGGGCCGCCAGCACCTCCAGGGTGGGCACCGGCACCAAGGGGCAGTTGAGGGACCAGGCCAGGGTCTTGGCGGTGGCCAGCCCGATGCGCAGGCCCGTAAAGTTACCGGGGCCCGTGCTCACGGCCACGGCGCTCAGATCGGCGATTTCATGACCGGAATTTCGCAGGATCGCATCTACCCCGGGCATCAGGCAGGTCAGGTAGGCGTTGTGGCTTTCCAGGGAGTATTCCATGAGCACCTGGCCGGCCGCCACCAGGGCCAGGCTGCCGGTCTCGGTGGCGGTGTCCAGGGCTAAAAGGAGCATGGGCTGAGGCGGTTTTCGGTTTTCGGTTTTCGGTTTTCCGTTTTTAGTAGAGAGGCTTGCAAAATTTTCCTCTGGCCATTTGGGTTATTCTGGGGGAAGCAGGATTGCCCAGGGGGCGTTAAGTTCAATTTTAGGACAATCATCCCCGGTGGCTTTTTGCAGAACTTGATAACGTTGCGACCTCAACAAAAATCGGGCCAGAGGCCTTCTTATTAACCGAAAACCGAAAACCGAAAACGGAAAACCTTCTCAATACTGGACCTGGACCAGGCGCAGGATATCCTGGTAGAAGACCAGAATCATCAAGGCCAGGATCAACATCAGGCCGAATCCCTGGGCCATTTCCCGGTGCTGCAGCGGCAGCGGCCTGCCCAGGATCGCCTCCAGGGAAAAGAAAAACAGGTGCCCGCCATCCAGAACAGGGATGGGCAGGAGGTTGATCAGAAAGAGGTTGATACTCAGCGCCGCCATAAACTGCACCAGGTAGGTCAGCCCCATTTCCGCTTGTTTGCCCGCCATCTGGGCAATGAGAATGGGGCCGCCGATGCTCTTCAGCGGCACTTCCCGGGCCACCAATTTATACAGGCTCTCTACGGTCAGCAAGGTAAGGCGGCCGGTATAGACCACGCCGAGCGTCAGGGCCTCGAAGGGGCCGACTTGCTCCACGGCCGGGGTATCCCCGGAAGAGATGCCGATGATCACGGCCGAGACTTTGCCCCCAAAGATGTCGGCGGTCTCCATGAGTTGGGGGGTCACCTGGACCTGGAAGTCCCGGTCTCCCCGCCGTACCGACAGGGGCAAGGGCTTTTCCCCGTTCTGCCGGATTTTCGCCGAGAGCTGCTCCCAGCGGCTCACGTCCTGACCTCCCACCGACAGGATCCGGTCGCCTTTTTGCAGGCCCGCCAGGGCCGCAGGGGAACCATCTTTCACCCCGCCGATTTCGGTGGTGAGATAGGGAATGCCGGAAAAAGCAAAGACCAGAGAGAGGGCCACGGCGGCGAAGATCAGGTTGAAGGCGGGCCCTGCCAGGACAATCAAAAACCGGTGCCAGAGCGGATGGTGGGAAAATGACACCGGTTGCAACTCAGGGGGCACTTCGTCCTTGGGATTTTCCCCGAAAAGCTTGACATAGCCCCCCAGCGGCACCACGGAAAGGCGGTAATCCGTATCGCCGATCTTTTTGTGCAGCAACTTAGGCGGGAAGCCCAGGGAGAATGCGTCCACCCGTACCCCGAAAAGTTTGGCCATCAGGAAATGGCCCAATTCGTGGACGAAGACCAGGACCCCCAGGACGATGATGGTTGCCAAGACGGTTATCATAAAAGTCTGTATGCTCCTGTGGCAGAAATAGTAATCATGCCGGCCGGTGATCAGGGGGCGCCGGGAGGGCTAAATCCCCCGGTCGATCAATTCTTGGGCAAAACCCCGGGCCCAGTGGTTAACGGCCAGGACCTGCTCCAGGCTCTCCAACGGTTCGTGCCGGTGGGCCTCCATGGTGGCCTCGACGGTTTGGGGGATGCCCATAAAACCGAGACGGCCGTTAAGGAAGGCGGCCACCGCCATTTCGTTGGCGGCATTGAGCACCGCGGGCATGGTGCCTCCGGCCCGGGCCGCGGCATATCCCAGGGCCAAGCCCGGGAAACGGGTCGTATCGGGAGTTTCAAAGGTGAGCTGGCCCACCTGGCACAGGTCCAGTCGCGGCGAGTTCAGGGGCAGACGCCGGGGATAAGTCAGAGCATAGGCGATGGGTAGGCGCATGTCCGGCACCCCCAACTGGGCAATCACCGAGCCGTCGGTAAATTCCACCAGGGAATGAATGATACTCTGGGGGTGGATGTAAACCCCCACCTGATCCACGGGGAGGCCGAAAAGCACCGAGGCCTCGATAACCTCCAGGGCCTTGTTCATCATGGTGGCGGAATCGATGGTGATCTTGGGCCCCATGCTCCAGTTGGGATGTTTCAGGGCCTGGGCGGCGGTGGCGCCGCGCAGGCGCTCCGGGTCCCAGGTGCGAAACGGCCCCCCGGAAGCGGTAAGCCAGAGGTGCCGGACATCCTCCGGGCGTTGTCCGTGCAGGGCTTGGAAAATAGCGCTGTGTTCGCTGTCCACCGGGATGATGGAGACGCCACGTTCCCGGGCCGCGGCCATCACCAGGGAACCGGCGGCCACCAGGGTCTCTTTGTTGGCCAGGGCCACCGGCAGGCCGGCCTGGATCGCGGCCAGGGTGGGTGACAGGCCCACCGCCCCTACCATGGCGGAGACCACCAAGTCGGCCCCGGAGGCCACCGCTACCTCCCGGACCCCGGCCGCCCCCCAGAGAATGTCGGGGGCTCCCGCCGAGGGTATGAGTTCCCGCAAAGTGGCGGCTACGGCCTCATCTTGCACCGATACCCGCGCCGGGCTAAATTGACGTATCTGTTCGGCCAGGACCTTGACGTTTTGGCCGGCGGCCAACCCCGTTACCGCAAACTCACCGGGGTGTTCCGCCACCACCGCCAGGGTGCTTTGGCCGATGGAGCCGGTGGAACCAAGAATAGCCAGGGATTTCATAGAGCTGACATTGCCCTTATTATATCGGCACTTCCCCGCTGAAACCTTACGCGGTTTCGGACCGCGGGGAGGTTTTCCAGTATAGAGACGACATTATACAAACAATTTTATTTTATCCCTTCGCCTCCCGGATGTAAAGCAATTGATTAAGCGGGATCGCCCATAAATTCCAAGTTGACATATAGATGTATTTAATGATACATATACCCATATGAAAACAACCATAGAGATATCTGATTCCCTCCTTGAAGCCGCCCGGCAGGTATCCCGCCGGGAGAAAACTACGGTCCGGGCGTTGGTGGAGGAGGGTTTGAGAAAGGTCATCGCCGAAAGGGAGGGCAGCCGCACTTTTAGGCTTCGCAAGGCCAGCTTCAAGGGTAACGGACTGCAATCCCAGATTACCGGGGCGGCCTGGGACCAGATTCGGGGTCTCATTTATGAAGGCCGGGGCGCATGATTGCCGTGGATACCAATCTCCTGGTCTATGCGCACCGGGAAGATTCACCCTGGCACGACGCCGCGTACGGTTCGATTAAGGAACTGGCCGAGGGGCGAGGCCCCTGGGCCATCCCCGGGCCTTGCCTCCACGAATTCCTGGCCATCGTGACGCATCCCAAAATCTATGCGCCGCCCACCCCTTTAGATGCGGCCCTGGAGCAGGTGACGGCCTGGCTGGAATCTCCCAGCCTGGTCTTGCTGGCGGAATCCGAGGGATATTGGCCGGAGTTGCGCCTGGCCCTCCAGGTGGGGCGAGTCGCCGGGCCTCAGGTTCATGACGCCCGCATCGCGGCCTTGTGCCAAAGCCACGGGGTCCGGGAATTATGGACCGCCGACCGGGATTTCGGCCGCTTTCCGGCCTTGAAGGTGAAAAACCCGCTGGTAAGGTGAATTTGTCTTGAAAATTAAGGACTGATACTATAGAGCAATCAAACGACTATTATTTGTCATTCTGAAGCGCAGCGAAGAATCTCTGTTTTTAAGCTGCCGAGATTCGCAACGAAGCTGCGCTTCGTTCAGAATGACATAAATATTCATCGTTCTTTGACTGCAACTTCCTATGACAATATTTCATCAATTGGCTGACGGATGAGATCGAATCATCCGAACTCAGCTAGTCCCAGGGCCAGATGCCGGCCAGGTATTCCAGGGAGGGGTCCAGGCTGCCCTCCTGGTGGGGCTCCAGGGTAATGAGGGGCCGGCGTCCCTGGTGGGCCAGGTAGTGGAGAGTCTCTTTGAGGGGAACCCGGCCGGCGCCCAGGGCCAGGTGGGTGTCGTGGTCCCCGAGGTTGTCGTGGAGATGGAGGTGGCCGATGACCGGGGCCAGGGTTTCGAGCCAGCGAGGGAAATCCCCGGTGCTGAAGGCCAGGAGATGCCCCACGTCAAAGCAGACCTGGAGGTTGGGCGCATTGGCCCGGCCCAGGACTTCCAGAAAGAGTTCCGGCTCGGTTTCGTGGACATTTTCCAGCATCACCGTCACGCCATAAGGAGCCGCCAGGGCGGCCAACTCCTTCCAGGTGGCGGCGCTGCGGGCCAGCCAGCGCTCCTGATCCCAGCGGTAGTGCCGGGCTTCATAGCCCAAGTGGCAGACCACCGCCACCGGCCGAAACACCGGCAAATAGCGGAACGCCTGGCGCAGGCGCCGGCGCGACGCGGCCAGGACGCCATCGTCCAGGGCCCCCGGGGCCAGGTCTTGAAAAGGGCCGTGCAGGGTGATCCGCCTCCCGGCCCTCTGAAAAGCGCCCGCCGCCCGGCGAAAGGCCCCTGGGGGGTAATGTCCCAGGCTATAAGCGTCCAGGCCAATTTCCGGATTGAGGCCCCGGCGCAAAAACTTCTCGAGGTACCCCGCCTCCAAGAAAGCAAAGGGGAGATTGACCTGGACCTGGGCCACCATGGCCGCGGCGCTGATCCCCATTGAGGTTATAGCTCAGTGAGGATACTGGCACAATTCCACCAGGAGGCCGAAGGTGGCCTTGGGGTGGAGAAAAGCCACCAGGGCCCCGTGGGCGCCCTCCCGGGGGGTTTCATCGATGAGCTTTACCCCGGCGGCCTTCAATTCCGCCACTGCGGCGTGGATATCCTCCACTTCCAGGGCCAAATGATGAAAGCCCTCGCCCTTGTTTTCCAGGAATTTACCTACCGGGCTGTCGGGTTGGGTGGGCAGCAGCAGTTCCAGGTTCGACTCACCCACCTGAATGAAGCTCACCTTGACCTTTTGGGCCTCCACCACCTCTTCGCCCCCGAGTTTCAGGCCGAGGTTTTCGGTGTAGAGCTTCTTGGGGGCATCCAGATCCTTCACCGCGATTCCCAGATGGGCGATGCGTTTGATCTTCATAAGAACTTCCTCCCTGGGGATGATTTTTTTAATTCTTCTGATATTATAAACAGTTAGCGGCCAGATCGTTCCGGGGCCCCAGGCTCCGGGCCTTGATGCCGATTCCGGCCATCGGGCTGGCCCTCCAAACTCTTCTTGTCTTTAGGCACCCGAATTATATATGATGGCGGCAGGAAGGAAAAGCCCGGGGGACCCGGACGGTGATTTTTCTGGTTTGAGAAGTTTTTCGTAGGGAGCGTCCTACGCACCATCACTCCAGTTGAGTGGTGGGCGAGACGCCCGCCCTACCTACGATTTTGGGTGGCGCCGGCATAATTGCCGGTTCTGGGTGGCACAGGCTGGAAAGCCTGCGCTACCAATTTATTTGATGCAGACGGGTTGAATGATGACGCAAGCTGAGAGGTTCCGGGGCGTAGTTGAGCGTCTGGATACTTATGCAGAACAAGTGATCGAGTTGCAGCGGCAACTGGTCTGCCGGGTGGCGTTGGGACCGGAGGTGGGGGGCGCCGGGGAGGCCGACAAGGCCGCCTTCCTGGCGGAGGTGCTGAAGAGTTGGGGGCTTGAGGTCCGCAACTATCCGGCCCCGGATGACCGGGTGCCGGGGGGGACGCGCCCCAATTTGGTGGCGTACCTGCCCGGAAGGCGGCCGGAAAAAGTCTGGGTCCTGAGCCATACGGACGTGGTGCCCCCGGGGGATGTCAGCCTCTGGGAGTCCGACCCCTTTACCCTTCGGGTGATTGGTGACCGCCTCTACGGGCGGGGCACGGAAGACGATCATCACGGCATCGTCATGTCGCTGATGGCGGTGAGGGCCTTCCTGGATTTGGGTCTCTCACCGGAGCGCACCCTGGCCCTGGCGCTGGTGGCGGACGAAGAAACCGGGAACGACAAAGGCCTGGCCTTCCTGCTGCGGGAGCACCCCGAGCTTTTTTCCCCCGAGGATTTGATCATCGTGCCCGATGCCGGCAGCAATGACGGCACCATGATCGAGGTGGCGGAAAAGAGCATCCTCTGGCTCAAGGTGACGCTCTTGGGGCAGCAGGGCCACGCCTCCCGGCCGCACAAGGCTAAAAATACCCTCAGGGCCGCGGCGCATGTCATCGTGGCGTTGGATGACCTGCAGCATGATTTTCCTCGGCACAACCCGCTGTTCCGGCCTCCCATGAGCACCTTCGAACCCACCCGCAAAGAAGCCAACGTGCCCAACATCAACACCATCCCGGGCAAAAACGTCTTTTATCTGGATTGCCGGGTGTTGCCGGACTACGACCTGGCCCGGGTCACCGGGCGGGTCCGGGCCATAGCCACGGAGGCGGCGGGGAAATTCGGGGTCACCGTAGAGGTGGAAACGGTGCAGACCCTGGCCAGCGCCCCGCCCACAGCAAAGGAGGCCCCGGTGGTCAAGGCCCTGCAGCAGGCCATCCGGGAGGTTTACGGCCGGGAAGCCACCCCCCAGGGGATCGGCGGCGGCACCGTGGCCGCCTTCTTCCGGAAGGCAGGTTTGCCCGCCGCAGTGTGGATGACTGCCAACGACTGCGCCCACCAGCCCAACGAGTTTTGTTTCCTGAGCCATCTCCTGGGGGACGCCAAGGTGTTGGCTCACGTGTGCCTACTGGCGGAGTAAGGTCGAGGCGGGTCTGAAAGGATTACGGCTGACGCTCAGGCCACATCTTGACGTGGTCCCAACTGGAGCAGTCCAGGCAGTAATCCCGATGGCCGGAATCGGCGACCATATAGTTAGTCGGGTCTTCCGCCAGCATTTCGGCCCATTCTTCCAAGGCGTCCTGGGGGTCCAGGGAGCCCAGCCATGGCCGCACCGAAAACGGCTCGGCAAAGCCCACGTGACGCAGTAACTCCCGGGGGTTGTCATCCAGCACCAGATAAGACTGGACCCCTTCGTGACAGCGGATAATTATGGGGCAGATCATTACCCTATCTCCTTGATCCACAGCTGTTTATATTATTGGGAAAAACGGCGGATAAAACAACTCCCATGAAAAAAAATTCCCTGCGGCCTCTTCTGAACGGGGCTTCCGGCCACTCCCGGCGCCCAGCCGGTTCCGTCTGGTGGGGGGTCATCCTGCTGTGCAGTCTGTTGGGGTTTTCCGCCTGCGGCGAACTCCGGCCCTACCCGGCTTCTTTTGAGCCCGAGGCTTACAAGCCCATCGCCTACCGTGACCTTCTGGCCCCGGGCCCAGCCGGTCTTCAGGCCGGTCAGAAGGTTCAGGTGCGGGCGTATTTCTGGCAATACCTGAATTATGACCCCGCCATGGTCCGGAATTACCTCACCCTGCTCCGGTACCCCGTCAGGTGGTACCAGCTCCAATGGTTCGCCACCTATGATACGGCTGATCTGACCGGGTACTACGACCTGGCGGCCATAACTCCCGAACAGGCCGAACAGTATAAGCTCAAGCGCCTGGACCCGATCATGCTCTATGGCGAACTCGCCAGCCTCGGTCCGGGGTTGTACCTGCAAGTCTTTCATATCGAGAAGATTGAAGAGGAGTGATTTTTTTGGCGGATTCGATTCCTGACGCGGGAAACAGCCGGGCCAGGCCCCCAGCCGCCGGCGGCATCGGACTGTACTCCGCCATAGCCATCGGCATCGGCGGCATGGTCGGGGCCGGCATCTTCTCGATCTTGGGGGTGGTGGCCCAGGCCGCGGGCAACGGCATGTGGATCTCCTTCATGGTGGGCGGGGTCGTGGCCCTGCTCTGCACTTACTCCTACGCCAAACTGGGGGTCCGCTTCCCATCGGCGGGCGGGGCGGTGGAATTTTTGGTCCAGGGCTTCGGCGACGGGGTGCTCAGCGGCGGCCTCAATATCTATATGTGGGTCGGCTACGTCATCGCCCTGGCCCTCTATGCCCAGGGGTTTGTGGGCTATGCGTTGACCTTTTTGCCGAGTCAGCCACAGGCCTGGGTCCCCAAAGGGATCGGGGTGGGGATCGTCTTGCTGTTTACCGGGGTCAATTTAATCGGGGCCAGGACGGTGGGCCGCGCCGAAACCTTCATCGTCGCGGTCAAGCTGGCCATCCTGGCGCTGTTTGCCGGTGCGGGGTTGTTTTTTATTCAATCCCATAATTTTTCCTTTAGCCTGATGCCCCCGGCGCAGGGGATTTTCTTTGGGGCCGGCGTTCTGTTTATCGGCTACGAAGGTTTCGGGCTGGTGGCCAATACCGCAGAGGACATGGCCAATCCGCGAAAATTGCTGCCCCAGGCCTTGTATCTCAGCGTGTTTACCGTCATTCTGATCTACCTGGGTGTATCTCTGGCGGTCATCGGCAACCTGGACGTGCCGGCCATCGTGGCGGCTAAGGACTATGCCCTGGCTCAGGCGGCCAAACCCTTCCTGGGAGAGTGGGGGTTCAAACTGGTGGCCGTTGGCGCCCTGTTTTCCACCGCTTCGGCCATCAATGCCACCCTGTTCGGCGGCGCCAACGTCAGTTATATTATTGCCCGGGACGGGGAACTGCCCCGGTTTTTTGATCGGCAGGTCTGGCACCGGAGCAGCGAGGGTCTCTTGATCACTGCGGGGCTGGTGATTTTGTTCATCCTGTTTTTCGATCTCTCCGGGGTGGCCATGATGGGCAGCGGCGCCTTCCTGCTGATCTACGCCGGCGTCAATGCGGCGCATCTGAGGGTCACCGCCGCCACCGGCGCCAAAAGATGGCTTGTCTGGCTCTCGCTGATCGCCTGCCTGATCATGCTGGGGGTCCTGAGCTGTTATATCTACCAAAATTCCAAGCCGGCTCTCATCACCATGATCGGCTTGCTGCCCTTCTGCTTTGCCCTGGAGTGGGCTTATCGAGCTCGGACCGGAAGGATCATCAAGCCGAGAATCATATCAGGCGGCGGGCCCGCAGGTTCTTGCCTGTAGTGAGCTTATCCGCAAACCGCAGGTGACTCTTCGCCTGGCGGCCTAGTTATTTCTGCCCACCGCAGCTCAG
>Ga0351842_1067_pt1 | contig 33850 bp, 38 predicted proteins | sample TotcelHFGM3001L3_FD_206877 | JGI IMG/M metagenome (GOLD analysis project Ga0351842, IMG submission 206877) | Enriched cells from coal bed in the Powder River Basin, Montana, United States - Total cells FGM rep1 HSBNCT.FGM.300.1.L3 ... | reverse complement strand
AAAGCTCACTCTGGCCGAGGATGTGGAGGATTTGGCCGCCTTCGAGGCCCGGGCGCACGAACCCAACCTGCCTTTTGAGGAAGTCCTGAATGACCTGAGGCAGCGTGGCAAGATATAGGCTGCTGATCAAGCCTTCGGCGGTTAAGGACATCGAAGCCATCCCGTTGAAGCGGGATCGCCAGCGGGTAGTCGAGCGCATCGGCAAGCTGGCTGAGGACCCTCGTCCATTTGGCAGCGAAAAAATATCCGGGCAGGATAAGTACCGGGTGAGGCAGGGACGTTACCGCATCCTTTATGCCATCGACGACCAGGACCTGATCGTGCAGGTAGTCAAGGTCGGCCATCGGAAGGACGTTTACCGGTAAGCATTTTTATCTCGTTCCCAAGCTAAGCTTGGGAACGCCTCTTGCCCCGCAACGCTCACCCCGTTTTCGTTCCCAAGTGCAACTTGGGAACGAGGGAGAGGGAGAGCAACTTGGGAACGAGTGCCTGGACACCCGAGGGCGGGTGTCCTACACTTTTAGAGCAGTGAAATATCAGGTAGGGCGGGCGTCCCCACCCGCCACGGTTTCTCAATTCATGGTGCGTAAGACGCACCCTACGTTTCCGGCTGCGGCGGCAACCTTGAACTTTGAACTTTGAACCTTGAACTTATTATTGCCAACATGAAGACCCGGCTCGACCAACTCCTGGTGGCTCGGGGCCTGGCCAAGAGCCGGGCCCAGGCTCAGGCCTTGATCCTGGCTGGCCGGGTGGCGGTGGAAGGCCTGGCCTCCCCCAAGGCCGGGGCCCTGGTGCCGGAGGCGGCCCGGGTCGCCGTCAAGGAGTCGCCCCCTTTTGTCAGCCGGGGCGGCGAAAAACTGGCCGGGGCCTTGGACTATTTTGCGGTCTCCCCCTCGGGCAAGGTGGCCCTGGACACCGGGGCCTCCACCGGGGGCTTCACCCATGTACTCCTGACCCGGGGCGCCCGGCGCGTCTATGCCGTGGACGTGGGCTACGGGCAGTTGGACCTCAGCCTGAGAGGCGACCCCCGGGTGGTGGTGCTGGAGCGGGTCAACATCCGGTACCTGCCCGCGAGCGCCATCCCCGAGCCCATTGACCTGGCCACCCTGGACCTGTCCTTCATCTCCCTGACCCTGGTGCTCCCGAAAATCCTGGAATTGCTCCGGCCCGGGGGCGAGATCGTGGCCCTGGTGAAGCCCCAGTTCGAGGTGGGCAAAGGCCAGGTGGGTAAGGGCGGGGTAGTGCGAGACCCCCAATTGCAGGAGGCCGCGGTCCAAAAGGTGGCCGCCGCGGCCCTCGCCCTGGGCCTCAAGGTGAGCCCGGCGTTCCCCTCGCCCTTAAAGGGTCCAAAGGGGAATCAAGAATATTTCCTATATGTTATCCGTCCAGAGGCCGCGGCGGATTCTCTTGACAAGCCCCCAAACTGACCTTAAAATTTAAGCTATGAAGTAATCCAAAAAGAAAGACTGAAACCTGGAGTTTTGCCCGCCGAAGGCCGGTAAAATGCCGGGTTGGGAGCAACCTTATGGAAAACCGTATCAAAACCGTGCTCTTACTGGCCGGTATGACCGTGTTCCTGATTGTGGTCGGGAGGCTGTTGGGCGGGCGTACCGGTATGTACCTGGCCTTCATTCTGGCCGTGGGCATGAACTTTTTCAGCTACTGGTTCTCGGACAAAATTGTCCTGAAGATGTACGGCGCCCAGGAAGTGACGCCCGCGGAGGCCCCCCAACTGCACCAGATCGTCGATGAACTGGCCCGGGAGGCGAACATTCCTAAACCGAAAGTCTACATCATCCCGGACGACTCCCCCAACGCCTTCGCCACCGGCCGCAACCCCGAGCACGCCGCGGTGGCGGCCACCGAAGGCATCATGCGCCTGCTCACGCCCTCCGAGCTGAAAGGGGTGCTGGCCCATGAGATCGGCCACGTGCGGAACCGGGACATCCTCATCTCCACCATCGCCGCCACCATGGCCGGGGCCATCATGATCCTGGCGGACATGGCCCGGTTCGGGGCCATCTTCGGCGGCGGCCGGGACAGCGAGGAAGGCCCCGGCATTATCGGGGTCCTGGTGATGTCCATCATCGCCCCCATTGCGGCCATGCTCATCCAGATGGCCATCTCCCGGTCCCGGGAATATCTGGCGGACGAAACCGGGGCGCATCTGGCCCACAACCCCGAATCCCTGGCCCGGGCCCTGGAGAAGCTCTCCATGGGGGTGCAGCGGGCTCCCATGGACGCCAGCCCGGCCACGGCCCACATGTTCATCGTCAATCCGCTGACGGGCAGCAGCCTCATGAACCTGTTCAGCACGCATCCTCCCATTGAAGAGCGGGTGGCGCGCCTGAGGGCCATGCGCAGTTTTTAAGACTGGAGGAACAAAATAATTTCGTGGTATAAAGGGTCATCTGTCCATTGGGGTGGATGACCCTTTTGTATGTAGGCAGCGGGTGTTTCTGGTCGAAGGCACAGATATCTCAGCTTACAGATCTCTCGGGAGATTTGGTCATGAAAAATTGGCTATGGACCATCGCGGCTCTGCTGTGTTTGGTTGTTCTGGCATCGGCAACCTGGGCCGGGCAGGCGCTCCTGGTTAAGGGCATGGAGGCCCAAAAGGCGGGGCGCAACGAAGAAGCCCTGAAACTTCTCAATGCCTACGTCGATCAATATCCCCAGGTACAGGAGGCCAGGTACTACCGGGCCTTGGCCCTCAACGGACTGGGGCGTTATAAAGAGGCCCTGGAAGATGTGGATAAGGCCCTGACGGATAACCCGGGCAATGTGAACTTTCTCCTGGCCAAAGGCAATATCCTGGTGGCCCTGGAGCGCCGCCCCGAGGCCATTTTGATCTATACCCAGGCCATGAAGTGCGATCCCAGGAACGCCGAGGCCTGCAAGGAACGGGGGGACTGCCTGGCCCAGGAAGGCCAGTTCGCCGAGGCCCTTGCCGACCTCAATAAGGCGGCCGGGCTCGCCCCCAAGGACCCGTGGGTGTTCAACAAGCGGGGCATGGTGTGGTTCTGTCAGGGCGAATACCAGAAGGCGGTGGCTGATTTTACCGCCGCCATCCGCCTGCAACCGGACCTGGCGCTCTCCTATTTTTTCCGGGGCAATATCTACCGGCACCACCTGAAAGCTCCGGATAAGGCTATCGCCGATTACCAGAAGGGTTGCCGTCTGGGGAGTGCCCTGTGCTGCGGGGAGCTGGAAAAGATGGGAGTCAAGCCGGCGGCCGGTAGCCAGTAGCGGTTATCAGGCAAATACCGCCAGGGAAGGCAAGGTATCCGTCTGGAGCGGGGAAATTGTCGTGATTTGCAGGAATGAAAACGATATAATTAATTGCGTTTAACCGATTGACTACAACCCGAAATGATCTCGGAGGAAATCCATGAAGTTAAAAACCTGGACAAAAGGTATCTTGACCCTTTTTGCCCTGTTGTTCCTGTCTGTCTGGGCCTTCCAACTGGACGCCTGGGCCCGGGCGGGAGGCGGCCGCTCCTCGGGCAGCCGCGGCTCCCGGTCCATGTCGGCCCCGACACCCTTTACCGCGCCCCGGCCTACGGCGCCATCGTCCACCGTTAATCCCACCCGGCCATCGACACCGTCTCCCGGGGCCACGGCCGCGCCTGGGACCTCGTCCTCGGGAAGCTTCATGCGGAGCTTCGGCGGCGGTCTCCTGGGCGGCCTGGCCGGCGGCATGCTCTTCCGCAGCCTGTTCGGCGGGCCTGCGGCCCAAAGCGGCACCGGCGCCGCCGGGGCCACCGGCGGGGGCGGCATCGGCATGATGGATATCCTGCTGCTGGCAGGCATCGCCTACCTGATCTACTGGTATATCAAGAAAAAGCGCCGGGAGGCCGAAGCCACGGCGGGATATTATCAGAGCAGCGGCAACGTGGAACTGCCGCCCCAGCCGCAGTACGCGCCGCTCTATGACCAGCCCCAGGCCGCGGCGCTGGGGAGCGACCAGGACCTGGAGCGGGGCCTGGCCAACATCCGGCAATACGACCCCTATTTCGACGAAGCCAAATTCCAGGAATGGTGCACGGATACCTTCTTTAAGATTCAGGGGGCCTGGGCCAACCGGGATATGGCCACCGTCCGCACCCTGCTGACCGACGAAATGTACCGGATTTTCCAGGGGGACGCCGACGCCCTCAAGGCCCAGAAAAAGATCAACCGCCTGGAAAATATCGCGGTGCGCTCGGTGGATATCACCGAGGCCTGGCAGGAATCGGGCTCCGACTTCCTTACCGTACGCGTCTTCGCCAACCTGTTGGATTACAACGTCGACGAAACCACCGGCCAGGTGGTGGAAGGCAGCAAAACCGACCCGGTAAAGTTCGAGGAATACTGGACCTTCACCCGCTCCGTGGGCAATAACCCCTGGCAGTTGTCCGCCATCAACCAGGCGCCTTAGAAGCAGGTTCCGGGTTTTAGGTTTCAGGTTTCAGGTAGGGGCGACCCGGTGGGTCGCCCTTTTTTTAATTTCAAGTGAGGTGGCACAGGCTTCCCAGCCTGTGCAGGAGTAGGCTAAACGTCCATGAGCCATAAATGTTTCAGCCCCGAGGATGAAAATCCCCCCTCCCCCCTTTGATAAAAGGGGGGGGGTAATGTGCAAAAGGTTCTGCAAAAAGAGATGAGATAATCAGAAGGTCATGGCATATGGGTGTATCGACCAAGATCACCCAAATCCGCGCAAACGGAGGTTATGCCATGACCGAGACCAAGTTTAGGGGCAGAAGGTTAAATCTTCAAGAGATTTTCGGCGTCAACAAAGACAGCTTCAGGGAGTTGCTGCGGGAAGTGCTTCAAGAGGTGCTGGAGCAGGAGATGACCGAGGCCATCGGGGCGGAAAAAGGCGAAAGGAGTCCAGGGAGACTGGGTTATCGCTCGGGCTACTATGGCCGGGCCTTGGTGACGCGGGTGGGGAAGCTTGAGCTGCGGATACCCCAAGACCGGCAGGGACATTTTTCTACCCAGATTTTTGAGAGATACCAAAGGTCGGAGAAGGCGCTGGTGTCGGCGCTGGCCGAAATGTACATCCAAGGGGTGTCCACCCGGAAAGTGAAGGCGATTACCGAGGAATTGTGCGGCTATGCCTTTTCCGCTTCCGCCATCAGTGCGGTGAACAAGACCCTGGATGAGAGCTTGGAGCGTTTTGCCAAGCGTCCCTTGGAGGAAAACTATCCCTATCTGGTGCTGGACGCCCGCTATGAGAAGGTGAGGGAAGATGGGGTGATCCGCAGCCAGGCGGTGCAGATCGCCATCGGGATCAACGATGAGGGCCGGCGGCAGGTCCTGGCTGTGGAACTGGCCAACCGGGAGAGCCAGACGAGTTGGCGGGATGTTCTGCTGGGACTAAAAAGCCGAGGGTTAAAGGGGGTGGAGTTTGTGGTCTCGGACGATCACCCGGGACTCAAACGCGCCATTGCCGAAGTGATCCCGGAGGCGGTCTGGCAGCGCTGCTATGTGCACTTTCTGAGAAACGCCTTGGATCATCTGCCCAGGAAAGCCGTGGATGATTGCCGGCAGGAGCTGCGGTGGCTCTATGACCGGCGGGATTTGTCCGAAGCGCAGAAAGACCTGACGCAATGGCTGGAGCGCTGGGGGACCAGGTACCCGAAACTCTGCGAGTGGGTGGAAGAAAACATTGGCGAAACCTTCAGCTTCTACCGGCTACCGTTGCAGCACCACAAGCACTTGAAGTCTACCAATATGTTGGAGCGCTTCAATGAGGAAATCAAACGGAGAACTCGGGTGGCGCGGATCTTCCCGAATGAAGCCAGCTGTTTGAGACTCATCCGGGCGCTGGCGGTGGAGACCCACGAGGGCTGGTTGGAGGGCAGCCGCTATCTCAATATGGATCTCCTCAAAGAGCACAAGAAACTGCGGATCAGCCTGGCAGCCTGACGGGTCGCCGCTCCGGGCCGCCTCCGACGAGCAAGTTGGGGCCCATTCTCGGCGGCCCTCCGCAGCTTAACTCAACGGCAAGGGGAAACTAAAAACCTGTATGCCTTGACCAATTTGCAGAACTTGACATACACAACTGGGAATTCTTTAATGGTCGCCTCAGTCAGCCCTCGTTCTTTAATAAGAAAATCCAAGGCCAGCGTATCGTAGGGCTCCCATAGGTTATGAACAGAATCATCCACCAGCTTGCGGGCTTGGTCTGCCAGAGGTCACCAGGCGCCGCAGTCACCCGTGGTTCCCAACTGGGTTTCGCCGACCTCTTGCCACCCAAAGAAGAGGGCGGAGGGAGATGGCCAAGAAAAGAACAGGCTTCGGAGAAGGTCATATGCCGAAAGTCTCTGAGGTACTGAATTGCGTCTCCAGAGCGCCCGCAGCCTCGGCACCAGTACTTTCCAGCTTCGCCTTGGCTTGGCCAGACTCGGAATCGGTCATCGCCGGCGCACCAGGGGCAAGGGCCGGCGTATTCGCCGCCACCTGTCGATCCTACAGGTTTTAAATAAAAGCCATCTGATTGATTTAACTCAAGAACTGTCATAATCTATCTTTTTTCCTGTAGGGTCTGTAGGGTGGTCCCGATCCCCCCCCGGGGGAAACTACTTTTTTTGACTTATGGCCTGCTATGGAACATCCTACAGACCCTACAGGAAATACTGTAATCAATTTAAGTCCTTTATACCTAAACCAATGTAATAAATGCCATTTTCGTCTCTATCCTTTATAAATTCATCCTGTAGGATCAAGAAAAATGTCTTTTTCCCCTTTGGCTTGAGGCCACTATCTTCGCAAAAAGCGGCATAAGATTCATATAATTTGGAGGCTCGGGCTATTCTGCCATCGCCTACCAAGCACATTTCCTTAATAAATTTTTCTAAAGTTTTTCTCCGGAAGGTTCGAAAAGAAGAATACATGGATCATGGGAGCGGTAACGAAGTTGAACCAGACCCCAGAAGAAAATCCGGCCGGAACAAAAGGGAGGGGGTGCAACCAGCCGTTTACTAAACCGAGGGAGATGGGGAATCTCGTGGATAACTTCAGACCCCCGGAAGTGGAATAATCCAGGGGCACAGGTGCCGTCCCTGAGGATCGCTGCCTTTAGGGGAGGAATAGGCGGCGCTTCTGCCTCACAGAAGATCCAGGGGTCTGTCCAGCCAGGAACAAAATTATCCTGAGCGGGCGAGGGGACAATGAATAATCTGGCGCCACCGCCGGGCTACCAAGAGAAAGGAGAGTTATGGACAACACCAGCTTCACTCACAACTTAATGCTCACCATCGATCAAATTTCCCAGATAACCGGGATTCGCAAGTCCACCCTGCGTTATTGGGAAAAATCCTTTGATGATTTTTTGAAACCCGCCCGCACCCACTCCAACCGGCGGGAGTACACCATCGAGGATCTGAATCGGATTAAGGCCATCCAGCGCTTGCTGGAGCAGGAACATCTCACGGCTCTCGGGGTACGCATGCGTCTGCAGGAGATATTTTCCTCCCACGGGAAGAAAGATCGGGGCCGCAAAGCCCAGGACAAGACCGTCCCGAAGAGCCCGTCTCCCTCAGCGTCGGGGCAGGACTCGTCCATCCAGTAGACGAGCCAGGCTTTCCCCCTCGGGAGTAAACCCGAAGGTCTCCTGCCAGACCCTGGGGCTTTCCATGCAGAGATAGAGGACCGCCTCCGGAGTCGCCTGGGTCAGCCACTCCCGCATGCGGGCGTACATCTCGACGCGCAGGCTCTTGAAATACCGGAGCTTGCCATCCGGGGCCAGGATCATTTCCTGGGCGGCCACGCGGCTGTTGGGGAAGCGTTGCAGCATGAGCTGACGCAGCGGCGGTAAGAGGCGCAATCCCCCCAGGCTGATCCAGGCGATGGCCTGAGAAGGGATAGCATTGCCCAGGCGTTCCACGGTGCGCTGGTAAGCCGCTTCCCAGCCCGGGAAATAGATCAGGGGATCGAAATGAAAGGCCACCCGGAATCCCGCCCCCACGGCTTGGGCCGCGGCCTTGAGGCGGGATTCCAGGGAAGCGGCAAACTGCTCTTCACCGGCAATAATCTCGGGGGGATTGAGGGACCAGGCGAAAATTATCTGGGGGTTGGGGCCCAGGGAGAGAAGATGCGACAGCTGCGGCGACTTGCTTTTGATCTCCAGGATGGCCTGCCCCTGGCCGGCAAACCGGGGAATCAGGAGTTCATTGAGACCCGTGAGGCCGTCCAGGGCCAGGCTGTCGCCAAATTCCCCGGTACCTAAGCGCCACACCTGATGAGGACTTTCGGCCCACCGGGCCTCGAGCTCCGCCAGCAAATCCGCCACGTTGACAAACACGGTGGTGGCCGGAACGTTGATATAGCCCTGAAGCACGCAATAAGTACAGTCCATGGGGCAGTTGAGGCCGACCTGGAGCACCTGGTAGCCGCAGCAGATATAGTCCCTGGTCCCGGGGCAGGAGCGCCAGAACGGTCCTTTCTGCACCGCCAGCAGCAAGGTGGTCTTGGCCTCGGATAGCCATGCCGTCCGGTCTCGCCCCGAGGTATTCAGGGCCTCCCGATCCTGGATAACTTCCACCGGCACGGCCTTCAGCCGCGCCAGAATCCGCCGGGTCATGGGATAATCCCGGGCTTCCTGCTCTATCAAAATTCGGCGGATACGGTTTTCCACAATCAGAAAGGAATAATTTGATATTGCCTTATAACGTTATTCGTTATATATTGTTCTCATGATTAAAAGTTTCAAAGATAAAGAGGCGGAAAGACTCTTTATCCGCGCACCATCAAGGAAATTATCATCGGAGATGCAGCGAATCGGCTTGCGCAAATTGCGCATGCTCAACCGGGCGCAAACCCTTGATGACTTGAGAATTCCTCCGGGAAACCGCCTGGAAGCTCTCAAAGGAGACCGCTTAGGACAATATAGTATCAGAATCAACGACCGGTGGCGAATCTGCTTTGTATGGGAACAAGGCGACGTCTATGAAGTTGAGATAGTTGATTATCATTAGAGGATAAGGATATGCGAACTCAGAAAAAATTAGCTCCGGTTCATCCTGGGGAAATATTGCTGGAAGAATTCATGCAGCCATTGGAACTCAGCCAGACCCGACTGGGCCGTGATTTGGGTGTGTCACCCCGGCGCATCAATGAAATCGTCCACGGCAAGCGCAGCATCACCGCGGATACCGCCTTGAGACTGAGCCGTTACTTCGGCACCTCGGCGGAATTCTGGCTGGGTCTCCAAGCCGACTATGATCTGGATGTGGCCACGGACCGTCTGTCAGATAGGATCGCCCGGGAGGTGAAGGTTTTTTCGCCCATAACTGAGGCGCATGAACCAAAATGCTGACACTCACTATTTCACCTCGGTCCCAAGCTCAGATTGGGAACGAGGAAAAAAGGCTTTGGAAGCCCATGGAATCAAACAACCATCTCCCATCTCCTTCCCAAGTTGCACTAGGGAACGAAAATGAGTGCCAAGTTTAACTTGGCAGGGAAAAAAACGTTCCCAAGCTCAGTTTGGGAACGAGGAAAACGATGGGGATCACCCAGAGGGCGCTTTGGGGCCTATTGGGTGCATCCCCTGGTTATGCTAGGTTCTTTTGTCTTCTAATGATTTCCACCAGTGATCTCAGGGCCTGATTCACTGAATCGTGGTCAGGAAAAACCTTCGCAACATCCGGCTCGATGATTACCACGTTCGTTCCTTCCGCATACCTCTTGGCGTACTTGCCCTGAACCCCTTGGCTGAAATCGTATTCTTCAAGCATGTTTGGATCTTTTTGCATTTTCTTCATATTGCTTCCTTTCCTTTTTGGATGCCTTTCTGGCGCTAATCAGTCTGATGTTGTCGCCCCTTACCGTGTGAACCACTACCAGAATACGGTCTTTGTAAGAATTTCCCAGCAAGACAAACCGGTCTTCTTCCTCGGAATGCAAGGGATCATAAATGGCCAGCGACAAGGTATCTCGAAAGGCCGTGCCTGCTTCGTCAAAAGAAACCCCGTGGATTTCGAGGTTTTCTTTCGCCTTGTTCGGGTCCCATTCAAACAGCAGCATTCATCATTCCCCAGAGCTTCATTATACCCTTGCCACCACCGTTTGACAATCAGAGCGGATTCTCGTCATGCATAACGGGAAACCTTAGCGGCTTGCGGCTTTTTGCAAGTCCGCTGGAAGCTTTTGTTACGCATCATTAAGTTCCCCGTTACTTCTAAGAAGTACTCGTTGCAAGGTATGTTGAAGCCTGGTGCGTAGCGATGACATTTTGTTTGGAATATATTCAATAAATCTTCTGTATCTTATGTCAAAGGGCACATCCTCTGAACGTTACGTTATTACAATCACTTCTTTTCCGAGAGTATGGCAAATGCCAAGTTCATAGAACACATTAGGGTTGCGGTCTGTAACATCTGCGACGACTATGCGAGACGTGCAAATTGATTCCCAAATATCTTCAATTATTTCCCTGTTGTCAAATATCTGCCCTGCGTGAATTCCTCTTAGACCTGCTGCCTCAATTGCAGGGAGAACACCTTCCTCAAAGACTTGCATAAAGTTATCTTTAAAAGGAAGCAGACAGAAAGCCAATGTGCTGTCCGTCTCAAAAAGGCGTCCGCGCCAAATTGGGTTGGCTGGCACTATGCTCTGTAAACGTTGCCGCAGTGTGGAAATGACATTAATATGGTAAGCTGTCTCTTCGCGGCAAAGCTTCAACTGCTTTTCCAACACCGGCTTGTCAACTACGTCCTGACCGATCTTGTAATATAGAGTATTCATGAAAAGATTGACAGCAATCGCGACTTCCTTGGCCAAATCATCAGGGCCACGGAAGGTACGCACAATGTTTTCACGTGCTATTCTTTCTTTGAACCGCCTTAATTTTGAAGCATTGGAACCTGTTTCGACGTAACGTGCCTCAACGGGAAATGTCTCATCGGCGATAAAACAAATAATTGTACATCCTATCTCTTTTGCTTTCTCATATTCAATTTCTACAACAGATCTATTTTCGCCTTCTGGAATATAGCCGTACCGCCAGCCAAGAATCAAAATGAATATTGAAGATTCTTGGACTTGATCCAATAGAACATTAAGAGGTGGCTGACCGGAACTTTCGAGAGCCTCCGTGCGCACAACCTCGACCTCGACGCCTACGCCAAACTCAAGACTTTCAATCGCCCTATATACAGCTTGCCGGTGATCATCGAGGTCAGCAAGGGTGCTGCTAATGTAAGCTCTCATTTTGTCAAATCCTTCACAGTTTTATCGTAGCGCCTAACAATAAGTCAATTACAACCGCCTGAAGGCGGTGGCTTGAAACAGGGGACGCCTGAAGGCGGCTCAAGGGGCTATCGTGAAGTCGCCATCGTGGGAACGCTCTGCGAGGTCTTGGGTTGCGATATATTGTATGATCACCTCGTCTGTAACATTGCCGGACGATGCGGCAAAATATCCGCGTCCCCACAGATGGCGACCCCAGAACTCCTTCGCCAAACGACGGTATTCGCTCAACAGCTTTCGCGATGTTTTCCCCTTAATCGCTCCCATAACTTTGCTAATGGACAACTGCGGAGGAACCGAAACGAACAGGTGGACATGATCTTTGGAGACGTGGCCTGTGATAATTTCGATATCCATGGACTTGCATATTTCCCGAATGAGGTCTCGTAACCGGACTGCGACGTCTCCAAAGAAAACCGGCTTGCGGTACTTGGTGATCCAGACCAAGTGATATTTCAGATCGTAAACAGAATGCGAAGTCTTGCGGTAGTTTTTCACGGTACCGCAAGCCTACTAAAGTCTTCGCCTGAAGGCGAGGGATTTTCTCCCATTCCCCGAAGGGGACATTAAATTAATCCGCATAAGATGAGGAGATTCGGTTTCCTTTTCGTATAAAACGCCATTGCCTCGCGTCTTCCGATGAACATAAATCTGTTTGAAAGTAAAATGGGGACAGACACCATTTTCTTTTTACCCTGACAGGATAAAAATAGTGTCCGTCCCCATTTTTTTACCCAGCTTGATGTATCTTTTGCCCATTTCTAAGCGGGATCAATCCACTCACTCAAGGTGGGCTGCAAGATTTCGCCTCAAATGACTCTTCCCGGCCAAGGCTTCAGCCATTTCCACAGTTCCCAGAGAATCCCGGAAATTCTCTCAATCATTCCAGGAAGAGGGTCACCTCGGGAGGGCTGGTCTTCGATGATTATCGTAATCTTTTTTCCCTTTGCCTCTTTTTCTCCAATGATAATCATGACATTCAACCCTCCTGTCTACAGCGCCTTGGAGCGTCCGCCGCCGCCTTTGGTCTCCTTGATCATGGCGTGGGCTGCGGCCATGCGGGCGATGGGGATGCGCATGGGCGAGCACGAGACGTAGTTCAGGCCGATGCGGTGGCAGAACTCCACCGCCTGGGGCTGGCCGCCGTGTTCGCCGCAAATGCCGATCTTCAGGTCCGGCCGGGTCTTGCGTCCTTCGGTGACCGCGTACTGCATCAGCCAGCCCACCCCCAGCTCATCCAGGATTTCAAAGGGGTTGTGGCGCAAGATGCCTTCGGTGTTGTAGATGGGCAGGAACTTGTTCTCGGCGTCCTCCCGGGAGAAGGAGAAGGTGCCCTGGGTGAGGTCGTTGGTGCCGAAGGAGAAGAATTCCGCCACCTCGGCGATCCTGGCGGCCCGGACGCAGGCCCGGGCAATTTCCACCATGGTGCCGAACTTGTATTTAATTTTTACATTGTAGCGCTTTTCCACCTCTTGATGAATCTTCTCCACCCGGGGTTTGACCCATACCAACTCCTGGCGGGTGCAGACATTGGGCACCATAATCTCCGGCCGGACGTCGATCTTGTCCCGGAGGGCAATGGCCGCGGCCTCGAAGATCGCCTGGATCTGCATGTCATAGATTTCCGGGAAGGAGATGCCGCAGCGCACCCCCCGGTTGCCCAGCATGGGGTTGTATTCGACGAGCACCCGGACCCGGCGCAGGACCTTTTCTTTATCCTGCAAGAGTTTCTGATCCAGGCCCTTGGCCTTAACGTCACCTAACTCCCGGGCCACCGCCTCAATGGAGGGGACGAATTTATACAGCTCCGGGTCCAGCATGGAGACGGTGCCGGGCAGTTGCTCCAGGGCGTTGATGATGGCGCTGAATTCTTTGAGCCGGTTGACTTCGTTGATAAGCTCTTCAATACTAGGCAGGAATTCATGGAGCGGCGGGTCCAGCAGCCGGATGGTGACGGGCAGGCCTTCCATAGCCTTGAAGATTTCCACGAAATCGCTGCGCTGCATGGGCATGAGCTTGTCGGCCCAGCGCTTCCGTTCCTCCGGGGAGTCCGCCAGGATCAGATTGCGCATCTGGGGCAGGCGGTCCCCTTCGTTGAACATGCGCTCGGTGCGGCACAGGCCGATGCCCTTGGCGCCGTGATGCCTGGCCTTGGCGGCCATGTCCGGGGTGTCGGCGTTGGCCCAGACCTCGATTTTGGCCTTCTGGTCGGCCCATTCCATCAGTTTGGCCAGGTCCTTGGGCAGCTCCGGGTCCAACATGGGCACCGTGCCCAGGAAGAACTTGCCGTTGGTGCCGTCGAGGGTGATGATGTCCCCTTCCTTAATAACCACGTTGCCCACCCGGGCTTCTTTCAGGTCATAATTGATATCCAGGCCTTCGACTCCGGAGACGCAGGGCTTGCCCATGCCCCGGGCCACCACCGCGGCGTGGGAGGTCTTGCCGCCCCGGCTGGTGAGAATGCCCTGGGCCGCAAAAAAGCCGTGAATGTCTTCCGGCTTGGTCTCGATGCGGGTGAGGATGATCTTTTCTCCCTCATTGCCCAGGCGCTCGGCCCGGTCGGCGTCGAACACCACCTTACCGATGGCCGCGCCCGGAGAGGCGGAGATGCCCACGCCCAGAGGCTCTTGTTTGAAGTCCGGGTCGATGCGGCGGTGCAGAAACTGCTCCAGCATGTCCGGCTCGATCCTCAGGAGGGCCTCCTCTTCGGAAATCAGACTTTCCTTGACCATATCCACCGAGGTCTTGACCAGGGCCCAGGCATTCATCTTGCCGTTGCGGGTTTGCAGCATATAGAGCTTGCCCTGCTCAATGGTGAACTCGAAGTCCTGGACTTCCCGGTAGTGTTTTTCCAGGATATTGTGCATCCTTTCCAGCTCTTTAAAGACCGCGGGCATGTCCGTGCGCAGTTCTTTCAGGGGCCGTGGGGTGCGGATCCCCGCCACCACGTCTTCGCCCTGGGCGTTGATCAGGTAGTCGCCGTAGAGTTTATTCTCGCCGGTCCCCGGGTCCCGGGTGAAGCCGACGCCGGTGGCGCTATCGTTCCCCATGTTGCCGAAGACCATGGTGCAGATGTTTACCGCGGTGCCGTAAGCCAGATCCTTGGTGATGTTGAACTGGCGGCGGTAGTCCACGGCCCGTTTACCCGTCCAGGACTTAAAAACGCCTTCCATGGACAGGAAGAGTTGGGCCCAGGGGTCCTGGGGAAAGGGCTTGCCGGTGATGCGCTTGATGACATCCTTAAATTTTTGCACCACCTCCGCCAGGGCTTCCGCAGTGAGCTCGGTATCAACGTGAGCACGATGCTTCTCTTTGACATCATCAAAAATCTTATCAAATTCAGCGTCCGGGATTCCCAGGCCGATCTTGCCGAAGAGCTGCAGGAAGCGCCGGTAAGCGTCGTTGACGAAGCGTTCATTCTTGGTCAGGGCAATCATGCCTTTGGCGGTTTCGTCATTGAGCCCCAAGTTGAGGATGGTGTCCATCATGCCCGGCATGGAGAGGGCGGAACCGGAGCGCACTGAGACTAATAAGGGTTTGCTGGGGTCGCCGAAGCCTTTGCCGGTCTTTTTCTCCAGGGCCTCCATGTATTCATGGACTTCATCCATGAGGCCATCAGGAAACTTATCGCCGCCTTCCAGATATTCGATGTTGGCTTCGGTGGTAATAACGTACCCCGGAGGTACCGGCAGGCCAATCTGAGTCATGGTGCACAGTCCGGCGCCCTTGCCTCCCAGCAGCTTTTTATTGGTCCCGTCGCCTTCTTCAAAGGCATAGCAATAGCGTGTTTTCGTTGCCTTGGCCATGTCGCCTCTCTCCTTATCTATCTATTTTCGGATTTTGTCCGCTTTTTTCCGGAATCCAAGATTTTCATATTAGCGCGGAAACTTTTAAAAAGCAAATGCATAACTCCTGCCAGCTCCGCCCCTGGGTGGACTGCCAGAACCCGATCCTGGCGCCGATTATCTTTTACGACGGCCAGCGTTATGGAAAATAGCAGCAACTCTGCTATAATGCAACCCATGGAATTTCCATCTCCCCGGTTATGGTGGCGGCGTCTCCGGCAGAAATTGGGGCTGGGCTCAAAAGGACAGCCGGTTTGGGGCCAGGAACCGCCCACTATCCTGGGTATCTGCTCACACTGCGGCGCCGTGGTGCTTCAAGGCTGGCATCGGGAGACCCCGGAGGGGCTCCTCTGCCGGCGTTGCGCCGGCAAAGGATAAAAAAAAATGTTACCGGTAAAATTTGATTTCACGATCAACGAAGACCGAAGGGGAACGAACTTCGAGGGCGTCGAAGCCGGGCCCGCCGACCCGGAAGGGGCTTTCAATCTCACCGTGCGCATCGCCCGGGATCATCTGGTCCTGAGCGTCTGGCCGGTCAAGGGAGAGATCACCCAGGTGACCGACCAACTGGCCCAGATCCTGGGGTCCCCCAAGGCCAAACCGTCGGTCTGCGGCTTCGGCGACTGTCAGGACGACGACAAAGACGCCCCCCAGCAAACCACCCTGTGGGAGTTCTACCCGGCCACCCGACCGGAGGTGCTGGCAAAAGTGAAAACCTTTTTGGGGATTAGCTGAAATGGAGTAAAGGGGAAATATCATGCGACAAGTAATTATTTACCCAGGTGAAGACGACCACTGGGTGGTTGAGTGCCCCAGTCTCCCCGGCTGCATCACCCAGGGAAAAACCAAAGTAGAGGCGATTGCCAATATCAAGGAAGCCATCCAGGGATATATTAAGGCTTTGGAACAAGATGGGCTTCCGGTTCCCGAAGAGCGGTTCGATTCCATGTTGCTGGCTGTATGAGCAAAATCCCTAAGCTCTCCGGCCGAGAATGCCTTAAGGTCTTGGCAAAAGCAGGGTTTGTCTTCAAGCGACAAGAGGGCAGCCATATTATTGTGCGCCGGGACGAACCATTTGCCCAGTTGGTCGTCCCGGATCACCAAGAGTTGGACCGCGGAACTCTGCGTGCCATAATTCGACAATCCGGATTGAGCGTGGATGATTTTCTAAAATTATTGTGATTATATTCTAACAAGGAGAATAATAATGACTTGTCCGGAGCTTGTTTCGCATAGATCAGCAAATAGAAACCTATCAGTAGATATAGATTTCACAAGATACATGCGTTTGCATCCAGAGGGGAAAAAACTTATATTAGGATGGTTCAACCGCGCCTGGGAAATGCGCAATAAAAAAGATGCGCATTGTTTTGAGCCTTTTATCTTTTTATGGATTGCTTTCAATGCTTGGGCGGCTTGTGTTACAGGACTGGACGAAGATTCTAAGTGGAAAACAGCATTAATGGAACATAATGAAACTTGTAATAAATTTGATGAATTCCTTAAGAGAAATAACTCTAATATTCTTGCAAGTAACTTTTATGATGTTTGGCCAATTTTTAAATCACAATAAATTAGAAGAAATGCGATTTATTCATATGAAAAAATTGATAGAAAAGATATAATTAAATTTTATTTTAAAAAAGGCGTTCAGAAATTTGAGCCAAATTGTTGGAAGAGACATTTGAATGCCGACGAGAGACCGCTTGATTGGCCACACACCTTGGCTGCCTTATATCGAGTTCGCTGCAATCTTTTTCATGGTGAGAAAGCTGTGCATTCGGAAATGGACAAGCTTATTGTCTCTAGCGGTTTTAGAGTTTTACTACATTTCTTAAAAGAGGAAATTTTTGTTGATTGAACATCACTGCAAAAAATCCTTATCCTCTCCCAGACCCCTTTCCTTGGCGCGCTGGTAGACCAACAGCCCCAGGGCCAGATCCTGGATGATGAGGCCGGTGGAGTCAAATACGGTGATTTCTTCTGGAGTCACCCGCCCCGGCTTCTTGCCGGCCACAATGTCCCCTAAAGAGCCATAGACCTGCTCCGGGGCCAGCTCGCCCTGGGCCAGGGCCACGTTGATTTCCCCGGAGTGAGACGCCTGGGCCCAATCGTCCACCACCACTTTGGCGGCGGTGAGGATCGCCGGGGCCAACTCCTGCTTGCCGGCGGCATCGGCGCCGATGGCGTTGATATGGGTCCCCGGCGACACCCATTCCCGGGCAACCACCGGGGTCCGGCTGGGGGTGGTGGTAACCACGATGTCCATGTCAACCACCGCTTCGGCCGGGTTTTCCGTGGGGCGAACCGCAATCCCATACATGGCCGCGGCCTGCTCGGCAAAGGGGCGCGAACAGGTCAGATGGCGGTCATAAACCACGATCTCTTGAATCGGCCGCACCTTGAGGATGGCCGCCAACTGAGTGCGAGCCTGGGCCCCGGCCCCGATCAGCCCCAACCGCTTGGCGTCGGGGCGAGCCAGATACTTGACGGCTATCCCCCCCGCCGCCCCGGTGCGGTAGTCGGTGATATGGGTGCCGTCCAGGTCGGCGAACTCCAGGCCGGTGTCCGGGTCATTCAGGATGATCTTGGCCATCACCGTCAGCAAACCTCTGGCGGGGTTGCCGGGATGGACATTGACCCACTTCAAGCCGCAGATGTGGTCCCGGGGCAAAAAAATCTCGCCGTACATGGCCCGGAAGTCTCCCTGGGCCAGGGTCAAATAGGCCTTGGGGGGCATATTCACCCGGCCCTCGCCATAGGCCCGGAAGGCCTCCTCGGCCGAGGCCAGTGCCAAGTCCATATCCAACACCTGCATCACCTGAGAACCGGTCAACACTAAGCTCATATGACCTCCGTTTTTTAACCGCAGCTAAACGCCGATGGACGCCAATACACCCCTTCATCTGCGTTTATCTGCGGTTCATCATTCCGTGCCCCAAAGAGAGACCACCTGGAAGCGGTCCACGTCCACCAGCCCCAGGTCCGTCAGTTTCAAGGCCGGAATTACCGGCAGGGCCAGGAAAGACAAAGCCATAAAGGGATCTTGTAGGGCGCCCCCCAGATCGTGGTAGGCTTGCTTGAGGCGGCTGTACGCCGCGGCCACCCGGTCCAGGGGCCAGGGGCTGATCAACCCGGCAATGGGGAGCGCCAGGTCGGCCAAGACCCGGCCGCCGGCCACCACCGCCATGCCGCCCCCCAAGTCCACCAGATGGCGCACCGCCTGGAGCATGTCGGCCTCATCGGCGCCCACCACCACGATATTGTGGGAATCGTGCGCCACGGAGGAGGCCAGGGCGCCCTGGGGCAATCCGAACCCCTGGACCAATCCCAGACCCATATTCCCGGTACCGTGATGGCGCTCCACCACAGCCAGTTTCAGAATGTCCCGGCCGGGGGACGCCGCCAACCGGCCATTCCTGACGGGCGCGGGGCAGAGACGCTTTTCGGTGAGCAATTGACCGGGTATCAGACCGATAACCTTGACCACATCTCCCTTCGCCGGAGGTGAGAACGCCTCCGGATTCAGGGGGTTCACCCGCATGGGAGAGCTCGGGGCCGCCCTCGGGGAGGCATCCGGCTCCGTGAGCAGCCTGCCTCGATCCACCAGCAGTCGGCCGTTTTTAAACACCTTGTCAATGCGAAATTCCGTCAGGTCCTCCGCCACCACCAAATCAGCCGCAAGTCCGGGGGCCAGGGCGCCCCGGTCCCGGAGGCGGAAATATTCCGCCGGGTTCAGCGTCGCCATAGTCACTGCGGCCAGGGGGTCCAGCCCCAGGGACACCGCCTGGCGGAGCAGGTGGTTAATATGCCCGGTGCGGACCAGGTCTTCAGGGTGGCTGTCATCGGTGACCAGCATGGTGCGGCGCAGGCTGGCAGGGGTTACGGCCGGGATGAGGTCGGCCAGGTTTTTGGCCAGGCTGCCTTCCCGGAGCATCAGGTAAAACCCTAACCTGAGCTTCTCTTTGGCCTCCGCCAGACCGGTGCATTCATGGTCGGAGCCGATACCGGCCAGGCGGTAGGCGTTGAGGGCCTGGCCGGAAAGCAGCGGGGCATGGCCATCCACCGGCCCCTGGGGGAAAAGAGCGAGCTTGGCCAGAAGTCCCTGGTCTCCGGCCACCAGGCCGGGAAAATTCATCATCTCAGCCAGCCCCAGAATACGGGGATGACGGCGGTATGGCTCCAGATCCCCAGCTTCCAGCCGCGCCCCGGAGGTTTCCAGGGGAGTAGCCGGTACACAGGAGGGCAGCATGAAGAAAAAATCCACCGGCAGGCCTTCACTGGCGCTCAGCAGATAATCCAGGCCCGCCGCGCCCCAGACGTTGGCGATCTCATGGGGGTCGGCCACCACGGTGGTCGTGCCCAGGGGTAAGAGGGCCCGGGCCAGCTCCCGGGGAGTAAGCATGCTGCTCTCCACATGAAGGTGGCCATCGATGAAACCCGGCAGCAGGTAGCGGCCCGTCACGTCCAGCCTGGGGCCGGGATAATCCCCTAGGCCGACTATGATCCCGTCGAACAGGGCCACATCGGTGTCCTGCCATTCACCGGTGTAGACATTGGCTACCCGGCCGCCGGTGAGCACCAATTCCGCCGGCACTTCCCCCCGGGCAGCCTGAAGCCGTCTTGGCAGTCTCTCCATCCACATAAGGGTCCAAATTATTTTAGTAAAATACCTACATCCTCTGGAGCAGTTTAGAGGAAAATAGCTACCGGCGCAATGCGAAGAAGCGCGGCCCCGACCGAAAGCGGCAGGCCTAGGAGAGGTTGATCCAGCGGGAACAAGACTGTTTTTCAGGATTGGGAAACCGGCTACCGTGTCAGGGCGGGTTATTCCTAAGGTTGTTGTCAGGAGTTGATTGAGCCGCAGCCGGGTTGCCGGGGATAGACGCCCATCAGAAGATGGTTATCAGCCTGCTTGCCTCCTCCACAACCCTGGATACCGGCAAATCAAGGGAAATCGAGGCCGGTGGATACCACCAGGATCTTAGCCGACTCAACGACGGCTGAAAACCCGCCTTCAGACGGTGCCACCATGATACAGATCGGAGGTAGCCGGCACCCGGAGATTTTCGGGTTTTTCGCTGGTATTAGGAGGAGGGGCGGCTTGCTGGTTATTGAACATCTCCATTTCCAGTTGCTCCAGACATGCATCCCCTCTTTGGGCCATCACTAACAGGCTGTAGAGCACCAGCAACACCAACCCGCCCAGGACCGCACCTATGATACATACCGCGTAAAATAAAAGAGACATGGCTTCCTCCGTTCAGAACTGCTCGGACCGCTTGCAGGCGGCAAAATCTTCACTGGTTCATTTTAGGTTGCAGGCGCCCCTGAGGTGAGGAATATTCCGGAAACACCAGACCTCGGCCTCCCGGGAAATAAGTCGTTTAAGGACCGCTCTAAACATCTTGAGAGTATTCCCGGAGCTTATGTTTCAGGCGATACATGGCCTGAGTGTGCAACTGAGAGATCCGGGACTCGGTATAACCCATGATCTGACCAATCTCCTTCATGGTCAGCTCTTCATAATAATATAATGATATCATCAGCTTCTCTTTATCCGGCAGGGCCTCGATGGCCTCCAGCATGATTCCCTGAAGTCCGGAAAAATGTACTGCCAATAACGAATCACGGGCGCTATCGTCCTGAATAGTCTCCAGGATCTCATGCTCCAGATAACCCGCATGCCCACCAGCGCTTTTTCTGCCTTCTTCCAGAGCCACCACGGAAACCGTCTTGGTTTCATCCAGGAGTTTGTAGAACTCCCCGAGTTCCAAGTCCATAAATTCAGCCACCTCTTCGGCTTCAGCCGGTCTGCCCAGAGAGCTTTGCAATGTGGCGTAAGCGTCTTCGATCAGATGAGTTTTTTTGCGCACGGACCGAGGGATCCAGTCCAGACTCCGCAGTTCATCCAGCATCGCCCCCTTAATGCGGAATTCAGCATACGTCTTAAAATTTATATTTTTTGAGGAGTCAAACTTCTGGACCGCATCAATCAAACCGATGATGCCGGAGCTGATCAGGTCTTCCATGGAGATGTGGGACGGCAGCCGCAATGCCAGGCGAGAAGCGACATACTTGATCAATGGCGCATATTGCAACACCATCTGCTCCTGCCACTTGGGATCCAGTTTTGCGGCGCTATAGTCAGGGATTGATTCCCTGTTGGCCTGGACTAGAGATAGTTCTTCCATGATTTCCTCGCCTTCTTGAACCCGAGTGTGATCAGAGTAAACGGCGCCAAAAGAATTTGATATTGCCATCAATGCCTGACGGTGGCTTGTTGTCCCACAAAGTTTGGGCAATCTTGACAAAAGACTTGCTGGCCGGGGACCGGGGGTAAAGGGCCAGGACCGGCTGCTGTTTCATTACCGCTTTGGGCAAGGCTTGATCATAAGGAACAAAGCCGATGTAATCCAAACTGATCTCCTGACCCAGGAAACGCTCCGCCACCCGGACCAGGGTACGATAGACCAGTGCCGCTTCCCCAGGGTGAGCCAGACCGTTCACCAACAGCTTGAATCTGGTCTCACCATGCTGAGACGCCAGGATCTTGATCAGGGCATAGGCATCGGCGATGGCGGGCGGCTGATTGTTGACCACCAGGATGCGCTCCTGGGCGCCAATATTAAAGAACAGGACATTGGGAGAGATGCCGGCCCCGGTATCGATGAGCACGACATCCACATCTTCGGTGTAATGGTCCATTTCGTTGAGCAGGAAGAGCTTCTGAAATTCATCCAGTATCGCCAGGTCGGCGACTCCGGATGAGGCCGGCAGGATTTTAAGACCTCCCGGACCATCCACGATCACTTCGGCGAGTTTGAGTTGGGAGGCCAAGGCATCCTGGAGGGTGAGCTGGGGTGTGAGACCCAACAGGATATCAAGATTGCCCAACCCTAAATCAGCATCAATCAGGAGCACGTTGAGTCCACGCTGGGCCAGGGCCAGCCCCAAATTCACCACGACATTGGATTTGCCTACCCCCCCCCTTGCCGGAGGTCACCGAAATAACCCTGAGGGGGCCCGCCCTCTCCCATCTCTGGGGAGAGGAGATTCCCCGGGAGGCCGCAGGCATTTCAGGGGCATACGATGCCGGTCTGATTTCTGCTTCCATGCTTTCAATCCTTTATAAGTGGGGCCATCGTAAATCGGCCAGTTCCATCAGCCAGGCCGATAGATTTTGAAAACTGTGGATTCGGCCGGATTCAGAGAAAAGCCGGTCGTTTGACGGGTTCTTCCTGGATGCGTGATAGTCGTGATAGTAATGGGAACCGGGGCCGTCCTCAGCCTCCCTCAGCTCCTCAAACAGAGCCGCCATTTCTTCCGGGGTTAATACCTGGCTCATCTCCACCCTCCACCTTTCAACCTGCTTCCCACCACCATGGCCTGGCCGGCCAGGGTTTTTGATCCCCGGCCTGGGGTTCTCACCTTCCCGGCCCCCCAGGCTCACCCCCAAATCCAACCTTCGTTCCCTTAATCAGCAATGATTGTGCCAGCGGCGCTACGGGCCACGTTCACCTCCGTAAACAGCCCCAACCATGACCGGGGCCGGTTCATTTTTTGAAACAAAATCCTCGCTTTGATTCAATTATCACCTTGTAATTACTGGATTATTTACCGAGCAAGGTTTTTCGGAGCCCGGGCGACCCCGTTCACTCGACGGTTGAGATGTATCCGGGAGGCGGGCGCCAAGTTTCGGTCCTGGGGCCCAAATCCGTCAAATTTTTGACACAGGGAGGATTTTCATTGCCAAAAGTGGGGACCTGTGCTAAAAGAATATTGAGTTAATTTACTAAGATAGGCGTTTAGCCCTATGCCTCGCCCTGGGGAGCCTGACTACTACCGGAGCCGGGCCCGAGCCGAAGGATATGTGGCCCGGGCGGTCTACAAGCTCAAGGAGGTGGATGAAAAATATCACCTCATCAAGCCGGGCCAGCGGGTCCTGGACCTGGGATGTAGCCCGGGGTCATGGCTGCAATATATCGCCTCCCGGGTCGGCCCCGGCGGCCTGGTGGTGGGAGTGGATGCGGCCCCTTTGGCCATCGAGGTGGTCCCGCCCCTATACTTCGTGCAAGCTGAGATCACAAGTATAGGCTTAGAGACCATAATTGCCATCAGTCCGGTTTTTGACGTAGTGCTGAGCGACCTGGCCCCGAAAACCACGGGTATGCGCCAGGTGGACCAGCAACGGTCCCTGGAGTTGGCCTCGCTGGCCTGGGAGTGGGCCCGGAGGCTGCTCCGGGAAGGCGGCCATTTTCTGGTCAAGGTCTTTGAGGGGCCGGATACCCCTACCTTGTCGGCAGTTCTGAAGCAGAACTTTAGTGTCTGCCGGCCGATAAAGCCGGCCGGATCCCGTCCCGCCAGCCGGGAAATTTATCTCTTGGGTCTCAAGAAACGAGGCGCCCCGGCTGGTTCCCGGGCCCCCAAATCCGTTATACGGCAATGAAACTGGTATAAGTCAAGAAGGAGCCCGCCCAGATGTCTGGTCATTCCAAATGGAGCACCATCAAGCGAAAAAAAGGCGCCCTGGACGCCAAACGAGGCAAACTCTTCGGCAAGCTGGCCAAAGAAATCACCGTGGCGGCGCGCCTGGGGGGCGGTGACCTCACCGGCAATCCCCGGCTCAAAGTCGCCGTCGCCGCGGCCCGGGCTGAAAATATGCCCAATGACAATATCGCCCGGGCCATTAAGCGGGGCGAAGGCGGCAGCGGCGCCGCGGCCCTGGAAGAGTTGACCCTGGAAGGCTACGGTCCCGCCGGGGTGGCCCTGATGGTGGAAACCCTTACCGACAACAAGAACCGCACCGTGTCCGACGTCCGGCATCTCATCACCAAATACGGCGGCGGCCTGGGGGAGCCCGGCTGCGTCGCCTGGATGTTTGATAAAAAAGGGGTCATCGTCTTCGACCGGGAAGGCATGGATGAGGAAAAACTTATGGAGGCCGCCCTGGAATGCGGCGCCGACGACCTGCAGGGGGATGAGAGCCAGTTCGAGGTGCTCACCGACCCGGCCCTGTTCTTCGAAGTCAAGGAAGCCCTGGAGGCCCGGGGGTTTAAGCCCCTCCTGGCCGAGGTGCAGCTACACCCCAAAAGCACGGTGCACATCGAGGAGGAAAAGGCTGCCCAACAGGTGCTCAAACTGGTGGAATTGCTGGAGGATCACGACGACGTCAACGACGTGTTCGCCAATTTCGACATCCCGGACGAGCTGCTTGAGGCCTTGATGTGAGCCCGGTGATTTTGGGGGTGGACCCTGGTTCCCGCTCTACCGGTTTCGGGGTGGTCCAGGGGGAGGGCACCCAGGTCCGCCACCTGGCCTCCGGCAGCATCAATCCCGGCTCCCGGCCGCCGTTGGAATCCCGTCTCTGTCAGATTTTTGACGGCCTGTCGGAACTCATCCGGCAGCATTGCCCCCAGGCCATCGCCCTGGAAGAAATCTTTTTGGCCACCAACGTCCACAGCGCCTTCGTCCTGGGCCAGGTCCGGGGCGTGGTGCTGTTGCTGGCGGCCCGGTCAGCGGTGCCCATCTTCCATTACTCCCCCCTGGTGGTGAAAAAAGCGGTGGTGGGCTACGGCCGGGCCTCCAAGACCCAGGTACAGATGATGGTGAAGCAACTCCTGGGGGTCGAAATGGCCAACGAGCACGCCGCCGACGCCCTGGCAGTGGGCCTGTGCCACCTCTTCCATAGCCGCTGGCCGGGCGCCTCGCCATGATCGGCTACCTGGAAGGTCAACTGATTGACAAGTCCCCGAACCAGATCATGGTGAAGGTGGGGGGCGTGGGCTACCGCATCTTCATTCCCCTGTCGACCTTTTATGCCCTGCCGGAGCCGCCGGCCGCGGTGGCCCTCCAGATTCATACCCGCATGCAGGAAGACGCCTTGCATCTCTACGGCTTCAACACGCTGGAGGAAAAGGAGGTGTTCCTGCAACTCCTGAGTATTCCCCGGGTGGGGGCCAAGACGGCCCTGAACATCTTGAGCGGCATCAACCCCGAGGATTTCGCCCAGGCCTTGCTGGCGGGCGACGACAAGCGCCTGGCCGGGATTCCCGGCATCGGCAAGAAATCCGCCGCCCGCATCGTGCTGGAACTCAAGGATAAGCTGCCCACGGCCCGCCGCCCGCGCCCGGTCTCGGCCGGGGAGAAACTATTGCAGGACGCCCTCTCGGCCCTGCTCAACCTGGGGTATTCCAAAAACCTGGCCGAAAAAGCCCTGGAAGCAGCCAAGGCCCTGGGCGCCGGCAGCCTGGAAGACCTGCTGCGGCAGTCCCTGAAGTCCTTGGCGAAGTGAGAATTTCCCCCACAAAGCCCCATTTCGCTATCCAGATCACACATTCAACTATCCGGCTTTGCTGAGAAATGCTTTCTAGTGGCAAGACATCTGACACGAGCCAAGTTTAATTCCACTGGATTAATCGATAAGGGATTTTCCTTTACCCCAAAATACTTATTTTTGAAAGGTAGAGTTCTAAAGTCCGACTATAGATATTGATTTTTTTCTTGACATTTAGCACGGTCTATTAATAATTGTATTTTATCAGCAACATACGTATTTAAAAAATCTACGTCATTAGGATGATATCATCAGTATCCTGTATTTAAGAAAATCGTCAACATAGCTCTGAAGATGACATAATAATACCATGAAGCAGTTAACAATTATTTCTAAAGGAGAATATCATGCCCGATTCAATTGAGGATAAACTTCCCATAATTAATAATAAAGAAAGTAATATTGTAAATGGTTCTAAATTAAAGAAGAAGATATTAGTGGTAGGAGATTGGATTGTTGATGATTATTGGGTAATTGGAGACCATAGGTCTCCTAAAAGCGTAAGAACAGGACAGATGCACCATCGTGCTCTCCATACAAAGCATGCTAGTATTCGTGCTTTTTGTGGTGCAGGGCGAACCGCTTCTTTGTTGTCTCAAGCGATTGGTGATGATGGTCAGCCGCTTTTTGAAATTATTGGGTTAGGTATTTGGGCAAAAAATGATACTGATAGTTTAATATCAATGTTTGTGCCGGAGAATACTATCGATGTAAATCCTTATCACTTAAATAAAGAAAAGCGGACTCCTCCTAATAATGTCCATTTAATTAATTTGGGAATGTTTCTTGAAAAAAAAGGAGAAAAGATTGATTATGCAACTACTAGAGTTATCCGAAGTTATCATCGTTCTGGACAGAATGTTAGACAACTTCAGAGATTAGATTGGGAGCTTCCTGCAAAATATAAAAATGATAAAGATAAATTACCAGAATGGGTTCAAGATGTAAAAGTATTAAACAAAAAATTAACCCAATATTTAAAGGATATAGTGCCGGATTTTAACGATATTGATGCAGTTGTAATAAAAGATTTGGGGAAAGGTGATATCGAGAGCGATTATAAAATGGTTATTAATTAATTTTAAAAATAAATATTGGTTTATTTCAACAAAATCATGGAAGCCAAATTGGCTAATTAGCCTAAAGAACTTCCCACTTCGCCTTTTGGTCATACCACCTGTCGCTGCTAATACTGCAAGAATAAATAATGAACTAAACGTTTGGATTACCAAGAATGGTAAACCTTCAAAATATGCTTTAGAAATATCAAGAAAATTTTACGAAGATTTCAAATTTAAGCAAGAGTTTACAACCATTATTCTTCCTGGAGGGTTAAAAACCTTAGCAATTCAATGGGGTGATGAAAAAAGCAAAGAAAATGGAGAAATTATTGTAAAGCATGATATCTTGACCGAGAATCCTATTGAAACAAGCATGGCTAGCGTTTTTTTTGCTGCAAGCGTTGCTTGTCTTCTTGCACGAAAGCCGAATTTGAAAGAACTCATAGAATACTCCCTCAACTTTACGAACCGTTGGCAACAACATGAAATTAAAAGATTTACAGACCCCAATCGATGGGATCCCCAAAAAACCCCATTTATAGTCTTTGGGAAAGACACAACTGACACAAATGAAATTCAAATTAAGAAAGGACCTCTTAGTTTTGATAATGAATTAAATCTATGGAAAAGATCACTTGACCCGGCAAAAAGAGGAATTTTAAAAGATGAAGCATATCCAAAAGAAAGAATATTTGAGCTATGGAGAGCTATGCTTGAAGTTGATGGCTATATATGTTGTGTTGAATCAAAGCAAAAAAGTATCTTAAAGCTTGTTCAGGCAGTAAATAATTTTGTGGAATTGCACAGTATACAAGCAGATAGATTAAAACAGTCTAGCTGTATGCTATATGCCCCTCCGGGATCAGGCAAAACATCTTTGGTGAAAAAATTAGCAGAAAATAATAAACTTCGGTTTATACCATTTAATATTACACAACTAATTAATCGTAGGGATATATTGGAATGTTTTGATACTATCGTAACTTATTATCTACAAAACTTTAAAGAACCATTACTTATTTTCGTTGATGAAATAAATTCCAAAATTGATGGAGAAGAAGCATATAGTGCATTTCTTACTCCTTTGGAAGATAGTGTTTATATAAGAGGAAGCAAAACCTTTAAACTTCCTCCTTGCTTTTGGATTTTTGCAAGTACACAAGGGGAACAGGAAATTAAAGGAGAAACTAAGGGATCTGATTTTTGCTCGCGCTTAACCCATGGAATCATTTCTTTGGGCTCCATGGGAAAAGAAAATGAGAAAAGATATCTCGAAAATGTTTACGTTGGAGTAGCGATGATTTTGGCCTCATTTCCTGATGTCATGTCTGTAAGTGACGGTGTTTTGGAGGTTTTTTACCAGTTCGAGGAGCGCACAAAGTTAAGGGAAATCAGACATTTCGTCGAAGCATTTGAAAATGTTCAATATGGAAAGGTAAACTTGTCCAATATGCCACATGAATGGTTGGAAAACAAAAGCTATGCTAGGATAAATGAAATTATAAAGACATGGAGAGAAAAGTATGATGTTCGTATTTTAGTCTAAATTACTTTCTTCGTAAGTGCGGCCTTTACCCATTCCAGAAAACCCCTAACCCCCCACCCCCAATCCCTTCCGGGCAATCCGGGGAAGGCGAACCAGAGTTCACTCCTTCCCAAGCTGCGATCAATGTGATAATGGATTATTCATGCCTAACTGGGCCAAAGTCTATCTGGGCGACAGCCGGGCCATGACGGAAGTGGAGGATGGGGGCATCGACCTGGTGGTGACCTCGCCGCCTTACTGGCATATTAAGGACTACGGCGTTCCCGGCCAGATCGGCTACGGCCAGAGCCTGCATGAGTATCTGAAGGATTTGTATCACGCCTGGCGGGAGTGTTTCCGGGTCCTGCGGGAGGGGGCGCGGCTGTGCATCAACGTCGGGGATCAATTCGCCCGGGCCGCGGTCTACGGCCGTTATAAGGTCATTCCCCTGCACGCCGAGTTCATCAATCAGTGCGAGCATATCGGCTTCGACTTCCTGGGGGCCATTATCTGGCAAAAGAAGACCACCATGAATCCCAGCGGCGGGGCGGTGGTCATGGGCTCCTACCCCTTCCCCCCCAACGGCATCGTGGAGATCGACTACGAATTTATCCTGATCTTTAAAAAGCCGGGGCCGAGCAAAAAAGTTGCGCCGGAAATCAAGGCCGCATCGAAGCTGACCAAGGCGGAGTGGAAGGAGTACTTCGCCGGGCACTGGCATTTCGGCGGGGTCCGGCAGGCGGGGCACGAGGCCATGTTTCCCGAGGAGCTGCCCCGGCGGCTGATCAAGATGTTCACCTTCGTGGGCGACACGGTGTTGGACCCGTTTCTGGGGAGCGGCACCACGGTCAAGGCGGCGCTGGATTTGGGCCGCAATGCCGTGGGCTATGAAATCAACCCGGATTTTCTGGCGGCTATGCCCCAAAAGATCGGCGGCAGTGATCGCTTACCGTTTTATAGTGACATACAGATAATCAAGCCCAATAAAAAAATTGAGGAACTCCCGGAAATCGACTATAATCCGGCCATCCGCGATGCGGTGGCCCGGCCGCAGGTTCCCGGTATAGAGGCAAAAACCGCCACTCTTTACAAAGTGACCGGGGTTATTGATGAGCAGACCCTCGAACTGGATAACGGCCATAGGGTTAAATTCCTGGGAGTGAGGGTCGACCGGGGCGTTGAGGCCCTGGAGTATTTGCGGGCCCGGATCCTGGGCAAGCAGGTTCTCCTGAAAGAAAATAGCCGCAATGATCACGGAACCATTGCCGCGTATGTCTATTTGAAGAATAAGATATTCATCAATGCTTTTTTTATTAAAAGCGGCATGGCGTCTCCGGATTTAGCAGTTACGCATAAATTAAATAAAAAGTTTATCAAGTTACATGAGCAAAGAGGGGAGAATAAGGCAGCAAAAGCTAAAACGGGTGAATAACAGTTTGGCTATAACCCCATCATCGGATAATCTCTCTTGGCGAGTCCAGGAAACAGGGGGTTGATACATGAAGAAAGACCTGAAGCATCAGGGTATCAGAAACGTCGCGGCGGTCCATTGGAACTTACCCACCTCGGCTCTGTACGAAAAAATTGTCAACCAGAAGGAAGGGCTTATCGCCCACCTGGGGCCGGTGGTAGTGCGCACCGGCGCCTATACCGGCCGCTCTCCCAAGGATAAATTCATTGTCGAAGAGCCCTCAAGCGCCGCCCAGATTCATTGGGGGGAAGAGAATCAGCCGTTTTCCTCGGAAAAATTCGATCTCATTCATTACCGGTTGCTGGCCTATCTTCAGGGCAAGGAGATCTTCGTCCAGGACCGCCACGCCGGGGCGGACCGGAATTACCAGATGAATATCCGTCTGATTACCGCCACGGCCTGGCAAAGCCTGTTTGCCCGCAATATGTTCCCGGCCCCGGTGGGTCCCGGCGAACCCGTGCATGTCGGACCGGATTTCACCATTATCAGCGCCCCGGGCTTCCATGCGGTGCCGGAGTTGGACGGCACCAATTCCGAAGCCTTCATTATGGTCAATTTCGGCAAAAAGCTGGTCCTCATCGGTGGCACCTCCTATGCCGGGGAGATCAAGAAATCGGTCTTCACCATCCTGAACTACTACCTGCCCCAAAAGGAAGTGCTGTCCATGCACTGCGCCGCCAACGAGGGCCGGCACGGGGGTACGGCCCTGTTCTTCGGCCTGTCCGGGACCGGCAAAACCAGCCTCTCGGCCGACCCGGAGCGCAAGCTCATCGGCGATGATGAACACGGCTGGGGCAAAGACGGCATCTTTAACTTCGAAGGGGGCTGCTACGCCAAGGCCATTCGCCTGAACCCCAAGGCCGAACCGGAGATCTACGAATGCACCCGGAAGTTCGGCACCATCCTGGAAAACGTCGGCATCGACCTGGCCACCCGCCGCCTGGACCTGGATGACGCCAGCTTGACGGAAAACACCCGGGCCGCCTACCCCATCACCCACCTGCGCAATATCATCCGCGCCGGGGTCGGGACCCACCCGGGCCATATCTTCATGTTGGCCTGCGACGCTTTCGGGGTCTTGCCGCCCATCTCCCGCCTGACCCCGGAGCAGGCCACTTACCATTTTCTCTCCGGTTACACTGCCAAGGTGGCCGGCACCGAGCGGGGCCTGGGCAAAGAACCCCAGGTCACCTTCAGCACCTGTTTCGGGGCCCCGTTCCTGCCGATTCCACCCGCGGTCTACGCCCGCTTGTTCCGGGAGAAGGTGAAACGGCATAAGCCCACCTGCTGGCTGGTAAACACCGGCTGGACCGGCGGGCCCTTCGGGGTGGGACACCGCATCGAGATCGCTCACAGCCGCGCCCTGTTGCATGCGGCCATGTCCGGCAAGCTGGACGACGTTCCCACGTACCGGGACCCCTTTTTCGGCCTCACCGTGCCCACCATCTGCCCAGGGGTGCCGGACGCCATCCTCTATCCCCAGAAAACCTGGGCCGACCCCGCGGCCTATGAGACCACCGCCAAAGACCTGGCCGGCCGCTTCCGGGAGAACTTCACCAAGTACGCTGCCAACGTCGAGCCGGAGGTGCTGGCGGCGGAGCCTAAATAATCGGGTCAGGCAACTTCCAGGGGGCCGGAGTCGATCCCGGCCCCTTTTTTTTTGTGCCTGGGGAACCCGAGGGGCCGGGCGGTTCGCAAACCGCCCCTACGGCGCGTGCGGCCATAAAGCCAGAATTACTTCTATGACGGCAACTTCGTATCACAGCCTCAAGCCGGGAATCCGGTCCCAGCAGAGCAGGTGGAGGGTGATGATCCCGGCCAGGAGGAGCCCGGCCACTGCCAGGGCCAGCCAATCCCGGGCCGCCATATGAACCTCCAGGAGATAGGTGCGCCGGGGACTCATCTGGAAACCCCGGGCCTCCAAGGCCCAGGCCATGGCCTGGCTGCGCCGCAGGGTCAGGAGGAAGATCGGCGCCAACAGGGGCAGGTGGCGTTTCAGGCGGTCCAGGGGGTTGCCATGCTCCCAGCTCAGGCCCCGGGCCTCCTGGGCCTCTTTGACCCGCATGGCCGTGTTGAAGATCTCGGGCACCCAGCGCAGCGCCAGTGCAAAGGCAAAGGCCCCGGGATAGGGCAGACGCACCTTCACCAGCCCGATAAAGAGCTCTTCCGGCGGCGTGGTGGCCAGCAGGGTGAGGCCGGCCACCATCATGGTGGCCAGTTTCAGGAAGTTGGCGGCGCCAAAGGCCAGGGACTCCCGGCTGACGCCCCAGAACAGGGGGGTGGGACCGTGGGCCAAAAAAGACCAGACCCCGAGGCTAAAGACCGCCAGGGGCAATAGGAGCCAGCGGATGGGCCGCAAAGCCCGACAGGACCGGGCCAGGGTTACGTGCCCCAGCACCATCAGGGTGGCCAGGGCCACCACCTGGGGGCTCTCGGGCAACAGCACCATGACAAAGCTGGCCAGCAACAGGCACAGCTTGGTGCGGGGATCGAGGCGGCGCACCCAGTTAAGGCCCGGCAGGGCCTCGGAAAATTTATTTCCTTGCATCGGGGGTTAACTTTTCCGAAAATCAGAATCTAATTATATATTCCATTTTCTCAAGGGACGGTGCAATGGTCAAATACGCAGTTTTGATCCTGATTTTACTGGATGTCATCCTCAATGTCACCGGACAGTTGTCTTTAAAATACGGCATGTCCAAGATCGGCAATTTTTCTCTCTCGATGTCGGCCTTGCCGCCCGTCTTTCTCAAGGCGGCTACCAATATCCCGGTGCTCTTCGGACTCCTGTGCTATGGCCTGGGGTTCATGGTCTGGCTCATCGTCCTGTCCAAGGCGGAAGTCAGCTACGCCTATCCCCTGATCAGCTTGGGCTACGTCTTTACCGCCATCCTGGCCCGGGTTCTATTCGGCGAAGCGGTGGGACTCATGCGCATGGCGGGCATAGTCATAACCTGTTTGGGGGTGTTCATCATTGCCCGCAGTTAACCGGTTAACCAAGAGTTATGGCACCAGGGAGGCGCCTTAACCCCAAAGGAAATAATTCTGGAAATCCCCCCCAAAAGGTCAATTCCGTTATTCAAATCATAACGCTAATCTCTTTAATTTTTGGTAAGCTTCGGGTTTGGCACATATATTAAACTAACGTGATGGCGCCTTCAATCAGCCAGCAGCAGCAACAGGTGTGCACCTATCGGGGTGCTGGGGGCCTGGAATTTGGTGATGAAGGCGTTCTGTTGCCCGTTGCCCGGATAGATCTGCACCGGATTTTGTAGCGGAAAATTACTCGAAAAGGTGAGACCTGTCAGGATCACGTTTCGGTTGGGATCGACGGCCAGGCCGTAGGTACGGGAAGCGTTGTTGTTTTTTTGAAAAAAATTGCCTCTTGATAGACATGGTAGCATAAGTTTCAAAAAAATATTAAATTTCGACACCCTCGGGAACCAAGATATTTCCCTGCTGCCCTGTCAGGTGGCAAAGGGATGATAGCTGCTTCGAAAAGTTCAAGGTTCAAGGTTCAAAGTTCAAGGTTAGGAGTAGGCCCACTAGGAACTTTTCATGCTTTACGGGTGGGCCGAAGGTCCATGAAGAACTGCCCTCTATCAACCCTTACAAAATCCATTCAAGTGAGGTGGTATGGACATCATATGTGTATCTAAGATCATGGCGGCACGTAAAGTTTAGTCCCCAAGGTCAGGTATGAGATGATCCCGGTTTGATGATGGTCAGCTCAAATCCTGGTCATTACACCTTAGACGAACGCATCCGCTCCATCCAGGAACCGCGTGACTCCGCGGGCTTTTTATCCTCCTGGGGCTCCTGCCGCCCCGGATCATCCTCCGGTGATACCCAGGCAATGTTGCGCTTATTAATGATCAGGACCCGCCCGCTTTTGCCCTCGGCGGTCGCATCAAATACCACAATAAAGGGATCGCTGACTTTGGTGAAGATGTCGCTCACCCGCTGGACCACCTCTTCATCATGAAATACGTTGACCTTCCCCTGGACCAGGGAGCCATCCACCATTTTGATGGTAACCTTGCGGGCATCAACTCTGCGGGTGATGACCTTAACACTCATGGGCGTCCTCTTGGCGGCCAGGGCGTCACTGCCGCCCGCACGCCGCTTAATCCGTAGTTCTCCCCAGGTTGGTCCCCGGAGGCCTGGCCGGCCTTAACACGCGGTTTACCCTGCCCCACCACGCCTGACGCTAGATTTATCGGCACGTAATCGTCTTTTCTCAAAGATGGCGAAAACGATCCAGCGAAAGTATGCGGAAGGATTAAGACCGTTTTCGGTGTTCAGTTTTCGGTTTTAGGTTAAAAGAAATAACAATATCAACATTTTAAATATTGGCATTGTTGCATTTGA
>Ga0351842_1061_pt1 | contig 35584 bp, 27 predicted proteins | sample TotcelHFGM3001L3_FD_206877 | JGI IMG/M metagenome (GOLD analysis project Ga0351842, IMG submission 206877) | Enriched cells from coal bed in the Powder River Basin, Montana, United States - Total cells FGM rep1 HSBNCT.FGM.300.1.L3 ... | reverse complement strand
TATGGATACGCCATTAATCGTTTCCGGGACCAGATGACAGTTCCATGCCTGATCAGTTCTGGGTTTTGGTTCAACAACAATCTCTTTGGGCTCGCCTTTATTAACTTTTTCAGAGAAATTCGGGGTCCAACAAGCGGATCCACCATGAATCACGGAACCGACGGTAACGGAATCGGGCGCTACAACTTCAGGATCATCCGCGCCGTTATAACAAATTCTGAATGTGTATCCTTGCATGTTCATTACCGTAAAACATGATAGGACCAATAAAAAAAGGACTGAAAACTTCATATAAACCCCCGTTTATTTTTCACCCAGTTTTAGCGTAACAAATCAGCAGGACGAAAAGCAATACTTAAAAACCCGTTAACAACCCATAAATACACGCTATTGTTGCACTTTTATGTTACAATATGTTCTTCTTATTGCAGCAACGTGCCCGGTATGGAATTATGGAACAAAATCAAAGTTCATTGGGAATTATTTTACGCGCGCGGCCCGAACATAAGGGCGTCATTGTGCTTGATCAATACAAAGGCAGAATGAATGGCACCATATACCGGTCAATTACCAAAAATCTACTCAATGGCAGCCTGATCGAATACACAACGCGTGATTATTGCGGCTCATTGTGCATAACCGTAATTGAACAACACGCGCAACCGGCGCCGTGGGCTTCTGATGATATTTTTTTTGTTCATCACATTTTGGAATTGTGCAGGCACATGCTCCCTGAACTGCATGAACAACCGGAAGTTTTTCAACTCCTGAGTAATTTATACAACCCGAACGTGCCACAATCAACCGGAACCAAAAAGGCATTGTTATGCAAATTATATATGCTTTTGGGCATGTATCCATCAGAAGAATCATCGGCACAATTGCCAATTCCCTTGATTTCACCATCAGGTGATAGTATGTTGAATTTCCAATATGAGTATGATCAGCAGACGGATGAAATGATGACACGTTGGTTACGCGAAACATTGTCTTCTCTTGATACTCGTGAACCATTGAAAACGAGTTCTTTTTTAAAACGCTTGGGTGTCCTACCATGAAGAAATTATTTCTGATAAGCGCATGTACGTTTTCACTCCTAGCCGCTCAACAAGAGCCGGATCAACAACCGCAGGCTCTGTTTACTCATTCAATTGACAAACAACTCAGCAGTCTGGGTACTGAAAAAGATACGCTCGTCAAAGCACAAACCCAAACACGGGACACTATAAAAAATCTTGAAAATCTCAAAAAAATCAAAAGCGGCATTGAAGCAAAACAACCAACAGAACGTACGTTCTGTACAAAGATCCTCTCCATAATCATGCAGGACCAATTGGTTTTGAGCGAAACTGAACAGGTACAAAATCAAACAAGCTCATTCATCAGTGAACATACAAAGCTCCTTAAAGAATTCAAGGATGACCCCGAATTCAAAAAACTCAGCGTTTCCGTTAAAACAACCTATAGTTTTGATGAATTTGAAGAATTGGGACGTCGTCTATTATCAACAAAAAACAAGCTCCAGGAGCTTGAAAAAACCCGCAGCGCGGCATTATACAATCTTCGCAAACGGGAAAAGGAACTTGCAAGTCTTGAAAGTGAATACAAGGAAAAAGTTAAACAACAGGAAGAAGCTTTTCAAGCTTCAAACAATTCGTTAACCAAAACCCAACAAGGCGAATTGCTTGATGCTCACCAACAATTATTTACCGACAAAAAAGCATTGGCCACCGCGAAAATTAATGAATCAAATCAACACATAATTTTAATTGACACGCGCATTATGATCTTGCGCGCACAGCAAGCCATCTTAAAAGAAAATTACGACCGCGTTAAAAAAGCGCTCTATGTTGATAAGGCCTATGTCCAAAAAACCGAATCCGACCTCGACCGCAAACGAACAACATCCGCTTTGGAACGGGACCGGCTCCACAGTGAAATAAAAGAGCTCATTGAAACCAAAGAAGCACTTCAGGAAAAATTAGCCGAGCAGGCAAAGCGCTTCAAGCTTACAACAAATGATTTAATGGCAATGGCCGACTGGAGCAAAACACCAATCTCAGTTCAGGAATGGAACGAATTGTGCACGCTCGGTTCAGGGGCACTTGAAGAAGCGCTGCTTGCAACGGAACAAGAATATAAAGAAGCATTAATTAATCTGGAAAAAGCAAAAGTCCGCAAAGAAGAGATTCAATACAACATCATCAAATCATGGCACATGGTTTCTGAGCGCAAACTCGGCTTCAGATCAAGCACCATTGAGCAGCACCTTAAACTCTATGAAACCCCAAAGATTGAAATCCAAAATGATCTTGCCGCACTGATTGAAAAACGTTCACACGCGATAACACAACTGCAAGAACTGAATAATATTCTGGAACGCATCAAAAAAACGGCAACGCGCCTTCAAGAAAAACGGCTCGAGCTTAATCAAAATCATGGATCCTATTCGCCTTGTTATCAGAAGATCTTAAAAGCAGAAGACCAAACGCATGATCGGATCTATCTTACCGCTAAATTAATTGAGGTATATTCGAACGCAATCGCGCTCCTGGAAGAAACAACAAAGCGCATAGAAAACGTTGCAACCGAATTGGGCGCGCAAAACTTCTGGCGCCGCTCCGACCAAGCGATTTCATATCAGGATTTCAAAAATTTCTGGCCGGACATTCAACGATTCTTGTATGACATCACGCTTGGCATCAAAGCTTATTGGAAAACATTAACACCAACGCGCATGATCAAATCATGGCAAGATTGGGCAACAAAACCTTCACACATTATTTTGTTCCTCTTGCGGCTGCTTATTATCATCTTGCTCTATTTCATCCTCAGAGCATATCTGCCTGAACTGCGGGCCCAATGTACCAAAAAACAGGGGTTCTTTGCCAAATCCTTGGCTCGGCAATTTCTTGCGGTTGTTGTTGGTTTCTTTAATCAATATCTGTTCAGTTTATATACCTGGACCATCATTTACTTACTTGTTCATTATGAAGTAATCACTAACTTTTATTTCACCTTATTGTTCTACCTGCTTTCCATCCCTTATTTGCTGTACATTGCTCATAGCTTTATCCGCTACCTGCTCCTTGAAAATGAACGGCAAAATTACCTGTTTATCAGCAAAGAATACCGGCCACGATTTGCCATTTTCGTACCATTGCTTACTTATCTGTTCATTATCCTGCTGTTCTTCAAAAAAGCATTCAGCATAGCCGACTATCAGGGATCAGCGGTACCCAACATTATCATAATGATATTAGAGCTTTGCGTTGTATTACTCATCAGCAAACAACTCATTCTGAGCTTTATTCCACGCAAAAATCCTCTGCTTGAGCTCTTGGCGGACGTAGTAAACAATTATTTTTACGTTCTCAGAATTGCGTTCATTGTGATTATTATTATGAGCAATCTGGGTTATGGGCACCAGGTCCTCTACATCATTTCACGGATCTTCATTATCGCGTTGCTCATTCCAATAATCATGTATATGTATAGCTACATTCGCAGAATGTCGGCAGACCTGTTCTTCTATTATAATGAAGGCGACACCATTATAGAACGTTTTGGCTCAGCGCGCGCCTGGTATGGATTTTTTGTGGTTATCTCATTTGCGGTTTTTGTATTTCTCACCCTGCTTTTGGGACTCAAAATCATCGGTTACTCAATCACGCTCGGCGATATTGGACACTGGTTCACCTATGAACTCTACAGCCCGGGCCTGGATGAGATCGGACGTCGTTTATCAGTAACGCCACTCACGTTCTTAAAATTTGTGCTTATCTTAATCATCGGCGTCCTATCCGCCCATGTGATTAACCGCATTTTACTGCGCAGAATTTTTGACCCGTTACTAATTAGTTCAGGTGTACAAAATACTATTTTCACCTTCACGCGCTATTTCCTGATTTTTGTCACGCTGCTTATTGGCATGAAATCCGTTGGTCTTGAGTCATTTGCCACTAAATTCTTCCTTGTACTTGGTGCAATCGGCTTTGCCGTCAAGGATCCAATTTTGGATTTCTTCTCCTACTTCATCATTTTGGTACAGCGTCCCATTAAAATCGGCGACCTGATCATGTTTGATGAAAACGTCAGTGGCGTTGTACGGCACATTACACCCCGCTCAGTAATTATCCGCAAAGAAAACAGCGTTACGATCATTATTCCAAATTCACATGTTATTACTAAGCCGTTTAAGAACTGGACGTTCAGTCCAACGTTCCTGGGACTTGATAACATTTATATAACAATTCCGTATAATTATGATCCGGAACGAATTAAATTAATCATCGCGCGCGTTCTTGATATGAACCCGCACATTCTGAAGACACCAACACCGGTTATCAGACTTGACGATTTCGCACCTGACGGGTTCCAGTTCCTGGTACGGGGTTACATAACAGCGGATAAAGTTTTGGACCGCAGCGAGATTGCGTCACAAATTCGCTTTGATTTGATTCGCACCTTCAAAGTTGAGAAAATAGAGATCGCTTATCCAACACGCTTTGTAAAAATGGATGAGCTCCCGCCAAGCAAAAAGCAATAAGCTTCGCTTAGACGGCTGACTCAAAAACATCACCTGTTTTAGGATCCCAGCACGCTGCTTTATATTCCTGCGTCAAACTCGAGTTTGAACTTACTTCAAAAATAACGGGTATAATCATGGTGCCGTTCCACGCAGTTGGCCTACCATTCCCTTCAACATGCCCGTAGGCAACGCGAAACCTGCCCTGATTAACTGGGTCAGTATCAATATATAAACGATTAAACAGGGGATTCATACTTATATTATTGATCAGTGTGCAACTACCGTTTGCGGCCGAATATACTTTTGCATTATAAACAACCTGATTAGCTCCTATCACAGCAGTATCCGAAATGGCACCATTCGGCTGCAATGATATAAGCTGACTTTCAGAGCCTCCCAAATCAACTTCAACAGTTATAGGCACCTTGGATAAGTTTTGAACCGTTAAGGGGACAGTTCTGCTTACTCGTGCTTTTCGAATCGAGCTGTATTTTAAATGACGTGTTTTTTTACCCGTAATAACACCGGAACCGGGAGTCGAACATTTATCAACAGAATCCGGAATAAAGACAATTGGCGTAAGATCAACAGGCGTCATTTGACGAGATTTACCCGAATATCGCAATTGGACACCAGATCCACCCGGAATAATATTTAAAAAATTATAGACACCATTCATACCAATACCCGAAAAGTAACTACACATACCATTATTGGTTCTGATGGTCATCCGTTGTGGATTAAAACCAATAAATTGCTGGCTTCCTGAATTAAGGACAACTTCCTTCATTTCACGGGATGAATAGTAGTAAATAGAAACCGTGCCGGGCGTTCTGTTATACAGATAAAACTGGTCAGCCGCGTAGATATTCACAACACAGAGCACCACAAAAATCATAAGACTTTGTAACAACTTCATACAAACCCCTTTTTTACTTATATTTGCTTCTAATCTTATATTACTAAAATTCAGATGTAAAAATCAACAGTAAGCTTTAGAAAAATATAATCCATATAAACATTAAGAAACATGGGGTAAAATCGATCATTCTCTTGCTTTCTATTGAGCCATTTTTATATGCTTAATCTACACTTATAAGGAATTGGAGTCGTAATGAACAAACTCATTACCTATTCACGAGTATCATTTTTTTTGATTTTGACCCTTTTTGTTACACAATCATTTGGAGTTGACGCATCATGGGGCGTTAAATCTAAGTTTGTTTCTCTCTTGCAGGAAAAATTACAAAAAGATCCGGTAGCAAAAGATTTTTTTGATCAAGATTGGAACATTAAAGATATAACACGTAGCGCAAGCACGTATACAACGGCACTTAATAATGCCATAAAAGACAAGGGCTTATTTGAAACTTCAACCGATGCTCAAGCCACAAAATTGTTTGCGGATCTGTTCAAATTTGATGGTGCCAAGATTATTTGGAAACCAACTTTGACAAACCAAAATCTCAATGCCCAACTCACAATAATTTCAACCGCAATAAAAAATTTCATTCTATCACGGCAGGGGCTTACACCTGAAAAACTTGTAAAACCATGCTGTCAGTCAGATGAGCGTCTGAAAATTTTCAGTAATTGGGTAAAAGTTGATCCTACTAAAAATGCGGTCACCATAGAAAATCTAACCAATAATGATGCAACGATTAATCAAGCATTAGTTGATATTGCCGCGACGCTCAATATCATTGAAGACAGCGCATATTATGATCGCGTATTACCAGCCTATGATCAACGCGGCGTTTCTACCGACCCAAACAATATTTTCGCTAATCTTACAAATCTTGAATTGCGAATCTCAGCCCTTGAAGGCCAAAAACAAACATTTTGTTGCTCTGATGAAGAATGCGCGCTCAATTGCCCAAATGCGACAACCATGACCGGAACAACGTGTACCATAAATCCCGAATGCAAACCACATCCATCAAGTATTGTTGATCTGAAAACCGACAAACGCAAACGCGCGGAAAATATCATCAAGCGCACAATTTCCCTATTCCCACTCTATACTGAAGCCGACTTTGATGAGCAATTAAGCTGGGATATGTCATCAGGCAATATTTGTTTAAGCTGCCCAAAAAAAGAAACCGTACGTAAAACCCCGGACAGCGAATCTCTTGAAGTTCATTACAACATTTTGATTGACGATGAAGATTCAGAATTACAACAATATACGCAGCCGCCCGAAAAATTATCAATCCTTGATGCCTATATAAGCACCCTCATAGATTCAAACGATCCACTGCAACGCCACATCATCCATTATGCATCTGAAAGTTGCGCAAAAAATCAAGCAGATTGGCTCAAATACGTTATTGAGCACGGCGCACAGGATCAGGTAAACACAGCAAGAGCAGACGGCAATACGCCGCTGCATATCATTGCTCAACAAGCACAAAAGCAAACCTGCGATCCTACCATTATCCAAGCCATGATTGCCGTTCTGAAAGCCAATGGCGCAGATGATACTATTGATAATGACATTGATCCAACAACGTCACCCAACGCTGGCACACCAAAAAACTGTGCAATTTTTACCACGTATTATTCCGGAGATACAACAACTGAAGAAAAATTAAGCAACGGAAAAATAAACCAGTATAAAAATGTAAAAAACAATCAATTCATGCCGGCAAAACCTGATGATTTCATTCCAAAAACATTCTTTGAAGCAGCAATAACCGGTGATTACCAAACCATGGAAAAACAGGTTAATGTTCTTAAAAAAGCCAATAAACTCGAATTACTTAACATGCCCGATTATCTTGACACATGGCAAAGAACCGCGCTCCATTATGCCACAAGCGGCTGCACGCAAGGGCACTCGAAGATCGTAAAATTATTAGTAGACAATGGCGCAAACGTCAACGCGCGATCATCACAATATTATTATCTTGATGAGCAAGGAATTAAGTCCGTCAGCGGTTATGATACACCATTGCACGCGGCAAGCGGTGCTGCTTTGCTTGCTGAATCCCAGGATCAAACATGCGAAGAGGGAGCACTTGCTGCCATCGTAAAAGCACTGCTTGATAACAAAGCAGATCCTCATGCACAAAACGCCGAAGGAAGGCGGGCGTTTGATATTTCAGCATTGGGCCTGACACAAAACACGGAGGCATCAACGGTTCTCATGAATTATGCGCTCCAATCTTGTACCGCTCTTGCAACATTGATCCAACAACATAAACCCATTGATACCGATACCATCGGTGCATGCATTAATGCATTAAAATTCATTGAAGGCACCCACGTAAATTACGATGAAAAAGGCAACCCTATCTATTATTGCACCTATGAAAAACAAGCGCCTGAAAATCAGAAACTGTATTTCCTTGAAACAATAGTCAGCCAACTGGAAGGTATTTACGGATTCTTTAACCCGATGGTTAATGATTGTAAAAAATCATACGCATTCACTGCACAGGAAAAAAGTTTGAACAACCTCGGTTTGGATTTCATCAAAATAATGCAATCAACAGATAGTTCGGCACAAACTCTTCCAGCACTTTTTAACACAAATCCAAATCAAATCACCGACTGCAGAAGGGTCAATTGCGCCCTGCGCCTCTTGCGCGTTTTTGCAAACATGGTTCAGCCGGATACGGCATTGACCGATACAGCTTCAGACCAAAAACAATAGGTGCACAAACCGAAGAACAACTCCTATCCATCCTAATCTCATTATCTTGCTCTCTCAAACAAGGACATGGTATGCTGTGGAGCATCAGTATCACCTTCATACATACAAAAGGAGTCCGTATGAATTATCGTTCTATGGTATATCTTGCACCACTTGCTTTATTACTTAGCGTATCAGTAAAAGCAAACGTCGAAGAAATGGCAGATGTGGGCCACTTACGCGACATCATCAGAAACAATGAAAATGTTGTCATAAAAATGTATGCGGACTGGTGCGGCCATTGCAAACATGCCGCTATCCCATTCAAAGAATTAGCAACAGAACATAAAGAAAATGTAAAAGCTGTCGCCATTAACCATGACAATGACGATCTGAAATCCATCGTCAAAAAATTTGGCGTCAACGGTTTTCCTACCTTTATCTTTATTAAAAAAGAAAAAGTTGATGGCTATGAACAAATTACCATCAAGGAACTTTCTTCATCTCCTCTCTATATCAAAAAAATGGTTGGATTCTCTCACGAAGATCTTAAAACACGTATGAAAGAATTTGGAACCAAAGTTAAAAAAGCGGCACGCAAAGCGGTACATGCCGTAAAATCTGCTTTTGAAAAACCATTTGCATTGAATCATGCTGAAGATATGGAAGAGTTAAAAGAGGACCTTGCAACCGCGTTTAAAAACAATAAACATTTTGTGATTAAAGTTGAAACCGAATGGTGCGGCGCTTGCAAGGCAATTGCTCCTGAATTCAAAGAAATGATGGAAAAACATCATAAAGCGCTTAAAGGTGCAATTCTTGATGGAGAGAACAAAGAATTCACAGCCTTGCTTGGTAAGAAATTAAAAGTTCAAGCTTACCCAACTTTCATCTTTATCCGCCAAGACAAAGCTCCTGGCTATGAAGAAATTGATTTAACTGAACTTCATGAAAAACCACTGTATGTAAAAACCATCAGAGGTTTCTCTGAAATGTTTAAACGTGATCTTGCTGTTTTGGCTGGCGTTCCAGGAGCCGCCTCTATTACGGTAACACGCATAACAGAAAAAGATGAAAAAGCTCCTGCAAAGGCTAAACCGGCCAAAAAACATGTTGAGAAAAAAGCGGTAGCAAAAAAAGCTGCAACAAAGAAACCCGCAAAAAAATATGTAAAAAAACATGTTGAACCAAAAGCTGAACCTGAAGTTTGCTCACAAGATTAAGTTTTCTACAAAGAGCAAAAAAGAAGACCGGCGTAAAAACCGGTCTTCTTTTTTGAAAAGTCTGAAACAATTATAACGATGCAAGCAATAATGCAATCATCGACATAAGCTTAATTAAAATATTCAAAGCAGGCCCTGACGTATCCTTGAAAGGATCGCCAACGGTGTCACCAACAACAGCAGCTTTGTGCGTTGCTGAACCTTTACCTCCATAATGACCGGCTTCAATATATTTCTTGGCATTATCCCAAGCGCCACCGCCATTTGCCATCATCAGTGCAAGTAAAACACCAACAACAGTTACGCCAACAAGCAAGCCACCAAGAGCAAGTGGCCCAAGAATGTAGCGTGTAAGAACAGGAACGGCAATGGTTAAAACGCCTGGCAAGATCATTTGACGCAATGAGGCTTTGGTACTGATTGCGATACATTTTTCATAATCAGGTTCAGCCTTGCCTTCCATCAAGCCGATGATTTCTCTGAATTGACGACGAACTTCAATAACCATTTGCATTGCAGCATTACTGACTGAGCGCATGGTCAATGCAGAAATCCAGAAAGGCATAGTGCCGCCGATGAAAATGCCAACAAGCACCATTGGATCCAATAAATTCAAAATAGTAAGATGCGCGCGTTCCGCGTAAGCAGCAAAAATGCCAAGAGCGGCAAGCAACGCTGATCCGATAGCAAAACCTTTACCAAGAGCAGCAGTGGTGTTGCCAAGTGCATCAAGTTTGTCGGTAATATCACGTACCGGTTTGCCAAATCCTGCCATTTCAGCAATACCGCCGGCATTATCCGCAATAGGGCCGTATGCATCAATAGTCATGGTGATCGCAACGGTTGCAAGCATGGCAACTGCGGCAAGAGAAACACCAAGCAATTGTCCGCCAAAACTGAAGGCTAGTAAAACGCAGAAGGCCAACAACATGACAGGAACAACGGTTGATTCCATACCAATGGACAAACCATAAATAATGTTCGTTGCCGCGCCGGATTCTGAGTTTTCAGCTAATTTACGAATTGGAGATGAACTCGTGTAATACTCGCTAACTAATCCAACAATAACACCCGCGACACAGCCGACAACCAATGAGAAGAACAATGACATCGCAATGTCCATCATGCTCATATAGATGAAGCTAAAGGCAAGCATGCCAAGCAATGAAACAACGGTTGCAAGACGCAATAAAACAACAGAGCGTGCTTTGACAACAAGCGTTGTACCGAAAGCGATAAATGAGCCTAAAAGACCACAGCATGAAACAACTAATGGCAAGGTAATGTAGGCAATTTGTCCCGGAAAATAGGCCGCAGCAAGAATAATGGTTGAAACCATCGCGCCAAGATATGACTCATAAATATCAGCGCCCATTCCCGCCGTGTCACCAACACAGTCACCAACGTTGTCTGCGATAACTGCAGGATTACGAGGATCATCTTCAGGAATTCCCGCTTCAATTTTACCGACAAGGTCGGCGCCAACGTCAGCAGATTTGGTGTAAATACCACCGCCAACACGCGCAAAGAACGCAACAAGAGATGCGCCCAAGGCAAAGCTGGTGATAATAAGTTCAAAGTCACAACGGCCCAAGGTCATGGCAACCAAAATGGTCAAACCAAGCAAGCCGATACTTGCAACAGCAAAGCCCATAACACCGCCGCCATACAGAGCAACCAAGAATGCAGGCCGTTCGCCGCGCTCTTTTGCCGCCATGGTTGTGCAGACGTTAGCAATGGTTGCCGCGCGCATGCCAATGTAACCGGTCGTCAATGACAAAATGGAGCCAATTACAAAAACAAATGCAGCAACGATATTTGCAAATGCGGCAAGAGCAATAAAACCTAAAACAATCACGATTGAGATAATGCGATATTCTTCCCGCAAAAACGTCATTGCACCAAGACGAATGGCATGAGCAATACTCAGAGCCTTTTGGTCATGAACCGCGATTGAACGAACCTTTTGGAATAGCAGCACAACAAGCGCTAATCCAACCACGGAAAAAGTGCATAATAAACCATAGATCATAAATTCTGTCATAAAAATCCTCCGAAAAATCGATTAGAACGGTATTTTTGATTATAAATTATGTGTAAAAATTTGCAACCTAAATCCTGCGTTTAGCCCAGTCACACCATACTCCGGTCATAGTGAGTGACCGGCGAAGCTGAAAGCGTAGACGGTTGTATCGAATCTATGACCGGCAATGTTCATCGCTCGATCCACGCCAACTGCTGTTTCTTCGCTAACGACCAGCCCTCATGAACGCGATGTTTACCACCGCGATTGCTCATCAAAAAGCGCATGAGCTCATCAATGAACGCTGCCGTTGGAACAAAAGCAACTCTTTGTTGAATCAACCAACTCATGAGCACCCGACGCTGCATAAAGGAATGTAATTGTTTGAATTTTTTAAGATCAAGGGCCGCGCTATTCTGAGCCGTACCGCATGTAAGCTCATTGACCGTCTGCACCGTCAAAGCTTCAATAAAATCATCGGCTTCAGAAAGACGTTCAATACTTTTAAGACATGAAGCAACAAAGCGCTTGTCAGAAGCAACCAACGCGGGAACAACCGATAATCTGATCCTGTTGCGCAAATACGTATTCTGGATATTTGTCTCATCAATAAGATAGGCAATCTTATGCTCACCACAATATGCCAAAACTTCTGCTTTTGAAACACACAGCAATGGCCGAATATAATTATCCTGTTGCGGCTTCATACCGGCAAGACCACGGATTCCAGCACCGCGAATTAAACGAATAAAGAACGTTTCAATCTGATCATCTTGATGATGTGCTAAAGCGATACATGGTTTGTCGCTCGACTCTTTTTGCAATGATTGCGCAACGCTTTGAAAAAATGCGCGCCGCAACTGACGACCATAATCTTCTTGCGATCCATTCTTCTTTATATCACCAAACTCAGAAGCTTGTGCGCTGATAAAAGTAACATCCATTTTTTCACACAATGCTTTGCAGAATGTAACATCATGAGCCGATGTTTTCCGCCAACCGTGATCAAGATGAGCAGCAATCAATTTGATCCCGTATTTTGTTTTTAAGTGATGCAAAGCATACAACAAAAATACTGAATCAGGTCCACCAGATAAACCAACAATAATAGTTTGGCCAGCACTGATAAGTTGGTGCCGGCCGATAAAATATTCGATTTTTTTGATGAGTTGATGTTCAGCCATGTTTTCTCTAAATAAACCGGTCTAGATTCGATACAACCGGCTACGCTTTCAGCTTCACCGGTCACTCACTATGACCGGTTTATAGTCAAATAGTTCCAGCAACTCACCGGTCATGGTGAGTGCTGAGCTTTGCGAAGTGTATCGAACCATGCCACGCGAGATATTTTTTAAACATCAAGGTTTTTCACAAAGTGCCCATTTTCTTCAATGAACATACGCCGACCGGAAACATCATCCCCCATAAGCGTATTAAACCAGGAATCAGCTTCAAGCGCGTCGCCAATAGAAACCTGGAGCAGGCTGCGTTGCGCCGGGTCCATAGAAGTTTCCCACAACTGATCCGGATTCATTTCACCAAGACCTTTGTAGCGTTGAATGGACATGTATGGCTTACTAATTTTCATAATAGCAAGCATAAACTCAAGCACACTGGTTCCTGCAATAAAGCGGTCTTTTTCAGCAACCGTCAACGTCCATTGCTTATTCAGCGGTTCAAGCTTTTCCCCTTCAACGCGCAAGTTTTTAACTTCCGGTGAAGCAAAGAAATCAATCTGTACCTGCCAGTCATAATGCAGCTGCTTGAAGACAACAAAGGTCTTCCGTATCGTGACGCCGGGAATGTCATCCGCGGCAGTTGGCGTTACCAACTCAACCGGTTGTAGGGAAGAAGCACGTAGCGCTTCAACTAATTTTTCATTATCAGCTAATAGTTCTTCAGGTTGATTTTTTACAAAATTCAATAAGCTGAAGCATTGTTCCAACGTAAGTTTGTATTTGTGAGACAATTCTTCAATAAGTTTGAGATAGTCACGAGAATATTGCAACAAGTCATGGAACTGCTTTGGACTTACTTTCTTTTCTTCAAGATGCAATTCTGCGTTTTCCTTTGCCCATTCAACCAAGAAGCTCTTCAATTCGTGTTCATCTTTAATATACTGCTCTTTCTTGCCAATCTTTACTTTGTACAATGGCGGCTGAGCAATATAGATGTATCCTTTTTCAATAAGCGGCTTCATATAGCGGTAGAAGAATGTCAGCAAGAGAATACGAATGTGTGAACCGTCAACATCAGCATCGGTCATCAAAATAATGTGATGGTACCGTGCTTTTTCAACATTAAAATCTTCACCAATTCCGCTGCCAACAGCAGCAATCAATGCTTTAATTTCTTCGCTTGAAAGCACGCGATCAAGCCGTGCTTTTTCAACGTTCAAAATTTTACCACGCAACGGTAAAATTGCTTGACTAAAACGATCGCGAGCTTGTTTTGCGGAACCTCCTGCAGAGTCCCCCTCAACGATGTAGATTTCACAATCTGCGGGATTTTCATTAGAACAGTCGGCAAGTTTGCCGGGCAAAACAGTGGATTCAAGGACTGATTTGCGACGCGTTAACTCACGAGCTTTTCGTGCAGCTTCACGCGCATGCAAAGCGACTTGTGCTTTTTGCAACATCTTTTTTGCTGTTGCCGGATGCTCTTCAAAATACGTGTCCAAGAATGCAAACATCCATGATTCAACCAAACCTTTAACATCACTGTTACCAAGTTTTGCTTTGGTCTGGCCTTCAAATTGCGGTTCGGCAATTTTCATGTTAATAACGGCAACCAAACCTTCACGAACGTCTTCACTTGAAAGGACTTCGTCCTGCTTAAGAACACCAAGCTCTCCGCCGCGTTTATTGTATGCTTTGGTCATTGCAGCTTTAAAACCGGCAACGTGTGTGCCACCATCCAACGTATTAATGTTATTCACAAAAGAAAACAACTGTTCTCCGTAGCCATCATTGAATTGCAAAGCGCATTCAAAGACGGCCTTATCATCTGATTTTTCGCAGTAAATAACTTCAGGAATTAATGGAATTTTTTTGCTATTGATATGTTCAACAAATGAAACAATACCACCTTCAAAAAAGAATTCGTGGCTCTTATTTGCGCGTTCATCAAAAATATCAATGTGAAGCGCTTTGTTTAAGAAGGCCAATTCGCGCAAGCGCGCAGAAAGTGTATCAAAATTAAAATCGGTTGTTTCTTGGAAGATGGTTGCATCAGGTTTAAAACGAACCAATGTTCCGCGCTTTTCAGTTGTTCCGATAACTTTTAATTTTTCAGCAGGCTTGCCATGATCATAATGTTGGAAATAAATTTTTCCATTTTGGTAAATGGTTACTTCAAGCCATTCGGATAACGCGTTAACAACAGACGCACCAACACCATGCAAACCACCGGAAAACTTGTACGTTTCTTTGTCAAACTTACCGCCGGCATGAAGCTTGGTAAATACAACTTCAGCAGCAGAAATTTTTTCGGTTGGATGGATGTCTGTTGGAATACCGCGACCATTATCTTCAACACTGCAGGTGCCATCAGGATGCAAGGTGACTATGATTCGATTACAATGCCCTGCAAGAGCTTCGTCAACGGAGTTATCAACAATTTCATACACGAGGTGGTGCAAGCCATCAGGCCCCGTGGACCCGATATACATTGCAGGACGTTTGCGAACAGCTTCCAATCCTTCCAAAATTCGGATGGAAGATGCTGAATAATCGGCCATAATCAACTCCTTAAACTGATGCCTTTTTATAAAAACTCTGAAACAACCAAATGGTAAGAAAAAAGGCTATACAAGTAGTGTAGCGCATACAAGAGATTTTGTGAATTCGCTCAAAAGAGCTTCTGAAAAGTAATTTTGGGGAACAATTCTCTGAAAAGCGCCTCGTGGCGCATCAAAAAGCTGCCTACAAAAACATATTAGATTAACCGACCAATTTTTGATAACAAAATTCCCTCAAATTTTACACTATCAAGCGGTCGCTCACTCGTCACCAATAAACATGTACATGGCCCTGCAGGCTTATAAATATTAATACTCAACGAAGCTTCAAATTCCATGTGAACACCTATGGCGCTGGCCAAAGCAGTTGCTTCCCCATAAAGCCCCTGAGATCCGACCGGAACAACATCATGTACACCAGATAGCTGCAATAATTTTTCAATATGACTGCACTGAATCATCTCATATTCTGCACGTCCAACTATTTCCTCCCCAATCAATGGGGCACCTAAACAGTACACATAATCACCGGACTTTGAACAATCAAAACGTATATCTTTTTTGGCAGCAAGTCCTATAACCGTAACACCAAAACCGGTCTGCACTGTTGTGAAATGTTTTTCAGTACTTATTCCCAACGGCAAAGCTGCCAAACCAGCCTCATGCAATGCCCGCCGAATACCACCAATAAGCGCTTCACCTGTTGGTTCAGGCTCATTTGCAATAGTAGCGGTAATCATCTGAGGCTGCGCGCCAACAGACAAAATCTCCAACAAAGCATTACGCGTTATAAGTTGGGCAACACGAACCGGATCAGCCTTGAGAACATCTTGTTCTTTTACCCCAACACCACCACATGAATCACATGCGACAACAAGGCATTGTTCCTGAGACAACCATACAATTTCAATGTCGCTATTTTTATAGCCCATGCATGTCACCGCCTTGTTTATTCATGTACTCAATATGCATCTGATCATCCCGCACAACAATCTTAGAAACTGAAGCATAATCAATCTGTAATTGTAGCGCCTCATGCAAAGGCAGGTGCGCAACATGTGCCAACCAACATCGAATAACACCGGCATGAGTAAAAACACCCACCGTTTTTACATTCCGCATCGCTTTTATACGTACAATACACCGCACAACGCGTTGCAACAATTCATATACCGTTTCACCCTCAGGTATTCTAAAATGCTCCACATCTTCAGCCCAAGCATTCAATTGCTCAGCAGGAATATCATTCCAACGCTTAAGTTCCCATGCACCAAAATTAATTTCTAACAAACGAACATCATGGATTATCTTGCTTGCAGTAAAAAATTGAGCCATTGTACTGCAACGCTGTAATGGGCTAGCAATAATGACATTAAATTCTTGAGGAACACAAAATCTTACGTTACATATTTCTGTTAAAAAGGTATCTGCAAGCTCTACATCCGATTGTCCATAACAAATATCCGCGTCAATAGTAACCCGCGGATGCCTGATCAAATACAGTTCCATATAAACACAATACTCATATACACTAGTAATTCACTTATCTGTTGAACGGCTCCAAGGCAATCCCCGGTATAGCCACCAATACGTCGCATAAAATAAGCACTCAGCAAACGTTTCAGTACAATCAATAAACCAAGTAAAAGGAGCACCAACCAAAAACTTTGTAAAAACAGTAACGGTACAAGACCACACGCAATCGCAAACAAAATTTCATATCGCTCAAAAATTCCAGACACCAACATTTTTGATTTACTAGACACATCATCTAAACGCGCATAATGATCAGTTACTATAAACCAAAACGGCATCAATCGGCTCATGCTTTGTGCTGTAATAAAACTAAGCACAACAACCGCAATACCGCATTCAGCTATTGCAACAAGCAATTCTATTTTCAAAAAAAATACAGCGACATATCCGATAACCCCAAAAGCACCAACTCGACTATCTTTCATGATATACAAGGTTTCATCTTTGCCTTTACCCGCGCCAAAAGCATCACAGCAATCTATGAATCCATCTTCATGTAATGCACCGGTAATCATAATACCGGCAATCATGGCACATACAACCGCAATACGCAGCGGAAAAAATAAGTAAAAAACCACAAATACAAATAGCTGCAAACATCCGATGAGCCATCCAACAAATGGCAGATATTTTGAAGCTTTACTAAATGACTGTACATCAGGCATAAACGTTTTCGGCAAGGGTAGCCTGGTATAAAAACTGATAGCAGCCAATAATGTTTGGACTTCATTTTTCACGATACAACCTTATTTTATCGGCACCGGTATGCCCGCAACCATCAGTATTATCTTTGATGCCCGCGCAGCAATATATTGATTAATCCAACCCTGAGCATCAGCAAACTTGCGTCCCAATTCAGTTGTATTATGAATACTCATACCAACTTCATTTGAAACAAAAATTAAGGTTGCATTCTGCTTACTAAGTTCATCAAACTCTATTTGAATTGTGCGCACAACTTTTTCAACATCGCCATTGGCATCAGTAAAAAAATTAGTGAGCCAAAGCGTAACACAATCAACAACCACAACGCTTCCGTCCAGGTCAAGCTTGCTCAGATATTTTTGCTCTTCAATAGTGCGCCAATGATTATCACGACCAATTTTATGCCGCTCAACGCGCTTTTTAAAATCATCATCCCAAACACGCGCCGTTGCAATATAAACAGGATTTTGAGCTAATCGCAAAGCAAGCTGCATGGCATATGCGCTTTTGCCGGATCGTACACCGCCGAGAATGAGGTACATCGTTGCTTGATTCATTAACGCTTGAGCTCAAGGTGTGCTTTAACAATATTCAAAAGTTCTTGCCAAACTTGATCAGGATAATCAGAACGCACAAAAATTATAAACATCTGATAATTGATAAATAACAATAACATCTTATCATCATGCAAGTAACCATAAAAAGTAGTCCATGGAGAATCCCCGTTTCCTCTGGCACTATGAGCAGAAATACCGTTATCAGTTAATTCAACTTCACTCTGAACATGAGCCAATTTCAACTTTTTAAAACGATAGAGCGTGATAAGTGGCAATAATGTTATTTCATAAAAACAAAAAGCCAAACCATATGCAAAAGTGAAAACTACAAAATACCACGGCAGATGTCCTTTTAATGACAAAACAAACATCACAAATCCAAAACCAACTCCCATCAAACGGTGTAACCATTTAATTCGAGTATGTTTGTAAAAAAGCAGTTGGGCTTTATAAAGATTTTTATAAGTTAACGCTGGAACAATTATTTTCATTAGAATTCCTCAATGAATATCCGAACTTTACATAATTTTTTGATATATAAAATCCTTGCATATTGGAAGACGAATGTCCAATTTACAAGGAAAACTCTTGAATTTTATAGAAAATCCTTGTAAATTGGAAGTTGAATGGCAAATTTACAAGGATTATTCAATGATAGCCAGAACTCATTATCTCAAAAAAATTGATGAACAATTCAAAGTTCATTCCGTGTGCGCATTGCTTGGCCAACGCCAGGTTGGCAAAACAACGTTGGCACGAATGTACGTCAAAGAACAAAGAGCCGACAACGCCCGATTCTTTGATTTGGAAAACACCATTGATTTGGCTCGCTTAGAAAATCCAATGCTCGCACTTTCAGCAGAACCGGAAAAACTTATTGTCATTGATGAAATTCAACTGCGCCCGGAACTCTTTTCCGTCATTCGCGTTCTGGTTGATGATCCTGAACATAAACGAAAGTTCTTAATTTTGGGCAGCGCTTCACGCGACTTAATCCGCCAATCATCAGAAACGCTGGCCGGCCGCATTGGCTTTGTTGAATTGCCACCATTTGCTTTAAGCGAAGTTCACGATGCGCAACAATTGTGGTTGCGCGGAGGGCTCCCCCGCTCTTATTTGGCAACCAATGATGAAGAAAGTTTTTTGTGGCGCCAAGGTTACATCACAACATTCCTTGAACGGGACATCCCGAGCCTCGGGTTTAATATTCCGCCGGTGCAATTGCGCCGCTTTTGGCTCATGCTTGCTCATTATCATGGCCAAATATTCAACGCGAGTGAAATTGCACGCTCCTTGGGCGTCTCGGGTCATACCGCGCGCAGATACCTGGACATTTTAACCGGCACCTTCATGGTGCGCGAGCTCACGCCCTGGTTTGAAAACATACAAAAACGACAAGTCAAATCACCCAAAATGTATTTCCGCGACAGCGGCATTCTCAACGCGCTGCTCAACATCAAAAACAATGAGGAGCTCAACACATATCCAAAACTGGGCGCTTTTTGGGAAGGCTTTGCACTTGAAGAAGTCATCAAGGCTCATGACCTTAAACCGGAAGAGTGTTTTTATTGGGCAACTCAAGCTGATGCGGAATTGGATCTTTTAATTTTTAAAGACGGCAAGCGCTTGGGATTTGAATTCAAGTACATGGACGCGCCGCGCACAACGCGCTCCATGCACATCGCCATCGCCGACCTCAAGCTTGATCACCTGTTTGCCGTTTATCCCGGCAACGTCACCTATCCGCTGGCTGAAAAAATTACAGCTCAGGGATTGGAAAGTATTGCCCAGTTTGATAATCACTTAATTGAATAAAGCTTTTTTGGAGCGGGAAACGGGACTCGAACCCGCGACACCTGCCTTGGGAAGGCAGTGCTCTACCAACTGAGCTATTCCCGCATATTTCAGAATAGATAACTTTATAAAATTTTACGTTTAATGCAAGCTACGCTTGTTTGTTCTGAACATCAGAACTTGCAGCCGGCCGCCAACTCAACGCCTCAATTAACATATCAGGTTTTTTCATCAGCAATTGCGGCGCGTGTTCTTCAAGACCAAGCTGCACAATCAGATCAACAAAATCCATTGGCCGCAAACCAACTTCTGCCGCCTGATGGAAAATACAGGTTGCCGGCGTCATACCGGGCAGCGTGTTAACTTCCAAAATAATAACACGTTCAGCACCCGTTGGGCTCAACTCTGCCGGTTGATAGAAACAGTCAATACGAACATATCCCTTACAACCAAGCGCGCGATATGCTTCTTCCATTGCCTTTTGAACCAGCAACGTAACTTCCGGCGGCAATGGCGCAGGCGTTTGGTTTTCACCGGCACCGGGCAAAAACTTTTCTTCAATAGATAAAACACCACCAGTCGCGAGTGCCATGCTTGGCGGCAACGCGCGAGGCTTTTTATTACCGATAACACCAACCGTTAACTCTATTCCGCGAATACATTCTTCAATAAGCGCGTGTGATTTGCCTGCCGCGAAAATTGCTTCAACAGCCCTGCACAGTTCCGCTTCGTCATGCACTTTTTGCACAAACATGCTGCAGCCGTCATCATGCGGTTTAACCACACGCGGATAACCGCACTTGAGAATAGAAAGCTGTTTAACGTTCCATTCATCACGGGTAACCAACATTCCTTCAGGAACGGTTAGGCCATACTCACGCAAGAACTGATTTGTCTTAAATTTATCCATGCACAAAGCGCTCGCAAGCACCGATGAGCCATTATACGGCAAACCGATTGATTCAAGCATACCTTGAACGCACCCGTTTTCTCCTTCTCCGCCATGCAGGCCGAGAAAAACAAAATCAACATGCTGCGGCAACAAACTCCACGGAATCTTCTCGCTTTCCTGCAATTCAGCTTCAATTTCAGATGTTTTATTCCGTACCAGCAAGCGCTGATTCATTTTATACAGTTCAAGCTTTGAGCTTAAGAACATCGGAATAACATCATATTTATTAGGCGATAACTTGTAGGTGATGTTACGTCCTGAAACAAGCGATATCTCGCGTTCATTGGAACGTCCGCCCATTAAAACCGCAACGCGCAATTTCTTTTCAGTAGGTGTTGATTCATTGAAAAATTGCTGTTGCGCCGCACTCATCATTCCGTAATTATATAATTCGGTTTCAATTAAGTGGTTGATGAGTTGAGTATTACTCATATTGATCTCCGCCGCCTGCAAAAAAACAAAACTTGCAGGATCCATTCCACAAAAAGTATTTGGGTCAATAATTACGACCCGATTATCTGCTGTTAAAAATCCATCAATACGGCCGATGTTACACATATCCAAAATACGCATAACTGCGACACATGTTTCTTGAATAAGCGTCCGCTGATTTGCCGTGCACCGTGCAGGAGTAAATTTTGCTGCCTTCCCGGGCATATATTTTTGTTCATAGTCAAAAAATTCAGCTTCCTTGCCCACAACAATTTCACTTGGTGGCAAGGGAATTAATTTCTTGGTTGCAAAATCAGTGAGAACAATGCATGAGAACTCCATGCCGATAACATATTCTTCAATAATCGCGGGCTGTTTAACGCGCGGCGTCACATTGGATGCCTTGATAAGCGCGGCTTTGAGTTCATTTGCCTGATGCACAATACTGACACCCAAACTTGAACCCTCATGTGCCGGTTTTACCACACAGGGGAACGTAACTATCGTAGGAACAAATGTTTCAATATCGTCCGGTTGTACCACAACCGTATTAGGAACATCAATGCCCGCAATTTTTAAGAACGCGCGTTGCGCAATTTTGTCCATGCCGATTGCGCTTGCAAGTACTTTTGAACCAAAGTAAGGAATGCCCAGAACTTCTAAAAGCCCTTGTAAACGACCGTCTTCAGCATAACGACCATGCTGAGCGATATACAAAAAATCCACAATCTCTTTAAGATGATCCCACGTAATTACTTCAGCCTCGCCATCAAGACGATGCTCAAAATCACTAATTTTACCGCGATGCAAAAAATGCCACGGCAAAACATATAATTTACCAACATGAGATTGAAATAAAGGAACAACAACATATCGTGTTGTATCAAGGTGATCACAGACCGTGCGCCCAGAATTTAAGGAGACCTCTTTTTCTTGGGATCGGCCTCCCATCAAAACCCCTATCCGAAACTTCTGCATCTTTGTAACTTTTTCACTAATGAAATTGGAAATTATTCTTATTTTAGCACACAGATAAGCCATGCGTCCAGCCGTAAAGCCAATGTATTGCAACAAACCATGTAGATTGTTAGGCTAAAGCAGCATTAAAAGCTTTAGATAGAGGTAACCATGCAATCTGAATCACATCTTTTTTGGATCGACCTAGAAATGACCGGTCTCAATCCGGACACAGACACCATTCTGGAAATTGCCAGCATCATAACCACAAGCGACTTGGAAATCGTGGCGGAGGGCCCTGATTTTGCCATCTATCAGCCACCATCAATCCTGGAAAAAATGGATGAATGGTGCCAAATCCATCACGCTAAATCCGGTCTCATTGCCGATGTTCAAAATTCAAAAATCAGCCTTCAAGAAGCATGCGACAAAACGCTCGCATTTACCGCCACATATTGCTTTCCGCAAAAAACGCCCGTATGCGGCAACTCGGTTCATCAAGATCGGGCCTTTATGCGCCGATTAATGCCAACACTTAATAATTATCTTCACTATCGGATTATTGATGTTTCAACCATCAAAGAACTTGTCAGAAGATGGTACCCTGAAAACAGTGCTAACGCTGTTGAAAAAGAAGCGGATCATCGCGCACGTTCTGATATTTATGCTTCCATAGAAGAGCTCAGACAGTACCGAACGTTATATTTCAAGTAACGCGTTTACCCGACCTCAACGCGAGCCGGGTCAACATACAAGCCGACCTTTTTGCCATTGGCCCTTTCACGCGTCCATTGTTCCATAAACAACTTCAGCGAGGAATTGGTCAATTTTCTGGCAATGGATATAACATCACCAAACTTATACAGATTTCCACCAAATGAATGTTCATGTAGTTGATCTCGCGCCAGGCCGAACTTCCAGATGAACACATCTTGATCAAGCCATTCATGAGGAACGGAAACTACTTTATTTACCCCGAACGCAACCGTATAAGCACTCGTGTCTTTAAGCATCTTGGCATACGCTTGCAAATCAATAGGATGATTCACAAGGCAACCCGCATCAATTAAGAAAACATACGGGGCATAGGACCTTCTTAACCCATACCTGATTCCGGCGTGCACCGGATCCTGTGCGGTATCAATCCATGTGCAATCGGTGGTCCTGGTCATCAAATTCTGATACTCAGAAGAACAAGCGACTCCTTCAAAATCATACAGCACGCAAATGGCTTTATACGCACTTACCTGTCCACGAATTGACGCAAGACATTGTTCAAGTTGCTGCACATCTTGTGTGCCATCAAATACAATAACCGACACGTCAACGTTTTCAGGCAAAACCCCATCAGGAGCACAAACGGGAATATACCGGGAAGATTCCTTAATTGCGTGCGCGCATCGTTCCTGAAGATTCTTATTCACTTTAAAATCATTGATAGGTGTTGCAACATTACGGGTATATAAAACACGATCAATGTAATATCTATGTTCATTATTCGACATTTCAAGCAAAGGGTACATCAAGGCAAAATCGCCTGCCGAGGCATAGAATTTACCAAGACAGGGTTCAAAGGTTGCAATCAAATCTTCAAGCTTGATTTTTTTTGCAAGCCATGCGCGATATGAACGAACCGGACCAAAAACAAATGGAATCGTAGCACGCATAAAACCGTCTTCTTCAGTCAATGGACGGGAAAATGCCTGCATTGAAGCATCGGGCCAGTTTTCATAGATGCCGTAGGTCCACCATAAATCCGGATTATTATACAGATTATTAATAAACGTAAAGACGTCGGTTGTTTTAAAGAAGTCGTCACCGTCCAATTGTACGATAATGTCATCATTCTGTGCGAGTTGAATCACGTTATAATGATTTGCAAGCGCGCCGCGACGATGTTTATTCCGAATAAGTTTTACATGATTCTGCTGCTCTTGGGGCAATTCCTGGATGTATTTTTCAAGGATCGCTCCGGTTCCATCAGGCGAGCAATCATCCGTAATAATAGCAAGATAATTGGTATGGCCAACCTGATCCAAAACCGATTGTAGATTTTTAACACACCAATCTTTGTTGTTGTAACTTGGAATATCAATAACAAGCCGATGATCATTGACCGCGGTTATAGCCACACAATACATAACAACAAATAAGACTGCGGTGCGTTTATAATACATAAAATTTTGCATATATGCCCTCTAATAATTACATTAATAGAGAAACAGTTTGCATTGATTTTTAAAATCAATCAATAAGTTTTGCAAATGAAAGCAACGGCAAATAAAGCGAAATCATTAAAATCGCAATAAACAAACCAAGCACCATTAATAAAATCATCGGGACAATGCGTGACACCTGTGCCAGCAGTTTATAGGTTTTTTGCTGGTACAACGTAGCAACCCGCTCAACCGAGGCCGCCAAGTTACCAGTTACTTCGCCCACGACAAATAATGATTCAACATCTTCAATGATTGCATAATGCGCCAAAGATTCTTTAAAGCTCACGCTTAAAGATTTACCGGATTCAATCATACCAATCATTTCATCAATACCGCTTAACAATGCCGTATTGGTAATAACATTGCGCGCGATATTCATCGCTTTGACCAAATGCACACCGGCTCGCAACAAGAAAGCAAGTGTTTGCAAAAACAATGTTAACGAATAAGCAGTTAACATATTGCCTACAACCGGCAACGCAAGAACCATCCTATCAAGCAAGGGCCTGAAGTGTTGTGTTTGCAGTATGCGGACAAAGATCAAAACAACACCAACGAACAAAGCAATGATCAACCAAAAATCAAACGATTGCATAGTCGAACTTATCGCGAACAATGCTAGCGTCGATCCCGGCAATGTCTTATTGAACAATGAAAATAATGATTGAAAGCGCGGAATCACCACCGTAAAAATTGCCAACATTATTGCAAACAAAAACACAAATGTAACACCGGGAACCAAGAAAGACGCGCGCAACTTCTCACGCAGCTCTTTCTGATGTTGATAATAATCCGCAAGCGCCTCAAAGGCCTGTACCAAATTCCCGGATTCCTGACCGGCTTCAACCACTGAGATTAACAAATAATCAACATAATCTTTATGATATGCAAAAGCCACACTCAACGAAAGCCCTTCTCGTACACATTGCGCCGCATCAATAATGATCGACCGCAGCAGTTCATCATGTATCGTCTTGCTTGTTAACGACAAAGACAAATCAAGCGGAACGTCCGCCCGCAATAAATGCACCATTTCCGCACAAAATTCCGCAAGAACAGCATAAGGAACCTTATTGGACCGCTGCAACAACGATGACCTAATACGGGCATCAAGCAATGCAATTCCGCGATCAAAAAGCATCGCATCAAGAATCGATTCATTGCGCGCAAACAAAACACCCTTATGGTCCTTGCCGACAATATCAATACCGTGCCATGCGTAAAAAGGCATGCTTACTCCAACATCAATTGGCGCTCTAATCCAAGACGCTTCTTCATTTCATCAATATCAAACTTTGCGGCAACTTTGATAACTTTTGAACGCGACAACTCACCTTGAATGATTGAAATTTGGGTTTTCTTCACATCAAGTGATGCTGCTAAAAACGCTATAAGCTCCTTATTTGCCTTGCCATCTTCAGGTTGATTTTTCAAAAAACATTTGATTATTCCTGATTTATCAAGTATACAACATTGCCTGCCAGAGCCGGGAACTGCTTTAATTGAAACGGTAAAAGCCATACAATTCCTCCTTTTTTAATGTATAATGCTTGCATAAAATCCTAAAATCTTTACACTTTCAAAATATAGAGTTCTTTGAAAAAACGCTAGAAAACTCTCGGAGAGATGGCTGAGTGGTCTAAAGCGCTTGCCTGCTAAGCAAGAACTCCGGTAAAACGGGGTGCGAGGGTTCGAATCCCTCTCTCTCCACCAGCCTACGCCAAGGCTACGGCTGGCACGGCCAGGCTTCTTTAAATATATGATTTTATAAGTTATTTGACTTTATTAGCATAAGCGTAGGCTGCCCGCCGAAGCTTCTTTGTCTAAGAGACAGAAAGCTTATTTAGAATACAGCGAAGGCTGGGCAATTAATAAAATCAAATATTCATCTAGCGTTTCTTATCTTGAAATTTACGCGCCCATAGCTCAACTGGATAGAGCGTCAGACTACGGATCTGAAGGTTGGGGGTTCGACTCCTCCTGGGCGCACCATACTTCGCTCCTACGGAGCTTCGTATGGCAGGCCATCTTCTCAAATGAAATCACATCAATAGAAACATTGACTGCGAAATATGCCCTTCGTAGCTCCATAATCCAAGCAAGAAAAAGTTTATCTAGAACCAAGCGAAGTAGGGCAAGAGCACGCCACGAATTCCTTAATCTTCGCTCCTACGGAGCTTCCGACTTCGTTAAATCTACGTCGGACAAGTCGTATGGCTCGTTCTTCGAAGCACGTTTTCGTGCGAAGTAGAACAGGCCAGCTTCCCAAATCAAATCTCGTTTCTCATTAAAAACAGCCACAAAAAAAGGGCTGCTACTTTCGTAACAACCCTTTAGCTTTTTAAAATCCAATATATTTAGTCGTAGAAACCTTTGGTCAAATATGCACGACCGGAGTCAGTAAACAATGTTACAACAACAGCATCGGCCGGTAAGTTTTTAACATATTCATGTACCGCATAAGCAACTGCACCACTGGCAACACCAATTAAGTAACCGTGCTTGCGTGCCATCGTTTTAAGCATGGCAATTGCATCATCATCGGTTACATAGATGAAATCATCAATAATACTTTCCGCAAGCAATGGTGCATCAAAGTCAATACCCAAACCTTCAAGCTTGTATGGTTTTGGATTACCTTTTGTTGCGTGATATGACGTTGCCGTGTCAACACCGATAATTTTAATATCAGGATTGCGTTCTTTCAGATACTTACTAGCGCCGGCAATGGTCCCGCAACTACCCGTTGCCGCAATAAAATGCGTAACACGGCCATTGGTTTGGTTCCAAACTTCAGGCCCCGTTGAATAATAGTGCGCCTTGCCGTTGTTTATATTGAAATATTGGTTCAACATAAACGAGTTAGGCGTCGATTTGTGAATTTCAAGCGCCTTTGTATGATAGCTTTCCGCGTCATCCAAATCCATAGTTGGCTTGCAAACCACCAGTTCGGCACCATATGCTTTCAAAGTGTCTTTCTTTTCTTTACTGATTTTTTCTGAAACAGTAATGATAACTTTGTAACCTCTGGCAGCGCCAATCATGGCAGCCGCAATTCCCTGATTACCCGATGAAGCTTCAATGATGGTGCCGCCCGGCTTAAGTTTTCCTGAACGCTCAGCTTCCTCAATCATGTACAAAGCGGTCCGATCTTTGACACTGCCTCCTGGATTCAAGTATTCAAGTTTTGCATAAACACGAGCTTTGGTTGGAAAATTCAGACGTACCATTGGCGTGTTGCCAATAATATCTAGCAAATGATCATCATTCATAAAAATTCCTTAGAAATATTGAAAATCACCGCTCAAATACTGAGCTTTTCTCAAAATTATACGCCCAAAAAAACAAAGAGTAAAAGACTTCTTAGAGAGACATATAAATATTTTGGAATTTTTTATGAACATTTGTCATTTCGAAGTCAATAAAATTATCCGGATAACGCTGCAATGTCATGTGAAGCAGGTCATCCATACTTATCGAAAGCATGCTTTTGGCCAATGAAAGCCAATCATTTTCCGGATGAATAAAACCGTTGACTCCATGAAACACAATGTCTCGAATGCCACCGGTGTCATAACCAACAATTGGCAACCTGGCGCATCGGGCCTCAATACATGAAAGCGGAAGGCCAACATGAGTTAGTACAGAAACGTAGGCGTGCCATCTTTTTATAAAGGAAGTAATTTCAGGGTGCCAACCATGCAATTCGATAACATGATCAAGATGATGACGCACGATCCATTGCTCAACAATTAATCTCAGTGGCCCCTCCCCAACAATTTCCAGACGAATATGTTGGTTATGCTGATACGCATATTCAAACGCTTTCAGCAAATCCATGATGTTCGTATGAGTTGACAACTGCGTAGAAGTTCCAAAAACAAATGACTCATGCACACAAGGGAACGCCGGTACTCTACAAGCAGGAACTATACGATCCGCACCCGCAATCACCGGTCTAATCAACGAATATTTTTCAGCAAAGCCCGGTAACTTTTTTGCCCCAATCTTCACATCACCGGTTGAAGCACAAATAAAATGGCTCGTGAGCGGTGCACAGATCATTTCAAGCATACAGGAAAAAAACGACGCGACGCTTCCTTGGTTTTTATGAAACGCAAAACCGTAAATACTGTGGACCCGTTTTTTAATGCTCGCGAGAAAGCCCGCAAGGCGACCGATGATTCCCGCGCGAGGCCCAACAGTGTGAATTACGACATTGCCCCGTTCTTTCTTGAGCGACCGCAACAAGGCGCTGAGCTGAAAAATGCTTTTTATACACGTAAAGCCGGCATTCAAGCCAGCACCGCGCGCCAAAGAATTCAACTCAATGATTTGGTCAGCAACGGCATTATCCAATCCGTCAGCCTCGCCAACGATAAGCGCTATTTTATAACCCAACGATCGATGTTGTTTGCACAGAGCAACCGCGTGTTTTTGGACTTCTCCATAGGAATGATTTGCAACAACGAATATGATGAAAGGCATCTTTTGCGTACTCATGATCCATTCAAACATGTAAAGAATTAGTGATTAATGACCTAATAGTGTATGCATTTTTCGACTAAAAACCAGTTTTGCTTATTACTTCATATAAAATTATGTCAGACGTTGATGAAAAAGCACTTTTTGCGTACGCTTATCTATTATCCTTAATTACACAAAAGGCTCATTGTTATGAAAGTATCACTTGCCTGGGTTTTTGATCATATAAAAGATATTAGACTTACACAGATTAACGTTGATGATTTATTGTCATCATTTAATGAAATCAGCTCAGAGCTTGATGGATTTGAAAAAATAGAGTGCAACAAGGACATTCTTGCTATTGGACGCGTTACCAAAATAAGCAACAACGAGACTGAATGTTTTATTCCTGAGTGGAAAAAAGAATGCACCATTACAACACAAACGCCGGTGAATCTTAATGATCTTGTCGTAATTGCCAAAGAACAACGTACCTATAAACGCGCGACGTGGCATCATTTTGGCATCCAAAGAGATGGCGTCTTCCCTGTCATCTCTTGCCCGGAACACCTGATTGCCGGTGACTGGAAACAGTATATTTCATCAGTTGACTACCTGGTTACTATCGATAATAAAGCCTTATCGCATCGTCCCGACATGTGGGGGCACCGCGGAATAGCACGGGAAGTTGCCGCCATTCTGGGCGCGACAATGATCCCCGAAGAACGCATTCTTTCACAAAATATTATAAAAAACTATGAAAATAAGAGTTTGGCAAGCAAAGACAATCCGCTTGTTGTAACCATTAAAGATCCACAACAATGCACCAGAATAGCATGTTGCGCCATTGCTTCAATTCACAATCAACCATCATTACCGTGGGTCGCTCAACGTTTGGGATTGATGGATTGCAAAACTATCAGCGCCTTGGTTGATCTCACCAATTATGTCATGTTTGATATTGGGCAACCAATGCACGCATTCGATGCTTCCATTTTTGAATCACACACGCTAACTATTGATCACGGAAACGATGGCGAACCATTGCCATTGTTAGATGGAACAACCATTAAAGTAACAAACACCGATTGTGTTATAACAAATGGGCGTCATCCCGTATCTCTTGCCGGCATTATGGGCGGGCAACAGGGTGAAGTTTCAGAACGAACCAAAGCCATTGTTTTGGAGTCCGGCAACTTCAATCCTATTATGATCCGCAAATCATCGGCGTTACATAAAAAACGGACCGAAGCTTCCGTGCGCTTTGAAAAAAATCCGGATCCAAACCAAAATACGACCGCTATCTTACGGTTTGTTCATTTGCTTGATACGTGGAGCCTCCCCTATCAAGGTTGTGGTGAAATCACATCAGTTGGGCTTCCTGCCAAAGAAGAAACCATAACCATCAGCCATGAAAAATTGGTCAAAAAAATTGGCATACCTGTCCCAAACGATACGGCAGCCAAACGCTTGAAAGCTCTACAATTTGGTGTTATTGAAAAACAACACGCCCATCAGAACGATTATATTGTCTCAGTTCCAACATTCAGGCGCGATATTCATATCCCCGAAGATATCATTGAGGAAGTGGCCCGGTTCTGCGGTTACAACACGCTACCTCAACAGGTACCACATCGTCCAATGATTGCAACAGACAACACGCGCACGCTCAAATTACACGCAATCAAAAATCATTGCGCCTTCGGCCTAAACATGACCGAAGTGGTTAATTACAATCTCTTTGATGAAGACTTCTTACGCACCATTAACTGGAAACCGCAACATACCTTAGCGTTAATTAACCCTGTTTCAGAAACTTGGAAACTGCTGATAACAACACTCATGCCTCACTTGTTCAAAGCTGTAAGCGTCAATCAATACGAACACCAGGAAATCAGATGCTTTGAATGGGGAAAAATCTGGCACCAACATCAGGATAAGATTATTGAACAAAACCGTTTGGCCATGATTATGTACAATCCTGATAAAGCAGTTGACTTCTACACAGCAAAAACTCAGGTAGCAACACTCTTTGACATGGTCAAATTCCCGGTAATCTGGAATAAGCCAACGGAACAACTTGAGCCATGGTTCCATCCTCATCAAACAGCCGCGTTGACCGTAAACGGAACCATTATCGGTTACGCGGGCAAAGTCGATCCGGCATTCTTAAAATTAGTCGCGGAAAAAGGTGACGCTTTTATTGTTGAGCTCGACGGTGATTTCTTGTTGCAACACAAACCCGCGCTCATACAACCTGAAACACCTTCAAAATATCAGCGCGTACACCTTGATGTTTCAGCACTCTTCCCATCCGATGTGCCGGTTGCCCGAGTCGAAGAGGCCATCGCAATGGTTGACGCCCGCGTTATCAATGTTTATTTAATGGATCTTTTTGAAAAACCAGAATGGAAACATCAACGCTCGCTCACATTCCACTATGTGATCAACGATAAGGAAAAAACATTTACCAAAGAAGAGATTGATGACATCGTCAACCAGGTAAACACCACGGTCAAAAAATTGGGAGGCGTCATCCGATGAAATGTTCGCTTGCGCTGGCAACCTTTATTGGATTATCAATCCTGGTACTTGATCGCTTTTCAAAATTACTCGCGCTTGTCTTGTGCCAGGAGTCGCACGACTTAACTTCATTTTTAGCCTGCAATCTCAGTTTTAATCGGGGCGTTTCATGGAGCCTTTTTGCAAGCGAAGACGCCTATGTCACCATAATTCTTGTCTGTGCCATTGTTGGCTTGATTGGTCTTTTGGGATGGCACGCTTACAAACGCCTTCAAGCCAATAAATCGATTACCGCTGAGGTTATGATTATCGCCGGTGCTCTTGGTAATTTGGTCGATCGGATCTTGTACGGAGCAGTTGTTGATTTCATTCTCATACATTATAAAACATGGTGCTTTCCAATTTTTAACGTTGCCGATATTGCCATAACGCTGGGCGTCGCACTCTTTATCATCCGCGAATGGCACAATACATGAATGACTCAATGTTGCAAACGGCACTTCAAAAAATTGGGCAGTTTATTGCTCCTCCGTATTGTGCGCAATGCCGAGCATTTATTGAGCTTCGTGAACCGCTGTGTCCGGCTTGCTATGACTCGATTATTCCCGTGGTCAGCACCGAACTGGAAATTACTGCTTCAAAATCAATTCGCGTTTTTGCGTTATCTGATTATGAAAATCCACTCAAAAAACTCATTCTCGCGAAAAATCATAACAATCGCGTCGCACCGGCATATCTTGCGCAACTTATGATTAAAACATTGCCACTTGCGACAATTCCCTGCGATTACTTAATTCCCATCCCTTTGCATTGGACCCGTCATATATACCGCGGGTTCAATCAGGCGGAAATCATGGCAAACAGCTTGGGGAAACCGTATGAAAAACCGGTTATTGAAGCACTGTATCGCGCAAAGAGAACGCCATTTCAGTCAACACTTAATGCGGAAGAACGAACCAAAAATGTAACTACCGCGTTTGCTCTTATGCCAGAATTACCAAACTTCACCGGAAAACATCTTGTTCTTGTTGATGATCTCATGACAACCGGCGCCACACTCAGATCGGCAGCAAAATTATTATTGAAATGTAAGCCGGCAACAATTACCGCTCTTGTTGCATGTAGAAAACTCTAAAAACAGATTTTGCATCAAACTTACTTATGTGATACGATACCTGGAAAGATTTAACATTTCTCAAACTATTCAAAAGGGTTTGCACATGTTCAAACATTCACAGTTCCTCAGCCGTACATTATTAATTTCAGCAATCGTTTTATTTCCTGGATGTAACCCATTCAGCTGGGTAAAAGAAAAAGTTACCGGTTCCTGCTCATGCTGCTATGAAGCAGAAGAAGTAAAAGCTGAAGGATTGGATCCTGAACTGCTCAAAGAAGCAGTCGTTGTCATTGATGGTTCATCTGCTGTTACCGGTAAAGATGTTGAAGCGCAACTCAAAATGATCTTCGCGGCACAACCGGCATTCAAAGATATGCTTCCTTACTTACAAAAAGAACAACGTGATCAAATCTTTGGTCAAATCATTGAAAGCCTTGCCATGGAAAAAATCATGGAACGCTGGGTCAAAGAATCAGGAACAGATAAACAAGAAGAATTTGCCAAGAATGCTGCCCGCGTTCACAAAGCAGTTGACCATGATTTGAGACTGCGCGCATTTGAGAATGAACTCTTAAAAGGCATCAAGTCAGCTGAAGAAGATGCAAAAGAATATTACAACACCAAACGCGCATTAGAACCAATGTTCCAACGTCAACCATTCGCAACATCAGTCGGCGGCGTCAATGCTGAAGGCTTTGAAGTTGCTGAAGCTGAAGCCGCAAAACTGTTGGCCAAAGCAAAAATAGGTGATTTCAAACAAGTAGCCAAAGATGCCAAAAAAGCTGTCCTCAACTTTGGTATGGTCAATGCAAGTTCATTCATTGATCCGGAACTCCGCACCAAGATTTTGAGCGTAACCAAGTTCCCATCAGTTGAACTTATCAAAGGTGCTGATGGCAAATGGCGCATCGTCAAGATGAGCGGCAAGAAAGAAACCGCATATGCACCATTTGAACAAGTCAAAGATGCAGTCAAACAAGTGTTAATGCAAAAGAAATTCACTGATGCATACACCAAGAAGATGGCCGAACTCAAAGACGCGTACAAAGTAGAAATTAAAAAAGACTACGTCGCAAAACGCGAAGAAGCTACAAAAAAAGCTGAAGCGATGAAGACAGCCGAAAAGAAAGAAGAACCAAAAGCCACCGAAGCGGTAAAGGCTCCTGCTGCAGAAGCTCCAAAAGTTGCACAGCCAAAAGCTGCTCAACCACAAAGATCATAATTTGAAGATCTGATTGGTTTTTAAAGTCAAAGCGGGAGATGTAACAATCTCCCGCGCTTTTTTGAAAGACATACAATGCGTACAACATTATTTCTTTGCCTATGTGCTTTTTCTTTTGGTGGTATTATAACCGCTGAAACACCACAACAAGAATCCAAACAAACAGCACCAGGAACTCCCTGTCCCCAAGAAAAACATGTTGACTCCACAAAACCAACAGAGCCTGCTTTGCCAACAGTAACAGAACCGATACCAGCCGCGCCAAGCGTATCGACCATTTCATCTGAATCCGATGATCAGAAAGAGGAAAACAAAATAGAAGATCAAGCGGAAAAACCGAAAAAAACAGTAACCGAACCAGCACCAGAACCAACGGAATCAACCCCGACCCCTGCTCAAGAAATTCTAAATGAAGTCAGAGCAGTTATTGGTGGACCAACGGAAGCCATTCTGATCCTTACGCAGGACATTCGCCCATGGCTGGATGGAACACCACGAACATTGCGCGATCTTGTGATTGAAAAATTAATTTTAATTGACGCGGAATCACTTAAATTACAAGCAACCGAAGAAGATGTTGATCGGGTTATCCTTCAAATTCAGAAGAACAATAATTACACCCATGAAAAATTGCTTGAAATGCTCATAACAATCGATTATACCATGGAAGAGTTCAGGGAGGACCTTAAACATCGCCATGCGATTGATATGATGCTTGATTACCGGGTACGAAGTGACAAGCGCATGACCGTATCAGAAGAAGAGGTAAAAGCCTGGTGGAACGCTCACGCGGAACATCAGTTCAAGCTCATGACGGGACACATCGCCACAACTTTATCCGAGGACCAGCTTGAAAAGGCCCTCAAAAAGAATGCTTTAACCGATCCTATTGATTGGGAAAATCCTTTCACCATCCCGGAAAGTCAGTTGCCTGAAGAGAAACTGTTCATCAAAGACAAAAAATCTAACGAAATTGTCCTGATAGAACCCGAAGAACATGGTTTTGAGATCACCAAGCTTATTTCCCAGGGCAAGGAACCGCTCAAATCCGGCGACAGGGAAAAGGACCAAAAACGGTATAAAGAGATTGAGCGCCAACTTCAAATGCAGCGATACGGGGCAGTCCGTGAAGAATATGAGAAGAAACTACTCAAAAACGCCAAAATCAGCTTTAAACACGAAGTAGACAAAAAAGCAGTCATGGGAGAATAACCCCCCGTTTTACTGAGTTTTTTGCAGAAAAACAGCCGTATAGCTGCACCTAAAGCCATTTATGCGCTTTTTTTGCTATAAAAAACCTTTTCAGCCTGTAAACTTTTGCCCAAAATAGCCCAATTTACCCCCTAAAAACACCCAGTTTATACTCTATTGAATAATGGCTACAGATCAATAAAAACAAGACTTTTACCCCTCTTTTTTACCTCAAAACCCTGGACATGGGTTTTATTATCTGTTATGCTAATAATGTGTGACAAATTAAAGTTCTTTTACATTATCAAGATTCGTTCATTCAAGACGTTTCCACCATAAGTTTTACACCCCAAGCCAATTACCATAAAAAAATTAAAAAATGAGCAGCAAATGAAGCTCAACATTAATTTAAAAGGAAACTCGTTATTTGAAATCAATCTGTTAGTTAAGTCCCTCACAATTGAGGGGCAAGAAAATAGTAATAACCCATTACCTTATATACATATATAAAAATAGAGGAAAACATGAGTTATATGAAATTGAAACAGTTTGCATTAGTTATTAGTTTAGTTGTTTTCGGTACACAATGTGCTGCTCTTACTCGTAAAGAAGCACAAGGTCAACCGTTAAACGAACAGCAACAAGAAGCAGTTATCGCCCACGTTAGTCAGCTTTTCAATGACACAACAAATACTGACATAAACTGGGACTGTTTTGCTGGAGCAATCGCCCAATTTATTAATGAGCATAAAAATATTG
>Ga0351842_1046_pt1 | contig 43719 bp, 37 predicted proteins | sample TotcelHFGM3001L3_FD_206877 | JGI IMG/M metagenome (GOLD analysis project Ga0351842, IMG submission 206877) | Enriched cells from coal bed in the Powder River Basin, Montana, United States - Total cells FGM rep1 HSBNCT.FGM.300.1.L3 ... | reverse complement strand
CCCGAGGCCGAACGCCGGATGCCCCGGCGAGAGCGAGTTGTACGTCAGCCCGGGAATCGCGTCGAAGGCGCCCCCCGGCGGCGGCTGCAGCCGGAGCATCAAATCCCCTTTGCTCGGCGCTGGATTCACCCGGGCCGGCGGCGCCGCCCCGTACCGAGCCAGCTCCTCGGCAAGGCCCGACAGCAGGCACGCATCCGGCTGGATCGGCTTGGGCTCCGGCCACACCAGCCGCTGATTCTCGCTGTCCGCACAGCCAATCGCGCAGACGATGTTCGTGCCCTTCAGCACCGAGGCCTGGGCCGGCACCTTCGTCTCGCCGCACTTGCAGTCACCTTCTTCCGACCCGCAGCCGCAGCTTGAGGCCCCCGACGACACGTCACCGGACTCCTCATCCTCCGGCTCCTCGGCTCCATCGTCCGGCAGTTTCTTGCAGCAGAACGGATTCCTGCCCTCGAAGGGAATGTCCACGGTGTCGAAGATCGAACCCGGTGCGCAGCCGATGTCGCTGCCGCAACTGGAGGAACTCGACGACGAACTGCTGCTGGACGAGGAAGACGAACTGGACGAAGAGCTACTGCTGGAGGAGGAACTCGACGAACTGCTGCTGCTCGACGACGAGGAACTCGATGACGAGCTACTGCTGGAAGACGACGAACTGGACGAACTGCTGCTGGACGACGAACTGCTGCTGCTGGAGGAGCTGCCGGTGGAGGACGAACTGCTCGATGAGGATGACGAAGACGAGCTACTGCTACTCGGCGGTGGCGGAAGCGAAGAGGACGAAGAGGACGAGGAGCTGGACGACGAGGAAGAGCTGGGTGGCGAACTACTGCTGGACGAAGACGAACTGCTGCTCGGCGGTGGGGGAATCGAAGACGAACTGCTGGAGGAGGAAGAGGAATTGCTGCTCGACGAACTGGACGACGAACTGCTGCTGGACGACGACGAAGACGATGAATTGCTGCTGGATGACGAACTGGAGGACGCGCTACTACTGGAGGACGAAGACGACGAACTCGAGGACGAACTGCTGCTGGACGACGAGGACGATGAACTGCTGGAGGATGGCGAACTGCCGCTCGACGAGGAAGACGAACTGGACGAGGAACTGCTGCTGGACGATGACGACGAGGGAGTCGAAGACGAGCTACTGCTGGACGACGACGAACTGGAAGAACTGCTGCTGGGAGACGACGAACTGCTCGACGACGAGCTGCTGCTGGAGGACGAACTGCTCGATGAGGATGACGAAGACGAACTACTGCTGCTCGGCGGCGGCGGAATCGAAGACGAACTGCTGGAGGAGGAAGTGGAACTGCTGCTCGACGAACTGGACGACGAATTGCTGCTGGAAGACGACGAAGACGACGAGCTGCTGCTGGAGGCCGGCGGCACCGAGGACGAACTGCTGCTGGAGGACGAGGAGGAACTGGACGACGAACCGCTGCTGCTCGACGACGAGGAACTCGACGACGAACTGCTGCTGAAAGACGACGAACTGGAAGAACCGCCGTTGGAGGACGAACTGCTTGATGAGGATGGCGAAGACGAGCTACTGCTACTCGGCGGTGGTGGAAGCGAAGAGGAGGAGCTGGATGGCGAACTACTGCTGGACGAACACGAACTGCTGCTCGGCGGCGGGGGAATCGAAGACGAACTGCTGGAAGAGGAAGAGTAACTGCTGCTCGACGAGGAGCATGAACTGGACGAACTACTGCTGGTCAAAGAAGACGAGGAACTCGGTGAGAAACTGCTGGAAGACGGAGAACTTAAGGACGAGCTGCTGCTGGGCGGAGGGGGTGGATTGGACGACGAACTGCTGCTGGACGACGACAGGCTGGATGAACAACTGCTGCTGGACCAAAACGAACTGCTGCTGGAAGACGAGTCGGGCCAAGAACTGCTGCTCCAGGAACTGGATGACCAACTGCTGGGACTGCTGGGATACCAACTGCTGCTCGACAAGGATTCGGCCATGTCCCGGAAGCCCTCCCAAATGCCGAGAATACTGCTCTGCGGCGCAACGGCAACCAGACCTTGCCCGCGACGGCGAACGGGTTCTACGAGGTGGGCCTGTCGGCCACCGCAATCTCACCGCCACGGGCTTCAAATGCGAAATTTAGCGGTTCCCGTGAAGGGGGTCAAGCAAATTCCCGAAAAATTTCCCAGATCTGGGGTCCCTCAAGATACAGGACTCCATCGGCGCTCCCCACCTTGAGGCGGAGGTGCGTGTGCAGTAGAATGCGGAGTCGTACGGGCAACATGTGAATGGAGCGATGGTGGACGGACTTAAAATCCCGCTCGGCTTGAGATTTGGGGTGTCGGGCATTTTACACGTCTTGAGATGGGTTGAATTCGATGGGACAGCCGCAGCACAAAGCAGAACCAAGGCGGGGAGACCAGCCTCCAATCGGTGAATTGTGCGTTATCGGGCATCCGAGCCGGCTCGGCGGAGCCGACACAGAATTGGATCACCAGATCCACTGTTGGCAAGCGATGGGCGCGATCGTGCATGTCTGCCACACGGGGCCATTGGACGATAACCTTCGGTCGATGAATCTTGAGCAACGCGGTTGCGTCTATCACGAACCTCGCGATTGGGCATCAGTCAAAGGCTTGCACTGTATTTCGTTCTGCAACGGCGAGTACCTGAAGAACCTGCCGGAAATCAAGCGGTACGCCAGGTCGACCTCGTGGGTAAACTGCATGACCTGGAGTTTCGATCTTGAAATCGAAATGCACGCCAAGGGCCTAATCGATTTCCACTTGTACCAGATCCCACACGGCTATGCTCGCGTCGGAGGCAGTCTTCGCGATCTAGCCAACTACCGCCCGCTGCTGTTCGAACCATACTTTCATGCGGACGAGTTTCCGTTTCGCGAATCCCGGCCCCGCGACAAGTTCCGTTTCGGCAGGATCTCGCGCAGCGATCCCGACAAGTTTGGCCGCCGCCAGTTGTGGATTTACGAGACGATGACCGCGCCGGTGCTCAAAGAAGGCCTGATCCTGGGATGGGATCATCGGATCGAAGCCAACGCTCGCCACCGGTGTCAGGAACCGTTTCTACCTTTTCTGGGGCGGCCTTGCGGGCGAAGAGTACTCTCCAGCCGCAGCCGACGCACGATCCGATCACGCCACGACTCCTCTCCATAGGGACAACCACGCTGGACGCTCCGGCGTATCGCCGCCAATTCCGCCTCACTCTGCGGGGCATTTACGTATTCCACCCAAGCGCCCCGGCGTGGCTGCGGCCAAGCCGCTAACAGCGACTTCTCCTGCGAGGTCCCTTGCTTCCAGCGATACAGGCTGCCCCAACGCCAATCCTCCGCACGGGTCACCAAATTCGCACGCAACGCATTCCGTTCCACGTAGCGGCACAGCGTGTAAAAGTGGTCGTCCTCCTGGACCAGGAACGACTTAAACCGTCCTTGATACACGTGTCCGCTGCCGGTGCTCTGCCGGTGCGCGTGCCAACGTTGCGTGTGTGTCAACGTCAGCCAACCCGTGAATCGCGACAGTTCGCCATCCTCACGCGGCCACACCACGAGGTGCCAGTGGTTGGGGAGCACACAGTAAGCCAGCAACCGCGTATCCGTTCGTTCGACGGCCTCGGTCAGCACACGTTCGAAGGCTTCGTAGTCGCCCTCCGTTTCGAAAATCGGCAGCCGCGCGTTGGCGCGGTTGAGAACGTGGTATACTAACCCGCCATCCGCGGCTCGTCGTGGTCTTCCCATGCCTCTACGTTACCAAACTTCCGAATACCTGTCAAGAAACGGTTCCTGACACCTTTTCTTCCCCTACGCTTCGTCCCCGCGGTCGCCCGAGAAAACGGCAGGAATGACCGTAAAGACCCCCGTCCCCTTTGGCTTCCGAGAAAACGGCAGGAATGACCCTAAAGACCCCCGTCCCCTTTGGCTTCTTCCGTCCCCTTTGGCTTCTTCACTCCGACACTTGATTTGATCAACTTATTTTGTTACGCCGCCTTAGCTCGCGGCAGTAAGCCCAACCAGCAATGCCACCGAGGAGCGCAAGCAGACAAGTGATTGGAACAGTGATGCATACGAAATGAACCTGATTGCCCATATACGTGTTGCCCGGAAAAAACGGTTGGCTGACGACCACACCCAAACTTGCTCCAAGCATCGAGCCAACAAAGGCGAAAAGAGTAGCCGACTTCTCGCCAGCGAAGCTCGCTCCAAAGATGCCCACCAGCATGCCTAGTATGGAGAGCCGAAGAACCTGAATTGCATCTGCTCTGGTGAGCGAGAGCCAGATTGGGGGGCGGTACCCGACCTGGAGGTAAGACGAGGCAAACGCTGCCGTCGCTAGTCCGATGGACACGCCACCAACTAATGCGCGGAGTACGCGCCGTAAGCGCCGTTTGGCACATCGGCCAGAATTGGGCTGATGATGACAGTCGCGAGAATCAGACCATTCACCAAGCTGATGCCGCCAATTCATTGTCGTTCTCCTTAAGGCAACGCTCATGCCGACTGTCGCGCCTATTCAATCCAACTCCCCAGCTTGTTTAGGTAATCACAGATGTCGAAAGTCTTCTTGCCAGGCCCAAACACTCCGTTGTCAAACGCCTCCCAAAACTTCATTCCGTGGTAGTTAGCCCAGACATCGGCCTGAGAGCGCGCTACGTGAGTCCCGGGCGCCACATTTCCCCCCCACTCTTCTTGGTATGTCTCCAGGTCAACAACTCCGAAGTGGTGGAATTCAAACTTCTCCGTCTGGAGCCATCTGAGTTGATCGCTAAACGCTTGCGATTCTATGATATTATAGATTCCCTCCGTCCAGTGAAAGAACGCGGTGGCATATTTCCCGCCCTTCTTCTTAGCTATTTCAAACCCCATATGCCCTTGTTGAAAGAAATGTCCGATCTTATCGGAGCCCACACAACTCGCTCTGCCGTTGCAGACGATGTTCATACAGTCCGCCGTGTCGGTCAGTCTTCCTCGTATCGGGCCAAACTGCTTCTTCAGGCCCGCTTTCACCGCGCCCCTTCCTACCTGGGTATGTATCCAATTCTCTATGGCAGTGGTGGGAATGGCGAGTCCATAGCCAGTATCAGCCCAGACGGCTGCGTCAAGCGCGGTCCACCCCCACAGAACCGACCGAGCGTTGGTCCCAGGCGTTGCCGCAGCCGCAATCGCTGCATTGATCAGCCCGTTGATGTGCGCGTTCAACGTGGGGCGAAAGTTCGCAAGCCCGCCACACCGACCTTCGCAGCATGCTTCCAGCCAACCCGATGGGTCAACCAATTGGATCGGCCGAGAACGGATGTAACCGTACAGGTTACTCTCCCCCTCACGAGAGATCGGCTGGCTATTTAGGAAGCCTGTCACTTTGAACATTGGGAAGAATAGCGGATCCTGCGACGTCCACCGGCCCGTCACCGGATCATAGACTCGAGCGCGAACATAGTATGTCATCAAGCCGCTGTCGTAGTAATAGCCTACTTGGCCGACCCACTGGAACGGGTTCACAGTCGATCCGCTGACGGCCACTTCGTTCCCCCACGAATCGCAGACGAAGGTGTCCGTAGTGGCGGCCGATGCATCCGTCAGCACGCGTGTGGAACCGAGGGCATCAAAGTGGTGGTAACGCGGAATCCAGATCGTCGGCGTCTTCCGCCACTGGCTGATTAGATTTCCATAGGTCTGGGGCTCGTTCGTGTAGACGACTTGAATCGCGTTGTCCGCATGTGCTTCGCCCAAGTAATTCTGGAAATCCCAGATGTACTTGAGCATCCCTTGGGAGTCCTCCTTTGCACATCGCAGTCCGTTGAAGCAGTATGTGGATGTGGTGATCGCACCATTCGGTTGCACGACGTGGGTCTGCTGGTTCTGGTCGTTCCAAGTGGTCGTTGTCCGCTGACCGTTTGGCCGTTGGACTACACCCAGGTTGCCGGCCAAATCGTAGGTGTACGTCGTCACGCCCGATGTGTCTTGACTGGTGGTCAGTTCGTTCGCCAGATCGTAGGCGTACGTGGTCAGCACTCCTGAGGCCTCCTTGACGAGGCGATTGCCCAACGGATCGTAGGTGTACGTCGTGTCATATCTGGACGGACCGCTGCGCTGCTCGCGAGTGAGCCGATCCGTGGCGTCGTACGTCCACGTGACGCGATCGCCCCCGGATTCGAGCATTCCGATGGGATTGCCTGCGAAGTCGCGCTCGTAGGTTAAGCCGAGGATTACGCTGTCGTCCGCCTTCAAATTGTAGAGCTGTGCCACCCGTGAGGCGCCGTCATAAGTGTAGCTGGCCCGCGTGCCGTTGGCTAGTTCGGTCAGCGTCCGACGGCTGGCCGCGTCGTAGCTGAAGGTCGTGCGGTCGCCTTGGGGGTTCACCAGGTGAGCGATTTGACCCCGTGGGCCGTAGGCGTAGGTGAAGATGCCGCCGTTCGGCGCGGTCATCGTCGCCCGCTGGTCGAGGGCGTCATAGGTGTACGTGATCGCGTTTCCCGCCGGATCGACGGCGGTCAACCGGCGGCCCAGCAAATCGTACGTGAACGTCGAGCGGCCCGTCGCGTCGATTGCTTCTGTGCGGTTGCCGACGGCATCGTACCCGAACGTGACGGGCGGATCGTTGGTGGACGTGCGACTGGTGAGCCGATTGGCTGCATCATACTGGAACGTGGCCTCGATGCCGCGAGCGTCCAGAATGGATGTTTGCCGGCCAGCGGCATCGTATGCGAAGGTCGTGGCGCGGCCCAAGGCGTCGAGGTGCTGTACAATCCGCCCCGCCGCGTCGTGCGTGTACGTGTTGCGCCCGCCGTTGGCGTCCAGGATCCCAATCCGCCGGCCCGCCGCATCGAATACCGCAGTCGTGCGGCGCCCCAAGGCATTGATCTCGGCGATGGCCGTTCCAACCGCGTCGTACACGGTCGTGGCTACATGCCCGTTGGCGTCCGTGCGAGCCACGCGCAGCCCGGCCGCGTTGTAGCTGAAGCTCGTGCGATCCCCCAGCGGATTCACCGTGGCGATCAACCTGCCCGCGGCATCGTAAACGCTCGTCGTGCGGTGCCCCAGCGGATCGGTTTGGGCAACCGGACGATTTGCGGCGTCGTAGGCCAGCGTTGTGCGGAAGCCCAGGGGATCAAGGGCGGCCGCGGCGCGACCCGCGGCGTCGTAGACCGTGGTCGCTACATACCCCAGCGCGTTGGTCACCGCGACTTGCCGGCCGGCTGCGTCGTAGGCCAGGGTGGTCCGATTGCCCAGGGCGTCGACCGTCGCCTGCGTACGTCCCGCGGCGTCGTACACGGTCGTCGCCACCGCGCCGCGAGCGTCGATCGTCTCGCTCCGTCGCCCGGCCGCGTCGTAGTCGAACGTGGTTGCGTCTCCCAAGGCGTTGACGGACACGATGGCTCGTCCCGCGGCGTCGTAGGTCGTCGTGTTTCGCTGGCCCAGGGGATCGACGCTGGCGATCGGGCGATCGGCGCCGTCAAAGACGTTGGTCGTGGTGTTGCCCAGCGGATCGATCGAGGCGACCGGCCTGTCGGCGACGTCGTACGTCGTGGTACGGGTCTGGCCCAAGGGATTGATCGACGCCACGGAACGTCCGGCGGCGTCGTACACGGTCGTGTGTCGGCGGCCCAGCGCGTCCAGCGACGCGGCGGCCCGGCCCGCAGCGTCGTAGATCGTCGTCGTCCCGTAGCCCAGCGGGTCCACGCTCGCCACCGGGCGGTTCGCCTCGTCGTAGATGGTCGTGGTCCGCTCACCCAACGGATTCACCTGCGCCACGGCATTGCCCAACGCGTCGTAGACCGTCGTGCTGCAGTGGCCCAGTGGATCGACCACCTCGACCACGCGGCCGGCAACATCGTAGATCGTCGTGCTCCGCTCGCCCAGCGGGTTCACCTGGGCCACCGCGCGTCCGGCTTCGTCGTACACCGTCGTCCATAGGTTCCCCAGCGCGTCGATGGCAACGACCGGTCGGCCCACGGGGTCGTAGATCGTGCTGACGCGCGCCCCGAGCGGATCGACCGTGGCCGCCGGTCGCCCCGCCGGATCGTACACGGTCGTCGTCCGCTGACCCAACGGGTTCACTGCGGCCACACGTCTGCCGTCCGCATCGTACACGTTCTCGCTGCGTTCGCCCAGCGGGTTCTCGCTGGCTTCCGGTTCGCACGACGGACCGTACTCCGTCGTCCACTGGTTCCCCAGCGGGTCGATCGAGGCTACGCGGCGACCGGCCGCATCGTACACGGTCGTGCTGCGGTGCCCCAGCGGATTAACCTGCGCAATGGGCCGGTTGTCCGCATCGTAGACCGCCGTCCACACGCTGCCCACGGGACTGGTCACCGTCTCCCGGCGACCGACCAAGTCGTAGGCATAGCTGGTGCGGTTCGCCAGCGGATCGATCTGGGCGGTGAGGCGGCCGAGCGGGTCGTACTCCAGCGTGACGCGGGCGCCCAGCGGATTGACCATCTCCGTTTGGTTGCCCAGCGCGTCGTAGCCGTAGGTCGTCCGGTGGCCCAACGGGTCTACCTGGGCTTCCACTCGCCCCGCCGCGTCGTACTGCGTCGTCCATCGCGCGCCCAAGGCGTCCTGCCGCTCCACCTCCCGGCCGTTCAAGTCGTAGGTGATCGTCTGTCGCGCGCCCAGCGGATTTTCCATCCCCGTGATCCGGTTCATCCCGTCCACCGTCCACGTCGTCCGCGCTCCCAGCGGGTTCTCGTAAGATTCCAGCCGCCCCACCGCGTCGTACGTGTAGCTGAACCGGTTGCCTTCCGGGTCCGCATACGCCGCCAGCCGCCCCTGCTCGTCGTAACTCAGTTCATGCACGCACAGTTCCGGCGTCACGTACTGCGTCAGCTGACCTTGCGCATCGACCGTGAACTGGCTCTCCCGGCCCGCCGCGTCCGTCACACGCGACAGGTAAACCATTTCGATCACCTCCGCTACTCGAAACAACATGATATCGCGCGGCAAGCGACCGCATCTGTTGGGCTTGTCCAAACTAAAATCAACAGCCCGCAAGCTCGGAGGTGGCCTAAGTTGTCTAGGAGGCAGGCTCGGCCGCCGGCTCGCCGGCCGGATTCAACATCTCGGCCAGCTTCTGTTCCAGCTTCTCGCCGCGGACGTGCAGGGCATCGACCTTGCCGTCGCGACCCACCAGGACGAGAAACGGGATGGCATCGATGCCGCACTGGACGGCCAGCGGATTCTCGAAGCCCTGGGCGTTCGGGTCGGCGCTGACCACCGTGGTCCACGGCAGCGGCTGGATGTCCAGGAAACGCACGACGGTTTGCCGTTCGTCGTCCAGGTTGACGCCCACGACCTCGAAGCCCTGGTCTTTGAATTTCTTGTACGCCGCATCGATGGTCGGAATCTCCTGCAGGCACGGGGTACACCACGTGGCCCAGAAGTCGATCAGCACCACTTTGCCCTGGTACTGGCTCCAATCGAACGGCGAACCGTCCGCTTGCACACCGGTCACGGTGAACGGCTGGCCGATCAGGCCCGCGCGGCGACGGCCGTTTTCGGCGCGGGCGGTCGCTTGGGCCGCCAGCGATGAATCGGCATGATTCTCGTAGGTCTTCTCCAGCAGCGTAAATGCCTCGCCCGCCTCCTTGTAGTTCCCGGAGACTTCGAGCAGTTGAGCGATCTGAGAAGTCACTGCCAGGGCGTATTCGCCGGGCGACGGACTGCCCAGCATCGCTTTGAAGACATCAAATACCGGCTGAGCGCTATCGGGTTGGCCGGTCAGCAGGGCCCGCAACTTGCCATCCAAGTCCAGCTCGACTTCGAGCGACTGGACGGCGGCCTGTTCCAGCATGGCTCGGACTTCGGCCGCGATCTGTTCGTCGGGACTGTCTTTGTAAGCGTTCCCGATCGTGAGATAAGCTTCTGCCGCAGCGTCTTTGTGTCCCAATTGGTGCAGCATCATGGCGGCCTGTCGAGTGACCATGAACACGCCGGGGGCATTAGGCTGGTCGGCAATCAGCTGCTTGAGGTTCGCCAGCAACGGCTGCACGTCGGTCACTTCGCCGCCGCTGAGTTCATCCAGGGACATGCCGAACAGCATCAACCGGCCCAGGTTGGCGATTTCCGGATCCGCGTCCTTTGCCGCCACGCGGCTGTACGCGTTCAAATCTTTCTCGGCTTGATCATCGCCGAGCCTCGCCAGCGCTCGCAGCGCATCCAATTTGGCCTGCGTCGCGGCCACGCGGTATTGCTTCTCCTGTGACGCGCCCAGCAGTTTGTCAGCCGCTTGGGTGCGTGCCGTGTGGATCGCCCGGTAATCGTCTAGCATTTCCTGCTGCGTCTGGCCCTTGGGCCGCTCGCGCTGCAACCGGTCCAGAAACGCCAGCAGGGCGTCGTTGCCTTCCGGCACCGGATAGCCCGTGACTCCACCCATCGCGGCGTCGATCGGCGGAGTCATGGGCGGCGAGGGAACATCGCCGGCAGCCGTCGCCAAGCCGCTGGGGGGCGTCCCCAAGTCCGCTTGGCTCGCCGGGCCGGCAGAACCGGAAGCCACCGGCGTGCCGTCGTCGACCTCGAATCTGCCGCTGGCCGCAGTCACCGGCCCGTCCTCTTTCTTGCCACATCCGGCCGTGGCGGCCGCAAAAACCACCAGAGTCAGGGTTACCAACCAACCTTGTTTGCGCTGTGCGCGAAAATCCTTTGCCATGAACGCGGGTTCCTTAAATTGAAGCGGAAAGCCGGAGTAAGCCGGAGCGGAAGCTTACAAACTGCCCAGATTGTAGGCCATTTGCTGATTTTTGACAGCCCCGGTTTTGCCACGCCAACCGCACAGGGAATGCGACGGACGAAATACCGTCCACCGTTTCAGCTGTCGCGATGGGAATGCCCCCGCGGATCGCGTGACAATATCACGAATGAAGGAGGCCCTCTCTGGTGACCAGCGCTCTCCACGCGACACTCCACATGACGCTCGTCTTTCCCGGGATAAGCCGCAGGGTTACAATGACCGCCAGGATCTTGCCAGTCCGGGAATCTGAGCCTATTCGATTCCGGATGCGAGCCTGCTGAACGGGAGTTCAACCATGAGCACGGCGACTGCCACGGGGATGACCACCGAAGAATCCCCTCGTTGCCCAACACACAGGAGACATCTATGAGTCTGCACGGACCTTGTCGATTGTCGGAACGAACCGGCTCGTTCTCGCGTCGTGAATTCATCGCCGGGACGTCGGCCGCCGCGGCGGCGCTGGCAGTGGGGAACACTGCTGCAGGTTGGGCGGCAGAGTCAGCCGAGGCCCCGCGCAAGATCAAGCTGGGTGTCGTCGGCTGTGGCGGACGCGGGGCGTGGATCGCCAACCTGTTTCGCGAACACGGCGGCTACGAAATGCACGCCGTGGCCGATTACTTCCAGCCCGTGGCGGACGCCGCAGGCGACGCGCTGGGCGTCGACCGTTCGCGGCGTTTCAGCGGGCTGTCTGGATACCGCCGGCTGATCGACAGCGGCGTGGAAGCGGTGGCGCTGGAAACCCCGCCGTGTTTCTTTCCCGAGCATGTCCAGGCGGCCGTGGATGCAGGAGTCCACGTCTTCATGGCCAAGCCGGTGGCTGTGGATGTCCCTGGGTGTTTGCAGGTCGATGCCGCAGCGAAGAAGTCCGCCGAGCAGAAGCGGTGCTTTCTGGTGGATTACCAGATGCCTACCGATCCGCACGTGATCGAGTGTGCGCAACGCTACCGCGCGGGCGCTCTGGGCGCCTTGGGACTGGTCAAGAGCTTTTACTACGGAGGGCTGTTCGGCGACCCGCCGCTGACGGAGAATATCGAGAGCCGACTCCGCTCGCTGATCTGGGTGAACGATACGGCGATCGGCGGCTGTTACCACGTGAATGCCTGCATTCATCCGATTCAAGCCATGATGTGGGTGCTGGACAAAGTCCCCGTGGCGGCGGCGGGGATCTCGCGCATCGCGCGAGCCAACCCGCACGGCGACAGCCACGACATGTTCGGTATCACGTTCGAGTTCGCCGACGGCTTGATCTGGACGCACAGCGGCCGTCATGCTCGCGGCCAGACAGGCCCGGACGATCCGCTGGCGACCTGCGAGTTCCTGGGCGACGCTTACATGAAAATCGGCTACGGAGGCCGCGCCCTGATTCGCGGCGGCGCCCAACACTACGGCGGCGGGACCATCGACAATCTCTACCAGGCCGGGGCCGTGCGGAACATCGCTACCTTTTACAAGGACGTGACGCAAGGCAATTTCGCCAACGAGACCGTCCGCATGGCGATCGACAGCTGCTTGGCCACGATCCTGGCCCGCGAGGCCTGCTTGTGCAAAGGCCGCCTGACGATGGAGGAACTGCTGAAAGAAAACCGGCAGATCGAGGTTAACTTGGCGGGATTAAAGGCGTAATCGCCCCCTGGAAAAACTCGCCTGCCAAGCAAGGTGCCGAACAAGATAGGGGCTGCGGACGCCGACCGCAGCCGCATTCTTGCCCCCCATCGGCAACGCAGTTCGGCATGCAGCTCGGCACCTTGCGTGTTCAGCAGGCCACCGTCACAATAATCCGTACACGTTCACCGCACGATACTCGAATCTGCAGGGAGGCACAACGCTCGATGGTTCCCGAATCCGGCATTTACAACGAAGATTGTATCAGCGGGCTGCAAAAACTGGATCCCGGCGTCGTCGATTTGGCGTTCGCCGATCCCCCGTTCAATATCGGCTACAAGTACGACGTCTACCGCGACAGCCTGGACGACGACGAGTACGTGCAGTGGTGCAGCCGGTGGATCGGCGAAGTCGTGCGGGTTCTGAAGGATGATGGGACGTTCTGGCTGGCCATTGGCGACGAGTATGCGGCGGAGCTGAAGGTGCTGATGCAGCGTCAACACCACCTGGTCTGCCGCAGTTGGGTGATCTGGTACTATACGTTCGGCGTGAACTGCAAGAACAAGTTCAGCCGTTCGCACGCTCACCTGTTCCACATGATCAAGAACCCCAAGCAGTTCACGTTCCAGGCTGACCAGATTCGCATCCCGTCGGCGCGGCAGCTGGTCTACAACGACGCGCGCGCCAATCCCACCGGCCGCCTGCCGGATGACACGTGGATCTTGCGTCCGCAAGATCTGCGCGATGGGTTTTCGGCGGACCAGGACACGTGGTACTTTCCCCGTGTGGCCGGAACGTTTCACGAGCGCGAAGGCTTTCACGGTTGCCAGATGCCCGAACAATTGCTGGGCCGGATCATTCGGGCGTGCAGCCGCGAGGGCGAGATCGTCTTGGACCCCTTCGGAGGCAGCGGAACCACGTTAGCGGTGGCGAAAAAGCTGGGGCGCAAGCACCTGGGATTCGAGTTGTCGGCCGACTATGTCGAGAAGATCAACGAGCGGCTCGCCAAGATCAACCCCGGCGATCCGTTAGTGGGCGCCGCCGAGCCGCTGGTCAGTGCGCCCAGCACGGCCGAGGGACGACGATTGGACGAGCGGAGCCGAAGGATTCGCCTGAAAAAACCAACTGCTGACCCCTCCAAGCAACAGGAGCTGCCCGGGCTGTAGCAAACGCGGAGAAATAACTCCCTCGCCCCGGTAAGCCTGCTGAAAAACTTGGATGACCAGCCAGAAGGGCGCCGCCGCGAGGCGCTGGACTTGCCGCCTCCGGAACGATACCATGTTAGTCGAGGAAAAATCCAGCCGGTAATCGATTTGCCGTGCAACGGTGGATCGGATGGACCCTGGGATCCGTGAATTGGCTTACGTTTTTCGCGAGGCAAGACCAATGACGATCGCTTCGGACTCGCTGGCCGCGCCTGCCCAAGCAGCCGGACAGTGGATGACCCAACGCGCCCAGTATGCGACGCGCGAGCTGGGCGACTGCGTCGAATGGAATACGGACAAGCTCGGTGGCGCCCCGGTTCTCAAAGGAACTCGAATCACCGTGGCGCAGATTCTGGCCGAGCTTGGCGAGGGCCAGAGTGCCGAAGAAGTCGCCGCGGATTTCGACCTCGACGTTACGCTCGTCAAGAGGCTCGTCCAAGGACTTGCCGTGTGCCTGGATCGCTGCAGACCATGACCGTGCGCATCTCCCAGCGCGTCCTGGCCCGGTTCAAGGCGGCCTTTCCGCAATGGCATCTTGTCGCCTGGACCAATTCGCTCGTGGAGATAACCACCATCGGCGTCGAAGTGTGGCACGCCCAAGGCAATCGACTTGTTCGAGACACTTACCTGGCATTCGACTCCGACGATTGGCAGACGCGGCTGACGAGTACGCTGGAACAGAACGCGCGACGCGGCGCGCCAGACGCGGCAGGATGATCAGCTTCGGAGCGAACCCTCGAAGCTTGCCGGCCGCTTGAACCGTTCCTGCGACTGAACGGTTCCTGGAACCTTTTCCGGTTCTGGAACCTTTTCCGGTTCGGCGTCCGGGTTTGTTGGAGTTCACGCTTTAGCGTGCGCGGCGGGCCGTGCCCGCCGCAAAAGACACGCTAAAGCGTGAACTCCAACGAGGTTAGCACCTTTACAGAGGTACGTCCCGGTTCTCATTATCCGAGAGCCTGCATACCTCACTGCCCGCGTCTGGAGGACGTGTCTCCCGGAGCTACGAACAGCTTTTTTGAGTTTCAGACGCTGCGGCCCAGTCCGAGGACTTGGCGGCAGTAGCGAAGGCTTTCTTCCAAATCGTATTTCTGCTGGGATCGTTCCAGCTCCGGCGAGGCGTCGCCCGCGGGACGTCCTGCGGGAATCTCGTACGGGCGACCGCGTTTGGCCAAGGCCAGGAAACGGGCGAACTCGGGGGCGCGGACGCCGGGATACCGCAACCAGAACTCCGGCTGCATATACGGCAGCTCGTGAGACCACCGGTAGGAAATGATCTCGAGCACGAACGGAGTACCCCGACAGAGTTCGCGGAACCGCTTGACGTACGCGGCCCAGTCCACCACGCCTTGCCCCATGTTGGCCCACATGCACATGGCGCCTGAATCGGTCTCCCACACGGCTGTGTCGCGGATGCCGGTCGTTACGGCATACGGACCGAGCAGATCCAGGTTGACCAGCGGATCTTCCAGCGTCCAGGTGGCATTGCCTGGATCGATCGTCGCGCCGACGAAGCTCTTTCCGGCCTCCTCGATCAACCCGACCAGTTCCCAAGCCTGCATATCTCCGGCGTGGTTCTCGACGGCGATCTTGACGCCCGCATCTTCCGCCTCGCTCCGCACGGCTTTCAGAACTTTGATCATCTCCTGGATGTGGCGGGCGATGCCGCCGTCGCCCTCGCGGTCGCGACGGCTGCCCAGATAGCACCGGGCGACAGACGTGCCCAGCCGCTGGGCGGTCCGGATCAGCAGCCGCGCGTGGTCTTCGGCCGGTCCCCACTTGGCCGCGTTGTACGACTTCGACGTGGGACAGATGCTGCCCGTGCCTGCGTGCAACTCGATCCCGGCCCGGTCGGCCTGCTCCCGGATGCGTTTCAGATATTCTTCGTCCAAACTCTCGTAAACGTCCAGATCGGAAAGCAGCAGCGTGTCCACGTCCAGCGACGCGGCGTAGTCGATCAGCTTCGGCGCTTTCCAATCAAAAGCCCGGATCGAGAAATTGTCGAATCCCAGCTTGAGCGGCTCCTCATCGGCCAGTTCGGCGGCGCGGCCCGGTGGGAGGCATGCGGCCGCCCCGGCGGCCGCCAGGGAGCCCAAAAATTGTCGTCGATTCCAAAATCCAGCAGGTGCGTTCATGGTTTCCTCCCTTTGCAGATTCGTCAAGGTTGCGCCACGATGGCGAATTGTCGGCAGAAAAGCAAGAGGCGGCTTTCGACGTATGGCTCGAAGGTGTCCTCATCCGTGACTCCAGCCCCCGGTCACGGCCGCTCGATGACCGGGGCGTTGGCGACACGAGGGCGGATCGGCATGCGGTCGATGCCCGGGAAATCGGGGACGCCCTGCGCGCGGAGATCCTCCTCGCCCAGGGATACGCCACACGAGTCCACCCAGGCGATCAGCCGGTGCAGGCTGACCGGATCGACTCGGACGTCGTTGTGCTTTTCGCCGGCGGCTAGTTCGACCAACCGGCGGGTGTGGGACAGGTGCTGCATCGGCTTCAATGTGCCCAACGGTTCCTGGAACCTCTTCTGCCTTCTGGCGTGATCGCCCAGTGACCGCTGCCTTCCTGCATCGCCGCGCCGGCCTGCGGCGTCCTGTTTTCGGACGCTGTTCCCAGCGTTACCCACGAAGCCCGTGACGCAGGCACGTGGCTGCCGTGAAGGCGAGACCAACCGGCAAAGCCGCGACCAAACAAGATGCAATCCGTGCTGTCCCGTCTCGCCGCCCGACCGAGCTCCAAACGCCACCGGACCATTGCCAGAAAACCCCGCGTGGGCCGCAGCCAGCATGTCCGTTCTCGGTATCGGATTCCTTCATCCGCTTCCGGTTCCCGAGATTCTGGGTGTCCGGTTCTTGCCGCCTGACGTCCCGTCGCGTCCAAGATCTGCAAGTAGGCTTCATTGGCCGTGTTCCGCCAGCCAGGCATCCAGCGGATCGAGGGATTCCCAAGCATCGGCCGCGGACAGAAGTTGGCACAGTTGGTCGTTGGTCAACTTCCGAATCCGCTGCTGCAGACTCTTGGTTAGCCGCCCCCGTTTGCCCTCCAGCACGATGACCACGGCTTTGGCAAGGCCCTCGGCTCGCCCTCGCTCCTCGCCGATTTTGACTAAATCCCGTCCCGTTCGCGTTTCCACAAGCTCCGGCAGTTCCCCGACTAACATCTTTTCGATCTCCAGTCTTGTCCGCTTCGGTAAACGTTGGATGAGCCAACTCAGGAAAACCTCTTCCAACGCTTCCTTCACGCCTCTATTCAGTTTACTCGTCTTGATGATGTGAAAGAATCCCCCGGCCTTCTGCTCCAGATCGGATTCGCTCTCCGCCAACAGCGGCTGAAAGGCGGCTACCAACGGATGGCCGGGACTACGTTCCGCCAGACGCCGCAGTTCGTCCGGCAATACGATCGACCGCACCAGACTGGTCCACGGTTTGGTGCGCGGATCGAACCGCGGCTCGCCGAAGAAGATGACGCCCTGGACCTCCCGCATGTCGAACCCCTCCTGGACCGCGGCCATTTTCTGGACGGTCCGGGTGTAGATCTGCGGGTTTTCGCCGAACTGGAATTCGATGACCGACAGCGGCGGAACCGGGCTCTGCGGGACGATCACGCCATCGGCTCGACGTTCCAACATCTTGACGGTCAGCGACCGCATCGCACACTTGCCCACCGGCGGCAACTCCGCCAATTCGAATACCCACTGCGGCTGTGCGCCGAACACGCGGTAAAGCTGTTTGTCCGTTTCCATGCCCGGTGGACTTCCAGGTGACTCCGGATGCCGATCTTCGCTCGCGTCAACAGCTTATCGTATCCGACGCGAGGCGGCAGGGGGGCGGGAGTCGTTTTCGGGCGGGGCGTTTGCAGGATGGATGAACGGTTGGCCGGAAACGCCCCCCGGAGCCGCCTCTTCCACCAGCAGCGATACGAGAGCGGCGGCCCGGTGGAACAGCGGTCGCCATCGCTCGGCCAGTGCCTGTTCGTCCGCAATCAGCATCTGCAGTTCACGCTCTTCCGGTTCTGCAGCCTGACCATTGGCGTCGCGTCGTTTGGGGAGCGGAAAAGGGGGAGCGGAGGGGATAAGTCCCATTTCGTTGGTTCCCTGGGACGCTTATTGTTTCTTTCGCGGTCGCCCTCGGGGGCGCAGCGTGAACTCCAAGCCGAGTTGCTTGGCGGTGCTTTGTTGCCAGACCTCGTCTCCGAACGGGCAGCCGCGTCGAACCGACCTGCGCAAGGCGTCCAACTCGCCTTCCGTCTGCACTGCGTGTACCAGACCAACCCAATTCCTCGGACGCGGTATCGGCCAGTCGCACAGCCCCCGACCTCGTCATGATGCTTCAGCGATGTGGGCTCACGGATAGACGTCGCGCGGCCAGCTTTCTGTTGACAAATCTATCTACAATCTAGTAGACTGATTCGTATGGCCCCGAGAGGAGATGATCATGAGCAGTACCACGGTTCGCGTTAGCGATCCGACCCACCGGACGTTGCGGGAACTTTCCGAGCAACTAGGCGAATCCATGCAGGGAATTCTGGAGCGCGCGATCGAGGACTACCGCCGGAAGCGCGTGCTGGAGCAGGCGAACGCCGGTTATGCTGCGTTGCGCAGCGATCCCGATGCATGGGAAGCCGAGCGGGCAGAACGCGCCGCTTGGGAGGCCACTTTGTCTGACGGACTGGACAACGAATGACCACACAACTTCCTTCGCGCGGCGAGATTTGGTTGGTCGATCTGAACCCGACTCGCGGACACGAGCAGTCCGGTGTCCGTCCGGCGCTTGTGGTGTCGGTTGACACCTTCAATCATGGCCCGGCCGGTCTGGCAGTTGTGCTGCCTGTGACATCGCGCGGGAAGGGAATCGCCTTGCACGTGCCCGTTGATCCGCCGGAAGCCGGCCTGACGATGAGGAGCTTTATCAAGACGGAAGATGTTCGTTCCGTGGCGGTGGAACGTCTGACGCGCCGACTCGGACAGGTAAGTCGTGCGACGATGGCCCAAGTCGAAGATCGCTTGCGGATTCTACTCGGCCTTTGACGGCTGCAATCGGTTCCCAGTGGAAATAACGTTCTCCAGCCGCCGCGCTGGTGGACACGGGAGCCACGTTGCTGTCGTTGCCGACGGCGTTGATCCAGCGTTGGGATTCGCTGAACGCGGCAAGAAACGCAGCACGGGCAGCGGCGAAGGTGCCATGTATGACGCGGTTCGGCTCACGATCCGAGGTCGCGAATGCACGATGGATGTCATTGAGGTGCCTGACAGCGTTCCCGTCCTGATCGGGCAATTACCCCTGGAACATCTGGATTTCGTCGTGGATCCGCGCAGCCGAACGCTGATCGGCAACCCGGCACACGGGGGTGAGCACGTCTACGAATTACTGTAAGGTCGCCTATCGGCCAGGCGGTCGCATTATGCGCCCAGAGACGGTGGCAGTAAGGGAGGTGAGACCGCGTCGGGCGAGACGGGACCGCGGCTTACTCACGCCAGTCGGACCGTGCCGGGGCCCTAGGGCGGGCAAGAGCTCAACTCGGCCTGCGCGTCGGCGTCCGATCAACGGTTTCCTGGAACCCTTTCCGCTTCTCGGCTCGCCGAAGCTGACCTCGACGCCGTCCAGTCCGATCTCGCGGGCCACAGCAAAATCCGCCGGATCCTGACGTTTGCCCAGCGACCAGTCGCACGCGCCCAGCAGATACTTGGGCGGCGTCGCATCGCGCTGCCGGTCAGCGGCCATCGCCTCGAGCCACGGGCGCGAGGCCAGCCATCCGAGTGCGCAATCCGTCGTTCTCGGCAAGACACGTCGAGTCCGTCGAGTCATGGCGTTGTCTTTCCCGGAGCACGGATCTTTCGAAGCAGATTGCAGGGTTACTATAATACCACGAATCGAAGCGGCCCGCGGCCCAAGTGGGGCGCGGCACGTGCTCGGCGAGGGTCTCCGACCCCGCCGAAACCGCTGACCAAAGGTCTCCCGCGAGATTGGAGACCTTCGGTCGGCCGCGTGGCGCGGTCAGAGACCGGCCACAGCAACCGAACGCGACTCGAAGACCTTGACAATGCCGAAACCGATCGGGTTCTGATCGGCGCTCAGAGCCCACCAGGAGTACCGTGAATGTCGCCGGGGAACATAGCTGAAAGCCATTCATCATGGCGGCGCATGGGGCCGTTCTTCGTCTGGCTATTGGCTTTCTACACCGTGTGGACCGTCGTGGTGTCGGCGGGTGGTCACTGGATCGCGGTTGCCGGCCATTGGCCGATCGCATTAACGATGGCGTTTGGTTCGTTCGTGGCCGGATCGACGCCGATGGGCGGCGGCACCGTCGGGTTTCCCGTCCTGGTGCTACTGTTCGGGCAGGAAGCCACGATGGGCCGCGATTTCAGCTTCGCCGTCCAATCGATCGGCATGACCAGTGCGAGCATCTTCATCCTGTGCCATCGCCTGCCGGTCGAAACCACGATGCTGCGGTGGGCCCATCGGTGTCGCGACCAAGGCGCTAACGACCGGCTTTTCGCCGGGCGTGTTCAACAACTGGCTGGTCGCCGCCGCGGTCGTCGCTCTCGGCGCTCCGCTGGGCGCATATTTCGTCCATCTAGTCGGCCGCCAACGCATTCTGGTGTTCGTCGCCGTCTTGTGCTTGGTGCAATTCTTCTGGACGTGTTACGCCGCGACGGGACTTGTGGGTGCATGGCTACTGACGGGATTTGCCTCTTTTCGCCTCGTAACCCTATACCTTAAAGACGAACCATCGCCAGAATTCCTTGTCGAACTGGGTTTTCGAGAGCAGGAAAGAGGGGCTAACGTTTGGCTGGTTGTTCCAAACGACGAGGGCGTATTCTATGGCGGTCAAACACGGGATGAGGTGCCTTGCGTCCACCCCGTTCAGATCTATCTCGACCTTAAGTTCCACCCAGAATGCTCTGCAGAAGCTGCCGAGTACCTGAAGGAAAAGTACCTGGTTCCAGTCAGCCATGCTTAACACTTACAAGCCGATGTCGCAGGTTATGCATGTAAACTACTTGCCTGCTTCGGAATGGCACCATAAGGAGCGAAGTAATACGTGCTTGGTGCCCGCGGCACGGTCAGCCTCGGTGAGGGGCCGCTCTTCCACAACCTCATAGGCACTGTTGTCACGCAGGCGACAGACGTAGCTGCTCTCCGCTTTCACGATCCAATTGAACAAGGCAAATTTGGCGTAGCCACGATCCATAACGTACAGTCGGTCAGTCGGTAACGGCGGCCTTGGTGTTTGTACGTGAGCTGCTGGTGGTCGATCCCCAGCAGGTGCAGCATCGTGGCGTGCAAGTCATGGATATGCACCGGGTCGCTTTCGATGTTGTAGCGACGGATTGCTAATCCGTCCCTGCATTTTTTATCGGGGTATTCTGCCACGATCCTGGCGTCGAAGACATCTCTTCCGCAACGGAATCCGCCCTCTTCACGATTTCATGTTGAAGTCAATAGCCCGCGGGCATCCTGCTTGATGCCTGTCACGAGGGCGGTGTGGCCTCGTCCTTTCCCCCGTCGTCCGCAGGGGAAGATGCCGACTCGCTCGGCGGTGCGGACGCCGGCTCGCCGGAATCGTCGTCAGGGAGCTCTGCGGCGGGACCGTCGGCCGCAGGGTCTTCCTGCAGCGGCTTGTCGACCGGTTTGGCGTCTTTCTCCGCTCGCCAACCGCGGAACAGGCCCCAGCGGCGCTGTTTGACCACGGGCTTGATCTGGCCCAATTCAAAGGGCGAGCTGAAGAACAGTTGAAATCCCAGATCGACCTCCGCCCAAACGTACACGGAGCTGCCTTCCCATTCCGGATCCAGCGGCACTTGATGCCCGGCCTGCGGATCCCACTGGTCCGCATCCAGGGCCACCGCGTACCAGGCTTCGACATCCTCCGGCGTCGCCTGAGGCCGCGGAGGAACCTTGCAGATCGCCAGCCGGCAGCGGCGGCAGATCCGCGGCGGCGGCCAGGTCCAGACCAGCTTCAAGTTCCCTTGGTCGTCGCGGGTTACGGCCTGTTCGAGGTCCGCTTGGAAACCGATTCGCGAGGCGGGCAGGATCTCACTCTCCAGCCACTGGTAGACCAACGGCTGGTGATGGCGGAACTGGCTGCAGATTTCGCCGACCGTGGCGGCGTCAAACAGTTCGACAAAGGCAGACCGCTGGTTGTTCAACAAGGCGTTGACGATGGCCTGCCGTTTCGCCAACGTTGCCTGCTGGGCTCGGGACCGCAGTTCCGCCAGTTCTTTGGCCAGCTGCGGAGGCACGTCGCGGCCCTGCAAGGCGGGATCCTGCAGCAGCCGTTCCGCTTCGGCCTGGTCGCCGGCTTCGATCGCTTGCGAGATCCGTTTCAAGATCACGCGGCGGCCGCTGGTCCGCTGATACAGGTCGCGCCAAGGTGCGGCTTCGGGGCAATCGTCGAGCAGTTCCGGGTTCCACAATTCCACGACGCGCCGCTCACGTTCCGCTTCGTCAGCCATCACGGGAATGGCGCGCAATTGCTGCAACAGCGGCTGTCGGGCCTCGGCCCGCGCGGCGAGGTGCTGTAATTCCTCCGACGCCAGGATGCGGCCGCGGACACGGCCCAGCAGTTCCCAAGCTCGTAGCACGGCTTCGTCGCCGTCACCCGACTCGACCGCTTTGACCAACTGGCGGTGGATCTGAATCCGTTTGCGGGCCTGTTCCGCGCGATGGATGAGACCTTCGTGATAGGTGGTGGGCAGCTGCTTCAAGACGCCGGCGATGAACGTCTCGGACTCGACCGTGCCCGCTTTTTCCAGACCGTGGACCCGTTTGACGTATTGCAGCCGGTCCAGCACCGCTTGGACCTGCGGCACCAGCGGATCGGCGGGATTCATGCTCTGCAGCGTTTCGCGAGGGACGACGGCCGCGATCTGCTTGTCCGATGCCAGCGTCGGGGTCGGCGGAGCCTGCAACAGCAACTGCCGCAGCTTGGCAACGCTCCGGCGGCGGGCGGCGGCCTGTTGAACCGGTTGCCGATAAGGCTCCGCCAACGCATGTCCGCCCAGTTTTTCCAGGTACTCCCAGGCTTCCACCAGCGCGCCGTCGTCGACAGGCGGCCGAGCCAGCAGTTCGCGAAGCCGATCCACGGTCAACAGTTTCTGGGCTTCGCGCTCGTAGACCTTGGCACTGGGGCGGCCCTTGAGCAGATGCTGGTAAGCGAGCCAGGTGTGTTTCAGCTTGTCCCAGGCTTGCAACTGTTTGGCCGAGGCCAGCACGCGGAGGATAGGTCGCACCTCGGCAGCCCGGCTGGCGGCCTCGAGGATCGGCGCGGCGGCCGGATAGTTGTGCAGCAGCCCGGTGGCGTACAACTGCTCGACGCGCTCTTCGTTGCCTTGTTTCAGCGCCTGCTCGACCGCCGTGCGGCACTCCACGCGCTGCTGGGCTTCCTGGACGTACGGCTGAATCTCCGGCGCGACGCGTTCCTCGGGTCCCATCCGCTGGACCAACTGGACGACCTTGTCCCACTCCTGCTGCGTGACCAGGTTTTCGATCGACTCGCACCACAACAGCACTTCGTCGACGGGCGGAACGTCGTGCAGATCGTAGCGGACCAGTTCAAACAAGTAATGCGCGAGGTCGCGGACCTGCTCGTCGGGCGATTGCAGCAGTTCGCGGTACAGCGGCGACGTGGCCGGCGCGTGGAAATCCTGATCGCGAAACAGGATCCGGTCGTATTCCGGCTGATCCACATACGTGATCCACAGGTACGGGGCGGCGGCCAGCGCTCGCAAGGCCACGTAGATGTACAGCGCGGAGAAGTTGTCGAGACCGGGAAACAGCAGCGTATCGCCGTTGCGGCCCGGATGCTGGTACGGCGGCAGACCGGTTTCCAAGTTGCGGCGGCCGATCAACGATGGCACGCACATGCAATCGTAATCGACCAGCCGGAAATGGCCTTCCGGCGAAACCATGATGTTGCCGTGCTGCAGATCGCCGTGGATGATTTCGTGCTGGGCCAACTCCCGCACCAGATGCAGCCAGACGTCGGCCGCGATCTGCAACGCCTCGACGTACCCTTCGCGGCAGCGGTCGCGCGTCCACTCGAACAACGTGATCCCCGGCACCCATTCCATGATCAACAGCGGATACAATTTGCCGTCTGTCGCCGAACGAATGCCCCGCTCGTCATAGTCGAAACGGACGATGCTGGACACCGTCCGCGTCTCCAGATAATCGCTGACCGTCCGATAGTGTTCCAGGCGTTCATCCTGACGGCGATTGAAAACACGGATCGCGAACTCGCTACCGTCCGGCCGATAACCGCGATAGACCGTGGCAAAGTTGCCGCTGCGGGCCTTGGGTTGCCCCAGTTGGTTCATTTCGACGGTGCAGCCCCGCAATTCCGGATCGCGGAACGCCACCCGGGGGTTCTGCAAGACGCGAGCATAATCGGAGATCAGCGGCCAGGAAGACATGGATGGCAAGCGGGGGTTGAATGCTGCACGCTGGGGAGCGGCAAAGAATGGGTCTAAGGAAACAGCCCCTATTATTCCTCAGAATCCCGGCCAATAAAAGACGGCCGCCCGGCCCGCCGGCGAGAATTCCCTTCCTCGGCTAGGCAAGCCGGGAAAAGATCAGCGACGTATTCTGACCGCCGAAGCCGAAGTTGTTGCTCATCACGTGCCGACAGCGGACGTCGCGGGCGGTGTTGGGGACGTAATCCAGATCGCAGTCGGGGTCGGGCGTCTCGTAATTGATCGTCGGCGGGACGGCGTGGTTCTGCAAAGCCATGACGCAAATCAAGGCTTCCACCGCCCCGCAAGCCGTCGTTAGATGCCCCAGCATGCTCTTGGTGCTGGAGATGGGGATATGGTACACACAGCTGCCGAACGCGCGTTTGGCCGCCAGCGTCTCGACGCGGTCGTTGACCGCCGTTCCGGAACCGTGGGCGTTGATATAGTCGATCTCTTCCGGGGACAGGCCGGCGTCCGCCAAGGCCAAGGTCATACAGCGGGCGGCGGCGCGTCCATCCGGCTCCAAATCCGTAATCCGGAAGGCGTCGTGAGCCGTCCCCCAGCCCCTCAGTTCCGCTCGCATCTCCGCACCACGCCGACGGGCGTGATCCAGGTCTTCCAGCACCAAGACGGCTCCCCCTTCGCCGACCACGAAACCGTTCCGCTGGAGGTCAAATGGTCGAGAAGCTCGTGTGGGCTCGTCGTTCTGTGTGCTGAGCGTCGACAAGCGATGGAATCCGGTGACACCAAAAGGATGGATCATGCTATGCGCACCGCCGCACAGCATCACGTCCGCGTCCCCGCGCCGGATTGCCTCGGCGGCCTCACCAATCGCTTTGCTGCTGGACACGCAAGCGGCCGTGAAATTGGCGTTGGGACCCTGGGCATTCAAGGCTGCGGCAATACAACCGACGGCTGCGCCCGGCTCCAGCACCAAGCGATCACCGCCGCCATGGATCGTGTTGACAAAACGTTCCAGCGACAGGGTTCCGCCGGAAGATGACTCCGCGACGGCTTGACAAAATGGACTGAAATCGGGAAAGATCTCGCCACAGCCCAAAAAGACGCCCATTCGCAAGGGGTTGATGTGCCCCTCCAACAGTCCGGCCATGTGGCTGGCTTTCAAGGCCGCGGCAAAGGCGAATTGCGTCTGGCGAGCGTGTTGCGTCCAGTCCGCCGGATCTTCGCCCACGTCCCGCAGACTCCAGTTGCGAACCTCGGCGGCAATGCGCACGGGAAAGCCGGTCGCGTCGAACAGCGAAATCGGACCAACTCCGGATTGACCGTCAAGCAGACGGTCCCAGATGCCGCCGACGTCATCGCCCAACGGCGTGACACCGCCGATTCCAGTTACAACAACTCGGCGCCTCATGAGTCTTCCGCCCCATCGCAAGTCCGCGGGAATCCAAAAAGTCTTCCCAGACGACCTAATTTCTCCGCCTGAATTCATAGCTTAATGTGTATTGCTTCGCACGGAAGTGCCCTGCAAATTAACCGCAAGACCCTTTTTTTCCGTTTGTGCCGAAGAACCGCGCGAAAGGAACCAATCCCGTCGAGTTTTCGTGGGAAGGCACGCGGGGTGAGTCGGGGTTGCTCCGAAAAAGGTGGGGTGCGGGGCCTCCGATGCTGGACGTGGAGCAGGTTTCCGAACCTGCCAATGGGGAACGTCGTGCCTCGACGTTTCTTCGTTCGGGCACGCGGAGAAACACCGCTTAAGGGGAGTCCGAATCGGGCTCGCCGATTTTTCGCAGGTATTCGGCCAAACGGCACTGTAAATCGACGAGATTCTGCCACTGACAAGCGTCCAGCGACACGCGCTCGCCTTTCTCCTCGCGGACGCATTCCAGCAGGTGACGGATCGTAATCGTCAAGTACTCAATGACTTCCGCCAATTGTGCGGCTTGGCCGGGGCTGAGCCGATCCGGCAAATCCGGCGGCTGCAACTCGAAAAACATCGCCTGAATACTTTCCTGGTCTTTCCAGGGTACACCAGATTCCGACGAAGGGATTTCTGCGGGCAGCGGGGAAGTTTTCGGTCGCCGTTTTTGCCCCCGACCGCCGTTGCACAGATCCTTCAGACGCTGCGAAATCTGTTCTCGAGTGCCGAATACCATCACCGTACGGCCAACCTGGACGACATCGCCGAAACGCAGGTTCCGCAACTGGACGTCCTCGCCGTTGACCTTGGTTCCATTGGTGCTTTCCAAGTCCGTCAACACGACCTGTTCGTGGTCCATCTGGATCTTGGCGTGGTACCGGCTGACACGTTCATCATTCAGTTGAATCGTGTTGCCTTCCTCACGTCCGATGGTGATAGGAGGTTCCAAACTGGGATATGTGCGTCCGCGATCAGCACCATCGAGGACACGGAAAGTTACCCGCGGCATGAAAGTCACATCCAAAGGAACCCAAGATGGAAGGCCTGCATCCTGGCGTCGTTACAAGCCGGTTCAATCATTGCTTATAGCATTTTGCCGATTCCAAGGTCAAGACACGGGAGTCTCTTCCTGGTGGCAAGCAAAGCCCGCGACGAGCAGCTTTGTTGGTCCGGCACACATGGCTGCCAGTATAGCACGAGATCGCCCGCGGATATACCACCTGGCGATCATCGTCGTAAGATGTTTCCAACGGAGGCTCGTCCAAACGCCCTCGACAAAGTTCCCTCAATCCGTAAAATTTTAGGTTTCTGCAACCATTCAGGAGAATCAACGTGGACCCCACAGAGAAACCGCCGACAGTTTCGGTCAACAAAACGCAAGTCGTCAAAGCCTACCTCGCCAGCCACCCCAAGGCCACTCCTTTGAAGATCTCAGCGGCCCTGGGATCCCAAGGCATTGATGTCTCCCCGAGTTACGCGGCCGGGATCAAAAGCAGCTTGAAGGCAAAGAAACGCAAGAAAAAGGTCGCGTCCAAGGCGTCCTCCCCCGCGGCGCCCGCAGCCGCTCCCTCCCCGGCGGACGACACGGTGTCTCTGGATGCACTCCGCAAGGCAAAGACCCTGATCCGAGAACTCGGCGGTCTGGAGCAAGCCAGGCAGGCGTTAAAAACGCTGACCCTGCTGCTCGATTGACCGCGTGCCGCTCGAGCCCCTCGCAGTTCCCTCGTAGCATAGGCTGCCAGCCCGTGACAAATCCTCCGCCGCCGCGCCCGAACCCGAGCACGACTCGATTTCCGCAGAACCAGCCATGAATTGGCGCTTGTTGTTAACCGCCTTGATCCTGCTTGGGTCCGCGCGTTTGGCGCCGGGCGCCAGCGACAAGTCCGATGCCCGGGATGAGAGCTTCCGCCGCCTGGTCGTGGGCACTTGGGAGGACGACTACCAGGGCAAACGCACCATGACGCTCCGAGATGACGGCAAGGGAACGATGCTGGTGGAATTGAGTGGTATCCGGGCGAAACTGTTTGCGGAACGATTGAAGTTCGACATGGTTTGGTCCGTGGAACAGGGGCGGCTGAAGAAGCGGACGATCGGCGGCGAGCCGGCCCTTTCGGTCCAGTTGATCCTCAAGACCATGGGCGACCGCGTGGATGAGCGCATTTTGGAGCTGACCGACGATCGTCTGCTGTTGCAAGACAAGGACGGCAAGACCAAGTACGACTGGCGTCGCAAGCGTTTTGAACCGTAGGCCACCACAACATCAAGGGGAATTGTCGTGAACGCAGTCAAGATCGTCGGCATGTTCTTGCCGATTCTGCTCGGAAGCACATTTCACGCCGTTGCCGCCGCGCCGCGTCCCAACATGGTCGTCTTCCTCGCGGACGACGCGGGCTGGGGCGACTACAGCCGGAACGGCAATCTGCAGGTCAGCACGCCCGCCATCGATTCGCTGGCCCGCGACGGCGTGACGCTCGATCGCTTCTACGTCTGTCCCGTGTGCTCGCCCACGCGGGCGGAACTGCTGACCGGGCGCTATCATCCGCGAACGGGCGTCCGCGGGGTCTCGACAGGCCAGGAGCGGATGGACTTGGACGAGCGGACGATCGCCGAGGCGTTTCAGGCCGCCGGCTACGCCACCGGCGCCTTTGGCAAATGGCACAATGGCAGCCAATGGCCATACCACCCGATGGCCCGCGGGTTCGACGACTACTTTGGCCATACCTCCGGCCATTGGGGCGAGTACTTCGACCCGCCGCTGGAACGTCGCGGACGCATGGAACGGACCCAAGGTTACATCGTCGATGTCTGTACCGACGAGGCGCTGGCCTTCATCGACCAGAATCGCGCGAAGCCGTTCTTCTGCTACGTGCCCTTCACCACGCCCCACTCCCCCTGGGCCGTACCGGAGGAGGATTGGAAACGATTCCAGGACAAACCCATCCCCCAAACCGCGACACAGCCCGCCCAGGAAGACCTCGACCACACGCGCTGTGCGCTGGCCATGATGGAAAACCAGGACCGGAACGTCGGACGCATCCTGAAAAAACTCGCGGACTTCCAGCTTGCCGACAACACGATCGTCGTCTACTTCTCGGACAACGGCCCCAACAGCGCGCGGTGGACCGGCGGGATGAAAGGGCGCAAAGGCAGCACGGACGAAGGCGGGGTGCGCTCGGTCTGCTTTATCCGCTGGCCGGCTCACCTGCCCAGCGGCCGAACGGTGCCTCAGATCGCCGGCGCGATCGATCTGCTACCCACCTTGACCGCGCTGGCCGGCGTCGCACCCCTGGGCGACAAGCCGCTCGATGGCCGCGACCTGTCGCCCCTGTTGCGAGGCGAAGCCGCTCCGTGGCCCGAGCGCATGATCTTCTCGACCTGGGCCGGACGAGTCAGCGTGCGCACGCAGCAGTTCCGGCTGGACGCGACGGGGGCGCTGTATGATATGGCGGCCGATCCGGGGCAGACACGGAACGTCGCGAACGAGCACCCCGAGGTCGCTGCGCGTCTGACGCAAGCCGCGACCGACTGGCGGACCGAGATGTTCGGCACGGCGATGTTCGGCACCGACACCGGAGCAAAGCCGGGACGGGGCCAGGCCGTGGACCCGCGGCCGATCCCGGTCGGCTATCCCGAGTTCCCGATCACGATGCTGCCCGCCCGCGACGGCGAGCCGCGCGGCGGCGTTCAGCGCAGTTCCAACGCGCCGAATTGCTCGTACTTCGTCAACTGGACGGACCAGGAAGGTCACATGGTCTGGAACCTGGACGTCCAGACCACGGGCGATTACGAAGTGGTCATCGACTACACCTGCCCGCTGCCGGACGCGGGTTCGAGGATCGAACTGAGTTGCGGCGACAACCGCCTGTGCGGCTCGGTGACACCCGGCTGGAATCCGCCGCTGTACACCAACCAAGACACCCTGCCGCGCCCGCCCGGCGAGTCGCAGATGAAAGAGTTTCGTCCGCTGATGCTGGGCACGATCCGGTTGGACAAGGGCACCGGCCCGCTGACGCTCCGCGCGTTGGAGGTTCCCGGCCGCTCGGTCATGGACGTGCGGCGAGTGACGCTGACGCTGGTGAAACCTTGAAAATTGCCGGCGGGACTCGAGGTGGTCTCGAAAAGCGATTTGCCAACTGGCAAGGCGCGATCCGCCTTGTTAGCATGAGTGGATGGATTTGTTGCCGGTCGTGAGTTCAGGGTGGGTGACTGCTCGAAACATGTGCCGGGCTTTTGTAGAACATCTAGAACCTCCTGGAGGACTGAACCGTGGATCGTCGCCAACTGTTGAAAACTGCGGCTGCTGGAGCTGGCATGGTATTGCTACCGAGCGGGACGCGTGCGGGCGAGAATGCTCCCAGCAACAAGTTGAATATCGCGCTGATCGGCGTTTGGGGCCGCGGGCTGGCGCACTACGACTCGCTGGCCGACGAGAACGTGGTGGCACTGTGCGATGTGAATGAAGCACGTCTTCCTGAAGCGTCAAAGCGATTTCCCAAGGCCAAGACCTACGTCGATTGGCGGAAATGCCTCGACCAGAAAGACCTCGACGCCGTGGTCTGCTGCACGGCCGACCACACGCATGCGTTCATCGCCAATTGGGCACTCAATCGTGATTTGCACGTGTACATGGAGAAACCGCTGGCGATCAGCGTCCAGGAAGCGCGCATCGTGCGGGCGAACTGGTTGAAGAAAAAGGACAAGCTGGCCACGCAAGTCGGCATGCAACGGCACGCCATGGCGAATTTTAACCGCGTGCGCGAACTGATCCGCGACGGCGCCATCGGCGACTTGAGTGCGGCCTACGCCTGGGGCAACCGCCAGATCCGCCGCGACGGTTACCTGCCCGCCGAAGGCCAGCCGCCGGAGGGTTTCCACTTCGATCTGTGGCTTGGCCCGTCCCCCGCCCATCCCTACAATCCCGGCTATTTCTCCGGCGGGCCGGGCATGAACTGCCTGTCCTGGAACATGTTCTGGGATTTCGGTGCCGGCCAGATTGGCGACATGGGCAGCCACACGATGGACCTGCTGTGGAACGCCTTGGATGCCAATCTGCCGACCTCGGCCGAAGCCACGGGCGAGAAGTTCAACCCCGACGTCACGCCGGTCGAATGCGAATCGCACTTCGAGCACCCGGCCAATGATTGGCGCGGTCCGATCCGTGTCAGCTGGTACCAGGGCGGCCGCATGCCCCGCGCGCCCAAGCCGTTTATCGATCTGAATCAGATCGATCATGGGGTGATGTTCAAAGGCTCGAAGGGATTCCTCATCGCCGACTTTGCCTCGCGGATCGTGATGCCTTTCGGCGACGACGCCGACCTGACCTATTACCAGCCGCGCACGCGGGAAACGGTGCTGCCGCCGCTGGGCCATTTCCAGAAGCAGTGGCTCGACGCCTGCAAGAATCCCAGCCTCAAGACGGCCTGTGACTTTGGGTACAGCGGCGACATGATCGAGCAACTGCTGCTGGGGCTGGTCGCCTACCGCGTGGGCCAGAAACTCGACTACGACGGTGCGACCGGTCGCGTCACCAATTGCCCCGAAGCCAACGAGTTGTTGGGACGCCAGTACCGGCCCGGCTGGACCCTTGATGGTTGAGCGAGGCAGCAACTGTCACAAGGCTTGCGGTCGCCACGCTTGGCCGTGGCGACCTTCCTGCTTGTTCTTCCGGCGTTCGCAGCATTTCCCCTTGAGTGCGTGGCTGTCGGTTCCTGCCAACAGGATCGAAGCGACAACGACAAGGATGCTCAGCCGGCGAAAGCTCGAGGATTCTCCTTGATGACATCATTCCTGGCGGGGTCACGTCAGGGGTCGTAGCGGCCGAATTCCGTTGCCGCGTCGACCAACGCGCGAATGTTCTCCGGCGGGGTCATGGCGGGCAGCGCACAACCGGCGTTGAGCACAAAGCGACCGCCGGGTTTCCAGGTCTCGATCAGCCGCCGCGTGGCCTCGCGCACCTGGGCCACGGAGCCCAGGGCCAGCACGCCGCTGGGATCGACGTTGCCGAACAGCACGTGCTCGCGGCCAGCCGTGGCCTTGGCCCTCGCCGCATCGGTCTTGTAGTCCAACTCGAAACCACACGCCGGGTAGTGGGCGAGTTGATCGAGGATGGACGACGTGTTTCCGCAGATGTGAATCACGGTGAAGATCCCGTCGGCGGCCAACTCGCCGACGAGCCGTTCCTGATACGGCCGCGCAAACCGTTCGAAAATGGCCGGCGAAACGACGTCGGGGCCGGCCGGACTGTCCCCCAGCGACGTGAAATCGGCGCCGGCTCGCCGGACCGCTCGATGCGTGGCCAGATGGCTCTGATAGCAGACTTCGAGCAACCGCTGCAGCCCGGGATGATCGGGCTCGGAAACGAGATCCATCATAAAGTCCTCCATGCCCCGCAGCAGGCCGGCTAGCGAGAACGCGCACTGGTCGGCGTTGCCGCGGATGGCCACTTGGCCGCCCACGGCCGCGGCCATGATGCGGACCGCTTCCAACAGCACCGGAATCCGCCCATCGCGCTCCGGGTCCACCGGCCGCAGCCGCTCGGCTTCGTCCAGACAGCCGATGGCCGGCGCGGCAATGTGCCCCGGTTCGCCCGGCGTGTTGTCGCGGCGAGCCCCCATCGCTTCGGCCAGCATGGTGGTGTCCAGGTCGATCAGGATGCAATCGTAACCGTACGTGTCCACCGCCTGCAGATGCGCTCGAGCCGCCGCTTGCGGCTCGGTGAGATACTGTTCGAGCGACACGCCGGCTTCGCGAGCCGCTGGCAGAAAGTTATGCAGGCAGACCGGCACGCGGTCCGGCAACTCGCCCCGCAAGACGCTCATCACGCGCTGGTATCCGTTCATGCTTCGAGTTCTCCACAGGTTACGGCGGTGGGAATGCTATCCTCAGCCACGGCCAGTTTGCATTATCCGGCGGCCTACGCCTTGTTCTTGGTCCGCGCGGCTTTGCCCTTCTTGGCTTTGTCCTTGTTGGCTTTGTCCTTGTTGCGAGCCTGGTCGCTCTTCTTGGGCTTCGCCGCTCTCGCTTCCCCGTGGTGGACGGTGACCTGGACCGTGACCGTAATGTCGGACAGCAGCCGGATGTTCGACAGCACGTCGAGCGAGTTGCCGGACAGGAAATCCCGGTCCGCCTTGTTGTCCAACATCAGTTGAGCCTCGTTGTCCGAAATCCGGCACGGGTTGTCCGTGAACATCCCCATCTTCTCCGGCTGGATCAGGCCGGTCAGGCTCGGAATTTGGATATCTTTCAAAGCTCCCAGTAGCTGGGGCAATCCGCCGAGTTTTGCTTCACCGCCCGCGGAGGCGGACGGGGCGTCGGCGGCGAGGGCCCCGCCGCCAAAGAGGACCAGACCGATTCCCGCCAGGGTTCGCAGCAGATTCTGTTTCCTTCTCATCGTTCGTTTCTCCCGGGTGTTGGTTCCAAACGTTCAAATCGAGTATACTCGAAAGCCGCAAGTGTTTCACGCTACCCACCGTCCATGGAGACCGTTCCCATGCAATTCGACCACATCGGCATTATCACGACGGAGAAAAAGGCCGACGAGATGTTCGTGCCGGCCACGCGGGTTTGGGTCACTGACTTTCAGACGCATCCGCAGCATATCGAGTGGCTGCGGTTCGAGCCGGACAGTCCGGTCACGGGCAAAGTTCGCGAGATGCCCCATGTCGCGTACCGCGTCGATAGTATCCAACAGGCGGCTCGAGGCATGAAGGTCCTGCTGGAGCCGTTCGACGCGGGGATCGCCACCGTCGGGTTCTACGAAACGTCGGACGGAGCCGTGGTTGAGTTCATGGAATACCCCGCGGCCTGACGGCAGCGACCCATTCTGAGGAGTCTGAACGCCATGTCCAACTCGATCCGTACTGTACTTGTAACCGGCGCCAGCGGCAAGCTGGGCGTCCCGTTGTGCACAGCCCTTCTGCGGGCCGGCTATGCCGTGCTCGCCTTGCGGCATCGGAATCCCGTCGGCGTACCCGGCATCGAAGAGATCCAGGGCAGCGTCACGGACCTCGCCTTGGTCGAGAACCTCGTCGCCCGCAGCGACGCCGTGATCCACCTGGCCACCTGCAAAGAAGACCGCGATGGCCTGATCTGGGTCAGCGCCCAGGGAACGTTCCACCTGCTCGACGCCGCCATGCGGACCAAGAAACCCAAACGCGTGATCCTGGCCAGCGGCGACGCGGTCAACGGAATCTACTTCAATCCCCAGCCGGTTCCCATCCGCGAAGACATGCCGCTGGTCGCTTATCCCGGCTACTATCCGCTGTCCAAGGTGATCGAAGAGGCGATGTTCCAGCAGTACTATCATCAGGCGGGTGTGCCCACGGTCTGTCTGCGGATCTCGTGGATCCACGCCGAAGACGATATCCTGAACCACATGACCGTCGCCGGCGAGTGTTTCGGCGTGCCCGTGTGGAACGAATTGATGACCGACGCCCAGCGGGCAGATTATGCCACCGGCCGCGACGCAGCGGTCGCGTTGCGGCATCCGGATGGTCGACCGATGCGGCGGCACATCGTGGCGGTCGAGGACTGCGTGCAGGCGTTCCTGCTGGCTCTCGAACGCGATGGGATCGAAGGCCAGACGTTCATGATCGCCATGACCGATCCCTTTGATTACGTGGAGGCCGCCCATTACACGGCTCAACAAATGGGTATCGACGTGCTGGACCTGGTCGACCCGATCGGCCAGGATTTCTGTATCGACACGACCAAGGCCCGCTATGCGCTCGGCTATCACCCCAAATATGACATCCACCGTTTGATCGACCAGGCCGTCGAGTTCCGCCGGTCCGGCCAACAACGCCGCGAACGGTCGGGATATCAAGGGTAGATGCGAGGAGTGAAAGCGGGAAATGCCATCGCAGCGGACGCCCGAAAGATTCGATCCCGTCTCGAAGCTTCCCACAACGCCAACTGACCCCTGACTACTGACCCCTGACCCCTGACCCCTGCACGGAGAACCTCATGCATCTAAAAGACAAAGTCATTCTGATTACCGGAGGCACGTCCGGCATCGGCGAAGCCTGTACGGAGTTATTCGTTCGTCACGGGGCGAAAGTCGTCACGATGTCGATCCAGCGAGAGGCCGGCGATGCGCTGGCCAAGCGTTTGAGCGATGAAGGAGGAACATGCCTCTTTCAGTTCGGCGACACCAGTCAGGAAGCGGACGTCAAGGCGGCGGTTGCGTTAGCTGTCGAGCGGTTTGGGCGACTGGATTGTGTGCATGCCAACGCGGGCATCCTCCGCAATCAGAAGATCACGGACATCACGCTGGACGACTTCCACGCGCTGATCAACGTCAACCTGCTGGGCCCCGTCCTGGTGGCGAAACATGCCATCCCGGTTATGGAGCGGCAGGGCCGGGGCGTGATGTGTTTCACCACCTCGGTCGCCGCGGACATCGGTTTTCCGGGGCACGGCGTGTACTGCGCTTCGAAAGCGGCCGTGGTGGCTCTGATGCGCAGCTTGACGACCGACCACAGCCCGCACGGCGTGCGTTTTGTTGCGGTCAGTCCGGGCACGATCGATACGCCGATGCTGGCTGCCTCGTGTGCCGGTTGGGACACGCCGCAAGAGGAACTGTATGCCCAGGTGGCGAAGAAAATCCCCGTCCAGCGCATGGGCCGGCCGCTGGATGTGGCCCATGTGGTGGCCTTTTTGTTCACCGACGAAGCCGGCTTTGTCAACGGCAGCGTCGTGCATTTGGAAGGCGGCACCCTGTGCCTGCCGCCGTGGTGATCCGCCGGCAAAGCCTGTGACCCACCTTTTTTTTCCCAACCCGGTTATGTTCCGTTCTTTGCGTACTGACGACTCGAATCCTTCCCGCCTTGGAGACCAACCCCATGTTCGCTCCGTTCGCTGTCCTGCGTTCGATTCTGCCGCTGCTCGTTCTGGCCGCTGCCCTTGGCGCGGTGGCTGCGGAGCCGGTCCAACCGATTCGTGTGGGCATGATCGGATTGGACGCTCATGCCGTTCCCTTCACCCGGATCATCACCGATCCGAAGACGGAAGCTCCGATCAAGGAGATGCAAGTCGTGGCCGCCGTGGCGGCGTTCAGTCCCGACATTCCGTTCAGCGCCGACAATATCGAGAAGAACACGCAAGCGATGCGCGAAATGGGCGTCGAGATCGTCGATTCGGTCGAAGCCATGCTGCCCAAGGTCGATGCGGTGATGTTGCTGAGCATCGACGGGCGGCCGCACTTGGCTCAGGCGGCACCTGTGCTGGCAGCCCGCAAGCCGATCTTTATCGACAAGCCCGTGGCGGCCTCGCTGGTGGACATCGTGCGGATCTTTGATCTGGCCGAAAAGACCGGCACGCCGTGCTTCTCGAACTCGTCGCTTCGCTACAGCCCCGGCATCGCCGGCATGCGCGACGATCCGCGCGTGGGCCGCGTGCTGGGCTGCGATGCGTACAGCTCGAATGCGCCGCTGGAACCCACTCACCCCGACTTGTTCTACTACGGCATTCACGGTTGCGAACTATTGTTCACCATCATGGGGCCGGGCTGCCAATCGGTGACGCGCGTCAAGACGGCGACCGCCGATCTGGCGGCCGGCACTTGGGAGGACGGCCGACTGGGAACGTTTCGCGGCATCTTGCAGGGACGTACCGGCTTTGGCGCCACCGTGTTCGGCGACAAAGGCATCGCGCCGTCCGGCGAGTTTGGCGGATACCCGCCGCTGCTGGTGGAAATCGCCAACTTCTTCCGCACCGGTCAGCCCCCGTTCAGCGCCGAACATACGCTGGAGATCTACGCTTTCATGGAAGCCGCCGACGAGAGCAAGCGGCAGGGCGGCGTCCCGGTGACGCTGAGCAGCGTGCTGGCCAAGGCCCGCGAAGCGGCTGCTGCGCCGCAGGATTCGAAATGAAGAACGATCCTACCGGCTCGCGAGGACTGCAGGATGGACGATCGGGCCAAGACCAAGCGGCAACTGATCGACGAGTTGGTGCAACTCCGTCGGCAGAGTGCCCAGTGGAAACGGCTGGCGGCCATCGGCGAGGCGATGCCAGGCTTGGCGCACGAGAGCCGCAACGCCTTGCAACGCAGTCAGGCGTGCCTGGAAATGCTGTCCCACCGCGTCGAGGATCGGCCCGAAGCCCTGGAATTGATCCTTCGTCTGCAACAGGCCCAGGACGATCTGCATCGGCTGTATGAAGAAGTGCGCGAATACGCCGCGCCCATCGTCCTGCAACCGGAGCGGCACGACCTGGCCGGATTGTTTCGCGAAGCCTGGGACGGCGTGACCGTCATGCACCCGAACCGGCGGACCTGTTTCCACGAAGCGCACGCCGACTTGGATCGGATGTGCGAAGTGGATGCGTTTGCCGTCCAGCAGGTGTTTCGCAATATCTTGGAGAATGCCTTGGATGCCTGCCCGGATCCGGTGCAAGTCGAGGTTGAATACTCGCGCGCCCAGCTGCACGGAAAACCGGCGGTTCAGGTGCGGATCCGCAATCACGGTCCCGGTTTGACGTCGGAACAGCAGCAACGGATCTTCGATTCGTTCTACACGACCAAAACGCGCGGCACGGGGCTGGGCATGCCCATCGCCAGACGCCTGGTCGAAGCCCACGGCGGCCAGATCGAGGCCGCGTCGCCAGCCAACTCGGGGGCCGAAATCGTGATTGTGCTGCCCCAGCGTCTCGGCTGAACAGAGCCGCTGGCGACGGATCGAGGACGCGGCCAATACGTATGTCCCGGTGCAAAGACAATGCAACCAGGGCCGTTTCATCGAACAAAGGGGGCAGGCTCTCCGCGTCTAGCCTGGATTCGGATCGGCGTGATAAACCCGCACGCTGCACGCACCATTGGGCAGATCCGCCTTGAACATGGCGGCCTTGGCATAATTCAAGTCCGTCCGCAGCACGCCCATGGTGGGATCACGGCGATTTGCCCCCGCCACCCGCGTCGTCCAGCCGTAACCGCGCAACGCACTGTACGTGGTCTGCGGAATGACCGCCCTATCCGGCAGGCTGCAGGTAAATGGTACTACGACGGCACCGATGCGTCCCGCCTGCGGCGGGCGCGATATCTCCTGCCGGCGACGATCGCCCCCAGCAACGCGAACGAAAGCCCCATCGTACCCGGTTCGGGAGTTACCGTCAGGGTCGCCGTACCTGGCGCAATTCCGAAATCGTCAAGTGCGGTGAACGTGCCAGTGAAGAAATCGTCGTCCCCGGGAAAGGTGGAGAATTCTTCAACACTGATGCTTGTTACGCCCGCTGCCAACCCCGTAAATCGAAACGTGCCCAGGAGGATCCGGCCGTTTGCATCGGCGGTGACGAATGGCCCCCCGAAGATGTCCGACACTCCCTCGTTCAATTCGGCGACGGATCCAACGAGGTCGATGAATTTAACGGCGGCTCCGTCATCGAACGCCGGATTCTCTTTGATCAAGCTAACCTCGGCAATTCCCACCGGGTTCCCAAACGACACGCGAACGCCGGCCAGTGCCAGCCCGTCAATTTGCAAATCAGGCTCACCTAAGGCAAGCGGGCCTGTCTGCCTCAAATGAACCTGAATATCAACCCACTGTCCCGGTCCCGCGATTCCAATCGCCGTCTGCGGCGCACCGCCCACGGCGAACTCCAGCATCAGCCCTGCAGAACTGGAAGCGGTAGGAAGCAGCCCAGCCAGGAAAACCCCAAGCAACACAACGATACGCACCATCATACGAACCTCCCTTTACGCAGCCTTTGAAGAATTTGTATCTCAGCAGAAGTGCCCAGCGGGAGTCATTCTCCCCAACTTGTCAATTCTCTGACCTCTTGCCCCGTTCCGGTTCCGCACATCGCGTCAGCCCGTCCACGCCAGCCGTTTCCGATAGCGGCCCATGAACTGGTTTTGATCGTTCCCATCGACGTCGTTGTCCAAGTCGTAGTCGAAGTACCACAGGTACTTGGAACTCGCCGACGTCGAGTTCACGGCCCCGCGGATGCGGAAGTAGTCGGCGTTATCCACGTCCCGATCCCCGTCGCTGTCGCCAAAGAAGCGGAAGAACTTGTCGGCTTCCGCCGCCCCGAACTCGTAGTCGCTGCCCGTGCCCAAGCCGTCCTGCTCCAGATCGATCCTCAGCAGGTAGTTGCCGTCGGCCAGCGAGCCGCCGCTGATCCCGGCCCCGCTGAAGGTCAACCTAGCCACGGTCTTGCCCGGCTTGCTCAGGGACACGGTCAACTCCACCGGCTCGTTGGTGGCCTTGTTCACCAAATGAAAGGCCCCAGCGGGCAGGTTCACGATCGACGTGAACGTCACCGTCACGCTGTTGACCATGGACCGCTGTGCCGAGCCGTCGTTGATTTGCACCGATTCGACGGCAGGGGCCGCCCCGCCTGGCGGGTTCACCGTGATCGAGACCGTGGCGATGTTGGAATCGGCTTGGCCATCGTTGGCCTGGTAGGTGAAACTGTCCGGGCCCGCGTAGCCCACGACAGGGGTATACGTCAGCGAACCGTCGGGGCTCACGACCAGCGTTCCGTGCGCCGGTTCCGTCAACGGGATCGCCGTCAGCGTGCTGTCCACGTCGCTGTCGTTGGCCAGCAGTCCGCCGGCCGCAGAGATCGTCAAGACCGACTCGTACTCGGTCGCGTAGGCATCGTTGCGAGCGACGGGCGGGTCGTTCACCGAGTGGACGAGGATCGTCACGGTCGCCGGCGCGGAATGCTGCGAGCCGTTGGTCACGCGATAGGTAAAGCTGTCCGTGCCGTGGAAGTTGTCGAACGGCCGGTAGCTGAAAGCACCGGTGTTCGGGTTCAGGGACAAGTAACCGTGCGACGCCGTGCTGAGCAATTGGGCGGTCAGGGTTTGACCGGGAGGGGCCGTGTCCCCCACGAAGATTCCCGGCGCGGGCACGACCAGGACGACGTCCTCGTTCGTGTCGTAGGCGTCGTCGTCGGCCGACCATTCGAGGATGGTCGTCAGGACCACATCGTTGCCGTCACCGCCTGTGTAGCTGATCACGGCTGGCAGTCCGCTGCCGAGAAAATCGGGAATCACGCAGCCTTCGGGCAAGCCCTGAAACGTCCCCGCATGGTCCCCCGGCCCGCTGCCGTCGTTGCGGAGGATCTCGAAGACCTGGCCGGCCCCGGGCACGAAGCCGCCGAGTGCGGACAGGTTCAACAGGACGTTCGCCCCGATGGTCACCGTGCCGGTGACGCTCAACTGGTCGTACTGCGTGCCGAGTGCGGTCCCGCCGATCTCGACGTCGAACTGGGAGCCGTCGCCGAACGTGACGCTGCCGGTGTGGGTGATGCCGGGGCTGGCGCCGGGGCGGATGGAGCCGCCGCTATTGACCAGCACCGTGCCGTGGATGGTACCGCTGCCGCCGAGCGCGGCGCCGCTGTCGATCACCACGTCCAGGGCCGCGGGGCCGTCGGCCAGCGAGCCGTTGACCAACAGCCGGCCGCTGCTGACGGTCGTCGTGCCCGTGTAGGTGTTCTCGCCCGAGAGAACCATGGTCCCGGCGCCTCGCTTGACCAAAGCCAGGTTCCTGGCGTCTTCGGACCCCTCCTCCGGTCCGCCCAGCAGGCCGCTGTAGGTCGAATCGCCGGCTTGATCGATGGTCAGAGTGGCCGCCGTGAACGAGCCGTTCGTGATCGCCCCCGCGCCCGTGACGCCGGCGCCGGTGATCAGGGTCAGGTTCTGGGCCGGCAGCGTCATCAGGTCGGTACTGACACCGATGGTGATCGTGCCCGCATTGGCGTCGCCGATCTGGATCGTCCCGGCGGTGATGCTGTTCAGTTCAATGTCGTTCAGGCCCAGCGTCCCTGGACCGTCCGTGCCGGAGTGGATGGCCGTGCCGCCGCTTTTTGGGCGAAGGGTGACTTGCCGGTCCCCGACATCGATGACGTCGGTCTCAGGGGGGGAGACGAAGTCCATGCTGTCCGCAATGAGCGTGACGTTCGCGGTGCCCGCACCGGGCGTCGCATTGACTGTCGAAACGGCGCCCGTTGTTTCGATTTGCAGCCCGCGACTCCACGTGCCTTCCCCAGCCGTCCCAATAATCTGGATGTCTCCCGTCGCTGCCGCGTTGTCTCTGGTCGAGATCACTTTGCCATCGAAGTCCAGGACGACGCCGTGATTGGAACTGCCGCCACTGCCACCGGTGCCCTGCACCGTGATCTGGCCACTGCCGGAGGATCGCACCTGGCCACCGGAGCCCAGAAGAACGCCCCAGTTAAAACCGCCCGAGCCGGTGCCTCCCTGGCCCCGACGACGAAGTCCCGCCGCCAATCGCCGTCGGCGACGCTGTCAGCGTCGCCATCCAAGACGTTTCCTGAGGTGTCGGTGATCGTGTCTTTCACCGTCAGCCGGTAGACATCTTCTACGAGGGCGGAAAAGTCCAGCGTGACCGTATTGCCCGCGACGGTGGGCGATATGATCGTCACCACCGGATCATCGCCCGTTCCCAGCAATCCATCCGCGCCCGCCCGCCGCAATTCATAGTTCGCCGCCAAATCGGCCCCGAGCACCGATTCGCTGAAGTTGATTTGCATCGAGGTCGTTCCCGCAGGCAGTGTACCGCTGTTGGCAAACGACGGCGTCGTCCCGACGACGGTCGACGGAACGCTTTCGAGCAGCGTTACGTCGTTGCCGTTGCCACCGACGTACGTGATCCGCTTGTTTGTCCCGTTGACGCTGATGACGTCTCCTTCGGCCAAGCCATTGAACGTCCCGATCACCGCGTCGCTGCCGTCGTTGACAACGATCACGAAGCTGTCCGCGGCTGTCGGCGCATAGCTGCCGGAGATCATCAAATCCACGCCCGTCAGATCGACGCTGCCCTGGACGTTCAGTTGCGTGTACTGCGTATCGGGCGCCGGGCCATCGATGACAATCGCCAAGTCGCTGCCGAACGAGAGAATACTCGCGGTCACATCGGTCCCCGACTTCGTGGGCTTCACCGCCGCGGGGGATACTCCGGGATCGAGCAGCAGCGTGCCGCCGCCGGTGTTGATCTGGCCGCCGCTGATGAGGACGTCCGAGCCGCTGGTGAGGACCATGTCGGTTGTCGCCGTACGCGTGATGTCTGCGCTGACGGTGAGCGTCCCGCTGTTGGAATCGCCGATCTGCAACGTTCCGGCTGAAACTTTGTCCAGTTCGGCGTCGGTCAGGCCGAGCTTTCCGGGGGTGTGAGTGCCGAGGTTGATTTCCCGACCGGGTTGAGTGGGCGCGATGGCAACGGTGCCAACCCCCGCATCGATGCTTCCCTGAATCACTATGTCGGCTGCAAAGATCGAAATGTCACCGCCGACGGAGAGGAGCCGCGCGCTGTGAACCGCCGCGACTTCGGCCGCCGAAAGTGCGCGATTGAACACCGTTACTTCGTCCAACTTGCCGTCGAACGCCTGGATGGGATCGAGCCCTCCCCCTACCGAATCCTGCTCCTGCCCCAACATCAGCACTCCGCCAGCAGCGATTGGGATTGTGTTCACCGAGCCGACGAATGCCTGCACGCCGTCGCGATACAGACGCAACGTACTTCCTTGCCGGGTGACGACGACATTGTGCCAATGGCCATCGGAGATGTTCGCCCCGGTGACGATTTTCTGACCCGCGACCCAAATCTCCAAGTTGTTCGGTGCGGCGACAAGCAGGTCGTTGGCGGAAAGTCCCGAGGCGTAGGAGAACAAGCCTGACAGCGCGAACTGCGAGGTTTGCGCCCATAGGCTCACGGTAAAGTCGGTTGTGGGCCAGGAGACGGGCGCGGAACGCGTTACACGATCGGCGATGCTGAAACCATCGAACTTGAGCGCGGAGTCGCGAATGCCGGTCGTCGAGGCGTTCGCGTCATTCGTATTGAGAACGCCATGGTTCCCGAAGGCGGAACTGTCGACGATGACCGTTCCATTTCCGGCAGGGGCTTCGTCGAGTTTCCAATACAAGACGGCGCCACTGGGAATAATGCCGGGTAGCAAGTGAACGTAGTCGCCGACACCGTCGCCATCGGCATCTGCCACCAGGCTGATCTGCCCTCCGGCAGTGCTCACCGTGCCCAACATCACCATGTCATGCGCAGCACTCAACGACACGCTGCCGCCCAAGGTGCTAATCATCGCGTCGACAGTGATGTCTCCCACGTTGGCCACGGTCAGCCCGTGATCGGCCGCGAAGGCGATGGCGCCGTTGAAGTTCAGCACGTCAGTCGCTCCGTCGCCGACGATCTCGATCGAGGCGTAGCCTGCGGCCAACGCGCCGATATCGACGACGTCGGTCCCGCCCGTCGCGATGATCCTGAGCAGTTCGCTCGGATTATTGAATGTGGTCAATTCACCCAGCGTCGAAACCGCCGTCGTCTGCCCGCCGCCGGCGTCGCTGATCGTGATCGTTTCGTCCCCGCCCGTGTAGATCAGCTCGACCACGTCGCTTTCGATATCCGAGAGGATCGGTTCCAGCCCGACGTAACTGATCGTACTGACCGTCGTCCCCTCGCCATCGACATCCAACGCGATGCTGCCGTCGCTGGCGTTGACATAGGTGAACGTGCTGGTATGGAACGCGCCGCCAGTGATCTCCAGCGAGTCGAACCCGCCTGCTCCGCCGTCGAACGACAGCCCGCCCGCGGGGATCGGATTACCGCCGCTGAAATCGATGGTCAGCGTGTCGTCGCCGAGGCCGGTGTTGATGTGGATTGAGGCAATCCCTGTGATCGGCACACGCACCGACGCGGTGCCGTGGCCCCTGGGATCCTGGTGCCGAGCACTGCATTCGGACTGGTAATCACGAGCTCGTTCGGCGTCGTCGCGGAATCGAGTCGGATCGTGATCGTGTCGCTGGTTTCGCTGGCGACATCCGTAATGAGCAATTGCGAACCGTTCAACGCAATGTCCGTGTCGGCGAAGAAGGCTGGATCGCCGACTACGACGCCCGCTTCGCAGCGGTCGTTGATCGTGTTCGGATCGCCGTCGTCCGCGGGAGTTCCATCCGGAACGAAATGATGCACTACCCCAGTTCCCGGCACGTAAACATCGAACGTGCAGGGGTTCCCGTCGTCCAGGATCGGCGCGATGATATCGACGCGGTAGTCCTCCACCTCGCCGTCGCTTGCAATTCCCGTGGGCAGCAGGCCGATGGAGCTGCTCAACCGAAAACGTGCGTACGTTGTTCCGAGTTCCACCGGGGGAACATGGAATTGCAGCGGGACCGAACCAGGGTTCGTCCCGAGATCGACATCGACGAAGATCTGCTCTTCTTCTTCGTCCCAGTCCCCGTCGCGATTGAAGTCGATCCACGCGTTGAGGATGTTCTGCGTCGGATGAGGATTCTGCAAATCGATCGTGATCGAGGCCGTTTCGGTCGCCACCAGCGCGGACATACTGATCCCATCTTCGTCGGCTCCGGCCAGATCGTCGCCGTCCGCGCCCGC
>Ga0351842_1035_pt1 | contig 48321 bp, 31 predicted proteins | sample TotcelHFGM3001L3_FD_206877 | JGI IMG/M metagenome (GOLD analysis project Ga0351842, IMG submission 206877) | Enriched cells from coal bed in the Powder River Basin, Montana, United States - Total cells FGM rep1 HSBNCT.FGM.300.1.L3 ... | reverse complement strand
ACGGGCGAGGTCTGATCAGCATCAAGATACGCCGTGTTGACGACGGTGCTCAAGCCTCCGGGGAACTGGGAGGAGGGCTTCAAGGTCACTTCGTAAGCCACCGCTCCGGCGGCGCCTGCCTCGATCGTGCCCAGATCCCAAGCGATCAGGTCACCATCGGCAGAACCGCCGTGCGTGATTTCCGCGGGTGTCAGCACGAAACGCTGGTCGTAATCATCGATAATGCGAGCGTTGGTGACAGCCGCTGACCCGACGTTGTCGTAAGTCAGTATATACCGCAGCGTGTCTCCGGCAGAAGGCCTCGAGTCGCCATCCGCGTCGACCAGCAATTCAACCGTCTTGACAAACGCCAAGGCATCCGCGGCGGAGCCGACGACGATTATCCGCGTGGCAGCGTCGTTGCTCGTGTTTTGCGGAAACGGCGGTTGCGCGGCAACCTGGATCACATGGTCGCCACGAGCGGTGCCCGTCCAGGCCGCTTCCACGACAACATAGGTGGCGGTCGCCGGGCTGGCGGGGAAGTCGACAACCGTGCTTGCGATGGGGAACTCGCGTAACTGGCCTCCCACAGGAAAGCGGGTGACGATGGTTATCGGTACGTTTTCAACCGCATCCGGGCCGATGTATTGCACAAACCCGAACAGCGAAATCTCCTCACCCAGCTCCGGATTATCATGGCTGAAGACGATCCCCTCCGACACGATGAAGACGTCCGTCAACGTTTCGGATGGCGGCGAATTGCCGGGGTCCCCGGGAGGAAAGGCCGGCAACGTGGGCGGAGTGATGGGCGGAATTGTGGGACATGCCGACACACTCAGGGTGGACGCGTAGACAGCCTGAATCGTGCCGTCCGTGACTTCGGCGATGATTGTGTAAAGCCCCGCCTCCTGAGGCGCGAGGATGCCCTGTCGGAAATCGCCGCTGACGTCGGTATGCGCGCCCGTGAAGCGTGTCAGAACTTGGCCGGTGCCCGGATCGGCCAGGCTGACCGTGACCCGGCCACCCTGTACCGGGAAATCACGCTCCCCGGGCAGTTGTTCGAAGTCATAGAACGCGCTGCCGTGAATCAAGACGCCGCGGCCTGCACAACCGGAAAACGTCCCCATTTCGATGCCCAGGGTCGCGTCTTCCGTCGACGGCAGTCCCACCTGCAAGATGGTGCTCGCCTGGTTATTGCCTTCATCCAGCTCAAGGATTGTGTTGAGCGGGTCGACCAAGACGGTGATCAGCCGGTAGCTGTCGTTGGGGAACGAGGTTTCGACGGTTGCCAATGCGGCCGAGCCCGCTGCGATAGCGGGTATCGTTACTTCGTCAATCAACGCATCCAGATCGTAGAACCGGACAAGCACACTTGCGGCATCGGCCAAGCCCTGATTGACGATCGTCGCGACAATCGCAACCGCCTCGCCCGCCGCTGGATGGACGGGGGACACGACGATGCCACGGGAGTCGATTCGCAGATCCGGTAGACCGTCCGCGGCGACGCCGCGCGAAAACTCGGAGGTGCTTCCGTCGGGAGCTGTCGCCGTGGCAGTGATGAATTCGCCCGGCTCGGTTGCGGCCGCAAGGGCGACATGGAAAACCGCGAGACCGTCCGCATCGGTAGTGACCGTGGCACCACCCAAGTAGCGTTCACCTTCGCCGAATCCCGAGGGATCCAATTCGGTATTCGCGTAGAAATCCAAGGTAAAGGAGGTCAACGGCAAGCTATCCAACATCCCGCTGATGCGCGTCGTCGTTCCCGGCGTGACCGTGGAAAGCACCGGATAGTTCTGGAAATGATTGGGGCCAAGATCCACATCGCCGGGGTCATTCCACGTCGGCCCATCGCTGCCCAAGTCGATGCCCAACCCGCCATTGAGATAGATCGAATTGCCTTGAATGGAAACGCCATGGCTGGAGCTAACAGACAGTTGGACTCCGGATGAGGCGTTGAAGGCGATGGTATTTGCCAACGAACCGCTCCCACCAAGGATATTTTGATGCGCCCCGTCGGCAGCTTCGATGCCATTGCGGTTGTTTCCCAGCGCCATTGTGCCGCTTGCATCCGTGCCGATGAAGTTGCCGGCCACGCGATTGTTGCTCGTCCCTTCGAATTGGAAGAGAATTCCGTTGTTGGCATTGGCCGAGATGATATTCGCTTCTTCCCGGTCGCTGATTCCGTCGCCATTGGTCCCGATCCGCGTGTACTGCGCGCCACTTTCGACCTTGATTCCGTGCCATTGATTCGGTACGGCGATCTTTCCTGTACGATCTAGGCCGATGACGTTGCCGGCGATGATGTTGCCGTCTGTGCCTGGGTCGCGCACCATGATCCCCATGCCACCATTTCCTGAGATCGTGTTGCCTTCGAGTGAATCGGATACACCGTCACCGTTCGTGCCGATCACGTTATCCGAGGCACCTGTCTCGATTCTTACACCCTGGCTTCCATTTGGAACGGCTGTCAGACCAGAGACGGCCGTGCCGATCAAGTTTCCCGCCACGCGGTTGCGATCCGTCCCCTGACCGGAAAGCAGAACGCCGTAGAGAACGTTGCCGGAGATCACATTCCCCTCGACGACGCCACCTTGACTATCGCCATTGGTGCCGATCCAATTGCCTTGGGCCCAACCTGCCACTCGCACACCGGATTGCCGATTCGGTAGAGGCACTTGGCTCGTCGCATCCGTTCCGACGAAGTTGCCCGATACTACGTTGCCGTCTGTGCCAGCCCCTTGCAAGTTGATCCCAGACCATGTGTTTCCGGAGACAAGGTTGCGTTCCCAAGCATCGGAGATTCCATCGCCATTCGTTCCTGCACGGTTGGATTTCGCACCCGCCCAAATGCTGATGCCGTGACGACCATTGGCGATCGCAGCGGCGCCAGAACTGTCCGTGCCAACCAAATTGCCTGCTACGACGTTGCCATCCGTTCCCGATCCTGCGATGCCGATGCCGTCCCATCCGTTACCCGAAACTAGGTTCCTTTCCTCGGCATCCGATATGCCGTCGCCGTTGGTGCCAATGACGTTTCGTTTTGCAGCGCCGGTGATCAGGATTCCTTGTTCGGCGTTGGCGACCGCGTGCGTCCCCTGGAGGTTTGTTCCGACGAGATTCCCGGCCACGATGTTGTTATCGGTGGCTATGCCGGATATACGGACACCTAGCGCCCTGTTTCCTGAGATGACGTTGCCTTCCCATATATCGCCCAGCCCATCACCATTGGTGCCGATTGTGTTCGACGACGCACCGCTATGCAACTCGATCCCATGTCGACCATTTCCCAAAGCCACGTTTCCTGTTACGTCCGTCCCGATCAAGTTTCCCGCGACTACGTTTCGTGCCGCAGACCTGTAAATCAAAACGCCCTGAACTCCATTTCCGGAGATGATATTCCGTTTGAGCGCATCGGACACGCCATCACCGTTCGTGCCAATGATATTTTGTTTCGCATCGTCGGTGATCAGGATTCCTTGTTCGGCGTTGGGGACCGCGTGCGTCCCCTGCAGGTTTGTCCCAACAAGATTCCCGGCCACGATGTTGTTATCGGTGGCTATGCCGGATATTTGGACACCTTGTCCCCCGTTTCCTGAGATGACATTGCCTTCCCAGATATCGCCCAAACCATCGCCATTGGTGCCGATCCAATTGCCTTGGGCCCAACCTGCCACTCGCACGCCGGATTGCCGATTCGGTAGAGGCACTTGGCTCGTCGCATCCGTTCCGACGAAGTTGCCCGATACTACGTTGCCGTCTGTGCCAGCCCCTTGCAAGTTGATCCCAGACCATGTGTTTCCGGAGACAAGGTTGCGTTCCCAAGCATCGGAGATTCCATCGCCATTCGTTCCTGCACGGTTGGATTTCGCACCCGCCCAAATGCTGATGCCGTGACGACCATTGGCGATCGCAGCGGCGCCAGAACTGTCCGTGCCAACCAAATTGCCTGCTACGACGTTGCCATCCGTTCCCGATCCTGCGATGCCGATGCCGTCCCATCCGTTACCCGAAACTAGGTTCCTTTCCTCGGCATCCGATAGCCCGTCCCCGTTGGTGCCGATGATGTTTCGTTTTGCAGCGTCGGTGATCAGGATTCCTTGTTCGGCATTGGCGACCGCGTGCGTCCCCTGCAGGTTTGCTCCGACAAGATTCCCGGCCACGATGTTGTTATCGGTGCCTATGCCGGATATACGGACACCTAGCGCCTTGTTTCCTGAGATGACGTTGCCTTCCCATATATCGCCCAGGCCATCACCATTGGTACCGATTATGTTCCACGACGCACCGCTATGCAACTCGATCCCATGTCGACCATTTCCCAAAGCCACGTTTCCTGTTACGTCCGTCCCGACTAAGTTTCCCGCAACTACGTTTCGTGCTGCAGCCCTGTAAATCAAAACGCCCTGAACTCCATTGCCGGAGATGATATTCCGTTCGAATGCATCGGACACTCCATCACCGTCGGTGCCAATGATATTCTGTTTCGCATCGTCGGCGATCAAAATTCCTTGTTCGGCGTTGGCGACCGCGTGCGTCCCCTGGAGGTTTGTTCCGACGAGATTCCCGGCCACGATGTTGTTATCGGTGGCTATGCCGGATATTCGGACACCTTGTCCCCCATTTCCTGAGATGACATTGCCTTCCCACATATCGCCCAGGCCATCGCCATTGGTGCCGATCGTATTCGACGACGCACCACCGCTCAGTTCGATTCCATGGTAACCGTTTCCCACCGCAACCTTGCCGGTTGCATCCAGACCGATGAGATTGCCCGCCACAACATTGCCCATCGTCTGGCCCGACATCCCGATGCCGTTGTACGTGTTTCCGGAGATGATATTTCGCTCCAGTTCATCGGACAGGCCATCCGCGTTCGTACCTATGAGATTGGCACTTGCACTGGCTACGATTGAAATCCCGTGCGAGTTTGGCACCCTCCCAGTTCCATCGGCATTGAGCCCGATGATGTTACCCGCTACGCGGTTGTTGCGGGAGTCCGCATTCTGAATAAACACGCCGGCCCGTTGGTTTCCAGAAAGGACGTTCCCCTCGAATTCATCGGATGTGCCATCGCCATTCGTGCCGATGATGTTGTCAGACGGCCCCCACTGTATTCTGATACCATCCGAACCGTTGGCAATTGATCCCATGCCTGTTCCGGCGACGCCGATATAGTTTCCGGAAATCCTATTCCCGGTTGTGCCAGATTCGTTCAACACGACACCGGCACCAAGATTCCCAGAAATCAGATTCCGCGAGTTTTCGTCACTTGTCCCGCTACGATAACCACCAACAAGATTGCGTTTGGCACCATGTCTGATCGTAACACCATTCCTGCCATTCCCGATTGGTTGGGTCCCGGAAAGATCTGTTCCAATGAAATTTCCCGTGACGACATTATCATCCGCACCGGCCCCGAAAACCTCGACTCCGTCCAATCGATTTCCCGAAACCAGATTTCCTTCGAATTGGTCGTTCACACCGTCTCCATCGGTGCCGATCAAATTCCTCGACGATCCGCCGCTGATGTAGATTCCGTGGCCCGTTGTCGCACCGTTCCAACCATTCTCCGCCGCGTGGCTGCCTGTTCGATCCGTTCCGATGTAATTCGCTTGAATGATGTTGTCGGCGCCGAATCGCAGTAATATTCCCTGAGCGCCGAACCGATTGATCACAAACCCTCGGATGACACTGTCGCCGGAGTCGACCGCAAAACCTGCGGCCGCGGCACCTGCCAGACTGCCGTCCAGTTCGATCAACGGAGCATGTGCATATCCGGGTTGTGTGGAGGCATCGAGTACGACGGGATCGGTGACGGTCGGCAGGGCCGAGGTCGGTCGAATCGTATGCACGCCCTCGCCCGGTATCGCAAATCGGACCATATCGCGTCCCGGATGGGCATTGGCGTTGGCCATCGTCCACCGTAGCGAACCCTCACCCGAATCATTGGTGTTGCGCACGTACAGCATGTGCGTGATCGTGACCGTGGTTGGCTGACTTTCCAACACGCCGTCGCTGGCAACGTAGGTGAAGGCATCCTTGCCGCCGAAAGCGGGGCCAGCTTCGTAAGTGAACGAACCATTCGGGTTCAGTGTCAGCGCGCCGTGGGACGGCGGATCGACGAGGATTGCTGTCAAGGCGTCGCCATTCGCGTCCGAGTCGTTCTGCAGAACGCCCGGACTGATGATCGTCAGCGTCTGAACATGCATGTCATAGGCGTCGGCTACGGCCATCGGCGGATCTGTAGTCTGGGAATCACCGAAGGCTGCCACGTTGCTGCTTATGGGACTGGCTGCAGCCAGTTCGACAGTGCCGTCGCTATCGCTATTGCCTGCCACTAGTTCCCAACGATCGACTGTCCCAGATAGTTGGACGGGATCCATCAGGTTCAACTCGTAATCCTGGTCACTGCTGTTCAATGCCACGAACTCTTCGAGTTGGCTGTCGGTCGTGGCTCCGGTCAGTAATCGGCGGTCCTCCAAGAATTCATAGAACAGGTGTCGAAAGTCGCTTGACCTCCTGCGCGGTCTGATTCGACTTGGATGCGAGTGACGCGTTTGCCGACTCTGGATGCCAAAACGACGCATGGCCCGTCTCCTGATGCAAGTTGAATAATCGAGAACGCATGGCCCACGAATGCAATAGATCATGACCACCAAAAGCGCTGCCTTGCTCGTCACCATAGGCGATGCGGATATGCATGTCAATACAAAGCATTGTCTTTGTGTCGGGCGAGAAGGGAAAAAGAGGGACATTCAGTTTATTTGGGCGTGTGCATTGTCTTGCGCTGGTTTCATGCCAAGAACATTGCGGGCCTCGCAGGGCGGGTACGTGTACCATGTGATCAATCGCGGGAATGCCCGGAACAAGGTGTTCCGGAAGCAGGACGAGCATTACCTGACCGTGTTACGTACGGTACGTGCAACGTAATGCGTTGGGGGCAGACTTGGCGCCCCGAGCGGAAGACTGGCCGTGGTCGAGTCTGCCCATGTCGCCCGAGTCGTGTCCCGAATGTCCCGAAGGCTTGCTCCGGTCGCCAAGGGCCGGCAGTGGCTGCAGCACGTGAACCGTACGGAGACGGAAGGCGAGCTACAGCGTCTGCGTCAAAGCGTCAACCGAGGAACACGTTTTGGATCCGACCAGTGGGCCGCCTCTACCGCCGCCGCGTTGGGCCTGGCGTCCTCGCTTCGGCCCCGCGGTCGTCCTCGAAAAAAGAAGAATGTCCTTTTCCGGCCCTTTTTCCGGCCCCGGGAGCAAACCTCCTCGACCGGATGGACGCCTCGGGGCGGCTGGCGTCCCGATAGGTCCTCAGCACCGCTTCGTAATCCGCACGGCTGCTGCGGACGATCTTATCGGTATAGACGATCGGATCGTTGGCCATGCCCCGCATTCTAATGAAGACTGCCACCTTCTAGAATAGCGAGACCGTTTTTTGGCGGAGTTGATTTGGCAGAATCATCGCGGCAGAATCATGGCAGACCAGGATTCCTGCATTCCGCATCATCATTCTGCCGTGATCATTCTGCCAAGTTTTCCCCGGGAGCCCTTTCCGTGCCGATTGAAGTGGGATGCAGGCGACATTCTACTTTTCCTAGCTCACCTGGTTGCTTGACGAAGAATGGAAAGCCTGGCGGAAAATAGCGGGATCAAGACGACTCGCGATTGTCTGGCGATGCCTCCAGCAGCGACTCGGCCGTGGACTTGCCCGGTTCCAGCGGCAGCATCCAGATGGTCGGAGTCGTAGCCTTGATGTCGAAGGCAAAGCGACGGCCGCCGCAGGGTCCACCGCGACCAACCTGTCCAGCGCCTCGTGGACCGCCAACAACTCGTCGTCCGGGCATGGCGCGGCGATGCGCGATTCGTCCAGTTCCGCTAACGCCAGGTTCCCGCCGCGTTTGAGGCTGCGCTTCCGCCGCGCATTGTCGACCAAGATACGGCGCATCGCTTCCGCCGCGGCCTGACGATCCTCGAAGACGACGAGGATTGTCATTGCGTCGGGGTGGCAGGGCCGCGTTGTTCGGGGACGATCTGCCGGTCGGCGCCGCCGTGGATGCCTTCGACCGAATTGAGTTCGAGGGCCACGGCCGCTTTTTCGTTGTCCACCTGGAATGCGACCCGCGGGCCGGGCTGCTGGTTGACCGGATACCAGAAGTACGCATGGTTCCGCCGTAACAAGGTGGCTTCGGCGGATCGGGCGACGCGGTAACCGACCGAGGCGTCGCGGACCACGTTGAATTCGGCGATCGTGCCGAGAATAGCGGCAGTCGGCTGCTGCTCGTCCGCCGGACGGTTGCCGGTGATCAGCACTCCATCGGTGCGGCTGCGGACGAACGAGTTGTGCCGCAGGACGTTGCCCAAACACCGCGGAAACTCGACAGGCAACGGGTGCATCTCGCCGCTGGTCACCAGCGCTCCGCAACTGATTTCATCGCACCGCGTTCCTTCGATGTGATTGAAGTACAACGGACCGATGCCGCGGTTCCAGGTGGTCGGCATGGACGACGCCAAGGTCGAGCAATTGCCGTACAGGTAAAGCCCCGGTTTGCGCATCCGCTGAATGGCGTTGCCACTGACGATGTTCTCGATGCAAGAGATCCACAGTTGCACGCCCGTCATCCCGTCGACCGTGCGGTTGCCGACGATGTGGTTGCGCCAGTACGCGGTGTGAACCAACGCCAGGCACCCAGGTTCCGGGGCAACTCGCCAAGGCCGGTCCAAGTGATACGTTTCCCCCAGGCGTGTGACAACCCGCCGCGTCTGCCCCCAGCCGTGGCCGCGCAAGACGGTCACGAAATACTCGTCGGCCGTCGGCTCGGCGGTGCCTTGATCCACGTCCGGCGGCCAAAAGGGCGTCTCGTTACCGTCTTCGTCGTAGGCCAATTGCTCGCGTTTGACGCTGCCCAGCCGGTCGTCCGGCGTCGGCGGCAGCGTGGCCGGCAGCGTGACGGACTGGGCGTCGGCGGCGGCCAGCGGACCGTAAAACGCGATCCGTTGGCAGGCTTCGAACAGAATCATCTCGCCCACGTTTTGATCGGTCCCGGCCACGCCGCCGAACCGTGCTCGATCCTCACGGTTGTTGGCGATCCAGTTCCAATCGACCGAACCGCGGCCGGTCGAGAGCCACACCATCCGCCGCCCGGTCGGACCGCCGGCGTCTTGCCCTGGCGGACTGGCGCAGACGTTGTCTTCGATGATGCACTGCCGCACGGTGTCGTTGCGGCCCAGGATGTAGCCCTCCGAATTGCCGCCCCACAATGTTTGCGAGACCAACCGGTTGCCGATGAACTGGCTGCGTTTCACTCCGGACAGGAACAGCGGAGCGCGGCCCCACAGTTCGTTGTTCTTCACGACCGCGTTGTCCACGTGATACAACCGGATGCCACAGTTCTCGGCTTGTTTTCCTTCGCAGCCGCGCACGTTGACTTGGACCACTCGGCAGTTTTCGATCCACTTCGGGTATTCGGGGTGCCGGATCGCGATGCCCAGATTGACGCGCGGGCTGCCGCACACCGTCAGATTCGAGATGCCTGCTCCGTGTCCGGCCAGCCAGACGGCGGCCCGATCGCCGCCGGGCAATGCGCCTTCTTTGGTTTGGAACCGGACCAGATCTTCGCCTTGGACCACGACAATCTCGTCGCTCGAGACAGGCGGAGTATTCTCGCAGGGAACGAACAGAGGCTCTCGTGCAAAGGCGAACGCGTCGATATGAATCCCGCCGCCCTTGACGTTCTTCCAGACCACTTCGTGCGTTCCCGCCGTGACCCGGACCGTCGCTGAACGGCTCCAGCGGAATGTTCCGAAACTGCCCGTGTTGGGCAGATTGTCCAGCGGAACCGGTTCGCCGTCGGCGATGGCCAGTGTCATGTGCTTCGAGACGCCCGGCAGATTGTACGGGGACATCTCCGTCGCGTAACGCAGCCACACGGTCCACGCACCGTCGGCTGGAAACGCGACGCGGTAAGCCATCTCGTCGCCCACGCTGTGAACGGCACTCGGGCCCTGGTTCCAAGCGGCGCCGGCGACCGGAACGAGTCGAACCGTCGGATCCGGGGGCGAGACCAGCACGGTTCGGTCGTGCCCGGCGCCAGTGGCTTGGACTCCCGCGGGAACCACCAAGGTGCCGGTCAGGAGGTACTCGCCCGCAGCCACCTGCACCGTACCGCCCCCGGCAGCCGCCAGCCGGTCGACAGCTTCTTGAAGGTTGCCTTCGGAGAACGAGACCGTGCCCGCCGGACAGTCCGCGGGCGGCGCAGCAACTTGCAGCGAGATCGGCTCGCCCCAGCCGTACTTTCCGCCGCTACCAGCGTGGAACCACAGTTGGTACTCGCCCGGTTCGAGATCTTCGGGCAGGACGACGCTTGCTTGGTACTTGTCGGCCTGGACAACACGCAGCCATTGGCCGATCCGCTCCGAAACCGGAACTGGCACCGGGACATGGACGCCCGGTGCCTGTCCCATTTTCCGAGTCCGGGCCAGGTACACAAATGCCCGGACTCGTCCGGGCGGTTGGGCCAAGCTGCGGCCGAAGACGCGCACCCCATCGCCGGGCGCGGCGACGTCCGGTTGGCACCACCAGGGCTGCGGCGCGTTGAGCACGACCGGTGCGGAATAGCCCGCGGCGTTCTTGGCCCAAACCACGACGGGCCCTTCACAGATTCGTTCCGGCAACGTCGCGATCAGCACACCGTTGGCAGACGTTTGCACCTTCGGCTTGATCTCCCGTCCGCCGGCCGCGTCCGGATGAACGCCCCAGGCCGTTAACTCGACGCCCGCGTCCAACCCTTCGCCCACCAGCAGGAAGCTCTGGTCCGGCCCGGCTTCGTGCGTGTCGGCAAAGATCACGGGCGCGCCGGCCGCCGTCACGAACTCGGGCGGTTCGTAGTCCAGTCCGGGCGTTTCCACTGCGGGAACAGGTCCAGGATTCGCGCCGACCAGCGCTGCCAGGATCAGCCAAAGATGATTCATTGTATTTCTCCTTGATGCGTGGTTGGAGGGCCGTCCCCGAGTCTCGCAAGATCGACCACTTGGATCAATCGATGTCAGGCAACCTTCCGGCTCTTCGGCGTTCAAGCAGACGATCGCTCACACCTGCCGGACGCGAGTTCCCATCGGGTGGTCGAAGTGTCGTCAGCCGCGACAACTTGTTCCAATGCGTGGACCCCTTTTATGCTACCCGACGAATGGCTAAGCAGAAACGGGCACAACGAAAAACGCTGGAAGCTGAGCTGGTTGTTCGCTTGCTAACATTCCAGGTAACATCTTTCTGCCATCATTCTTTCTGCCACTTGATCTCCGAACGCGATGGCTCGGTTGGCCCAGGACACCGCCGACGGACACAGGCTCCGTGGTGACAAAGACGGGTTTCAAGTCTTTTTGCGCTCGGAGAGACTTGGTAAGATGACGCACATGGACACACTCACATTGGAAATCCCAAGGGAAATCGCTCAGGCTTTGCGGTTGCCGCCCCCACTCTGGGTCCGACAGAAACTGGACAGCGCGTGTGAGCATTGGTAACACGCGGGTGTCTCAAACCAGAAGAATCCCACGCGGTTCCAGCAAGACTCGCCGTTGCCTTGGCGTTCGCAGGCGTCTGGACGATGAAGTACTACGCCAGACATCGGCCGCCGTATCAGATCCACCGTCGGCGGTGGAACCACCACAGCAGGCCGCCTCCGATACCGGCGCAGATCAGCCAGAACACGCCGTACATGCCCCGCCACTCAGCCTCCGGAATGTACATGTTCATTCCGTACACGCCGGCGACGAACGACAAGGGAATGAAGATCGTGCTGATGATGGTCAGCACCTTCATGATTTCATTCATCCGGTTCGACACGGCTGACATGTAAGTCTCCATCACACTGGCGGCGACTTCGCGGTACGTTTCGATCAGGTCGATGATCTGTGCACAGTGATCGTAGACGTCGCGAAAATAGGTCCGCGTGGTCTCCGAGACACACTCATGCTTTTCCCGCAGCAACTGCGCCACCAATTCGCGCATCGGCCAGGCGGCGCGGCGCAGCGTCAGCAGATCCCGCTTCAAGGCATGGACTTTGCGGCTGGCTCCCTGGTCGGGGTTGGCCAAGAACGCTTCTTCCATGTCCTCCAATTCGTCCGAGTATCGTTCCAGTTCGGGGAAGTAGCCGTCGACGACCGCGTCGAGCAGCGAATACAGGAGGAAGCTGGCGTCGTGCTCGCGGATTCGCGAGCCGCGCGTGGCGATCCGATGCCGGACCGCCGCGAAAATGTCGCCGGGCGCTTCTTGAAAAGTCAACAGCGTCGTGCGGCCGAGAAAGAACGTGACCTGCTCGGTCCGCATCCGGCCGTTCTCCGGATCGACGGCCCGGGCGACGACGAACAGCCGGCCGGGCTGGTCGCCGGACCCCGGATAATCCTCGGCTTTGGGCCGTTGCACCAAGTGCTGGACGTCCTCGACCGCCAGCGGATGCAGTTGGTATTTCTCCGCCAAAGACCGAATGACTTCGGCTTGTTCCAGGCCCAACACGTCGATCCAGCGGACGCGGCACCACGCCGGACGATGCCGGGCCAGGAACTCGCCCAAGTCGGCGATCTCTTCCGATTGAAACTGGTCCGGCGAATAGTCGCTACAGGTGATTCTAGTCATACGCGGTTTGTGATGCGTTCAACGGTGAGGGAATTCCGCGCAGGGCATGCTGCGGGCTGTTTCAGTATATCTGATAAACGGATAAGAATCATGAACCTCGTCCGCCAACATTGCACCCCTCCTGGAACTTCGCTGGCCTGTTTACTGTCATTTTTTTCGCCTTTTCCTGCTCACGCGACCGATGCGTATCTGACTGGACCGCCTCGGCCGCTGGCCCAATGCCACTTACTTTGAGCGGCAAGACGCTAGCCCAATGCCACTTACTTTGTAGCGGCACGGCGCGAGCCGTCCGGTATTACCGTCGCAAAACCGGGCGGCTTGCGCCGTTCCGCTAATGAAAATGCCCCCAATGGTCCCAAAGTGAGTGGCATTGGGCGCTAGCCGCCGGTGAAGGCATGGCCATTTGTCCCGCCGAAACCAGCGGCTTGCGGCTCACCATGTCCGGGTGCAAAGTAAGCGGCCCTCGGGCGCCCGCCAAGCGTGCGGAACGGCCCCTGCCAGAGACTGCAAGGCCAGCGGCAGATACTATTCTACCACCCCTCACCCTGCCCTCTTCCCTGCTATTCCGCTCCGCGGGCAGGGGTGAGGGTACAATTGAATCTGCCGCTCGCCCTGTGACGCAGAATCCGTTCGATCACGTCTTGCTGCCGACACTCGATAAAGCTGCCGATCTTCATCGCGGCGCCGCAGTGCGACTACGAAGCGGGGGATTGTTCTCGCCTGCTGCTGGATGCCAAACCAGATCCACGCCTTGATCCAGACTCCCGAGCCAAATCTGGCAAGCGGCGTCAATGACCTCCGGGGTTGGTCGACACGTCTCCCGATCGTTATCCACGTAACGGGCGGCGAGCTGCAACCGCGTTTTCGACCAGCCCCTGCCAGGCTTGGCGCTCCGCGGTCAAAGCTCGCACGCGATCGGGAACCGTGTCGCCTCGCTCCGACAACGCCCAGCCTTCCCAGCCCGCTTTGTGCAGCAGATCGACTATCTGCTGATAGGGATACCTGGGGTCGCTCAGGTCATGCAGGTGAATGATCCGCGAGAGGAAGTCCTTGACCAGGTTGAAATTTGCGACAAAGCCCTCGCCCTGCACATCGCGGGCGTCGCAGTTCAAGCGGACGCGCACGTTGGGCTGGGTGACACGATCCACAATGGCCCGCATCGTGGGCAGTTCGCCAGCCGGGCCGTGGGCTTCGAGCGATACTTCCTGGCCCAAGCCGGCGGCGAAATTGCCCAACTCGTCCAGGGCCCGCGCAATCTGCTCGATAGTCTTTTCCCGCGGCACGTCGCGGTGGAACTGGTTGGGAAACACTCGCAAGACGTCACAGCCGACATCGTGGCTCAACGGCAAATGCGTTTTGGCCGCGTCGATCGCAGTCTGCAACCTGTCCGGCTCCGGCCAATCCATCCGCTCGCTGCAGGCGATGCTCACGATTTGTACGGGACTGTCGGCAAATCGCTGCTTGACTTGGGCGCGCTGGGCTGCGGCGAGCGTTACCTCGACACCATGTGCGTAATTCGAGCTGGTCCGCAGCTCCACACGGAACCGCGTGTTTGTTGCCATTGACTGCGAGCCAGCCGAGGCCCTCTTCACCACGGCCCGCAAACCGGACTACCGCGACCATTATCCGCTGACCGATGCGGCCCGCGGCAGGGAACACCTCAATCCGGGCAACGGCAGCGTCTCGCGGCTGTGCCACGAACCTCGTGTCGCGCTGGCCGTGCTGCGCGACTGGCTTGCCCCGTGGCTCAGCGGCCCCCAGCTGACGCTGTTGGCCGAACATCGTCCGGTGAAAGCCGACGTGACGGGCGACACGGTGCGCACGGTCACCGTCCGTTCGTTGCGTTCCGGCCGCGAGCGCGTGCTCGCCGCGCCGTATTTTCTCGACGCCAGCGAACTGGGAGATCTCCTGCCGCTGACCGGAACCGAGTTTGTCACGGGCGCCGAAGCCCAGGCGCAGACGAACGAACTGCACGCACTGGACCAGGCGGACCCGGACAACCAGCAGGCGTTCACCATGTGCTCCACGCCTTGCGGCAGCAGCGCACACCGCACGACATCCACGAAACTGCGGCCCAGCTGGTGGATTTCCAACGCGATTTGGAAAGTCAAGGCGTCGAGATCCGCTGGCCGTAAAACCAGCCTGCAACCCGTTCGCATCGTGGGAGAAATGCGTGAGCGGCAAGGCGCTAGCCGCCGGTTCCAGACGGTCCAAAACACCGGCGGCTAGCGCCTTGCCGCTCGCCAAATCCCGGGTGTTTTTTCGCACAATGCTTCAGCACCACTTCTGATCTTGGGAGCCCTTGCACAGGAACGCACCGCACTTGTCCCGTCGCGAATTTCTGGCCGGCAGCCTGGCGACGGCGGCTGCAACCGTTTGGACCGCAACGCCCGCTGGGGAGCCGATCGAAACGATCCACAATCCCGTCTGCGCGTTCACCAAGTTCCTGCAGCCGCTGTAGGTCTGTATCAGAATCATGCCGGGGCGAAGTACGTCGGCGCCACCGTCTGGGACTTGCAATCGCTGATCGACGAGATCCCCGTGGCCGAGATCGGTTTTGCGTTTGACATCCGCCACGCGGTGGCCGAAGCCGGTTTGGCCTGGCCCGTGTCGGAAAACGTCGCCGCGGCTCATGTGGGCGAGCGCTGTTTGCACATCGTTCAAGGTTGACTGTTCGGTCGCCGCCACGACGCTGGTGCGATTTCCGCCGATGACCTGTCCCAACGGGCAGAGACCGGCGTACCGCTCCTCCCATGTATCCCGCTTGATCACGGCCAGGAAGTGGGCGATGGTCTCGCCCGTTGACGCCGTGCTGTGGCCTGGCGATGACGCTGATGGCTTTGGGCCTGGCTTCGATCCATGTCGAACGGGCCTTTGCTCCGGACGGCGAACCTTTTACTCGCAAGAGGTTCGGGCTGCCGTTTTTCTGGTCCGGTCATGCCCAAGTCGGCGCCGGGCTGTTGGTGCTGTTGGGAACCCAACTGCTCGGCTGGCTGAGCGATTTTCCCGGCAGCCAGCGTTTCTTGGGAGTCAGCTGGCCAGGGAACTGGTTGACGGAATACTATCTATTGGCGGGCGGGTTGTGGTTGGCCGGCGTTTACGCCTACTTGTACTCTGACTTGGTCGTGCGGCGGGTGGGCGTCTATACCTGCCTGGCCGCGTTCTGTCTGGTCATGGCCGAAGCCACGATCGCCGGGCGCTGGCTGCAGGCCGAAGGCTGGATTGGGGTCTTGGCCCTGACGGCCTTGGGTGTCAATCTGCTGCAGATCTTCGGGGCGAAGACGGACGAGCGAATTGGTCGCGTCTTGCCGTCCTTGGCGATGGTGCTGGGCAGCTTGCCGATTCTGATGGGCCTGTGGCTGGGCAGTCTGCTGGCAACGGTGCCTCTGGTGACGGCTGATTGCACAAGCTTTCTCTGACTCCTTCATTCACCAGCCTCCAATCGCCCACGCGGATGCCCCGACCCTCGCGGACCGCTCTCGGCATTGCCGCCATTGTCGCTGAGGAACAGGATCAGCGTATTATCCAACATGCCGGGCTGCCGCAAGTCTTCGACCATCCGGCCAACGCCCTGGTCGATGCAATCGATTATGGCAGCGTAGACAGCCATGATGTGATCGAAGCGGTCCTGCTCCTCGGCACTCAGGCTGTCCCAGGCGGGCACGTCGTCCGGCCGGGGCTCAGCGGCCAGCGCGGGTCGATAATGCCCATTTCGATCTGCCGCGGGTAGCGAGTCTGGCGCAGCTGGTCCCAATCGGCGCGTTACCGGGGCCCGTTGGAGTTCACGATTCAGCGTGCGCGGCGGGCGATGCCCGCCGCAAGAGACAAGCGATAAGAATGAATTTCAGCGAGGTTAACGACTTTACCCATGTCAGGCGTTCAACTCGGTTCCCCCGCATCCGCGAGCACGTCGAATTCCATATCCAGGACGTCCCAGAGCCATTCGTCAGCTTCAAACCCAAGTTCATCTCTGGGGGCAGCAAAGGTCCTCCAGCGATTGGTGTCCTCTAACCCAGCGAAAAAGTATTAACCACAGGTTCGCGCCAACCGCGAGGCCGCGAGATGTAAACCCACGATTTACGCCTCGGCGGTGACCGTTCCAGCCGGAGCAATTTTTTTGCGTTTTCGCCCCTTCGCGAGAAAAAGCGGGCGCACCCGCAAACGTCGCCCCGGGCACGCTGGACCTGAACACACCAGGACGGACCCCTGACAACTGACCTCTGCCGCTCTGCCCCCTGTCCCATTCCAAGGCGCAACACGCAATCCACGCGCCCTAATCCAAGTCGCTTTTCCGCCATCCGCCGCCCGTGCGTCCAAACTACTTGGAGACAAGTGCGTTGCGACATCTTCTTTCGATAAGTCGCCGCTGTGGCACGCCGTATGCTGATGTCGCAATGGCTTTTATTGCGCGGCCAACAACGCCGATTCAGTTCGTTGCGGATTCCTCGAAACTTTGCCTCATCTAGCAAAACGGATATTTTCATGCGGAAGCGGTCTCGGAAATTGCGAGTGGAGTGTTTGGAAGATCGCAGGATGTTGTCGGCATCGTACTTGCCGAATGAACTGCTGGTGCAGTACGAGGGCAACATCGGTGCCGAGATGCGTGCTGCGGCGCGCGAGCGGGTGCAGGGAACATTGGCCGAGGTGATTCAAACGGCGGCGATGCGAGCTGCCGGGCACGGCGTCTTGGAACGGGTCGCGTTGCCGCCCGGCCTGAGCGTGCAATCGGCCATGACCCGTTTCCAGAATCTGCCCGGGGTGGCTTACGCCGAACCGAACTACATCCTTGAACCATCCCACGTGAGCAACGACAGTTACTACGCCAACGGCTCGATGTGGGGCATGTACAGCGACGACTCGCCCACGGCCGTCGGTCTGAGCGGAACGACCAACCAGTATGGAAGCCAAGCCGAAGAGGCTTGGAATGACGGCTTCATTGGATCGCCTGCGGTGTACGTGGGCATCGTGGATACGGGTTACCAGTACGCGCACCCCGACTTGGCCCGCAATGCCTGGGCAAATCCCTTTGAAATTCCCGGCGACGGCATTGACAACGATGGCAACGGTTACATCGACGACGTCTACGGTTGGGACTTTCACAACAACGACAACAGCATTTTCGATCCGGCTGACGGCGACTCGCACGGGACGCACGTGGCCGGCACGATTGGCGCGGAGGGTGGCAACGGCAGCGGCGTCGTGGGTGTGAACTGGAACACGACCATGATCGGCGCCAAATTTCTCGGGCCCGACGGGGGTTACACCTCCAACGCAGTCAAAGCGCTGGATTACTTGACCGATCTGAAGCAGCGTCACGGCTTGAACATCGTTGCAAGCAACAACTCTTGGGGCGGTGGCGGCTATTCCACCAGTTTGCACAACGCCATTCTGCGCGCCGCCAAGGCGGATATTCTGTTTGTGGCCGCCGCTGGAAACAGCGGTAGCAACAACGATACCACTGCGAACTATCCGTCGAACTACAGCACGACCGTCGGAACGAGCACCGAATCCGCGGCCGGTTACGAGGCGGTGATCGCTGTGGCCTCGATCACCAGCAGCGGCGCCATGTCGTCATTCTCCAGCTACGGAGCTTCTACCGTCGACCTTGGTGCTCCCGGCAGTTCAATCCTCTCGACCGTGCCGAGCAACAGTTATGCCTATTACAGCGGCACATCGATGGCGACGCCTCACGTCACGGGCGCGGTGGCGTTGTATGCGGCTGCCTATCCCTCCATCCGTGCCGGTGACATTCGCGCGGCGGTGCTCAACAGTACCACGCCCACCGCATCGCTCAGCGGCAAAACGGCCACGGGCGGCCGGTTGAACATCGCGAGCTTGATGGCATTGTCGCCCCATGTGGGCATCGCCATCGACGACGTGGGCGTGATCGAAGGCAATTCGGGAACCAAGGACGCGGTATTCACCGTCAGTCTGTCGGTCGCGTCCACGGAAACCGTCACCGTCGGCTTTGCCACGGCCGATGGCACCGCCACGGCGGGCAGCGACTATGCAGCCGCCAGCGGGACGTTGACCTTCGAGCCGGGCGAAACGAGCAAGACGGTCGCGGTAGCGGTCCATGGCGACACCGTCCCGGAAGCGGACGAGACTTTCTACGTCAACCTGACAAACCCCGTCAACGCTTCGCTGACCGATGCCCAGGGCAAGGGGACGATCGTCAACGACGACACGCTCAGCCTGTCGATCGACGATGTGACTTTGAATGAAGGCAACTCCGGAACGACGGCCTTCGTCTTCACGGTAAGTTTGTCCGGTACCGCCTCGCAAAGTGTTAGCGTCAAGTATGCCACGGCGAACGGGACGGCCAGCAGCAAGTCCGATTATTACGCCACCAGCGGCACATTGAACTTTGCTGTGGGCGAAACGGTCAAGTACGTGACGGTGGCCGTGCGCGGCGACACGAGCGTCGAAAAGGACGAGACGTTCTACGTCAAGCTATCCAGCGCCGTCAATGCCAGCATCGCCGACAACCAGGGGCTGGGGATCATCCTGAACGACGACACTTCCACCAAAACACGTACCAAGAGCTTTGCCGCGAACGAAACCTGGGCCGCCGCCACTTATGCCGAACTGCTGGAGACGGGCTCGGTAGACAACAGCGCAACGCTTGCCGCACTCGGTTTGCAAGCCAACCTCGCGGGGGCGGTCAAGTCGGAGGGCCCGGCTGACGACATCCTGAGCTGGGCTCTTTCCAGCGAAGATCCGGAGGAGCGGCTTGTGGGTCGCCCCTCGGCGTTGCCGATTGCCGGCGCGCCGCATGACGTTCCGGTCGACGAGGAGTTGATCGAGTTGCTGCTCGACGACTGGCTCGGGACAAATTCGCCCAACAAACCAGGAAATAGCCGCCTCGGCAGAGGCATTCAGAAACAATAGGCAAACCAGAGCACGTGCAAGAAATCCGGTGCAGCCGAGTTGAGTCCGATGGCGGATCGCCAACTGAGGGCAAGACGTTCCGTCAGCATGACATCGAAACTCAGGCTTTGCTAGAACTGCGTATACCTTTCCCCGCCGGATTTGAGGACCGCAAAGCCCGATCGTCCGTCAGTGTCGCTCTGTTTGCAGGAACGTCTGCATGCCATGTTACTCAAACGTCGAAAACCGCATCATCACGAGCATCATCGGGTCGCCCTCCGTGGTGAGCGGCGAGGGAAAGCGGGACGCGACGACCGATTCCAGCCACATCTTGTGAAAGATCGGGACGAGGTCTTTGAGCCGCCGCATTTCGTCGTCCCCGTCCGGCCGTCCGCTGAGGCCGCGCTGGAAGAGCTCCGCGATCTCGCGATGAGTCCGAGGCGGCATGAGCATGGTCCCCATTTCGATTTCCGGTCCGCCCGTGGGGCCGACAGGGTTCAGCCGCGTAACCAGCACATCCCATCGTTTCAGCGTTTCGGATGCCGACTTCTCGCGGACTTCGATCTCTTCCTGAGCGCCGAGCCTGCGCAAGACAACGGACCCACCGGGCCGCACTGCCAGCACTTTGAAGGGCAACATGGCGGTGGACCGCATTTGCTCGAGGAAACGTCGCTCGCCGGCTGACAACAGGGTGTGGGCTTTGAGAATCCGGCCGACGACGAAGGAGTCGTCGGCCAGCCGCCGATCGAACGCGAACCAAAACAGGAAGGCCGACTCGCAGGTTTCTCGAGCGTACTCGGTCATTGCGGGCCCGTCGAGGTCCACGTCGCCGAAGAAGGCGCTTCGCGCTCCACGCCGCTCGTCGCAGCTTTCGACGTTCTGCTCGATCAGCTTGATCGCCATCAGACGTTCCAGCGGGGTCATCACGCATTCTCTGTGGTAGCAGCACTTCTTGTACTTCCGGCCGTTACCACAAGGACAGGGATCGTTGCGTGAAACTCGCGGCTCACTCACAGCTTTTCCTGCCTCTTGGGGATGATTGCCTTGCGGCTCCCGTTTTCTGCTCAACCTTCCGAACCGGGCGCGAGCATCCAGGCTGTGATGCCGGCGTCTATCACTGCGTGCAACGCGCCGTGCGGAGCCGACAGGACGTTGTCGTTCGAAGTGAATTTGGTGAAAGACTGTGACGAATGTGCCGGTTTTTCGCCCTTAAACCCAGAGGCTTCGCCACGCAAGCAGAAGGGAGTTGGAAAGATGCTGGTACTTTCACGGAAAAAGGGCGAACGGATCACCATCGGAGAGGCCATCGTCGTGACGGTCCTGCGGTCGAGCGGAGGCCGCGTGACGCTGGGCATTACCGCGCCGGATGCGGTTTCGGTGCATCGGTCCGAGTTGGGCAAGCCCAAAGAGGGCCGACCGCTACGCCTGAAGGCTTAACCAGGTCTCGCGATTGTCACAGCACGCCGCCTGGCCCGAGTGCCAGGCTTTGATCTCCAATGGGCACGCTTTCTCTGCCACCACGGCGAGTTGAAAGGCCGTGGGATCGGTCCCTCAATCCGACTCGATTTTGTACAGATGACGCTGTCCCCGCAGGAACAGGGTGCGGCCGACGATGGCCGGCGAGGCGTCGATGCCTTCGGACAGCTTGTTGATCGCCAGCACGTCCAACGTGGGCTGGTTCCGAATCACCAGCGTGACGCCTTCGCGGCTGGTGAGGTACACGCGATCGGCGGCGCCAACGGGCGAGGCGTAAAGGCTTTTCATCTCCGGCAACCGGACACTATCCAGCAAGGTTTCTCCTGAAGCGGGATTCAGAACCGTAAGGATCGCCAGATTGGACTTCGTCAGGAACAACTGCTGGCCGTACACCAGAGGCGATGGCACGTACGGCGTGTTGCGGTGCGATTGCCAGACAACTTGCCCAGGCATCTCCGTCACGTCTCCGCGGGAATCCAGCCTGACAGCCCGGACTTCGTTCCCGCCGTGACCGCTCATGCAGATCACCTGATCGCCGTACACCACGGGACACGGGATCACGTTCGTCGTCAATCCGCCACACTCCCAGATAACCGCTCCGCTGGCCAAGTCGTAACTGGTGATGCGTCGTGTCGCAGGCACGATCAGCTGCGCTTGCCCGTCGTACTCGACCACGCGCGGCGTGACCCAGCTGGAGACTTCGTCACGGTCAACTCGCCACTTCGTTTTGCCGGTCGCAGCATCCAGAACCACCAGGAACGATTCCCCTTCGTGGTCCCAGTTGACGATCAGCGAATTGCCGTACAGGACCGGCGATGCGCCTTCGCCCCAACCGAACCGCGTCACCATGTCGCCCAGGTCGCGGTTCCAAATCAGTTCGCCCTGCAGATCGTAGCAGAAGATCCCCTGGGAACCGAACGAGACATACAAGCGACGGCCGTCGGTGGTGGGCGAGGCAGAGGCGTAGGTGTTGGTCGCGTGCCGCCCCGCGTGCGGCACAACTTCACACGCCACTCGCTGCCATTGCAGGCCCCCGGTTTGGCGATCGAGGCAGCTCACCACGAATTGGTAATACGTCATGGGCCGCGGGGTCTTGTAGCCGCCGGGAGGCTCCATTTCCGGGGGAGCAAGCGTTGCGACCTCGCGCTCCGTCTTGACGGCGGCGAGCACAAAGATCCGCTCGCCCCAAACGATCGGTGTGGCATGGCCCTCGCCTGGTACCGCCACTTTCCAGCGGACGTTCGTGGCTTCGTCCCAGTGGATCGGCGGATCCCCGTGCGGCGCCAAACCGTCGGCCCCAGGCCCGCGCCACTGGTGCCAGTTGTGCAAAGACGCCGCCGGGAAATCGTCGCTCCAGCAGGGCGATACCCCCAGGCAGACCACCAGGGCCAACAAACCGTACCTCAGCATTTTCGGTTCCCCGTCTTTCGGGTATGGAGTGGCTCCGAATGTCGCTCCTCGGCGGGCACCCCGAAGCGGTCGATTCCCCCGGACAGCATAGGTGGCAACCGCTGCCGTGTCAACAAATGGTCCCGTCAGCGGATGCATGTCAGCGGATGCATGTCAGCGGATGCACGGTCTTGCCTCGGCCTTTGTTCTGTCGTCAAAAGCCGGGACGAATCCGTTCCTGGCCGGCCTTGGTCATCAAGGCGTCGAACGTTTGCGGCGCCGTGTCGTTGCTGATGAAACGGACGGCGCCGTCACATAACGCCACCATCAGACCGCCGGGATGACGGCTGGCGGGGGAATTGCCACCGGGCGAACCCAGCGGGTACGTGATGGTGCTGGCGTCGAGATCCTGCGGTTCGGCCCAATTGACTTGTGTGCCGAACACTTCCACGACCATCAGCGTATTGGACGTGCCGTCGAGGATCTCCGAGAGCTTGCACGCCTTGTCCCCGTCGAACACCGTGCTCGGACCGGTGATGACCATATAGCTGGTTTCGGTCGATCCCGGCATTCCACCGGGCGTGGACGGACACGTGTAAGCGGGGATGGCCTGATTCGTGACCGCCAGATTATGGGGACTGTTCCACGGTTCGTCAAAGTCGTACTCGTCGTAGATGTGGGATTGCTCCAAGAAAGGCAGAATCAGGATCCGCCAACTGTGCTTCGGTTGGCCGTCTTCGTCGGGGATGTATGCCGGCGGAAACGTGCCGTAGACGTCGTGATAGTTGTGGAAAGCCAGCGCGATCTGTTTGAGGTGATTGCTACATTGGGCGCGGCGGGCGGCTTCGCGAGCCGATTGAACGGCTGGCAACAGCAGTGCGACCAGGACGCCGCCGCACACGAGCACGCCGAACAAGCAGGCCCCGACGACCAGCGCGATGATCATCCCGCTGCCGGAACTCCTGGCCGGCGGCGCGTAGACCGGCTCGACAGCCTCTGCCGAGACCAGCCCGGGAATCGTGATCTTTTGGCCGCAGCCGGCGCAAGGTCCGGACTGTCCCGCGTATTGGTCCGCAACGCTGGTCTGCTTGCCACAATGGGGGCACGTGAAGGAGATGGGCATGATGGTCGTCCTGTTCTACACCTGTTTGGCGTTGTCTGCGGAGATTTGCGCATCGCGCTGATCTGCCAATCGGCGGAGCATGTGCTTGATGTCCATCGAGCCGCGGATGGCGACGTAGACGGTCACGCTGGAATACCAAACCAGCACGGCCAGCGTGAGCAGCGCCCAGAATGGATGGTTGGTCAGCATGGCGATCGGGTTCATGGATTGCCTCCGTCGGTCGCAGGTCAGGATAGTTCCGGGGAATCCGGCCGGTACTCGGCACCCGCCCGGCGGTCGGGGGCTGCGGCGGTCGGGGCTGGGGAAGGTCCCCACGAACGCGGCTTGAGCAACGAGCCCACGATCATGGCCAGGCCGGTGGCCAGGAACGTGCCGATGTTCACATAATTGTCGCCGATGTAGTGCTTGACGATGCCCTCGGTCATCAACTGGCCTTCGCGCAGCACCTGGGCTCCGGCCGCATCCAGCATCGGCACTTTGACAAACAGGTTCAACGACAGCGACAGAACGGGTAACGCGGCGCCCACAATAATGGCCGCGATCGCGCCCCAGTTGTTGGCGTTTTTCCAGTAGCAGCAGGCGATCAGCAGCACGGACATGCTGGCCAGGTAGATCGCTCCGGTCGTCTGCAGGTATTCCCAGAGGTTCCCTTCCAGTTTGTACCACAGGCCCCAGAACAGCAGGAACATGCCGATCAAGGCCACGATGCAACGATTCCACAGGATACCGCGTTTCTCGGACCATTTCGTCCGTCGGAACGGCGCCAGGATGTCGTTGTAGATCACGCTGCCCCAGGTCAGCATGTACGCGGAATCCGTGGACATGTCCGCTGCCAGCATGGCTGCGACCAGCACGCCCATCATGCCGGCCGGCACGATTTGGGCGAGGAAGAACGGCATGGCGAACAGCGAGCCGTCCTTTTCACCGAACTGCAGCCCGATCGTCTCGACCACCGTCGGCTCGATCATGGCCAGCGCCGCGATGCCCCACAGGCCGGGAATGATCCAGCGGCAGACGAAGAAAAAGGCCGTGCCGGTGTACACTTGGCGCCCGGTCTTGCTGTCCTTGGCCGACAACAACCGGGCGATGCAGGTCTGCCAAGTCAGTACGGCTGCGATGTTGGTGAACAGGTTGGACACCACAAAGGCCCAGCCCAGGTCCGGGGCGATAAAGGGATTGAAACCGCCGGGGCCGTGATTTGTTTCCACGGCTTCGATCATGGTGTCCCAACCGACTTGGGTCAGCACCAGCACGGTAACCGCCAGCATCCCGGCACTCATCACGATGAATTGCAGAAAGTCGGTCACCAGCACCGACAACATGCCACCCAGGATCGTATACACCGCCACGCCCAACAGCAGCACGGTCATGGCGATTTCCAGGTACCGCAGATTCAAGCCGCAACAGACGACCAGGAACTGGCCGCCGACCCGCAGGAACACGCCCATGTTCAGCAGACCGCCCAGGACAATGACCACGCCCGCCAGCCAGCGGACGAATTTGCCGTAGCGTTTCTCGAACAACTCGGGAATCGTAATCGCTCCCGAGTCGCGGAGCGGTTTGACGCAGAAGCCGGTCCAGCCGACGACGAACATGGCCACCGCGTTGCAGATGCCGGGAATCGAGCCGGCGAAGCCGCGCGTATAGCCGGCTTGGGCGGTGTACATGCAGGTCACGATCCCGAATTCCGTGGCCGCGAGCGAGGCGATACCCAGGAACACGTTCATCTCGCGACCGGCGAGCAGAAAGTGGTCCACGCGCGAGACGTACTTCCGCACCATGATTCCGGCAATCATCGTCGCCAGCAGGTACGTCCCGACGATACTGCCATCGAGCCAGGTGAAGTGGGTCATCAACTCGGTCTCCGGAACAGGGAAAATACCGCGGTTGGGGAGCAGAAAAATGGGTTAAAAACAGCGGGCAGAAAAATGAGCGGCAGAAAAATGGGATGCAGGGGGAACCATCCCTCATCCCTCATCCCTCATCCCTCATCCCTCATCCCTCATCCTTCATCCTTCATCCTTCACTTCCGTCCAGCACTGCTGCAGGTAATCTCGGCTCTTGGCCAGTGCGGCCGACATCGCTTCGGGCTCCAAGTCGCCGTGCATAAACGGATTGACGTAGCCACGATAGCGAATCTTGGCCAGCGCCGCGAGCCAGGGGCAAAAATCGGTGGGGCCGTGGCCGGGCAGCTGGGCGACGCCCCCGGCGTGTTGCCAGGCATAAAAGAAGAACAGCTGGTCGCCGCAGATCGCGATCGCGTCCTCGACCGACGCCTTGATCGCTTGCACGTGATACGGCGCCAGCGCGATGCCCAGCCGCGGCGACTGGTTCAGGTCCACAAACGCTTTGAGCGAATCGACCGTGTTGAGCAGGGCATGGCCGTGGTTCTCGATGGCCAGGTACGAGTTGTACTTCTCGGCCAATTCCACTTGCGGCTTCAAGCCGTCGAGGAATACTTTCATCCGCGCGGTCAGCTCCTCGGGCGGACACGGTCCCGCACTGCCCTGCACCGCCACGCCGCCGCCGGCTTCGCCCAGCAGCTGGGCGTATCGCGCATAGCCGCCCGCATAGACGGAGAAGGCGAACAGTTTCAGCTGCTGGGCGTCCAGCACCTTGCGCAGTCCGTCCGCTCCCAAACGCTTGGCCACGTCGTCCAAGTGCGGACAGCCCTGGTGCGCCGACCAGACATCGACGGCCTCGAACCCCAGTTTCGCAATCTGTTCGCAAGCTTGTTCGACGGGCAGATGCAGGTAGTGAATCGAGGATGTGGACAACCGCATCGTCCAGGCGGCCGGATCGTCGCCGGCGGCAGAGTGGCGCGAGGCGATGGCGGTGGCACAGGCGGCAGCCGTCAGCTGACGCAGGAACGTTCGGCGGTTTGGCGGGGAGCCGTTTTCACGGGTCGGGAGAACGCTGCGCATGATCGTCGCTCCAGGAATGTGGGTGGGGAAAGTTTCCAAAGTCGGCTGCCTTGGCGGCGCGATACTTCGCTGCGCGTCAACGCGGTAACGGGTCAACATGACCGAAACTGCCGCCAGTGTAGCTTGCGGTCGTATGAAAATCTACGACGGATCGCCCACCAGCCGAGTGCGTCTTCCAGGCTAAAGGGTTGTGAGCGGCACGGCGCTAGCCGCCGGTTCTGGTCGCCACCGGCGGCTAGCGCCCAATGCCGCTTACTTTGGGACCATTTGGGAGCGTTCTTGTTAGCGGAGCGGCGCGAGCCGCCCGGTTTTCCGACTGCAATACCGGACGGCTTGCGCCGTGCCGCTACAAAGGAAGCGGCATTGGGCTAGAGCCATGCCGCTCACTCATGGCAACCCCAACATCTGGGCTTGACGACGCACTGGCGAACCAAGTGTCCGCCCGACGTTTAGTCAAACACCTGGCGGCAGTGGATCGGGAATACGTGTCGGCGTCGGGTTGCGGCCTTGCCGCCGTGTCAAACGCCGCCCAGTGCGGCTTGAACCGAGGCGACGGTCTGATGCAACGACTGTGCGACTGCGGGCAGAGACGTTGCATAGGCCAGTACGGTGACGAGAGGTTCGCCCGCGGAAAACCTGAATCCGTAGCGAGGAATGTCTGCCACCGCGGGACGAGCGGGATCCTGGTTCAGGCGGCGCACAAAGTCGTCAAAGCCAGTCGGCACACAGCCCGTATGTCGGGCGTAGACGATCGCTTTGCCGACGCGCTGCTCAGGCATTCGAGACGATTTGCCTTGCAAGGAGCAAGGGGCTGTAGACCAGCCCGTCGTCAAGCCGCCGGGGCTCGGGGCACCGCACGGTTGCGGAACGTCAGGCCCTTCCGCCGGCAACTCGCCGCCGAGGCAGGCGATCACGTGCGGCACCATCGTGGTGAGGCCGCAAGCCAACTCGAGGACCTCGATCGAGGCCGTGTACCGGGGATTCACTTCGACGACCCAGATCGCCTCTTCGGTCATCACGGCATCGACGCCGAACAGGCCTGACAGTCCAAAGCGGCCGGCCAGGGCTTGCCCGATCCGCTCCCACTGTCGCCGCTGATCGGCACGGACGTCCAACGGGCCCAACGAACCGGCGTACTCAAAGCCCTGGGCTCCGGCCCACACCGCGCCGATCAACTGTTGTGTTGCCCCGAGCCAGAGGGCTTTGCGCCCAGCCCCCACGAAGACGGCGCTGCACGGCATGCCCGCGACGTACTGTTGGTAGTAGAAGCGTCCGTTCTCGGCGCGAATCTCGGCGCGAGTCTCGGCGCGAAGCCGATCGTTCCACGGGCTGTCGCCTTGATGCTCGTGCGGCGGCAGAGAAGCGAACGCGATCCCCCGTCCACCGCCGGACTTTCGCGGCTTTCGCAGCCAGGTTCCCTGCGCCGCGACGGGCGGCTCGACAGAAACCGGCAACGACGGCAAGCCCTCTGAACGCAGCGTGTCGGCCAAACGAAAGGGATCCCGCACCGCGCGCAGGACATGGCCCGGGTTTCCGTACAGGACTCGCTCGTCGGCGATGCGGTCGACCAACTGTGGATGGTTCTCCAAGCCCCCCGTGTACAACCACGGGCAAGGCGGAAACGCATTGGCAGCATGCTCCAAGTCGTCTGGATAGCCGTCGATACGGAGGCCATCGCAAGCGGCGGCCAGGTCCTCGTCTTGGAAACAGTCCACGGCCACAGGGCAGAATCCCGCTCGCAAGGCCGAGAACGCCGCTGCACGGGCACTGACGCCCATGATCAGCACCTGCGAACCCCCATATACGCTTCTCCGCGTTCCGTCAATCATGTGTGCTAATGCCGTCATGGGTCCTTGAATTTGTCGCACCGTCTGGTACCTTCTCGCCTTAGTTCTCGAACTGGATTCCACAGCCTGCAGGGTTGGTGGGGTCGGTGGCGGGACAGGTTCGTTGGTTCTATCACATCTGAAGAAGGAGAACAGTCTCATGTCGATGTTCATCGGAGAAGCGTTGGCTGGCGACGGGAACGAAATTGCTCATATCGACCTGTTGATCGGCAGCAAGGACGGTCCGGTCGGTGTTGCGTTTGCCAACGCCTTGGCTCGTCAGAGCGAAGGGCACAGCAATTTACTGGCCGTTCTGACGCCGAACCTGGCTGTCAAACCGTCCACGGTAATGATTACGAAAGTGACCATCAAGGGCATGCGCCAGGCGGTGCAGATGTTTGGTCCGGCTCAGGCCGCGGTGGCCAAGGCCGTGGCGGACGCGGTGGCCGAAGGCGTCATCGCCAAGGGCGACTGTGAAGACCTGGTCATCGTGTGCGGCGTGTTCATTCACCCGGCGGCCGAGGACGACAAGAAGATCTATGACTATAATTACCAAGCCACCAAGGACGCGATTGTCAACGCCATGAAGGGCACCCCGACGGTGGACGAGATGCTGGCCGGCAAGGACAGTGCGAAGCACCCGTTCCAAGGATTTTAGTGACATGACCGAGAGCAAGCCGCGGATCCTTGTGCAAATCGACTCGGACGATCATGCCAGCGTGTTTGACGCGGTGGTGGCGATCGATGCCGGTGTTGACCACTTGTTACAGTATCACGGGGTGACTGAGGGCGATGTGCAAAACCTTGTGCATGGTTCGATATTCACCCGTGGTTCACACGACTTGAGATCGACGGCGATTTTCGTCGGCGGCACCGACGTGGCGGCGGCCGAGCGGTTGGTCAAGCGCGTCTTGAAGAGCTTCTTCGGGCCGTTGCGGGTGTCGGTGATGATGGATGCCAGCGGCGCCAATACGACGGCCGTGGCGGCGGTCCTAGCGGCCAGTCGCCACGTGCCGTTACAGGGAGCCACGGCCTTGGTGTTGGCGGCGACCGGTCCTGTCGGCCAGCGGGTCGCGCGGTTGTTGGCTCGCGAAGGCGCCCGCGTGCGGGTGGCTTCGCGAGACGTGGTGCGTGCCCAACGGGTTTGCGATCTGGTCCGCGAGCGGGTAAAGACGGCCGAATTGCAGCCGGTCGGGACGACGTTGGAGTCGCTACCGGCCGCTTTGGAGGGAGCTTCGATTGTGATCTCGGCAGGAGCGGCTGGGATCGAAATGGTTGCGGCCAAAGCGTGGCAGTCGAGCGAGTCGCTCCGCGTGGCGATCGACTTGAACGCCGTCCCGCCGCTGGGGATTGCCGGCGTCGAGGCGACGGACAAGGCGGTTTTGCGCGGGGCGGTGACTTGCTATGGTGCCATCGGCGTCGGGGGAACCAAGATGAAGATCCACGGCACGGCGATCGCCAAGTTGTTCCAGAGCAACAGTCAAGTGTTTGACGCGGAGGAGATTTTTGCGATCGGCCGCGAACTGGAAGGATAGCGGCGACAACTGAAGTCTTTGAAGTTGGGCATTTCGGCCAAGGCGACTGCCCCACCGGCCCCGTGCCGGGGGGGACCGTGAAATATGAGAGCAAAACCATGATAAAACGAGGGCGACGGCAGATCGTGATTCGATTGGGGACGGCCTCGGTCGCCAGCATCTTGGCGATGGGGGTGTTGGTCTTATCGTCTTGTGCACAAACGACAGCGGAACAGGGGAAGACGCCGATGCCGAAGGAAGCGGAACGTGAAACGCAGCTGGCGACGTTTGGCGCCGGTTGTTTCTGGTGTGTCGAGGCCGTGTTTCAGCGGTTACGGGGCGTGGTTTCGGTCGAGTCCGGGTACGCGGGCGGAACGGTGGACAATCCGACGTACAAACAGATTTGCACGGGAACGACCGGCCATGCCGAAGTCTGTCAGATTCGTTACGAACCGGCCAAAATCAGTTTTGACGAATTGCTCGAAGTATTTTGGAAAACGCACGATCCGACGACGTTGAACCGGCAGGGGGCGGATGTCGGCACCCAGTACCGTTCCGTCATCTTCTATCACGATGACCAGCAACGGGTACAGGCCGAGCGGCGAAAGCAGGAACTCGACCAGTCGGGCGCTTGGAACGCGCGGATTGTGACCGAGATCAGCCCGCTGATCAAATTCTTCAAGGCGGAGGACTATCACCAGAATTACTTCCGCTCGAATCCACAGCAGGGTTACTGCCAGTTTGTCATCCGTCCCAAGATGAAGAAATTCGAGAAGGTGTTTCAGGACAAGCTGAAAAATGGGCCTTAGGCCGCTCGGAATCCGCTGTCAGGAATCCGCTGTCGGGGGCTTGTTGTTGCTGGTCCAATCGAACAAAATCTCACTTTTGGGTTTCGAGGTCGCTCGCCCCGTGCGACCGTTGCGAGATTGGCAGGAGTCCGCCGTCCGTGGCCGAATTCTTCGCTGAGATTTTGTGTCTGCCGACCTGGCTAGCCTATCTGCTGGCCGGGTTGATCCATTGTGCCTGGATTCTGAATTTGGTGGCCGGTGGGGCGTTGTTCTTCATTTGGCTGGAACGTAAGGTTTCGGGCCGAATTCAGGACCGGCTGGGCCCCACGCGATGCGGCGGGAAATTTGGCTGGCTGCAGACACTGGCCGACGGACTCAAGTTGCTGACCAAGGAAGACGTGGCGCCGGGCGAAGCGGACGTGTTCCTGTTCCGCATTGCCCCTTATGTGAGTTTTGTATCCAGCTTTGCTGCTTTCTTGGCACTGCCGTTTGCCACCGGCTGGGTCGCCCTGCACATCCATACGGGAATCTTCTTCATTCTGGCGGTCCTGTCGCTGGAGGTGTTTGGAGTCATCTTGGCGGGATACTCGTCCGGCTCGAAGTGGTCCCTGTACGGTGCGGTGCGCGAGGCGGCTCAGGTGGTCAGCTACGAGGTGCCGCTGAAGTTATGCATCGTGATTCCGGTCTTGCTGTGCGGGACCCTGGATCTGGTCACGATTGCCAACATGCAGGCAGGCTGGTTCACCAATTGGCTGGTCTTTCACGATCCCTTCACGTTCGCGGCGTTCTGGATTTACTTCACGTGCAGCTTGGCCAGCGTGAATCGGGCGCCGTTCGACTTGGCGGAAGCGGAGAGCGAGCTGGTGGCCGGTTTTCATACGGAGTATTCCGGCTTGCGGTGGAGCTTTTTCTTCATGGCCGAGTACGGTTCCATGTTCCTGGTCAGCGCCTTATGTTCGATCCTATTCCTGGGCGGTTGGAACGGGCCGATTCCCGTGTTCGACCTGCTGGGCTGGACCTATGGCCAGGACGAGACCGCGTTTCGCCTGACCGGCTATCTGGCGAATCTGGCGAGTTGCGGGAACTTGATACTCAAAGGCGTGGCGGGCGTGACGGTGATGATCTGGGTGCGGTGGACGCTGCCGCGGCTGCGGATCGATCAGGTGATGACCACGTGTTTGAAGTACTGTGTGCCGCTGGCGGCGATTTGTTTCCTGGGCGCGTTAACCTGGCATCTGACGGGCGCGCCGGGCTTGAACGACTTGGCTCCGGTCACCCCCAGCGGGGCGGCGGGCGTCCGCGAGCGTTGGGTTCTGCAGGCCGAAGCGGCGGAACAGGCGGCGGAACAGGCGGCGGCGGTACAGGCGTCGTCGATGGCGGGAAAGGTTGAGGGTTGAAACAATGTTCGCCGCGATCGACTGGCAAGCGACCTTTTTCTGGCTGTTCGCGCTGATTGTTTGCGGCTTTGCACTGGCCGTGTTATTCTCGCCGAACATCGTCCGGATGGCCTTTTATTTGATTCTTTCGTTGGGCGCGGTGGCGGGGCTGTTTTTCTTGGCGGGCGCGGAATTCCTGGGCGCGATGCAACTGATGCTGTACGTCGGCGGCACGCTGGTGCTGGTCGTGTTTGGCGTCATGCTCACGGCTCATCGCAACTTCGTCAGCCTGAGGACAAGCGGCGGCGAGTGGATTTTGGCGTTGTTCGTCGGCGGCGGTTTGTTGGTATTGCTGCTGCAGACCATCACGATCGACAGCTGGCGGCAGCCGTCGGCACACGACGTGGCGCTGCTGGATCACAAGACCACCACGGAGATCGGGCTGGCCTTGACGGGCGTGCGACTGGACGGTCACAGCGGTTTTCTGTTGCCCTTTGTGATTGTCTCGGTGCACTTGCTCGTGGTGCTGATCGGGGCGGCTTATTTGGCGAGAACCAAGCGGCTGCGGGAACGGGAGCCGGCACAATAGCCTGGAAGAGAACGATGACATCCTTGTTCGCGCCAATCACGGTGGCTCATTATCTGGCGGTGGGGGCGGTACTGTTTGTCGCCGGCATCGTCTGCATGACGACCAAGCGGAACGCGTTGGGCGTGCTGATGGGCGCGGAACTGGTGCTCAACGGAGCGAACATCAATCTGGTGGCCTTTGGCAGCGATTTTCTGCGGCCGCAATCCCTGGGACTCGACGGCCAAGTGATGGCCTTGTTTGTGATCGTACTGGCCGCAGCCGAAGCGGCGGTGGCGCTGGCGATCGCGTTGAATTTTTACATTAACCATACAACGATTGACGTCGATCAAGCCGACGACTTGAAGGGCTGATGGAATCCTCTGCGCTGCCATGGCTGTTGGGGCTGGCGACGTTGTTGCCGCTGGCGTCCTTCTTTTTCCTGCTGCTGGTCGGGCCGCGGCTCGGCAAAGCGTTCGGAGATGGTGCGTACATCGCCACCGGTGCGATCGCCGCCGCCGGGGTGCTGTCCTTCGTGGCCTTGTTTCTCTGGCTGGGGAATCACTTTCCCGAAGACGCGTCGCATCACGCGGCGGCCGACGCACACTCCGCACACGGCTCGGCGACGGCGACGGATCATGCGGACGATCAGGCACACGAGGTTTCCTCCCACGCCCACGGGCAGCCGCTGTATTACGCCGGCGAGTACTATTTGCTCGGCATCTTCGGCCAGCTGCGTTTGTCCATCGGGTACTACATCGACTCGCTGACCATCTGCATGTTCTGCCTGGTCACGCTGATCGCCACGTGCATCCACTTCTACTCGATGGGCTACATGCATGATGAACAGCACGAGGTGACGGATCACGAAGTCACGCTACGGAACGGGCTGCCTTTGCGGCGGCGGGGACGTTACGTGCGGTTCTTTCAGTACCTGTCGCTGTTCTGCTTCAGCATGTTGGGACTGGTGCTGGCCGGCAACATCGCGATGGTGTTTGTGTTCTGGGAATTGGTAGGCATCTGTTCGTACTTTTTGATCGGGTTCTACATCGAGCGGCCGAGCGCGTGTCAGGCGGCGAACAAGGCGTTCATCGTCAACCGCGTGGGCGACTTTGGCATGCTCATCGGCCTGATGGCCCTGTGGGGCGGACTGGGCACGTTCGCGTTTGGCGACTTGGCGCGGGTGGACGCCGACGGCGTCCAGCACGTCGAGCAGGGGATCTTCAGCCTGGTTCGCTCGGGGCCGCACGATTCGCTCCGGACGCCGGATGGCCTGGTGCGGTTGTCCGCCCGCGACGAGGTGGCTCGGGTCGTGCGCGAACTGGGCCCGGAAGCGGAGGCGGACGAGATCGAGCAGGCCATCGCCGCGCGCATCGAGACCTGGCGCAGCGGCGGCCCGGATGGCAGGGGGCCGCGTTACGGATACGGGCTGTTGGTGGTGGCCGGGATCGGCATCTTCTGCGGGTGCGTGGGCAAGAGTGCCCAGTTCCCCCTGCACGTCTGGTTGCCGGACGCGATGGAAGGCCCGACGCCGGTATCCGCGCTGGTGCATTCGGCGACGATGGTCGCCGCCGGCGTGTATCTGGTCGGGCGTTTCTTTCCCGTGTTCACGCCGGAAGTGCTGCTGCTGATCGCGGTCATCGGCGGCATCACGCTGTTCATGGCCGCCACGATCGCCATTACCGCCACCGACATCAAACGCGTGCTGGCGTATTCGACGGTCAGCCAGCTGGGCTATATGATGCTGGCCTTGGGCGTGGGCGGCTGGGTCGCGGGCCTGCTGCATTTGATCACGCACGCCTTCTTCAAGAGCCTGCTGTTCTTAGGCTCCGGCTCGGTCATTCACGCCGTACACACCAACGACATGCGGGAGATGGGCGGGCTGAGAAAGAAGATGCCGATTACGGCCTATACGATGTTGATTGGCTGCCTGGCGATTGCCGGGATCAGCGTGCCGTTTGTGATCGGGTTCAGCGGTTACTATTCCAAGGACCGCATCCTGGAACAGGCTTACTCGTTCATGCTGCACGAGGACAACGGCAACCTGGTGGCCAGCCTGTTGTTTTACACCGCCGCCGGGGGCGCCATGATCACGGCGTTTTACATGTTCCGCATGTGGTACATGACGTTTGCCGGCAAGCCGCGGGATGCGCATCGTTACGAGCATGCTCACGAATCGCCGCGGGTGATGACGGTTCCGCTGGTGGTCCTGGCCGTATTCGCCACCGCGGTGGCTTGGCAGCCGCCCGGCGTGTTCGGGCCCTTGAGCCGCTTGAGCGTGGTCAATTTGCTGGAGCAGTCGCGGCCGCTGGGAACGCTGGCCGATACGGCCTCGCCGACCGTGGGGATGACGTGGCCGAACGAGCATTTCGCGCACGAGCCGGCGCAGCACGAGGCGATTGTGGTCCCGGTGACCTGGCTGGCGACCCTCACCGCTTGGGCGGGGATCGCGCTGGCCACGGTGATCTACTGCCTGGGCTACATCCAGGCGGCGGAGGTGCGCCGCCAGTTTGCCGTCATTCACCGGTTCCTGTTGAACAAGTGGTGGTTTGACGAGTTGTACGGCTACCTGTTCGTCCGTCCGATGCACGCCGTGGCCTGGCTGGCGACGGCCGTCGACCGCCACTTGATCGACGGCCTGATCGACGGCTCCGCGCGGTTGACGCGCGGCCTGGCGATGGTCTGGGAGCGGCTGGCCGATCGCGGGATCGTCGACGGGTCGGTCAACGCGTTGGCCGCGGGTGTGTACCGCCTGGGCGTTCGGCTGCACGGCCTGCAGACGGGCCGCTTGCGGCAGTACATCCTGTTCGTCGGCGCCGGGGCGCTGGCGATCTTTGTTGTGATCAGTTTCTTCCGAGGGTTTTATTGGGCGGGTTAGTTTTGCAAACAGGGGAGCGTCCCCTGTTGCCGGAACGGCCCGGTGGGTGCTTTGCACAAAAGGGGACTGTCCCTTTTTCGCGAAAGATCGACGAACGATGGTGACTACCTGCCTTGTGATGCTGAGTGCGATCGTGTTCCTCCCGGTGCTGGGCGCCGTGCTGGTGCTGTGCGTCCCCAAGGAAAAAGAGGAAGTCGTACGGTACATCACCTTGGGGACCACGGTTGGCGTCCTCGTCATGTCCGTACTGGCGTTCCTCACGCCGCTGGGCGGCGCGTTCGACTACCAGGGCAAAGCGGCGGCGCACATGCAGTACGTCTTTAACGTGCCTTGGATCCCTTCGTTCGGGATCGAGTATTTCATGGGGGCCGACGGGATCAGCATGCCGCTGGTCATGCTGACCTCGCTGATCTGCCTGTTGGCGGCGGGCGCTAGTTGGTCGGTGACCAGGCACGTCAAGGCGTACTGCGTCCTGTTCCTGCTGTTGGAAACGGGCATGTTGGGAGTCTTTCTGGCCCTGGATTTCTTCCTGTTCTACGTGTTCTGGGAAGTCGTACTGTTGCCCATGTACTTCCTGATCGGCGTCTGGGGCGGCCCGCGGCGCGAGTACGCGGCGATCAAGTTTTTCCTGTACACGCTGGTCGGCAGCGTGCTGATGCTGGTCGCGATCCTGATGCTGTATTTTGCCGGCGACTTGACCGATCCCGCCTTGCGGCCGCACCTTGACCAATGCGGTTTGAACCAGGCGGTGCTTGCCCAGGCCCACGCCGGCATGGCCGAGCGCATGGCTGGCCATGCGGTTCCGCCCTTGCACACGTTCAATCTGCTGGCCCTGGCCCAGATCGGCCAGCAGACCGAGCAGTTTGGCGAGAACCTGCAGTGGTGGTCGTTCCTGCTGTTGTTCATCGGCTTCATCATCAAAGTGCCTGTGGTACCGCTGCACACCTGGCTGCCGGATGCGCACGTCGAGGCGCCGACGCCGATCTCGATGATCCTGGCGGGCGTGCTGTTGAAGATGGGCGGTTACGGGATCATCCGCATCTGCTATCCGATCTGTCCGCACGGCGGTTACGATTTGGCGTACTTCGTCTGCCTGCTGGGCGTGGTCAGCATGGTGTACGGGGCGTTTGCGGCGCTGGCCCAGAAGGACTTCAAGCGGTTGGTGGCCTACAGTTCGGTCAGCCACATGGGTTATGTCGTGTTGGGGTTGGGCGTTTGGTCCGCCACGGGCGGCACGGCGTTCAACCCGGACTATTGGAACATGGGCGTCCAGGGGGCGATGTTCCAGATGATCGCTCACGGCATCAGTTCGGCCGGCATGTTTTTCCTGGTGGGCGTGATCTACGATCGAGTCCATCATCGCGACTTGGACGCCTTTGGCGGGTTGTTCGGCCGGATGCCCGTGTATACCGCGCTGTCGATCGGTATTTTCTTTGCGGGCTTGGGCCTGCCCGGCTTGTGCGGGTTCATCGGCGAGGTATTGGTCGTCTTGTCCGTCTGGAATTACAGTTACGTGCTGGCGGTGATTTCGGCGTCCGTGGTGATCTTGACCGCCGCTTACATCCTGTGGACCGTGCAACGGGTGTATCTGGGCGCGGAATACAAAGGGCCTCATGGCGAAGCGTTGACGCCCACCACGCGGCGCGAGAACGCCATCGCCGGCGTGTTGTTCGCCTTGGCGATTCTGTTGGGCGTGTTTCCCCACACGTTTTTGTTGCGGTACATGGACAAGACCGTCAGCCGGCAGGTGAGCGATTTGGCGCAGTGGACCAAGGTGGTCAAGGAAGCTGGGCCGCGGGGCGGCGCGGACGAGGCGCAGACGCAGACGCAGGGCAGCTTCGACATAGCAAGGGTTCAGGCACCGTGAATCTCCACGAAATCGTCAGTCAACTGATTTTGGATACCCGCGGCGACGTGGCCGGCGGATGGTGGGCCTTTTCGCCCACGTCCAGTGTCGGCGTGTTTCTGCCGGAGATCCTGTTGTGCGCCACGATCGTGCTGATTCTGCTGGTGCGTGTATTCTCTTGGGGCCAACGGATCGACGTCTTCTGGCCCGTGTTGGCCGGTTCCGTTCTGGCCTTGTTCCTGGCAGCCGTCCATGCTCCGGCCGTGGCTCAGCGGATGGAGTGCTTTACGGGCCTGCTGGTGTACGATTCGTTTTCGATCTACATGCGCAGCCTGTTGTTGCTGTCCGTCGTCCTGGTGGTCGTGCTCACCAAACTGACGGGCATCCTGAATCACGAAGAAGCCCCGGACGTCTACACGCTGGTGCTGGGCGCCACATTGGGCATGTGCCTGATGATCTCGGCCAATCACCTGCTGATGGTGTTCTTGGCCGTCGAGATGGCCAGCGTGCCGTCTTACGCCTTGGTGGCCCTGATGAAACAGCGGGCTCGGGCCAGCGAAGCGGCGCTCAAATATGCCGTGTACGGAGCGGCCACGTCGGGCGTGATGCTGTACGGCATCAGCCTGGTTGCCGGGTTGGTCAATTCGGCGCATCTGCCGACGATCGCCCGCGTCCTGGCCGAACGTCTGCCGGACTTGCCGGGCGACGAAGCCATGGTTCTGACCTTGGGCGTCTTGATGATCATGGTCGGACTGGCGTTCAAGCTGGCGGCGGTGCCGTTTCATTTCTGGTGCCCCGACGCGTTCGAGGGGGCGACGGCGGAAGTCAATGCGTTCTTGAGCGTCGCGTCCAAGACCGCTGCGTTGGGATTGCTGGTTCGAGTTGTCATCGGGATCGGCGTGGTCGTACCACCCGGTCTATCTGCCGGTGGTGGCGAAACCAGGACACTGCTCGTTGCGGGGCCGAGCGTGAATTCCGATTCACGTGGTCGAGTCTCTCCGAGACTCGATTCCGATCTCGGAGAGACCGGTCCACGTGGGCGAGTTTCTCCGAAACTCGAATCCCGTCTCGGAGAGACGGGGCCACGTGGCCGAGTTTCTCCGAAACTCGATTCCGATCTCGGAGAGACCGGTCCACGTGGGCGAGTTTCTCCGAAACTCGATTCCCGTCTCGGAGAGACGGGGCCACGTGGGGGCATGACGCCGTTTCAGGGACTGCTCGGCAAGCTGGTGGCGCTGCTGGCCATGCTGACTTGCACCTTGGGAAATCTGGCGGCCTATGGCCAGACGAACATCAAACGGCTGCTGGCGTATTCGACCATCGCGCATGCCGGATATATGATGATGGCGATCCCGGCGGTGATGGCCTTGGCGGCGGAGAATCCCGCTTTGGCGGAAAAAGCGGTCGCTGGATTGGGCGTGTACCTTGCCGTCTACCTGTTCATGAACTTAGGAGCGTTCAGCGTGGTGGCATTCCTGCGGAACGTCATGCACAGCGAGCTGATCGCCGACTATGCCGGACTGCGTCGTCACTGTCCCGGCGTGGTGGTCTGCTTGTCGCTGATGCTGTTCAGCTTGCTGGGAATTCCCCCGCTGGCTGGTTTCGTCGGCAAGTTTGCCATCTTTGCCTCGTTGGTCGAAGGCTATCAGGTGACGGGGCAGGGGTACTTGCTGCTGTTGTTCCTGGTGGGCGGTGCGAACACCGCGCTCAGCCTGGTTTACTATCTGCGGGTTGTCAAGGTGATGACACTGGATCCCGACTCGCCGACGCGTGGCCCGGTGCCGCTGCCGCTGGTTTCGCTGCCCGGCTTTTTCGTCGTGGCATTGACCTTGCCGACTGTGATTCTGTTCTTTGCCTGGGAATTTCTCAATCAGTACGCCTTGCGTGCGGCGCAGCAACTGCTGGGATGATGAACGCTATGACCTTGCTGGATACCAACGCCGTCCTCAACCGCTTGCTGGTGCTGCATCTCCGGTCGCTGCCGATGTACGTCAGTCAAGCGCCGCCGTGGATCAATCCGGGCCGCGAGTCGGCGTGGGAGGCGGTGCAATCGATCGCCGCGGACCACCAGGCGACGGCGGACCGGTTCGGGGCGATGATTCTGGCGGCGGATGGGGTCCCCGGCTACGGCGAATTCCCGCTGCGGTACACCGCGTTGCACGATCTGGCGCTGGACTACCTGCTGGTGCGAATCCTGGAATACGAGCGGCAACTGATCCGGCGGATCTCCGAGTGTGCCGATCTGTTGCGGATGAACCCGGCCCTGCAAGCGGGCGTATTGGAATCGTTAGGCGAAGCCAAGGCGCACCTGCAATTGTTGGAAGAAGTCACTTCGTAACCCGAAGCGTCCGCGACGAGACGCCTTGGTACAGGCTGCCCCCGATGTTTTGTGACACCCACGCCCATCTGGACGATGAACAATTCGACGCCACGCGTGCGGAGGTCATCCAGCGGGCTTGGGATGCGGGGGTCACGGCGATTGTCACCGTGGGAACCACCGCGGCTTCGAGCGAGACCAATGTCCGGCTGGCGCAGGCGTTTCCTTCGCTGTTCGCTGCCGTCGGCATTCAGCCCAATTACACCAGTCAAGTGGCCCCGGGCGACTGGGAGCGGATCGTTGCGCTGGTGGAAGAGCCGCGGGTGGTGGCTTTGGGCGAGACGGGATTGGATCGTTATTGGGATTTCGCCCCGTTTGCCGTCCAGCAGGACTATTTCGACCGGCACCTGCGACTGGCCCAGGCCCGCGGTTTGCCCGTCGTGATCCACATGCGGGATTGCGCCGCAGACGTGCTGCAGATGCTGGGCGAAGCGCGGCAACGGGGGCCGATTTGCGGCGTGATGCATTCGTTCACGGGCGACGCTGAAACGGCGCGGCAGTGCGTGGAAATCGGGCTGCACGTCAGTTTCGCCGGGATGGTGACGTTCAAGAAATCGCAGGCATTGCGCGACGTCGCCCGCACGATTCCCGGCGATCGCATCTTGATCGAGACGGACAGCCCGTACTTGGCGCCGGAGCCCAATCGAGGTCGTCAGCCCAACGAGCCGGCCTGGTTGGTCCACACCGCCGCCCGCCTGGCAGAGGTCCGCGGAATGGACTTGGCTTCGTTCGCCAGCTTGACCTCCGCCAACGCCGCGCGGCTATTCCGCGTACCGTGCCCGTGAGCCGAGCGTTCCCGTCTGCGTAATCTGCGAAATCTGCGGATGCCCCCGGGCTTGCTAGCAGCGGGGTTCTGTCGCCGCGACCCGCGCGTTTTTTTGCCATTCGTCTTGGCAAGAAATTCGAGTTTTGATAATTTGATCGTACGCCCCTGCGGGTAGCTGCCCGACAAGGACCCAAGTCAAAGGGAGTTACCGTCGCCTTAGCCGGTGATGCCGTTCAGGATGGTCGAGGAAGGAGCCCCGAAATGATGCTGGCCAGCGCAACCAAGGAAGTTTGTGTTCACATCCGCTGGATGATCCGGCGGGACATGCCCGAAGTTTTGGAGATCGAAGACCGCAGTTTCGAGTTCAGCTGGTCCGAAGAGGACTTTATTCGCTGCTTGCGGCAACGCAACTGTATCGGCATGGTAGCCGAACACGACGAGCGAGTCGTCGGCTTCATGATCTACGAGTTGCACAAGAACCGTTTGCACATTCTGAATTTCGCCGTTCACCCCGAGTTCCGCCGCCGAGGCGTCGCCGCCAGCATGATCCGAAAGCTGGTTGGCAAGCTCTCGCCGCAGCGCCGCAACCGGATCCTGCTGGAGATCCGCGAGACCAACCTCGCCGCCCAGCTATTTTTCCGCGAGACCGGTTTTCGAGCGATCTCGGTGCTGCGCGATTTCTACGAAGACACGCCCGAAGACGCCTACCTGATGCAATACCGATATCGGGCCAGCGACGCAGAAGTCGAGTTTGACGATCAGCGGCTGACGCGGCGCGCGGGTTGAAAATCTCGCCCCCGAACCAAGCCTCCGACGTACAGAATTCAATTTTGCCGGGTGATCCGGTGTCCCTGTGGCGTGGTGAATGCCCGGCAAAATTGAATTCTGTACGTCGGAGCCCCTCCCCCCAGGCCGCCCCACGTTGTCCTGCCGGACGGCCCTCTACCATTGCGGCCAACGTTGCTGCCTGATCTTGCATCCTGCCGCGTGGTGGTCTACGCTGGGCATCGACCGTAGCCGCTGGCGATTGCGCGAACGAGGAATTCATCATTCCTTCTCGCCCAACGCGGATGTTGAAGATTGCTGCCGGCAAGCGGGAACTTGACGAGTCATTCTGCCCTTCCGCCCACCCGGAGACAATACGATGTCGCGCCGCTCCGCCCCAAGCTGCACGATCTGGCATGCCTTGGTCCCGTTGTCATTACTCACTGGCTGGCTGGCTGCCGCGCGGGGCGGCGACGAATTGACCGGGGTCGCGGCCTCGTCCATTCATTCGCCCCAATACACCGCGGAACTGGCATTCGACGGCGATCTGCAGACGCGCTGGGCCAGTGCCTCGGCGGGTGACAAGCCTGCCTGGCTCGAAGTGGACTTTGGCCGCGACGTGGCGGTGGGCGAGTTGACGATCCATTGGGAGCGCGCCTTGGCCAAGGAATACGAAATCCGTGTTTCGGCCGATCGCAAGACCTGGCAGACGATCCACCGGCAACCCGACAATGCTGGCGGAAAGAACCACATCACGGGGCTCTCGGGCCGAGGCCGCTATCTGCGGATCGTGTGCCTTCGACCGGGGTCATGGGAGCTGTTTTCGATTTGGGAAGTCGAATTCCCGGAGGGCGAAGCCGCCGCGGCGATGGCGGACAGCCGCCGGCAAGCGGCCCAGGCGCGTCGGGAGCGGGAGCGTGCGGCCCGCGAAGCCATCGCCGCCGCGGCCACCGAGCATGGCGTCGAAGAGATCGTGTTCGCCGTCCGCCAGCCGGGCAAAGACGGGCACTGGTACGCCAACTTCAGCTACTTTGCCGACGATGACCAGCGGCGGACGTTTGGCGATGGCGGACGGCTGTGCCGGTTGAACCTGCGGACCGGCGGGATGACCGTGCTGCTGGATGATCCCCGCGGGGGCGTCCGCGATCCGGTTGTGGATTACGACGCGGAAAAGATCGTGTTCTCCTATCGCCCCGGGGGTGCGGAGCATTATCACCTGTACGAGATCCGCGCCGACGGCAGCGATCTGCGGCAGTTGACCGACGGGCCCTATGACGACATCGAACCGGCTTATCTGCCCGACGGCAGCATCGTGTTCGTGTCCAGCCGCTGTCAGCGCTGGGTGAACTGCTGGTTGACGCAAGTCGCCGTGTTGCATCGTTGCGATCCGGACGGAACCAACATCCGGCCCTTGTCCGCCAATGTGGAGCACGACAACACGCCGTGGCCGTTGCCCGACGGTCGCGTGCTGTACCAGCGCTGGGAATACATCGATCGTTCCCAGGTGGATTACCATCACCTGTGGACCGTCAATCCGGACGGCACTTCGCAGATGGTGTACTATGGCAACCAGCATCCGGGGATCTTGATGATCGACGCCAAACCGATCCCCGACACGCGCAAGGTAGTCGCCATCTTCTCGCCGGGGCACGGCCGTCGGGAGCACGATGGCGGGATTGTGGTGATCGATCCTCGCTATGGCCCCGATGAAATCGGTGGCGTCACGCCGATCAGCCGTCAAGGCCAGTACCGCGACCCGTGGGCCTTTTCCGACCAGTTGTTCCTGGCCGCTCAGGACAAGAAGATCGTACTCTTGGACCGGGACGGGCTGACGTACCTCATCTACGAATTGCCACCGGAAGACGTGCGGGCCGGCTTGGAATGCCACGAGCCGCGGCCGCTGCAACCGCGGCCCCGCGAGAACGTGATCCCGCCTCGGACCAGGCCCGAGGCTTCGACCGGGACCCTGGTGCTGGCCGACGTTTACCGCGGCCGCGCCATGGACGGCGTCGAACGCGGCGAGATCAAGAAACTGATGGTGCTGGAATCGCTGCCCAAGCCGATCAACTTTACCGGCGGCATGGATCCTCTGACCTACGGCGGCTCGTTCACCCTGGAACGGATCCTGGGCACGGTCCCGGTCTATCCCGATGGTTCGGCGATCATGGAAGTGCCCGCTTTGCGGAGCCTGTTTTTCGTCGCTCTGGACGAGAACGACCTGGCGGTGAAGCGGATGCACAGCTTTGTGACCGTCCAGCCGGGCGAGGTGACCAGCTGTGTGGGCTGCCACGAAGCGCGGACGGAGAGTGTGTTGACGAACAGTGCCCTGACGGCCTTGCGGCGGCGGCCCGACCGCATCGAGCCGATCGAGGACTGTCCGGACGTGTTCGATTTCCCCCGCGACATTCAGCCCATCTTGGATCGGCTGTGCGTTGACTGTCACGGCTATCAGGCCACGCCGCGCGGCGGGCCAAATGCCGGCCGGATTGTGCTCAGCGGCGACCGCGGACCGATGTTCTCGCATGCCTATTTCAGCATGACGGTGCGACAGTTGTTCAACGACAACCGCAATCGGCCGGTGAGCAATCTGCCGCCCCGCGCGGTGGGCTCGGCAGCCAGCCGCATCCTGACGATGCTGGACGGCGACCACTACGACGTACGGGCCACCGAGTCGGAACGGCGGATGCTGCGGCTGTGGATCGATGTCGGCGCCCCTTATCCGGGGACGTACGCCGCGCTGGGCAGCGGGTCGATCGGCGGCTATGCCGAGAACCAATTGGTCCACGTCGATACCGACTGGCCGACAACGCGAGCCGGTGCGGAAGTCATCGGGCGGCGCTGTGCCGGCTGTCATCAGCAACAGGCGGCGCTGCCGCGGGCGATGAGCGACGAGTTGGGCATCTCGTTCTGGCGATTCAGCATCGACGACCCGCGGCTGAAATTCAGCCGCCACATCGTCTTCAATCTCTCGCAGCCCGAGCACTCGCTGCTGCTGCTGGCCCCGCTGGACGAATCCGTCGGCGGCTTCGGTCTCTGCCGGGACACGGCCGGGCAGCCAGCTGGCGTGTTTGCCAGCACGTCCGATCCGGACTACCAGGTGCTGCTGCAGATGGCGACGGCGGGCGGGACCGAGTTGGAGCGGATCAAGCGGTTCGACATGCCCGGATTTCAGCCGCGTCCTCAGTACCTTCGCGAACTGCGGCGTTACGGCGTCCTTGCCCTGGACCATCCCGATGACGCCGCCGTCGATCCGTATCAGCTCGACCGCCAGTATTGGGAGTCGCAGTGGTATCGCCCGCAGTAGGCGATGCCGACGATGCGGGGTCGGCTTGCCGCTGGTCGTCACACGAGACCGGCGGGTGAACGTCCGCCTGCTGTTCTAGAAGACGATCCATATCCCTTACACAACGAGAATCGCCATGAGAAACCCGCTGTTCCGCCGCTTTGCGGCCTGCCTCATCGCCACCCTGGCAATACTGTCCAACCGCCCGGCCGCTTTCGCCGCCGAACCGCCGCAACCGTACGGGCCCGTGCCGAACGAGCGCCAGCTGAAGTGGCATGAATTGGAGTTCTACGGATTCATTCACTTCACCGTGAACACCTTCACGGACCGGGAATGGGGATTTGGTGACGAATCGCCCTCGGTCTTTAACCCGACGGCGTTCGACGCCGACCAGATTGTCCGTGCTTGCCAGTCAGGCGGCATGAAGGGACTGATCCTGACCGCCAAGCATCACGATGGATTCTGCCTGTGGCCTTCGAAATACACGGAGCACTCGGTCAAGAACAGTCCGTGGAAGGAGGGCCGAGGCGATATGGTGAAGGAATTCGCCGCCGCCTGCGCAAAGCACGGACTCAAGTTCGGCATCTATCTCTCCCCGTGGGACCGCAACCACGCGGAGTATGGCCGACCGGGGTATGTCGAGTATTACAAGAACCAGATCCGCGAACTGCTGACCCAGTACGGCCCGGTGTTCGAGATGTGGTTTGACGGAGCCAGCGGCGGCGATGGCTACTATGGCGGCCAGGGAGGCACCCGCAACATCGACTACAACACCTACTACGATTGGAAAGGAGTCCGCGCGCTGATCCGCGAGTTGCAGCCGGATTGTGCCATCTGGTGCGGCCAGTACCGCGAAGGCGACCGGCTGGTCTGGGCCGACTGTGTCTGGGGCGGCTCCGAGGGCGGCGATGTCGGCGATCCATGCTGGCATACCAGGGACAGCAACCAGGTGAACGTGGGGATTCCCGAGTACCAGCACGGCCAGCGCGATGGCGATGTCTGGTGCCCGGCCGAAGGCGATGTCTCCATTCGGCCCGGTTGGTTTTACCATGCCAGCCAGGACCACCAGGTGAAGTCTCCGGAACAGCTGATGGCGATCTACTTGTCCTGCGTGGGTCGTGGCGCCAATCTGATCCTCAACGTCCCGCCTGATCGCCGCGGCCAGGTCCATGCCAACGATGTGAAATCGCTGCACGAATTTGGCAGGCTGCTCGCGGAAACCCTGGGCCACGATTTGGCCAGGACAGCCAACCCCATCGCCAGCAATGTCCGTGGCCAAGACCCGACCTTTGGCCCCGGGAATCTGCTGGATGCCAGGCGCGAGACCTACTGGGCGACGGACGATGACGTCACCACGCCCGAAGTGGTGTTGGAATTCGCGGAACCCGTCACCTTCCACCTCGTCCGCCTGCGCGAATACTTGCCGCTGGGCCAACGCATCGACGACTGGGCGCTGGATGTCTGGCAAGACGACCAATGGCGGGAATTTGCCAAGAGCTCGGCCATCGGCGCCTGCCGGCTGGTGCGCAGCACTTCGCGCACCACCACCAAGATTCGTTTGCGCATTACCAAGGCGGCGGCCTGCCCGGCGCTCGCGGAATTCTCGCTGTTCGCTGAACCCGTCCGCCTCGGCGCCAAAGATTCGCCGTGACCGTGAGGGCAAGGTCAAGCTGTCTTTGTTTCGATCCTCGAACCCCGCTTGCGACGTATCATGCAAAACCATCCCGTCAGGTTTTCTTTCCTGCCCCGGTTGCTCGCCCTACTGCTCGTGCTTGCCGCCGCTCTCCCCGTTCTCGCCGACGTGCCGACCGCAGTTGTCGGGCGTCCGAGTGTGGATTGGATGGTCAACCCCGCGCCCTATCAAGCGACGGTGACCGAGGATTCGGCCCGTCACGAACTCATCCTGGACAATGGTCTCGCCCGCCGGGTCATCCGGCTCGCTCCCAACGCGGCCACCACCGACCTGGTGAACCGAACATCCGGCGAGCACCTGCTGCGCGCGGTCAGCCCCGAGGCGCGAGTCACGCTCAATGGCACCGACTATCCCGTCGGCGGACTGGACGGCCAGAACGTTCAGAATTACCTCAAGGCCGACTGGCTCAAGGACTTGCACAAGTCGCCCGGTTCCTATCAATTCGCCGGTTGGCAGGAGCTGCCGATGAGCGAGCGTTTGAAGTGGAAGAAACGCCCCGAATGGCTTGCTCGCGACCTGCCGTGGCCTGCGCCCGGCAAGCACGTCGTGATGCGTTACACGCCGCCCGCCGCCGCCATCGCACCCCGCGGCGACCTGCCGGAAATCGAGATCCACTACGAACTGTACCATGGCATCCCGCTCTTCTCCAAATGGCTCGTGGTCAACAACCGTTCCGCCAAAACGGTCCGCGTCGATTCCTTCGTGGCTGACGAACTCCGACTCGCCGAAGTTGAATCGTCCGTGAATTCCGCCCCGGTCACCGAAAGGCCCAATCTGTGGGTGGAAACCGACTTTGCCTTCAATGACATGAGCGCCTACTACGCCCAGCCTGGCGTCGAGTTGAAACCCGACCCCGACTATGCCACCCAGGTCCACTACTCCCTTCAAACGCCCTGCCTGCTCCGCTGCAAGCCGCCGGTGGGTCCCGCCCAGGACGTGGCCGCCGGGGCCACCTTCGAGTCCTTCCGCGTCTTCGAGTTGCTGCTGGATTCCGCCGATCGCGAACGCCGCACACTGGCTCAGCGAAAAATGTATCGGCTGATCGCCCCCTGGACCCAGGAAAACCCGCTGATGTTTCACAAAGTCCAATCCGACCCCGCCACCGTGCGCGCGGCGATCGACCAGGCCGCCGAGGTCGGGTTTGAAATGGTCATCCTGTCGTTCGGCTCCGGCTTTAACTTTGAGAGCCGCGACCCGACGTATTGGGACACCTTCAAAGAGCTGGCCGACTATGGCAAAGCCAAGGGCGTGGCGCTGGGTGGCTACTCGCTGCTGGCGTCGCGCGGCGCCGCCAACGCCAAGGACAACACCCAGGGCAGCCCGCCGATGTATGGCCTGATGCCCTGCCTCGGCACGCAATGGGGCCGTGACTACCTCCAGAACATCGTTGACTTCTCGAAATATGCCGGACTCGGCGTGTTCGAGAACGACGGCTCCTATCCCGGCGACCTTTGCGCTGCCACCGACCATCCGTTTCACCAGGGCCGCGACGATTCGCAGTGGGTGATGTGGCGGGCGATCACCGAGCAATACAAAACCTTGCGAGGTGAGGGCGTGTTTCTCAACGTCCCGGATTGGTATTTTCTCACCGGTTCCAACAAATGCGGCATGGGCTACCGGGAAACCAACTGGAGCCTGCCGCGAGCCGAACAGGAAATCATCGAACGTCAGAACATGTACGACGGCACGTGGAACAAAACCCAAACCATGGGCTGGATGTTTGTGCCGCTCTCCCAATATCACGGCGGCGGCGCCGCGGCCACCATCGAGCCCTTGCACCAGCACCTGCCGCACTACGAATCCCGCTTTGCCAACCTGCTCGGCTTCGGCGTCCAGGCCTGCTATCGCGGCCCCCGACTGTTCGATACCGAGGAAACCAAGGCCCTGGTCGAGAAATGGGTGAAATTCTACAAGGATCACCGCCAAGTGCTCGATCAGGGCGACATCATCCACCTGCGGCGCGCCAACGGCCTCGATTGGGATGGCATTCTCCACGCCAACCCGCAGGGCCTCGAAAAAGGCCTGGCCTTCTTCTACAACCCGCTCACCGAGGACCTTACCCGTGACATCCGCATCCCGCTCCACTACACCGGGCTCACCGCCCAGGCCCAGGTCACGGTGGACGGCGGCACACCCCAGCCCGTAACGCTCGACCCTTCCCACACCGTGACCCTCACGCTCACCATCCCCGCCCAAAGCCGCACCTGGGTTGTTTTCACCGAGTAAGCGGCGCGGGACTTGATGGCCCGTGGCCCATC
>Ga0351842_1031_pt1 | contig 51032 bp, 42 predicted proteins | sample TotcelHFGM3001L3_FD_206877 | JGI IMG/M metagenome (GOLD analysis project Ga0351842, IMG submission 206877) | Enriched cells from coal bed in the Powder River Basin, Montana, United States - Total cells FGM rep1 HSBNCT.FGM.300.1.L3 ... | reverse complement strand
GCTTTGTGGTACAGTGCCAGGGCGACCGCTCACAGATTCAAAACAAAGAAACAGCCATGAAAATGCTCATGGCAAAACTCAAGCAAAAACAAATTGAAGAACAGCAAGCCAAAGTCGCTTCCATTGAAAAGAAAAAAATTGAATGGGGTTCACAAATCCGGTCGTATGTCTTACATCCATACAAAATGGTTAAAGATCACCGCACCGACATGGAATCGCCTCAACCTGAACTTGTGCTTGATGGCGAACTGATGCCATTCATCGAAAAAGAGCTCGTTGCAATGCATAGCAAGTAACTGTTTCATTTGCCCAAAGCCTGCAAATATTATATACTTGTAAATACTGATAAATAAAAGATATGTAATGAGCAGGCACAACGATGAAACCATTCAAACTTCATGCACCATTTCCGCTTGCCGGTGATCAAGCTCAAGCAATCAAAATACTTGGCAAAAATCGCCCGGGGAAATCTACACTGTTGGGTGTCACTGGTTCCGGTAAAACGTACACCATTGCAAACGTAATCGCCAACCAGTCAAAGCCGGTTCTCATTTTGTCGCCCAATAAAACATTGGCCGCACAGTTGTATGAAGAGTTTTCATTGTTCTTCCCTGAAAACAAAGTCTGCTATTTTGTCAGTTATTATGATTATTACCAACCGGAATCTTATTTGCCCGCACAGGATATTTACATTGCTAAAGAAACGCAGGTCAACGCTGAAATAGAACGCTTACGCATTGAATCAACCGCGTCGATAATTAACCGACCGGACACCATTGTGATCGCGTCAGTTTCCTGCATTTATTCACTTGGTAATCCTGCGGATTATAAAGCACTTGCATTTCCGCTCAAATTGGGTGAAACAATCAGCCGCGCTGATTTAATTAGACGTTTAATTTTCATTCAGTACGTCAGAAATGAAGTTGATAAAGTTCCCGGCACGTTCCAGGTTTACGGCAATGCGATTGAAATCAATCTTCCGTACCAAAGAGAAAAATTACGCATAGAACTTGACGGATCAACCATCGAACGTTTGCAATGGGTCAACCGCCTCAACAATACGGTTCTCACCGAACTTGATAACGTGCTCATCTTCCCCGCGAAACATTTTGTCACCACACAAGATCGGCGCGATGCCGCAATCACCAGTATTGAACAAGAATTAAAATTATGGACGCCGCAGTTACAAAATCCAATCTATCAAGATCGCCTTGAAACACGCGTTAGACACGACCTTGAAGCGTTGCATGAACGGGGATTCTGTTCAGGCATTGAAAATTATTCAATCCACTTTGACGGCAGAAAAACCGGAGAACCTCCATTCTGCCTGTTTGATTTCTTTGATGACTTTTTATTGGTCATTGATGAATCACACATTGCCATTCCACAGCTGAAAGGCATGTACGCCGGCGATCGCGCGCGTAAAAAAACACTGGTTGATTTTGGATTCAGATTACCGTCGGCTTATGATAACCGCCCCCTTAAATTTGAGGAAATAGAAAAACATTTTAATGATGTTGTTTTTGTTTCTGCCACACCAGGTGAATATGAATTATCACACAGTGATACGGTCGTTGAACAAATTATCCGACCAACCGGCATTGTCGATCCCGTCATTGAATTACATAAACGCGAAAATCAAATCACCCATTTGATTGATGAAATTAAGAAAACCAAAGAAAAAGGTTACCGCAGCTTGGTCATGGTCATGACCAAAAAACTGGCCGAAGAAATGGCGCGTTATTTGCAGGAACAGAAAATTAAAGTTTGCTACATGCACCATGACATCAAAACCCCCCAACGGACAGAACTGTTGCACAAATTGCGCACCGGTGTTTTTGATTGCTTGGTCGGAGTCAATTTATTACGTGAAGGGCTCGATTTGCCTGAAGTGGCACTTGTTGCCATCATGGACGCGGACATAGAAAGTTTCTTGCGCGACAAGCGCTCACTTATCCAGATTATCGGCCGCGCGGCGCGTAACATTGAATCAAAAGTCATTCTCTATGGCGATACGGTCAGCGGATCAATGAAAGCGGCAATTGATGAAACCAATCGTCGCCGCACCATTCAAGAAAACTACAATGAAAAACATGGCATCACACCAAAGAACGTACAACGGGAAGTAACCAAAAGTATTTCACCGCTCCAAAAAGCTATTGCCGCCGCGTCCAAAGCAAAACCTAAAACCAAACCGCTTACTGAAGAACAGCTCACCAAGAAAATCACACAGCTTGAAGCGGAAATGGATAAAGCCGCTGAAGCATTTGATTTTGAGCGGGCCATTCAGTTACGCGATGAGTGGTTTGAGCTCAAAAAACAGTTGCATAAATAAACTCATCATTATCATAATCTTTCTTTTACATCTCCAACCTTGCTAAGCTTGACCTTGGGAACTTAAGGGTTAGGGGATATATGAACAATAAAACCGTGCGGCTGTTTTGCGCCGCATCAGTCTTAATTTTTACGTCAACAAACACACACGCCATGGACTTTAAAAAAGATCTCATCTCTTTTGGAAAACGCACACTCATTGAAATTCCAATCGCCATTACACTCAGCTTTTTGGATACCTTTTTTCATGAATCCGGTCACGCGACTGCCGGATACGCGCTCACTTCATCAACACCACACATGTACATCGGCTCCAGTGATGATAGCACGGCACTTATTGAAACTCCCTTGGTAACCATCAACGGACTTTCTCCCTTTGCTGGTCGCACTTCCTACACAACAACAGAAGAGTCAGCAGCTTGGAGAAAAGTTATCAGAAGCCTCGCGGGACCTTTGTCAGGAGCCTTGTTTTTAACGGGTTTTAATTATCTTCTGTCAAAGGCATACAAAAATCCAACCGTGCTTCTCTCTCTTTTAGTACAGTCATTGTACGCGCTCAATGTGTTGCAACTCATTCCAACAAACAGCGGGGGGAAATCCGATGGATACATTGCTCTTGAGCAAATGGGCGTCACCCAAGACACACTGAATTCGGTGCAAAAATATGGAGAGATTCCACTTGCCATTGCGGGCGGCCTTGCATTCATAGTGCCCTTCTTTATCAAAAACATTAAACTAATTTCACAACGGGCCGCTGGTAAACTCGAATAATTTTTGAACCAATACCTACTTTCTGTTATGGTTGATTAATCCATTAAACAGAAAAAGGTATTGTTATGAAGTTCATTGCAAAAATCATACCAATCATAGTCATAACAATGACCAATGGCTGCCTCTTTGAAAAGGAAATCAACATCATGCAACCAATCAACAATGCACAAGACATTGTTGGGCTTTTCCCAACATCCGTCAGTCAAATCAAACAACTTATATCAACAACACTCACATCAGCCGATCATGCTATATGCGCCATTATCACAATACCTGATCATGAAAGAACCTTTGACAACACCGCGCGCACGTTTGACACGGTGAACGACCACCTTTCACGTCTTGGCGGCATTTTAAGCACTATCATGTATACCAATACCGACGCAACCTTAAGAACCGCGGCTCAAGAAGGGTTGCTTGAACGCGCAAGTTTCAGCATTGATAAACTGATTTACAACAAACCATTGTTCAAAGCATTTGAATATTACGCAACGCATCAAGCAGCAGATGAAAAGCTTAATGACGAGGAAACCTATTTTCTTAAACTCACGCTGGATAACGCGAAAAAAATCGGGCTCTTTTTGCCTGATAATGAACAAGCAAAAATTAAAGAACTCATAAAAAAACTTAACAAACTTGAGTTGGAATTTGAAAACAACATCAACACTTCCATGCAAGAAATTCCGATACCGGAAGCTGAACTCACTGGGTTGTCGCCTGAAGCTATCAGCTCATTAACAACCAAAAACGTCGACAACATTACATATAAAGTACTTAACACAAGCTATCCCGTTGTCACCAATGTTTTGGAACACTGCTCGGTAGAATCAACACGTAAAAAAATCTGGGAAGCATTTTCAAATCGCGCCTATCCCGCCAATGAAAAGGTATTGCACGACATTATCCAACTCCGCGATGAACTTGCCCGAATGCTCCACTACAAAACATACGCGCATTATGATATCGACCTCATGATGGCCGAATCACCGGAAAACGTTAAACGCTTTTTGGCAACGATCGAACCTCGGGCCATCAAAAAAGCGGCACATGAATTTGAAACGTATAGCAAAGAATTGCCGGAAGGCGTTACGCTCACCACTGATCATAAGATCAAACCGTGGGACTTTGGTTATCTCAAATCATGGTACAAGAAAAAACAGTATAACCTTGATAGCCGCTACATTGCTGAATTCTTTCCGGTTGAATCAACACTTACCAACATGTTCCGCGTTTATGAAACCCTGCTTGGACTCTCTTTTGAAAAGATTCCGGTTGCCGGCCTGTGGGATAAAGAAGTATCCGCAATCGCCATCCGCTCAACAGCAGATCAAACAATTCGCGGTTATTTGTTGTTGGACCTTTTCCCTCGTCCCAACAAATATACGCACGCGTGCTTTAATCCACTTACTCCGTCACTTAAAAAAGCTGACGGCACCTTTGTTCCCGGTTCCGGCATTGTGATTGCAAACTTCCCGCACCCAACACCAACACAACCGGCGCTCCTCAAGCACGATGACGTGGTAACATTCTTCCATGAATTCGGTCACGCACTTCACGCAATTTTGGGCGCAACGGAACTTGCGTCATTCTCGGGAACCAGCGTTAAAGATGATTTTGTTGAAACACCATCGCAAATGTTTGAAGAATGGATGTGGAACCCTGACATTATCAAATCAATCAGCAAGCATTACAAAACAGGCGAGCATCTTCCCGATCATGTTATTGCAATGATGGTACAACTCAAGAATTTTGATAGCGGCATGTTTGTCACGCGTCAATTGGCTTTAACGCACCTCTCACTTGATTATTTCACCGGCGCGCCTCAGGATCTGCAAAAAATCATGTTTGATTATTTCAAAGCACTGAGTCCTTATGTGCAGCTTATCCCTGAAAACCACTTCTATGCATCATTTGGACATTTGGGACAAGGGAATTACGGTTCCAAATATTACAATTACTTATGGTCAAAATTTTACGCGCTTGATCTCTTTGAAACCATCAAAGAAAACGGCTTGCTCAACCCTGCAATCGGAACAAAACTGGTAGAAAAAGTTTTGGGCCGCGGTGGAAGTTGCCCACCACAAGATTGCTTACGGGATTTCTTGGGAAGAGAAACACGCAGTGATGCGTTCTTTAAGAATTTGGGAATGTGAGAAAGAGAAAGGGGCGCGAACGCGCCCCCGAACTTAGTTCACTAAGTTTACTTAGCTGGGTCTAGCAGCTGCTCTTTGACTTACGCTTGTCTTTCCCGGCGCAATACAGACAAAACATTTGTTGTCCGAATTACCCATATAAGCACAAGCTTGTAACTTACAAACCTTGCCGCTATTATCTACCGTTGTTTGACCTGTTTCTGAGTCACGATATGCACAAGGATCACCTTCATTTTTGCAATCCACCATCAAATAAGCATTTATGCTAATGGTCATACCTACGGCTAATAATCCAAGTATTATTAATTTTGTTTTCATGTTCTTCTCCTTTTTTCCTCCTTCGCTCTCTGAGCTACGGCGGACATGTTTTTGTTTGTTTACAATCTTTACTTTTGTTCGGGGGCGCCGAAGCGCCCCGCGTTTATTTCAGTTTATGCCTCTGTTTCATCAGCAGCGTCTTCACTTGTTGCATCAGCAACAGGTTGAGCCGCCGTTGTATCAGCTTCAGTTACCGTTGAACCTCCGATACCGACACCGATACCAAGCGTTGCGGCAACAGATTCATCAGTATCATCGTAATAATCATAATAGTAACGATGGTAATACGATGGATATGGGTAATAGTACAACGGATATTCAAATGGGAATCCGCAACATGGATAATAGAACCATGGATATCCATATGACCAACCATAACCAAAGTATGGATAGTAGAAGAATCCTGGCCACCACCACCATCCGGCACCCCAGAGACCAAAGCCAAGGCCCCAACCAAGACCGAAGCCTAAGCCCCAACCCCAGCCGCCGCCCCACCAGCCATGATGTCCCCACCAACCGTGTCCACGGTTCCAGTGTTGACCGTGATGTCGGCCTCCGCGACCTCCACCTCTGCCACCTGCACCCTTACCGCCTCTACCTTTCATTCCAGATCTTGTACCAGCTTTACCACCGGCTCTTTTCATACCGGTTTTTGCGCCGGTCTTACCACCGGCCCGTTTCATGCCCGATTTTGTACCGGATGTTCCTGCTCGTTTCATACCGGTTTTACCGGTAGCAGTTCGCGCACCCATGGTTCGCGATGTACCTTGTGCCAGTCTCGTTCGGGATGTTCCGGTCCTGGTCATTCCTGTTCTACCGGCAGTCGATATTCCACGCGTTCTTTGTGTGCCCATGGTTGACATTCTACCTGCACCGGATCGACTCATAGTTCCAGTACCAGCCGTCCGCATACCCATTCTGCTGACTCCAGCAGAACGAGACGTTCCACGTGACATCGACGAGCCGCTACTGCGAGCATATCCGGCTCCTGAGCCACCTCTAAAACTTGAGCCTCCACTACGGAAGCTACCTCCACCACTACGGAAGCCACCGCCTCCGCCTCGGAAGCTACCTCCGCCGCCACGGCCTCCACCGCCACCACCTCGGCCACCACCCCCACCGCGTGAGAATATGTCCATTGAAGGTAAGGCAATGGTACAAGCTAAAAGCCCGTACAGCACTTTCTTCATGATCTCTTTCTTCATGATCTCTCCTCTTTTTTCCTATTTTTTTCGCCCTTGGAACACTTACTTGTATTTTCCAAGGCAATTTACTTTCTCATTTTTATTTTACAACTAGTCATTTAATAAAAGCAAGGGTTTGGTTGATGACATTTCGGATTTGGCGTATAATAAGGGTAATTAATACCTGTGGAACACACGAAAAACACACCAAAAAACATTATTAAGGAGATACCGTGAACAAATACTTGTTTATTGGTTTATTGTTACCAGCATTTTTGATAACAACATCAGTCATGCCTTCAGGTGAAGAAACAGAAACAACAACGCCCGCGGCAGCGCCAGAAAAGAAAGTTGAGCCCGTAGTATTACAAACCACGGGAAAAGAAGCAGCCGAATCAGATGATTTTTTTGATGATTTTGACTCCGTCTTTGATTTTGAGTTTCCAAGAATTGAGTGGAAAAAGCCTACACATCATCTTATTCCGGAAAAAGAAATGGTTTCCTTGCCGGAAGTTGACATCAAAATGTCTGATGACAAAAAAGCACTATTGATCACTATCAAGGGGCTTCAAACCAAAAAAGAAGCTATCGCAATCGATTTGTATGAAGACAAAGGCTTTGCGCTCATTCAATTCCCTTACAATGAAGCAACCATCACCATGAAATTGTGGAACGATGAATTTGCTTTATCCGGTGTAAAAACAATAACGCAAGAAAAGAAAGATGAAAAAGGAAAAGTATTAAGCTCATCAAGCTATAAAGGCTATAATTCAATCGCGCGCTCACTACCACGCCGCGTACATTTGAATTCACTTAAGAAAAATAGTCCAAAATACAACGATGAAGTCTTAACATTAACCTTTGATTTCAAAGAATCAAAAGAAACAATATCGGTCGAGTAATTTAAAACATGAAGGCCATGGTTGACCTCAACCACGGCCTTCTTTATCATCATGAATACAAATAATATCTCTCGCACCTGGGTCGAACTCAATCAAACCGCGTTGATCAATAACGTTAAAAATCTTAAAAAGCTTGCCCTTCATAATGAATTGGGACTCGTGGTCAAAAGCAATGCGTATGGTCATGGTATAGTGGCCGTAAGTCAGGTACTTGAAACATTGCCTGAAGTTGATTGGCTCTTTACCGTCGGCTTTAAAGAAGCATGTATGCTGCGCTCGCACGGCATCACAAAAAAAATTTTAGCACTCGGTTACCATGATCTTGAACTGAGTGAAGCCATCCGCAACCACGTTCACATCCCCCTCATTCACTCTGACCGCGCTTTGGCAGATGAGATCAATAGGCAAGCTCAAGCTCTCATGCAAAAAGCTTTCATTCATCTCAAAATTGAAACGGGCCTTGGTCGTCTTGGATTTACAGAACAGGAAGTTGTCTCATTTGCTCAGTACATTAAAGAACGCTGTCCCCACATTGAGCTTTACGGCATTTATACCCATTTGTCAGATCCTAACCGCGAAGATCTCACGTACACATACCATCAACTGGATACCTTCAACCGCGTAATCAACAATCTTAAAGAACACAATATACACATTCCATGTCCCCACGCATTGGCATCAGGCGGGCTTTCGATCCCGTTCCCGGACAAACCGGAATATAATTACGCACTGGTTCGCGCGGGCGGAAATATGTACGGCTTCTGGAAATCAGATCTTCAAAAGCAACGGTTCCATGCAATTGATCCAAGCATCGAACTTGAGCTTGTGCTGACATGGAAAACAAAAATTTTACATATCGCGCACCATCCACCTCACAACTATATCGGCTATTCAAGAACCTACACGACCAAACGTGATTCGCTCATTGCCGTCTTGCCCATTGGTTACGATGACGGTTATCCGCGGGCTTTATCAAGCCACGCACATGCATTGGTTAATGGCGTACTCGCTCCGGTAGCCGGTCTTGTCAGTATGAATCTGATGGCAATCGATGTTACTGAAGTACCCAACGTTACTATGGGCATGGAAGTTGCACTGATGGGCCCGCATGAAGGAATAACACCTGATGAATTGGCATATAAAGCCGGCACCATAAACAACGAATTGGTAACCGGTATTAATCCGCTCATTGAACGCCGCATGATACCACAACCAAGTGTTTGTGTTCATGATTATGACAAACCTTCAATTGCCAGAATTTAGCAACATGATAGGGTAGAGAAACATAAAAAAGGTTACGCGGAGAACACTATGTATATTCTTGAAGGCAATATCGGCGCGGGAAAAACAACATTTCTTCACCTGCTTGAAAAAGCGTTGCCCACTGTCTCAGTCGGCTATGAACCGGTCGATGATTGGCAACACAAGGTTCACGGCCAATCATTGCTTGCAAACTTTTACACCAATCCACATCGCTGGGCATACTCCATGGAAACATTCACTATGTTGTCCCGGGTCAGAGATCATCTACGCGATCAGGAATGGCCCTCACCGCAACGCATTATTGAGCGTTCCATTTATTCAGGATATTACTGTTTTGCGCTCAACAGTTACCGGAGCAATTTTCTCATCCCGCTCGAGTGGGAAATGTACCGCGCATGGTTCAACTTCCTGATCCCGGGCAAATGCAAACCTCCACGCGGCTTTATTTATTTACGCGTAACACCACCCGTTGCTTACAACCGCATAAAGAAACGTTCGCGATCAGCTGAATCAACCATTCCACTGGCCTATTTGGAACAGATTCATCAAACACATGAAGATTTCCTGATTCACAAAAAAGATGTTTTGCCGGAAATAAAAGACACGCCGGTTCTTGTACTGGATTGTGACCAGGATTTTGAACATAACCCCGCAGTGTTTCAGGCTATGGTGCAACAAGTCAAAACTTTCATTGAGCAAACGCTATGAATAAACTAACGCTTAGTAACATAACAAAAATTTTTACCGATAATGATAATCAGTCAGTCATCTTCAAAAATATAAATGCGACATTCAATCAAGGAACCAGTTATGCCATCACCGGCATCTCGGGCTCCGGCAAATCAACATTATTATCATTGCTCGCCGGGCTTGATCAACCAACAAGCGGCTCTGTTTTGTACAATGACGTACCGGTAACAACAATCATAAAACAAAATCCGCGCGCTTTTTTTCATCAGACGATCGGCATCATATTCCAAATGCCTTTCTTGCTCAAAGAATTAACGGTTCTTGAAAACGTCATCATTAAGGGATTGGTCGCCGGTCAAACTTTAGAAGCATGCAAAGAACATGGGTTGGCATTACTCAAATCCGTCAATCTTGTTGATAAGGCCTATGCAATGCCCGCGCAACTATCGGGAGGCGAACAACAACGCGCTTCAATTGCCAGAGCCCTTTTTTCAAAACCGCAGTTCCTGCTTGCTGATGAGCCGACCGCGCATCTTGATACGCAAAACCGTGCCATGATCTTGGATGTATTGCATCATTACCTGAAACATGAAAATCTGGGACTGGTCATCAGCACCCATGATCCATTTATTGCTGAACACATGCAAGTTCACCGTGAAATTCGTCAATCAACGCTTCATGAAGTCAGGAGCTCACAATAATGAAAGAACGGCGCTCCATTATTAAAAACACCATGAAGATGGGCATTGGCACAGCGCTGAGCCGTGCATTTGGCCTGGTGCGCGATATTTTACTCGCGCGTTTTTTGGGCGCCGGAGCAACTGCCGACGCATTCAATATTGCATACAACATGCCCAATACATTGCGTAAAATCTTTGCCGAAGGCGCGCTCAACAATGCCGTCAGCCCAACAGTGGTCACCATTCTCAAAAAAGAGAGCGTCCAAAAAGTTAACGAACTGATCACCATTGTGTTCATCTCCATCCAAGCATTCCTGTTATTAATGTGTACGGCAATGAGCCTTGGCGCGCGACAAATCGTTTTTCTACAAGCACCAGGATTTGCTGAATCAACACAATGCTGCGCAGCGCAGCTTGCATCAATCATGATTTTCTTCATCATGTTTCTTTCAGGTTTATCATTACTGACCGGCGCACTGGTAGCGATGCAGAAGTTCTTCATGCCATCGTACGGCCAAGCACTCATGAACATCCTGTTTATTATTGAGCTCGCCGCCTGTATATATTTCAATTTATCGATCAGTACGTGTGCTTTCCTTATTCTCCTTAACGGTCTACTGGTATTTCTTGCTCACTTTGCTGCTTATCGGAAGGCCGGCCTTTCTTGGGCATGGCCAACGCGTGAAACACGGGAGAATTTTGTTATCGTCATGAAAAAATTCTTACCCTGCATTGTAACGGTTGGTAGCGCTGAAGTAGCATTTTTTATAGATAAGATGATGGCCTCTTACTTGCCCGCAGGCTCAATTTCATTGTTCCAATATGCCTCAAATTTTTTACGCGTTCCTATTGGAATTTTTGCGGTCGCATTTGCTACAATTTTACTTCCTTCAATGAGCCATCTTGCCTTAAAAGGACGCGCTCGTCTGAGTTTTTTCTTGTTTGAAGCACTAAAACTTATGGCATGGATCACCATCCCAACAACGTTCTTGATGTTTGCATTCTCTCAGAAAATTTTTTCAACATTTTATTTGTCAGCTAAATTTCCTATGGAATCTGTTATCATCGCGGGAAATATCCTGGGAACATTTTCCCTGGCCCTCTTTTTCTTTTCCATTAACAAAATCTTGGTCAACGTATTCAATTCAATGCATGATACCGTACAACCAACTATCATAACCCTTGGCTGCACCGTATTTAATACGGCACTCAACGCGGTTTTAATGCGATCATACGGCATTTTGGGCATTACTATCGCAACAACCATTGCAACCATCCTGCAAACCATCATTTTGCTCATAGTTTTATCAAGAAAGCATAGAGTTGTTGTGTATTTTAAACAGTTTGGTATGTTTTTATTGAAAACATTTGCGCATGTTATTTTCTTTGGCATCTTGTTATATTTGACGTATCATATGACCGCCTGGGCAATATACCATTTACCAAGCACCTGGTCATACCAACTTCTTGAAAAAGAATTATACTGGTTATGGGTTGGTCCATTGTGTTTGCTCTATGGACTGCTGATGTACATGACACGCAAAAAATTTGGTATCCGAGTGTATTTCTTGGATTAACTCTCACAATCAGGGTTTTGACATGAGAAAAGAATTTTCAGCCGGAGCAGTTGTTTACTTTTTTAATGAAAAAGAACAACGTTTGGAATACTTGGTTTTACATTATGGATCAAGCCATTGGGATTTCCCCAAAGGCAAAATTGAGCCCGGTGAAACCTCTGAGGAAGCTGCGTTGCGAGAAATCAAGGAAGAATCTGGACTAACAGTTAAACTTGACACCTCTTTTGAACACCGCCTTTTTTATAAATTTAAAAATCGTGAAGGCGAACTCGTCAGTAAGCAAGTTTCATTTTATGTTGCACAGAGCAGTTCACTTGATGTAATTATTTCGGAAGAGCATACGGGATTCAAGTGGCTCCCCTATGAAGAAGCACGACAATTGTTAACGTATGACAACGCGGTTCATTTACTTGATATCGCGCACGCTTACATCACACGCGTTTATAATCTGTAAGCAATAATTTCTGAATTGTACAAATATTCCGGTATGGATTCGATATCCGCCATCGCCAAGGCTAAGGCGGACAAGCACCTTGACCGACGAAGCTTTATGCGTAGTCGGTTCACCATGACCGGAAATAAACTTATCTTTAAAAAATACTAGGCAAAATTTACGAGCATGCGACTATCCCGGTCATGGTGAGTATTTTGCGAGTTTCGAGCAAAATGTATCGAACCATGCCACGCGAGACAAAAATCTTTACCGACCACAGCATTTTTTATACTTTTTACCTGAACCGCATGGACACAATTCATTACGCCCAACAACATCTTTCTTGACCGCCTGCTTTGGAGCATCGGCGTCAACAGAGTCACCGGCGCCTTGCATGTTCATTTGTTCAAGTTCGCGTTCACGTTTACTTTCAAGCTCTTGTTGGTTGAAATATTCAAGATTAATGTGGAATATATTATGAACAATTTCATAGCCGATATCCCGCATCATGTCTTCAAACATAACAAAAGCTTCGCGTTTATATTCAATTAATGGATTCTTTTGACCCCAGCCACGCAAGCCAATACCCTCTTTTAAATGATCGAGGTTAAGCATGTGTTGTTTCCATGCCTGATCAATTGCTTCCAAGACAACCCACTTTTGAGCTTCCTGCATAAGCACGGCACGTGGAGATAATTCTTCTTCGTCGCCCAGCTTGAACATCAATTCATAACGGAGCAAGAGAACATTAAACAAATCCGCTTTAAAGGTCTCAAAGTTCTTCAGATTTATCTTCTGACTTTTGAGTTCTTCAACAGAAATAAGCGTTAATTTGTTAATAGCCGCGAAAATTTCATTAATCGCATCCTGATTTAAAACATTCTTCTCAACATGATCGGCCAAGATGGCAGAAACGGCCCCACCAACCTGATCCTGAATAATGCCCAATACATTTTCATGACCTTCCAGCGCCAAACGCCGATATTTGTAAATCACAATACGCTGCTGGTTGAGAACGTCATCATATTCAAGCAAATGCTTACGATATTCAAAGTTCTGTTTTTCAACACGTTCCTGAGCGTTCTGAATAATCTTTGAAATAAACTTGGACTCGATAACCTCATCGTCGGTCATCCCAACACGATGCATATTCTTCTTGAGATTATCACCCGCAAAAATACGAATCAAATCATCTTCAAGGGAAATATAGAAACGTGATTCACCCGAATCACCCTGACGTCCGGAACGTCCACGCAACTGGTTATCAATGCGTCGACTTTCATGTCGCTCGGTTCCCAAAATATACAAGCCCCCGGCGGCACGCGATTCGGCAGTTAATTTAATATCGGTACCGCGACCGGCCATATTAGTCGCAATGGTCACGTGGCCCGGCTCACCGGCATGTGCCACAATCTCGGCTTCACGAGCGTGGTGTTTTGCGTTTAACACGTCATGTGGAACACCATTAACCGTTAAGATCTGGCTCAATAATTCAGATGTTTCAATCGCAATGGTACCAATTAAAACAGGCTGCCCTTTTTCATAACGCTCTTTAACGTCTTTGGTAATGGCTTTATATTTGGCTTCCTTGGTCAGGAAAATCAAATCATCTTTATCAACACGAATCATGGGAACGTTTGTTGGAACAACAATAACGTCCAATTTGTAGATCCGCAAAAATTCTTCAGCTTCGGTTGCAGCCGTACCGGTCATACCGGCAAGCTTTTTATAAAGCCTGAAATAATTCTGTAACGTAATGGAAGCAAGCGTTTGTGTTTCACGTTCAACCGGCACCTGTTCTTTGGCCTCAAGCGCCTGGTGCAAGCCATCACTATACCGACGTCCCGGCAAAATACGGCCCGTAAATTCGTCAACAATCAAAACCTGCTCATCTTTAACAACATAATCAACATCAAGCTTGAACAACGCATGAGCGCGCAAAGCCTGACTCGCGTGATGCAGCAGTTTTAAATTTTCTACCGAATATAAATTTTTAACATGGAACGCCGCTTCAATTTTATCAATTGCTTGTTCAGTCATTTGCACTGAACGCATTTTCTCATCAACTTCATAGTCGGCGTCTTTTTTGAAATGCTTCACAACCGCATTCATGTCCGCATACAGACGGCTGCTTTCTTCAGACGAACCGGAAATAATGAGCGGCGTACGCGCCTCATCAATCAAGATCGAGTCAACTTCGTCCACAATTGCGTAATGCAATTCACGCTGCACATAATCTTCCAACCTAAACTTCATGTTATCACGCAGATAATCAAAGCCAAGTTCATTGTTGGTCGCGTACACGATATCACATTTATATTGTTCTTTACGCTCAGCATCGGATAATGAGTTCTGAATACAACCGACCGTCATACCAAGAAATGTATAAATCTGCCCCATCCATTCAGAGTCACGCCGCGCGAGATAATCGTTAACCGTCACCAAGTGCGCGCCTTTGCCTGACAATGCATTCAAATACAACGGCAATGTCGCGGTTAAGGTTTTACCTTCCCCGGTTTTCATTTCAGAAATGATGCCCTGATGCAAAATAATTCCACCCACCAGCTGCACATCAAAGTGGCGCTGCCCAATGGTTCTTTTTGCCGCTTCCCGAACAACAGCAAATGCTTCAGGCAAAAGATCATCAACCGTTTTGCCATGGGCAAGTTGTTCACGAAATTCGATGGTTTTATGGGCAAGTTGTTCATCAGTTAAAGCGCTTATCGCCGGTTCAAAAGCATTAATCTGCTGGACCAGCGGCAATAGTTTGCGTACCTTACGCTCGTTAGCCGTTCCAAAAACTTTCGCCAAAATTCCTGTAATCATCATTGTTGTTCCTTCCAAATTTTCTATATACGTAAGTATATACAAATGAGGGGGAAAGTTATACAGATCAGGTACTGAAATTTAAGAAATCAGGACCGCAATGGTCATTTGGCGCGTTGAAGCCTCCGCGTCCCGTCGATATGAACACAGCGCCTCATCGCAGATGGTGCAGACATTAAACTGCTGCGAAATATGCTCAGGTAAAACACCGCAAGCCTCAATCAGCTTCTTGTTAAACAAAGGAAGATCAAAAAACGTGTGTCCTTCATCTTCAATAAGACAATCTTTGCCATAGGGCAACGCGCTCACTGTTTTGATAAAATCAGCATCAACTTCATAGCAACAAATAGCAGCGGAAGGACAGAAAAAAATCTGTAGCTCTTTTGGATCAGAACCAAAATGCTTGAACATATCGCCAATCATTCTCATTGCAACGCCCGCGCATGAGCCTTTCCAACCGGCATGAGCAACACCAATAACCTTATGAACCGGATCATAGGCAATGATTGGTAAACAATCAGCGGTTGCAACAGCAAGGCCAACGCCGGGAACATTGGTTATAAGATAATCGCCTTCTTTGGCATACGGAACATCAAGATCCACTTCATTTTTAACAACAAAGCCGGCGGCACTGTGTATTTGCTTTAAAACAGCGAGCCGTTTGATTCCTAGCACACCAACCGCATGCGCAAATGGTCCATTTTTTAATAATGTTTGATCATCTCCTACCGCATAAAAAGCTTCAGGAGGAAAAGATTGTTCGCGATCACCGCAATAAAAAACAAGAGGAGCATCTTGATATAAAATCATGAGAAAAAACCTTATAAGTTCCCTATATTTTTTATTGTACGTGTTTTGTAGAGAATTGCTAGAATTTTAAAAACTTATTTTGTCTCAGAAGCCAAAAATTCCGGTATGGATTCGATACACCTCACTGCGTTCGGCACTCACCATGACCGGAAATAAGCTCAACTGCATGACTGGAAACCGGTCATAGCCCTTCGCTACGTGCGCCCCCATCTCCGGTCATACTGAGTGTTTTTTGCGTAGCAAAAAATGTATCGAAGTATGGCGCACACTCAGGACAGGCGAGTGTTCGGCGTAGACGAAGTCGAAGACGAATGTATCGAATCTATGGCCAGCAGTTTCTTGCATTTTTTTATGTAACGATGCGACACTGTTAAAAAACCGAAATGGCGCGCCATGGTAAAAAGACAAATAAATCTCGATCCAAAACTGCTCACAAATCCCGATAAAATTTTATTTCCTAAAAGCAAAATCACCAAAAAAGAACTCGCTGATTATTACTCGTCAGTCGCGCACCTCATGCTGCCATTTACACAAAACAGACTCTTAACCATGCAACGTTTTCCCGATGGAATTACCGGCGAAGGATTTTATCAAAAAAATATCGGCGATTATTTTCCCGATTGGATCGACTACGCTCCTATCAAAAATGCTGACGGCAGCACAACAAATTATGTCATTGCAAACAATCCGGAAACATTTACATATCTTGCATATCAAGCAGTCATCACGTTCCATTTGTGGCTCAGCAAAGCAGACAAAATTATGTATCCGGACAAAATAGTCATCGATCTTGATCCGGGTAAAAACACAACATTTGAAATGGTTAAAAAATACGCGCTCATAGTGCATGACACTTTTGCGCAACGTGGCATCACAACATTCGTCATGACAACAGGCTCAAAAGGCATTCACGTGGTAGCACCGATTATACGCCGTTACACGTTTGATCAAGTTCATGAATACACACACAACCTGGCGCGTGAATTGGTCAAACAATATCCAGATAGTCTTACGCTTGAAATCAGAAAAGATAAGCGGAAAGGCAAACTGTTTGTTGACTACATCCGCAACACGTTTGGCCAAACATCAGTCGCACCTTATTCAGTGCGCCCCATTGAAGACGCACCGGTCGCCACGCCTGTAACCTGGGATGAGGTTGCCGATAAAAAATTAACGGCGCAATCATATACCATCCGGAACGTAGAGAAACGGCTTGAGAAACATCATGATGTGTGGAAAAATTATTACACAACCAAAAACAGTTTAAAGATCACGTAATATGAATCACCGCCGAGACTTTTATCCCGACGATGATTCATCGATAACGATACAAGAAAATTTCATGACCTTGATTGCGTTAGAGCACCAATGCCGCGACTTAAGGCCGACATGCTCGAAGAAGTCAATGACGTTGAGCTTGATGTTGTTACATTTGCTGAAGAACTTGAAGTGGAAGTGCTTGATGCCGTTTCAGATGAAACGGACGACGTACTTGCTGAAGTTGCAGCAGAAGCTCTAGTCTTCGCTTCAGATTCTTGTTGAGCTTTTAACCGTTCTTCAATCTCAGCACGAGCAGCTTTAAGACTGTAATCATTAAATCCGCCATCAATTTTTTTAGCCTTTAAATCCGCATTCAATGTTTCAAAAGCATCAAGCAATACAAGTGCCCGGCGCGGATCAATTTTTTGGGTAAAACTTAATAATTGTGCATACCATACACTACGATTCCTATTAAAATCATTGTGCCAATTATAATCATACGAATATCGATTAACAGGTGGTCTTGCAATATAAAGGCGATACTTTAATTCCCACTCAGGAAACAATTTTACAAAGGTTAAAAAAGCTTCATTATTTAACCTATCCAAAACTTCAGGGGATATATGAACGATCCAACCCAAACCTCTATATCCATAATCACCAAAATCAGGTCTACGCGGTACTATAAAACGTTCTAATGCCAATTCAGATATATTCTTTATGTTGTTAATATCACGCCAGAAATAGATTGATGCTGAATCAGTCAGTTGCTCAACAAGCACTTGTGCAAGTTCTGTTACATAATCCACTGCTTCACGCACCGGTTCATGTATATAACCTGAAAAAACTATATCCTGCATATCACGGGAAGAAATAAGAAAATTTTTAATCTTTTGGATAGCAGAGAAGTTCAGATCAAAAACTGAAAAGGTTATATTCGTATAAAAATTCCGTGCCCACTTTTTCAAAAATGCCTGAACCTCAGGAAAATCTGCATACCACTTAATGGCGTCCCGTAAAGTACTCAATGATTTTATAAGCTCATCAACAGAACTGAATTTATAATTTTTGTAGTTTTTATCAGTAATGTTAAAAAATACGCGTCCTATTTCTTTTACGCTCCATGATTCAAAATTAGGCACAAATGACTTCTCCTGACCCTTCCAAGCCTTAACCACTTTTTGCCACGCCAATTTACCCGCAGTCGACAATTGCTCCAACCATGATGGCGAATACATTTCAGCCAACTGCTCTTCCATTGTTTTTAATTGCTTTAATTGCTCACCCAAATCAGCAAAACGCCTGGTCCCAACTGCTTTCGCTCTTTCTCCTTGAAGTGCTTCTATAACTGCATCAAGATTATTTGCCATCACTGTCCATAGCGCAAGAGCTTCAGAACCTTGATCAGCAATGTACTCGGCAAGATATTTAAGAACCAGACTCCGATCATTATTGCTCATAGTCTGAAAAACATCTTCCTGCGCAGCTTTTTTAAGAAAAGCGATTTTCAAGCGGGCTTCTTCAGCAGGTGGAAATATTCCACCCAAAACTTTACGAAACACCATCAATGCATCACGCAATGTTCCAAAATGTCCTTCTTCATAAACAGCCTTGAGATATTTCAGACCCAAAGCCGTCAACAAATCTTTCTCGGGCAATTCTCCAATGGCCAACAACCAATCTCTAAGCCCACTAACATCTGCCACGACAGATTCAGGTTTGAGATCCCTAAAAAAATTCGCCAACCAAAAGTCCCTATAAGACGATTGCCCGACTGGAACATTACGCACCCAATCCAATACTACAGCTGACAGTTGTTTGCGTTGATCAACAGGTGCTTTGTTTAAAAGTTCAACCAGCTTACTACTGAAATTGAGCATATTTGCAAAAAGTTTTTCTCCAATACTCATAGATGAGAAATCTTTTCCTCTCTTCACTACTTCTATAATAGGCAACATCATTACTTGAACATCATGCAAAATTCTCCGCCCCTGCTCAGTCATCAAAAATTTTGACAATGCATCAATATTAACCGTATGAAACAATCCTCTGATAAAATCACCACAGACCTCTAAATAAGCAGCATCAAGAACTTTTTGATGATCAACATAAGCTTCAATCAAATTTTGCAAAATCATGAATTGTGTTTCAGGTTTCAACTCCATAGTCGAAACTATCTTCTTCAGTTCTTCAAAAGTAAAAACATTCAACGCATCATAAAGCTCTTGCCCAAACTTTTTGAACAAAACATCTCCATTCTTTATATGATCAGCTTTCTTTTTATCATCAGTTTCTGCATCAGCTGCTGCATATTTTTTATTAGCCGCAAATAAATCAGCCAACGCATCCGCAACTTGTTTTCTTGGGTCTTCTGCTAATTTTTTGCGCCTTACAACTTCCTGTTCTTCTTTTGTTTTCTTTTCTGCCGCAACTCTTTCTTGCTCGGCTTTTTCTTCTTGCGCTTTCAATTCATCAATCTTCTTTTGCAATTCTTTCTGCTTCCGCGCTTCCTCTTCTTGCCGCGCTTTCTTTTCTGCTTCTACTTCCTGTAATCTGCGCCGTTTTTCTTCAAGAGCCTCTTTTTGTTTTTTTTGAATATCTGCTAAAGCTGCAGCCTTCTTTTCCGCAGGTGTTAAATCCATAGGATCTTTGACCGGCGCAAACAGCGACCTCATGCAAAAGCCTAAAAAGAGTATTAAAACAACCAATATTTTTTTCATGTAAACAAACCCCAAAACATTAGAATTCTCCATTAAAAATAATCGTGCCATAGGCACAGGTATGAATGCAATAAAGGGAGATGGGTAGGCGAAGATGGGCTGGCATGCCAGCCAAAGCCTTGGCGAAGTATGGTGGAGATGAGCGGATTCGAACCGCTGACCTTTCGCGTGCGATGCGAACGCTCTACCAACTGAGCTACACCCCCATAAAAATATGTCAGATAAGATGTTTTTAGTTTAGCTCAAATCACCAATCATGCAAGATTTAGCATAAAAGAAGCTCGATGGTATACTAGAAATATACCTGAGCATCTGAGATAAGCATATTGATTAAAAAAGAGTTTTGAACGGTTCAACATGAAATCATCATCACTGAATTTAGCGCGCGCGTGGCGCCCACGTAATTTCGATGAAATTGTGGGACAAGAATTAGCGGTTCGATTGGTAAAAAACAGTTTATACCGCAACCAACTGTTTCCGGTCTATCTGCTTGCCGGACAACGCGGATGCGGCAAGACAACCCTTGCGCGGGTATTTGCCGCCGCAATCAACTGTTCTCAACGTGAAAATTTCTCCAAAAACCCCAAAGAAACATTGTTGCCGTGCCAGGCTTGCCCATCATGCGTGGCCATGAGGCAAGGTTCTCACCCGGATTTCCATGAAATTGACGCCGCCTCACATACCGGCGTTGACAACGTTCGTTCACTCATTGATGCCGCAACGTTTTTACCGGGACTCGGCCAGAAAAAAATTTATCTGATCGACGAAGCTCACATGCTCAGCAAGGCCGCCTTCAACGCGTTCCTGAAAATCATGGAAGAACCACCGGCAACCGTCACGTTTATGCTGGCAACCACCGATCCGCAAAAAATCATAGAAACCGTCCGTTCACGCTGCTTTCAACTTTTTTTCAATCCATTGCCAACACAACAGCTGCACGACCACCTTGCTCATATTTGTACCAAGGAAAACATTGGCTTTGAGTCAGAGGCCCTGTATTTGATCTCCCAAGAATCTGAAGGCTCGGTACGCGATGCCCAAAATCGTCTGGAACAAATTTATTTGGCAAACGGCTCGGTTACGTATCGTGACACGCTCGCCATTTTGGGAGATATCAGTTTTGAGCAGCTCATTCAGTTATGCGACACAGCATTGCGGGGCGATCACCAGAGCCTTATCAGCGCCTTACAAACAAGCAATCTTAAACAATATTCCGCCGCGCAAATCTGGAAAAAAACCGTGGATCTTTTGCGTGCCGTGGTCTGGATCAAGCATGGCGTTTGCGAAGAGCTATTTGAACAGCACAAGGAACGGCTTGCCGCACTCGCGCAGCTTGTGCCAACCCATCATCTTCTGAAAATACTCGAACTGTGGTATCAAACAGAACCATTATTTAATAAAACGCAGGCGCAAGAAATTCTCCTTGAGTCTCTGTTCATTCGCATGGCACCAACCATGCAAACCAATGATGACAAAAAAATAACGGAGCCAAAACCGCCGGTACGCAAAACGGCACCCGCGCAACCACATACAACAAAACAAACACCCGTTATTCAGGCGCAACAAACAACACAGCAAACACAAACAAAGCCGCCCGCATTGGAGCAACCGGAGCAGCCAATACAACCGGTTCAGGCACCGCATATTGAGCTTTTTCCAGAACCTGTACCTCAACAAGAAACGGCACAACAACCTGCACCGGAGCCAATGCCTAACAATTCTCCTTGGGGAATCTTTTTGAACAAAATCATCAGTAAAGATGATCCGCTGGTGCTTTCAATCTTCAAACAAGCTCAATTTATAAAACATGAATCAAACGTGGTAACACTGCAATTCGAAGAACAAAATGTATTCTTTAAAGATTTAATTGAGCAACCAAAAGCAGTCTGGCAACCATTGCTATGCGAAGTGTTTGGCAATGGAACCACCATACAGCTTGAGTTTGTCGCGTCAAAAAATCCGGCGCCAAAACAATTATTTCAGAAAACTGAATCAACAAAACCTGAAGCAACACCATCAATCAAACCGGCACAACAAATACAATCACCAGCAAATCGACCGGCACCAACATACACAAAACCAACGCAGCAAACAGCACAAAAAACAGTTCATCGCTTAGATGTGCGGGATCGGGAACAATGGAAACAGGTTCATACCGTATTGGACATTTTCCCCGGCACCGTAACAGAGGAAAAGGAAATCAACCATGAATAATCCGCCTATTGTTGCCATCGTTGGCAGAATGAATGTCGGTAAATCAACTTTATTCAACCGGCTTTCAACATCAGTTAAAAGTCTTACCCTTGATTATGCCGGAGTAACGCGCGACATAATGCGTGACATCATTCAATGGAACGAGAGAACCTTTGAACTCATTGATACCGGTGGTATCAGTCTGAAAAAGGCAAAGGACATTATTACGGAAAAAGTACGGCAACAGGCCCTGGATATTGTCACAAAAGCTGACGTTGTGCTACTCGTTATTGACGGTTCTCTGGGTTTAACAGCAGAGGACGATGAAGTTGCTACGTACATTCGTAAGCAAAATAAACAAGTCATCATTGTTGTTAATAAATCCGACAAAAAAAGCACGAACGAGCACGGTCAGGATGCGTATAGACTCGGATTCAAAAACGTTGTCTTCATTTCTGCCGAACACGGTAAAGGCATCAATGATTTACTTGATATCATTATTGATTTCCTGCCCGCAAAAGCAAACAAACAAGAAGATACCAGTTATCGTGTTATGTTGCTGGGACGCCCTAACGTTGGCAAATCATCGCTTATGAACGCCCTGCTCAATTATGAACGTTCCATTGTCGCCGATATACCGGGAACAACACGTGAAGCCATTACCGAATCAGTAAAATTTTACAAAGAACATATCGCGATCACTGACACGCCTGGCATTCGCCGCAGAAAAACCATCAAGACAGAACTTGAAAACATGATGGTGCATAGCGCCTTTGAAGCACTAAAAGACTCAGATATCATCTTATTGCTCCTTGATGCAACTGAAGGCGGCTTTGTTGACCAGGATTTAAAACTCGCGTTCTATGGATTTTCAGATCAATACAAATCACTCATTATTCTTATTAATAAGTGGGATCTGGCAACCGAAGAACATCGTAAAGAAATTGACAGTAATTTTGAGCTGTACCATCATCTGATTAAAAAAGTTCCGGTTTTAAAAATTTCATGCAAAGATGGAAAAAATATCGGCCAGGTTTTGCCGCTCATTCAGAAAGTATGGCAAGATACCAATTATCAATGGGAGCATGGCGAACTAAACGCGCTTTTCCTACCACAGCTTGCAAAACGTCCATTGATGCACTCCGGCTATCAGCTGAAATTGTACAAAGCATACCAGATACGAAAAGCACCATTGACGATCTGTTTGGAAGTCAATCATCCGGAATGGTTCGGACCATCTGAGTTAGGATTTTTCGAAAATCTGATCCGCAGAACGTACAAACTTCCTGGGGTTCCCATCAAATTCACAACCAAAAAAAGCGAGTAGCCCCTTAGTGGCAATCAAGTAAAAAACAAGAAAAAGCTTTACAATAAAGCCATTTCTGTTAAAAAAATTAATCGTGATAAATTCGAATTTAATTGTTAGGAGATTCACTTCATGCATTTGCATTCGCGCATTAAAACAGTAGCACTCGTATTGCTGATGTCATCAACCATCCACGGCGTTCAGGTATTTACCCTTGATAATAACAATGATTATATCTTCAAAGAATCCGGTGATCATATTCTTGAAAACGCAATGTACCTGTATCACCACTATTATCAACGCACCTGCGACCTCAAACTGATCGACTTCACCCTGGTCCCGCTTTACAAATATTACCAGGTTTTTGATCCTGCGGGAGATCAAAAAGATCTTTATAAAAAAGTCAGCAACAACTTCTATGGCGGTTTTGCTCAAGCAGTCTTAAATCTTGGCGACCTGTGGGTCCGTACCGACACACTCTTTGGCTCAATAAACGAACGCTTTAAAAACAAAGATCCGCTGTACCCAGACTCTGTTGAAGAACGCTCATTCACCAAATTTGATGATATAACCATTCGCGCGGGCTATGACATCTTCTTTAATGGTGATGATCACTGGGGTCCTTATCTTTTAGGAAGCATTCCGGTCAATCATGAAATTGAAGGTCAATTACAAGGTTCTCTTAAAACTAATTGGAAAGATACATTAAAAGAACTTTCACAACCGCAACCTACTCAAAACGGACAACCGGTCCAAGCGGTAATAAATAATGTTTCTTTTGTTGACATTCTAAATGCCGAAAAAGAATTAACCCTTGTAATTGACACACCGCAAATGGGTGTTGGCAATTATCGTGTCGGTGGCGGTATTCAGGGCGCATGGACCGTCTTTGACCGCAATGAACATCATATCGCCCTGTTTGGGGATTTACAATACAGCTACGCGATGTCAACATCATTGGCACGCGTACTCTACAACGACATGAGCTTGCTTAGTGAAGATCCAAAAGACAAAAATGTCCTGGGTGCCATCAAAACAACACTCAAAAACAGTAAAGGTCTTGTCCGCTTGAACAATCCAAAAGACGCCACGGAAATTAAATATACCGCGGGAAGCTTGATCAACATGCTGGGCATCATGCATTACGCATGCGGCGATTTCAACCTTGAATGCGGCTGCTTACTTTCAGCGGGCTTTGGACAAAAATTACAAAGAAGTTATCGCGTTACCACGGAAGCAGATGGAGATAACTATCCTGAAGGCAAAAAACAGCAACCAAAATCTGAAACAAAAATTGAAACATTAACAGCAGATAAAGATACCGATATGGTAACCCTTAAGGTTGATGACGTAACATTCAAAATCAAAAATGAACCTGAAATTGTAAACTTCAGAATTCAACCGTATGTTGCTCTTGGTATTAACACCCTGATCAGTGACAATCCGTTCACAATTGGCGCAGGTGTCAGCTATGAATATGATCACACCAGCAGCAAAAATAAACCTAACGCACTTCAAGGATTATCAGCATGGACAACGGTTTCTCTGAGTTTTTAAAAAGGCCAACAAACAAAACTGTTGATTTAAAGAATGATACAGTATATGTTATAGTACGCAACCAAGAACCGTATTACTTATCTATGCGGTAAACTGGAGCAAAGTTTGAAAAGAAATCGAAAACGAGAGTACAAAAACCAGGAGGATTGTATGAATTTTTATTCTCGCCTATTTTTAGTAAGCTGCTTGCTTACATCCATCATGTACGGTCAGCAACGTTTCTTCACAGCTGACCCTGTTCCCGTTGGCAACTCAACAGTTATCCGCGATTCAGAAGGAGTATTCTTTAATCAACAATACGCAATGTTTGATTATCATCACTTCTATTCGAATCTTTGCGGCGAACGTCCAACCGTTGATCTTCAAGTAGCACCTGTTTACATGTATTTGAAATCAACCGTAAATAAAGATGCCGGCGTTTTCTATGATGCAGGTGAAGCACATCGTGGCACAACCCAATTTGGCGGCGCAGAATTCCAATTGCAATTGAACTATTGCAACTTCTGGATCCGTGCTCTTACCCAAGCGGGACAACTTAAATCAACATTTGAAAACTGCAAAGCATATCCAGAAGACAACTGCTGCTACCCAGCAGAAAAGAAACACTGCTATGAATTCGGCGGTTGCGATGATGTAACCTTAAAAGCAGGTTATGACTGGTTCTTCTGCAATGATGATCACCACTTTGGTATCTTCATGCTTGGCGGTTTCCCTGTAAATAACGATGATTCAGCTCCTTTCACAACAGCAGCTGGATTCATTACAGAAAGAAATCTTGTTGAAGCTGCACCATTTTTCGCCAATGACCGTCTTGGCATTCTTTCATACCGTGTAGGCGCAGGTCTTGATACAGCTTGCACACTCTACCACTGTGATGACAGCCGTTTGACCTGGCACGCAGTTGCACAATACGCATATGCGTTCCCAAGAACCTATGCAACAGTTGGTCTCTACCACGATACAGCAACTGAACTTCGTTACACACCGGGCCAATTCGTAACCGGCTGGACAGCATTCCACTATGCTTTCTGCAATTGGGGCTTTGAATTCGGTTCATCATTTGAAACCATGTTCGATGAAAAGAACAGTGTCAAAGTTGAAGGTACATCAGCCGACGACCTTAACACCTTCGCTCTTCTTGAAAAACCAGGTTACACTGTTGCATTCTTGGCACAACCATACGTTGCATTTAATTACAACACAACCATCTGTGAAAATCCTTTCACCGTTGGTCTTGGTGTAGGCTACGAATATGACAAAATGCACTCAGCACCAACAGATACCCCACGTGCATACGATTCTTTCCAAGGCGTAAACGTCTGGGGAAATCTCATCTACAGCTTCTAAGCTTTAGTTGAATTTCAAAAGATCAAAAGAGCTCGGGATTTCCCGGGCTCTTTTTTTGTTCTTCGCTTAATTATCTCAATCATTGTTTTTTCTCTTCCTCATTTGTTATGTAATACCTAGAGATTGAAGATACATTCATTCAACCTAACTGAGGGAAAGTTTTAATCGGGGGATTACAATGAACTTATATTCACAGCTATTTTTGATCAGTTGTATGCTTGCGCCAATCATGTATGGCCAGCAACGTTTTTTCATCGCTGACCCAAGACAAGCATCCGGAGGCCAAAGCATTAAGCAATTAATTGTAAGAGACTCAGAAGACTTAAATTTAGAGCATGCATTATTTGATTATCATCATTATTATTGCCATGAGTGCGCGCATGTTGGATTAGATTTCCAAATCGCACCGTTTTATACCCATCTCAAAACCATTGAACCAAAAAATAAACTGGCTAACTATATAGATACCAGGGCCACTACGCAATTTGGCGGTGTACAATTACAAGCTCAGTTGGATATTTGCGACTTCTATTTACGTGCAAATACTGCAGTAGGACAAATTAAATCAACCTTTGCCAACATATCTGACGACACTCAAATCAATAAAAAACCATTCAAATTCACCGGCTTTGATGATCTTACATTAAAAGCAGGCTATGATTTCTTCTTCTGCAAAGAAAAAAATCATATAGGTCTTTACCTGTTAGGGGGCTTTCCTGTTAACCATCAAAAGGCTGATATATCATCAACGGATGCGCAAATGTTATCAACACTGGCAGAAAGCAGAACGGAACGTTTGGGTGTTTATTCGTATCGCTTCGGAGCCGGTATCAACTCAGCATTCACATTGTATAATTGTGGCAGCAATCGAATAACATGGCACGGTGACATTCAATATGCGTATGCATTCAAAACCAAGCTGGCCATTATTGATTACAATAGCTTTGACACAACAACATTCAAATATACTCCAGGACAATTCATCAGCGGTTGGACCGCATTCCACTTTGCACATTGCAACTGGAACTTTGAAGTAGGTAGCATGTTTGAAACAATGGTTGATGAAAAGAGATATCTTGAAAACACGGGTAATGCAACAACAACCTTCGCCGGACTTTCATTACCAGAAACTCCCGGTGTCACCGTTGCATTCCTGGCAAAACCATACCTCGCAGCATCTTATATGTTCACCGTTTGTAAGAATCCTTTAACGCTGGGTCTTGGACTTGGCTATGAATATGACAAGATGCATGATCTTGAAAAGTTTGAAAATGGACGCGACGTTGAAGACATAAGCAGAATCTATAATGCCTTCCAAGGCGTAAACGTCTGGGGAAATCTCACCTACAGCTTCTAAGCTTTAGGTGAATTTCAAAAGATCAAAAGAGCTCGGGATTTTCCCGGGCTCTTTTTTTATTGACAAGACATGAACAATTCCCATACTTGATAACCATAAAAGTTACTTGTTATGGAAAGATTGCTCATGAACATGCGTTTTTTGATTATTGCCGCGCTCATATCATTATCAACGATCCAGGCACATCAGCTCATCTTTTTGAATGAAAAACATCCTATTTATAAAGACTCGACAAATCTCGTGCTTGAGCACGTCCTAACCGACTTCCACTATTATTACGTTGAAGCAGACAAACCATCAGGATATGATATTTCCGTAGAACCGACCTACCGGTATCTTAACGTCATTCATGGGGCAGCTGATATCAACATGGGCGGGCTTTTTGTGCAAGCACGCGGTCATTACAAAAAAATATGGTTTAAAACAAACACCCTGCTTGGTGGCATTTCTGAAAGCTTCAATGATCCTGATTATCCGGAATCATCAACAAAGAACGCCAGCAGTTCATTCGGTGGATTTGATGATCTGATGCTTGAATTGGGCTATGATTTTTATCAGGTTCCACAATGGGGCAGCCATTGTTCAGTTTTCCTCTTTGGCGGCATTCCCGTAAACGGACAAGGACACCCGGTCTGTAAACGTTGCGGCGCACTTATTTCAAACATTGCGGTTGCAACGGATAATGTCCGTTTGGGTACCGGCTTTTACCGGCTCGGCGCCGGATTGCAAGCTTCGGCAATTTTTTATTGCCGGGAAGGGGGCATGAAAATGGTCACGGCATTCACCGGCCTGCAATGGAACTATGTATTTCCACGGTCATGGGATCAACTCTTTTTCTCAGAAATATCCCCAAAACCGATTCCCTTACGCGTCCACATCAACCCCGAAAATGAATTCAGCATCTGGGACGCGCTCAACTTCAATTATTATGAATGGGGCTTTGAGCTTGGTGTAACCGCACAAGCCTGGGGTCATTTTAAAGAGCGCTTCGACATAAATTACACGGGAAAATATGAATCAACAATTAAGAGAGAGCTTAATGACCAAGCGGTACAGCCCGTTCTAAATTCAGTAATGCCTTATTTTGCATGCTCCTACGGCAAACTATTCAAGGGCAATTCTTATAGCTTTGGCCTTGGCATCGCCTATGAATTTGATAGCACTGATTATGAAATTCATTCGCCAAATCGCACTCATGCTTATAAAAACTTCCAAGGCGTACAAGTTTGGGGCAATTTTAGCTACGGATTTTAAGCAAGCACCCCCAAAAGCACGCTCCTATGCCACATTAAGCGAAAACAGGCTTATAATCCCTAATTTTGGCCTCATAAATCTCTTGACTTTTGCATAAATAATTACTATTATTAATATTAGAATGAAAGTAAAGCAGAAATAAGCTATTATTAAAAAGGAGCAGACTATGAAATCCTTACAAGCAATTACCTTTGTTCTTTTACTTGGTTGTGCAACAAACTCAGTTTTTGCAATGCAATACGGTTCGGAACAAAAAGATTTAAGTAAAATGACACCTGAAGAACTTACAACATTAGTAAGCGGAGAGCCGGTTAATCCGCAGGTCCTTAATCCGATTCGCGTTGAAGAACCGTTTCAACATGTTCAACTTACACCTGAAGAACTGTTAGCACGTGTAAGCGGTGAAGAACTTGCCAACCCGGAACTCATTACCCGCGCAAGACCAGAACCTGTACAACAAGTAGCACCACAATTACGCTTTGATGAATTATCACAACGTACCTTAATGGCGCTTATAACCTACCTCTTGTTAACCAACGCACAGCGTGTTCAAGGTGGCAGCGTTAAACATTAAAATTTAGCACACGCTCATACCAAAGAAGGCCCGGACGGAAACGTTCGGGTTCTTTTTTTGTAGATAATTAAACAAGATTATTAACAAGAAGCGCAAGCTGGCGCGGTGATTTAAAATGAAGCGAAGAAAAACCCAATTGCGCGGCAACACTAATATTTAAAAAATTGTCATCAATAAACAAAACGCGTTGCTCCCGCATTGATTCATCAAATTGAAACTGTTTTAAAAATGCCTTATAAAAAGCCGGATCAGGCTTTTGCAGATAACCCTGTTCACGCGTAGGATAAAAAAGTCCATCAAAGTGCGCGAACAGAGAATCCATTGTTAGACGCAACTGGCTACACGCCGTGTGCCCAACGTTTGAAAGTAAATAGATTCTATAACCTTTGGCTTTCAATGTCCTAATAACATTAACAACGGTTGAGTTGGGAGCTTGCAAATTCTCAAGCGCGACAAAATCGGCCCTATACTTCTTCAGTTTGGGATAATAGACAAGCAAGCGCTCGAAAATATCATCAGTAACACCTGTTTGATAGCGTGCTTTCAGGAGCCTGACCCAAAAAACCGGATTGAAAATATATTGTACAAAACCACTGCGAATCACCAATCTTCTGAAAAAAAACCAGCAAATTGAACGCTTAGAGCGATGCAAAATCACTTTATGCAAATCAAAAACAAAGACAAGATTCTGAGGGTTAGGATTTTCGGGCAACGGAAGCCCATACAAATGTTTCATCGTTTTTTTGAAATCGTTTTATTTATAAGAGCTTCAATATCAATTTCATTGTAATGCTCTATTATTATATCAGCATCTTTAATCCGTTGCACGTCTTTGCCCGTATTGATCCCGATGCAAAAGAGTCCCGCATTGCGAGCAGCTTCAACGCCAGGACGAGAATCTTCTATGGCAATACATTCATGCGGTTCAAGCCTTAAAGATTCAACTGCGCGCAAATAAACCGCCGGATTTGGTTTGCAAATATTATTAACGGATGATAACCCATAAATATGCTCACCAAAAAAACGCTTTAAATTAAGAGCTTCATTGGTTGTATGAATTGTCGTATCATCAGCATTGGTCGCAATTGCCCTGTGTAAATCTCTGGCAACAACTTTCGTGTGAAACTCCTCAAAACCCTCAATAAAAGAAAGTCCTTGTCTGTAAAGCGCCATAACATGAGCAACCTTTTCTTCAGCAAGCAACTCAGCGGGTTCATCAAACTTAAACATATCCTTGATGGCCGCTGAAGACTGAAGAACGCCCAGTGAGTGTGCCCGAGCCTCAAGCTCTTTGAGAATTTCGGGCGTTAGGACAACGCCACGCCTTTCAAGCAGGTGTCTGCTGGCTCTATCCCACAATGGCACGGTGTCAACAATCGTCCCATCGAGATCAAATATAATTCCTTTGTATTTCATTACGTACTTTCTTATGTTATAATTTTTTTATTACTACCGTACATTTCAAAGTCAAAAAAAGTTTATTCAAATAACAACATATGAAAAAAACATTACTATTTTCAAGCATTTGCTGTTTCTTCACGCGTTTTAAAATCAGCTCCATCATTGGTTCATACGCGGCACATTTTTCTGCCTTGGCTCTTGTGAGCCCAATCATTGGCTTCCAGATGACATGCACTCAACTAACAATAGGTTTTGGGGGATTGTTTTTATGGATGCTGCTTCATTGCAATTCTGCATATTCTATGATGTTATTATACCATATTCCTTCAGTCATGGGAATGGCATACAGCTGCCTCGCACATAACCGTAACGCAACCCAAAGCACCGGAATCGCCAAAACCATCATCGCCGCGCTCATTCCAATATTGTGCATTATCCTCTTCTGCACGCACCCCATCGGCTCCCATGCGTGGCCCTACGCGCTCCTGTGGATCTTTCCCTGTCTCTTCCCTTTACTTAAACGCCCCGCCTTCTTCTGGCACGCATTAGCAAGCACACTTGCTTGTCATGCTGTCGGGTCGGTTTTATGGCTCTACTCACACCACCTGACGGCCCATGAGTGGCTCACGCTCATGCCGATAACCACTATGGAACGGCTCGCCATAGCAGTCGGCTGTACAGGTATTTATGGCGTCATAACAGGCATTATCACGCACGCCAAAGTTCAAAAAAACTGGAATAAATTTTCTTTGTGGATTAAACTAAAAATAAATCCGGTATAGGTTATAACCAATTCATAACCCGATAAGTAAAAGAAATGAAAAAGATAACCATTATTTTATGCACCCTATTTGCCTTTATAGCCGTAAGTTTTGCCATCTATCGGTTCTACAAAAAATACATGGCACCGACTACACCATCAGTTGAACAAACTGACATTACCATCAAACATCTTGGCGTCATCATGGACGGCAATCGCCGTTGGGCTCAACAAACGGGCAAAGCAAAATGGCTCGGCCACAAAGCCGGCGTTGAACCACTTAAAACAACCGTTCAATTCTGTCTTAAAAACAACATTCCTTATTTGACCGCCTATGCCTGGTCACTTGAAAACTTCAAGCGTCCGCAAGAAGAACAGGATTATCTCTTTAACGTGCTTGCCCAGGAAGTTGCAAGTAAAGAATTTCAAGAACTGTATGAACACGGTGTTAAAATCAGATTTGTTGGGGATAGAACCATGTTCCCACCACAGCTTGTCCCCCTGTTCACCGATGTTGAAAATAGATCAAAAGACAATACAAAATTAACGCTCAATATTCTCTTCTGCTACGCCGGCCCGCAAGAAATTATCGCAGCGGCTCGCACGCTTGCTGAAAAAGTTGAGCGTCATGAAATGAAACCATCAGACATCAATGCTAAAACCTTTGAAGCAGCAACCTGGCTCGGCTCAATGCCGGCACCTGATTTGATTATCAGAACAGGAAAAGTAAATCGTTTAAGCGGCTTTTTGACGTATCAGTCGGCACATAGTGAGCTGTATTTTATGGACTGCTTCTGGCCTGAAATTACGGAAAAACATCTCATCAAAGCACTTGAAGATTACAAGAATCGCAAACGAACGTTTGGGAAGTAATAAATAACCCTAAAGAAGGTTTTTGCTATTCTTGCGAATAAGCATGCATTTTATAAGATACCAATGTTGGGACAGGAGGAAACAATGTTCCAGACAATGTGTTCAATGGGATATTGTTATACTTATTTTTTTTAGTATGAACAGGATATACGGTAACAATACTACCCAAGGTATCCTTACGCGTACTTACAACTACCTTTGCCTTCTTTCCGCAAAAAACACATCCTGAATTTGCAGTATCAGATTTGTCAATCTTGCATGGATTTTTTAATGCATCAACAATCGCATTCAGACCGACTCCCTTACGACCAAATTTATCATTCATCATTCTATCAACTGCATGATCGGTAAAACCAGTAATCACAATTGGATCATTACCCGCAGTTTTTGTATCGATAATACCTTGGCTCTCAATAGATCTCAGTAATAAATTAACTGCGAAGATGCTGGCTAAAACATCGATATTTTCGTCTATCTCGTTTCTTTCTTTAATATGTCTTTCTATTCTAATTTTAACAATTTGTTTAGTGCGGGGATTAAACAGTGACAAAAAAGCGTCAAACTCGGCTTTCAATTTCTGATCTTTTTGGCTCATCGCTGCTGTTTCATTCATTGCATTCACACCAAAGAATATCATCAAACAAAGACTTGCATATATGCACTGTATTTTCATAAAAACTCCTTTACCGATTTTATACTTTATTATTTTGCTATCGGCTACAAAAAAGAATCAAACATAATCATAAATCAATCTAAATACTTTCAACTTTCAGCTCAATTGCCGGCGGATGGGTACAATCAATAAATGACCCTGATGGCGGACGTTGCGCAATAACCTTGAAGTTGCTTGGATCACCTTCTGCTGCCGGAATTACCACAGGAACAATTCCATGAGTTTTGAAAAACTCAAGCACCGTACCAAGTTGCATACCTTTGCAATCAGGCATCAAGCGCAATGCAGGCAAGCCCGATGAGATATAAACCGTAATCAATTTATCCTGAACATCAAACCCTGCAGCTGGTGATTGACTTATGCACTGATTGGTAGGGTAGACAGAACTTTCTATTTTATAAGCCTTAATCCTCAAACCCTGTTGAGTCACCAATTCACGAATTTCTTCAAGCGTTTTGCCCACTAATTGCGGCGCGTGCTCCTGCTTTTGTTTGCGGGAAACAACAACGCCAATTGATTGATACACTTTAATTTTTTGTCCGGGAGCCGGATGTTGGCTCAGCACAGTGCCTTCCGGCATCGAGGGTTCTTCAATTTCATCAAGAATGCGGAGCGTTAATTTGTAAGGCGCAAGCACCGCGACAGCGTCATTGAGCCGTTGACCAACCAATTGAGGCGCCGGCAATGATTCGGTACCTACAACAAGTGAAAGCACAAGATATCCCAATATGAATGCCACAAAAGGCAAAATCCACAAGACATGATTGATATAACGCATGTAAAACACTTTCCCGTTTTGTAACTTTTTAACGCGCGATAGACTATAAGCCGGATTCTGTATCCACCTTCGCACAAAGCGACGGCGGATGGCAACCATTTCTCTAGGCGATATACCCGCATGGTTCACAGCATTAAGCTATGAGACGACCGGGAAAACTCCATGCTGTTCTATCTTGCTCCTGGTTGGGTTTATCAGCTAACAGCATTACTGCCGACAGCCGGGTGCTCTTACCACCCGTTTTCACCCTTACTCTTCATAAAGAAGAGCGGTTTTCTTTTCTGTGACACTGTCCATCAAATGGGGAAACCCCATCTGCCCTGCGTTTCCACAGGAACCAATCCCGTTAGGAGTCCGGACTTTCCTCATGAATTACGCATTCACGCGGTTGCCCGTCTATCACGCATATATTTCAAAAGCCAAATGATAATAATTATATTAGCAATAATTCCAAAGAATGTCCATGGACCCGTTATTGAAAATGCGGCACCGGTCAATATCGTCTTAAACTTAAGGACCGCAAGAATTATCACAACTTTCACCCAATCAGCATCATTGAGCACCGGACGCAATCCAAGAATCACTATAACCGGAATCACAATACTCAACAACTCAAGCGAAAGACAGCGTCCATCAAAAAAATAACTCAGCACCGTTGCACAACCACTGATAAGTCTTAACGCTAAAGAAGCGTTGTACCAGAGCAACAAACAAAAGGTTATGCATGAGGCATGAATGAAATGTTGATAGGTAATAACCGACGTAAAAATGTCCGCAAAAAAGCTGACTGCTATGATAAAAAGTGTAGGCCAAAATTGTTGATAATACTGTTTCACGATTGACGCCGTTAAAAAAATGATTCACGCTACATAATATTAAAGGCAAACGATTGATTAATCAACGCGGTATACTCATGAAAAACAAAATGATAGACACCAAAGCCACCACAACAAAGACGCTCATTATCGGGATAGAATCACCCTATAATCCCTTGAGTAGCACAGAATCATACTTTGAAGAGTTCAGAAATTTGGTAAAATCCAGCGGACGGACCTATCAAGATGAGCTTTACATAAAACTACGGTCAATTGACCATGCCTACTACCTTACGGCCGGAAAACTTAAAGAAGTAATTAAACTATGCGCCGACAAAAAAATTGATGAAGTTATTATTTCCGAACCATTAACCACAACCCAAGAGCGTTCGCTTTCCAAGATACTTAATTGCGGCATGATTATTGATAGAACCCATCTTATTCTTGATATTTTTGACCATGGCGCGCAGTCTGCTGAAGGCAAAACACAAGTGGCTCTTGCTCGCTTTCAGTTCATGAAGGGCAGACTTGCCGGTCGCGGGGCTGAAATGTCACAACAATCCGGTTATACCGGAACGCGCGGACCCGGCGAAACACAAAAAGAAAAAGATACCCAGCACCTTGAGCGCATGATGATCAAGCTTAAACGGGACCTCAAACATCTTGAACAAGTCCGGGAAACACAGCGCAAACGCCGCATTTCACTCAATATTCCGCAATTCTGTTTGATTGGTTACACCAACGCCGGCAAATCAACCATTCTTAACGCGCTTACAAAAAGCGACGTACTTGCGGAAAACAAGCTTTTTTCAACGCTGGATACCACCACGCGCGAGCTGTATATCAATAATGAAAAAAAGGGACTCATCTCAGACACAGTCGGCTTTATTCAGCAATTGCCCCACATGCTTGTTGAAGCATTCAAATCAACGCTCACCGAGCTTAATTATGCTTCTCTGCTCATTCAGGTTGTTGACCTATCTGACCCTAACTGGCCGGTACATTGTGAAGTAGTGGCGAATGTTTTGAAGGAGCTCGAGGTTGATAAGCCAATGCTCTATGTTTTTAACAAGAGCGATAAAGTACAAGACATGACCAACATTGAATCAAAATTATTCAGATATCAACCGCACGTCATTGTCTCAGCCATTGAGCCGGATGGCTTAAAGCCATTAATTGATTTCTTGGATTCATGGAAGTAATAACAAAGCAAAGTAAAAACGCATGAAAACGTAAGGAATCACCATGAAACATTTTATGAAAATAACAGCAGTATTGTTCATGCTGGGCATCAGTCAGTTTGGATTTGCTGGAGAGGGCAAAGATAACAAGCCTTTAACTGGCCACGTTTATTTTACTGATTATCTACACTGGCAACCATCAGGAGAAGCAGTGTTCATATGCGCTTCAAATCGCTTAACATCAACTTCAGCAAGCACAACATCTGTTTCCACTGGAACGGCACAATCAACAGAAACTGCATCGGCTGGTTCTTCAGCAGGCAGCTCAACCAAGAAAAAAATAATCATGCTTACTTCTAAAGGTGGAGGTTGTCGCCGAATGAAAATTACAACTAAACCAACCGAAATGCCATCAGAAGAAGATCTTGAAATTTATGGCCCAGAAGCAGTTCTTGGCAGTTGGGCATCCTATATCAACAATCCAACAATCGTCGCCTTGATCATGGCCTATGTTGGCAAACAAGCTTCACGCAATTAACATTTGATTTAAAAACCGATACACAGCAAGCCCCACCTTCACGGTGGGGTTTTTGCTTTTATTTCAGCATTTTCCCCATTTCTTCTTGTTGACAAATAGATAAGAAGGAGTACCATTGAATTAGTTATGCTTGAAGCAAAACAAAATTGACGATCGCGGGGTAGAGCAGCCTGGTAGCTCGTTGGGCTCATAACCCAAAGGTCGCTGGTTCGAATCCAGCCCCCGCAACCAAATTCTAAAAAATCCCTTTTTATTTTCTACTAAGTCAAGCGCATGATCCACCCTTCGATACGTTGCTTTGCAACACTCAGGGCAGGCACCATGACCGGCGTAGCCTTGTGCGTAGACGGTTCAGGGTGACCGATGTGGAGCTTATAGCCAAGAAGCGTGACCGCATTGCACCTATAAAAAACACTGGTAACTCTAACAAAATTGAAAGTCACAACTGAATAATCAAGCATTTTGAAACCGGTCATAGTGAGCCGACTACACCAAAGGCTACGTCGTCCATGGTGTTTTTCAAAAATGCTTGTCCGCCATAGCCTTTGGCGACGGCGGATATCGAACCATGACGCGCAGAACTAAATCAACAAAAAATCTTACTTCAATCTTCCAATCCTGATCTTCACCAGATTCTGCACTTTCAAGAGCCGGGCAACAGCTTCTTGCATATCTTCACGCTTAATCGCCATCAACTGCGCCGCGCGGTTATCAAAGAAATCAGACGGGAAATTAAACGTATCAAGGAACAGAAAACTTGCCGCAATGGATCTGTTAGTCGCAAAATTATCAATCAGGCCATGGGAAATCGCCGCTTGGGCCATGACAAATTCTTCATCAGAAACATCCGATGCCCCTTTGGCAAGAACTGCTTCAAGCAACTGCTCCGCATATGCCAATTGTTCAGGAGAAACAATCGTTTTAAAGAACATCATTCCCGGTTGCAAGTAGGTGCCGGCAAGCAATGAGCCGCCAATGGTATAAAACAAACCGGTTTGTTCACGGATTTGGAACAATCGAGAAGCCAATGTTCCCAATGAACCGCCCGTTAAGATCTGATCAAATAACAGAATTTTATCAAAATCCTTATCGAACCGATCAATGGAAAGCCCCGCGTAGGCAAGAACCGTTTGATCACGATTGATTTGATGATCAATGGCATAAGCATCAAGCGGTTTGAGCGGTGGATAGGTCAGATCCGCAACCGGATTTCCCCGCCAATCACCCAATGCTTGTTGCAGCATTTTTTCAAGATTCAAACCCTGCACATCCCCAACAATTGCCACTTTGGCGCCAATGGGAGACAGATAAGTTTGATAGGCACGCACAATATCTTCACGGGTCATGTTCTTGATTGATTCAGGTGAACCAAAATAGGATTTGTGATACGGATGTTTTCCATACACCGCGTCGCGCGCCAACTGACCAACAAACTGACCCGGCGAATCCCAGAATTCGGTAATGTCTGCAAGAATTTGTGCACGAACTTTTTCCAAAGCCGTCGCTTCAAACGTGGCGTTAACCAGCATTTCATTGAGCAACTCAAGCCCTTTACCAAACTCTGATTTGACCATGCTCATCGTGATCTGACCCGGCAAACAACTCAAACTAATTCCATGGGTTTCCAACTCGGTTGCAAATGCATAGCCGGGATAATTTTTGGTGCCTTCCTGGATCATATCCATCATAAAAGCCATCAACCCCTGTTTGTCTTCAGGATCATAATAACCGCGAGCTTTGAGCTCCAACATCACATCAATTTTCTCAAGCCGTGGCATATTAGAAAACAGAACCTTTAAGCCATTGGACAGAATAAATTCATTTGCACGCGGGAACGCAAAAGGCTCCTGCTTGTTAACGGAAATGGCATGTACTGCCTTACCATCCTCAACGGAACATTCACGCTTAATGCGTGACAAAATACGATGATCAGCAACATCAGACTCCTGTTGAATCTTGGTCCACAAATCTTTGTCAGCTTCAGCCAATGATGCAACGGCACCTTTGTGCATCAATGATGGATGCAAATAGGTTTTAACAAAATGAGCAACATCGTGCGGCAACGCTTGTTCATCCCATTGCACATAATTGCTCAAATAATTTTCATCACGATGCGCCGCGTATAATTTACCCAGAATATAAGCGCACCGTTCCTGGTCCTCGATGGTTGAAAGGAAATCCATTTCCGTTTTGCGCTGCGCGCGCGTTAATTCCTGCGGTGTGCATTGGCCGGCAGCAACCTTGGCGAGTTCGTCATGAACGGATTGTATGATCTTGGGAACATCATCAAGATTTTTTGGCTGAACACTGATCACAAAAAGACCATGTTCAAACATATCATACGCAAACGTCTCAACATCGGTTGCCAACGCTTCATCATCAACAAGCCGTTTTACCAAGCGCGCACTTTTACCGGAACCCAAAATCCAGGAAACAACGTCACACAAATAATCAATTTTCGCGGCAGTTCCGGGAACTTGCCAAGCGAGCATAATATGCGGTTGTTTGATATCACGATGAATGGTAACCGATTGACTTACAATGTCATTGGCATGGTAAAACTCGGCCCGCTTATAGCCTTCAATCGGCTTCAGCGCGCCAAACGCGGCCTCAACTTGCGCAAATACTTCTTCAGCGGTTACCGCGCCAACAACAACCAAATGCGCGTTGTTTGGGCAATAATGTTTACGGTAAAAGTTGAGCAAATTCTCCCGCTTCATGTTCCATAAATCCTGTTTATAGCCAATAACAGGATGATGGTAAGGATGATCCGGGAATATCGCGGCAATTAATTTCTCAAGCAATACAGATGTGTAATCATCGTTGTACATGCGTAGTTCTTGGACAACGGCTTTCATTTCTGAGTTAAGCAGTTCTTCCTTGAAGGTCGCGTTCTTCATGCAATCAGCCATAATGGGCAACGCATAATGCCAATGCTCAACAGGCATATCAAATAAATAGCCGGTATAGTCATAGGAAGTAAATGCGTTACAAGAACCGGAAAGCTTCTGCGTAATAAGGTTAATATCAGACTCGGATAACGCGTCCGTTCCTTTGAAAATCATATGCTCAATCAAATGAGCAATGCCGCGCTCGCCGCTCTGTTCATCCTTTGAACCAACCCCGTACCAGATCTGCAGAGAAACCTTGGGAATGTTACGCTGTTCAAGCGCTAAAACAGTGAGCCCATTTGATAAAACTTTTTTTGAAACGTGCACCGAAGCCATACCTAATCCTGTCGCATAAAAACAAAAACTTTTACTATACTGTAAGTCTAACATTCAGCGCGTAAATTAGCCATAATTGCCCCCAAAGTTCCCTCGGAGCTATTACGCCCAAAAACACCCCCTTTTTTAAACAAAAAAGCCCCTAGAAACCCTTTATCTGAGGCTCTTTTGCCACTTTTTACCATAATAACCAAATAAAACTCTTGAATTTCAGATAAGAAATAATTTATAGTTAAAGTATGAGTAATGTAAAACAAATAAACAAAGGAGAATTGTATGAAGTTACTTAAAACATATGCGCTGCTCAGCGCTTTATTTGCCGGATCATTCATGATCATGGCGGCACAAGATGAAGATGCCGATGCCGAGGCAACCGAGGCAACGGATCAATCCGATAAGGTTGTCGAATACAAGAATTCATTACAACAGGAATACAAAAACCTGCGTAAACTTATCATCAAGGCGGCTCCAAGAGACGTTATAAAAATCAATAATGCCTTCAAAGCCATCCAAACAATCGAAAAAAGTCACGGCATACCGGACTTGCAGCGCAAGGTTGCTGAGTTGCGCGTAGAAGCATGTAAAAAACAAATTGAAGACACAGATATTAAAGCTTTAGTTGATGCCAGCGTTGAAAAAGTACAAGAAATCGACAAAGTAACCAAACCTGAACAACAGAAAAGTAATGAGATAACACAACAAATGCAAAAACTCATCGATACAAAAAAAAGCAAGGATGATCCTGCAGTCAAGAAATTAGAGAATGACCTCAAAGAGATCAACAAGCAAATGCGTGAAAAAACAAAAGCGCAAGTAGAGTTTGTTCAGGCAAATAATGAGAAAATCTATAAAAAGCTTAATGATCTTATGAAAAAAGGCGGCGAGTTAATGAAAGATCTTAAGGCTAAATATAAAGCTGCCAAGACACAGATTGACCCTCATGACAAAACGGTTGCAAGTACAACCAAGGCCATAGAAAAAGCCCTTCATAAACATGAAGCTCAACTCAAAAAAATCCGTACAAGCATCAAAGACTTGAGAACCAAGATTTATGAAATTGAACCATGCTTCTCAGCACAAGAAAGCTTGGATGACATGGATAAAAAAGAATACAATTGGGAACAACTTTTTATTAGCTAAGAAAGGGGCATAATAATAAAAGTTAACGTAGTAAAAAAGTGTGAATCAAAAAAGAAAGGAAATAATATGAAATTCACAAAAACACTCGCCATAAGCTTACTCACATTGGGTGCAATGCAGTTTGCAATGGCTGAAGAAAAAACAATTAGTTTGAATGATCAATATCCAGATGCTGGAGAAATAACGCTCAACGGCTTTAAAAAGGGCGACACGCTTAATCTTCTTATCTCAGAATGCGTTGGATGCCATCCAAAGTATAATTACGAAGCCAATGATGTCGCCTACGCAACAATAGAAAAAACCAAGCCTGAAAACATGACAGGAATGAAAAACATGTTCTTGGGTGGTTCAAAAATTGTTGAATTCAAAATGACATTCAAAGATATGCCAATTAAAGAGCCCGTAATTATTAAGAATGCCGCAGCAACATATACAATTCATTTCAACAAGCCAACAAGAACATTAAATTTCACCAATAAAACTGATGACATTACTTATCCAGACATGGAAAAGGGTGAAAATGCAAAACCTCTCAAACTTGGCGATGTAATTGATCTTGTTTTTAATGAAAACAGAATGGTGTCTGGTGCAGAAAAACGTGTGATTTATTCTTTACCTAAATACTTGAATTTCATAGGTGAATCCTTCGAAGCTCCATCAATGGATATGGTTGGTGGTGCAGGGAAACATCATATGATTTTCTTAGTTAAAGAACAACCAAAATTACTTGGTGAGCGGTTAAGAATCAAATTTGGTGATGATAAAATGTTAAACATCAAGTTTGTCATTGAAAAACCGGTAATTTCAAAATAATCACCATATCTAAATCAAAAAAGAGGGTAGCGGCGGCAAACTGCTGCCCTCTTTTTTTGCCATAGTCATAGTCAAAACAATCAATTTATCGTAAGCTAACAAATTAATAATAACCTTTTACCAAAGCTTGCGGCATCATGATTTCACTCAATATTCCCTTAACACTCACGCTTACCCGATTAGCCCTCTCACCTATTCTTCTTCCCATTTTTTTGGCACTGTATCTGCCCGCGAATAATCTGCTGACCAACTGCATGCTCGCTGCATTTTTCTTGTTGTTCGGTTTAACCGATTTGCTTGATGGACTCTTGGCGCGACGGTTACATCAAGTAACAAATCTGGGCAAACTGCTTGATCCAATCGCGGATAAATTCATGGTGTATTCAACTCTGATAACCCTCGTGTATGTTCAAAAATTATATTTTTATTGGGCAATCATCATCATCGGACGAGAATTTTTCGTCATGGCGCTGCGTGAAATTGCCTTATTCTATCGCTTTACTGTTTCCGTGGCCCAAATCGGGAAAGTTAAAACCGCATGTCAGATGATATTTATCACTTGGGTCATTGTTAATCCTGCTCAAAAATTAGGATCGCAAGCACTTGTGTGGAACGGCATAGAAACCATCCTATTGATCTGTACTCTTGTTTTTACAATTGCGTCAGCGGTATGGTATTATCATGACTTTTGCAACCGGTTTAAACAGATAGAACATCATTAAAAAAAAGCAGGTTCTGTATGAATCCATTACAGGTTACCGACCTTACAAAGGTATTTACCAAACGCTCTCTTTTCAAAAAAACGGAACAATTTACGGCCGTTGATCATATTTCATTTCACATGCAAGATCATGAAATTTTGGGTTTTTTAGGCCCTAATGGCGCAGGAAAAACGACCACCATTCAAATGCTTCTTGGCACGCTTATTCCAACATCCGGTTCAATTCAATATTTTGGCAAAGAGCTTGCGCAAAACCGCTCAGAAACACTGACGCAAGTCACCTACGCAAGCGGCTATGACAAGCTTCCATCACGCTTAACCGTTTATGAAAATCTTGATATTTACGCGCGGCTTTACAATGTTCCATCAAACAAGCGTGTTGAACGAATCACCCATTTTCTTAAATTTTTTGGCATGTGGGAAAAACGGGACACGCTTACCGCGGGACTCTCCGCAGGACAAATGACGCGCATCTTGCTTGCCAAGGCATTCATCCCTTATCCTCATCTCGTGCTTCTTGATGAACCAACAGCATCACTTGATCCTGAAATTGCCTACGATGTGCGCCAATTTATTCTTGAACAAAACAAGCGCTACGGCACGGCAGTTTTATTCACATCGCACAACATGGAAGAAGTAACTGAACTATGCAGCCGTGTGTTAGTTTTAAAATCAGGTTCAATCATCGCTGACAGTTCACCGCTTGATCTCGCCGCCTCAGTTGCAACGGCCCATGTTCACCTGATGATTACCAATGGATTGGAACAACTCATCACCTATACCAAAGAACACGCGATTCCGCATAAGCGGGAAGAAAACAGCATCAAACTTCAAATTGCCGAAAAACACATCGCGGTAACATTGAATGACCTTGCAAAGATCGGTGTTCTGTATTCCCAAATATCAATTGATAAGCCATCACTTGAAGATTATTTCATTAGTGTTGCCAAACATTAATTGCAAAGGGTTCAATTATGAATAGTTCTCATATTGCGGCAATGTTCATACGCCATTTCACTCAAATGCACAATGATTTATCGCGCGTACTTAATACATTTTTCTTTCCACTCATTGATATTATTATTTGGGGTTTCTTGGGCATGTGGATGAATTCGCCATGTCAAAGCCAAGCACAGGTCATTCTTTTAAGCTCGATTATCTTATGGCAGATCGGCAACAGGCTCGGACTTGAAATGGGCCTCACGCTGTTGGAAGAACTCTGGTCGCCCAACATTGGCAACCTCTTTTCGACATCGCTGACTATAGGTGAATGGTTTATAGGATGCACATTGTTTGCCTGCAGCGTCATCACGCTTATTGTCCTCTATTGCATAGTTTTGACTCATTTTATTTACAATATTCCCTTCCTCTTTTTGCTTAAAATGTTTGCTATCTTTGCACCCGCACTTTACTGTGCCGGCATGTGGGTTGGACTTATGATTCTCACGATTGTTCTGTATTTAGGTAGGTCAGCAGGCAGCATCACCTTCGCGTTTGGCCTTATATTTGCGCCCTTTTGCTCAGTATTTTATCCGCGCACTATTTTGCCTTTATGGGCACAAAAAGTTGGCGGTGTGTTACCAGCAACCCATGTTTTTGAAGGGTTGAGAAACTATATCATGCATGGCACAAATCCAACCATAAGCATTCTAGTAAGCTTGGGACTCAGTGCTCTGTATTGCACAATCACGTTTATGATCTTCATGTATGCGTTTAACAGAAGTAAAAAAATAGGACTCGCAACATTGCCATACCGTTAAGCCTCTTTACTTTCACACAATTATTGATGTACGGTGCTTGTAGCAATCAAAAGGAGAGATTAAGCCATGCATAACTCTATGATTACAAAAAGTATCTGTGTTATTACCATTGCCTGTATAGCAGCACCGATAAATGGTGCTTTTGATACACGCAAACGAGCCGTAAAAACCGCTTTTGAACAAGCGCGTAAAAAAGAACTGGTCACCAATAAAAAGAAAATTGAATACAAAACAACCATCGTAAAACAAGAGCAGGAAAAACGGGCAAAAATGCTTGCCGCCGCCGCACAAGCTCCAACATTGAGCGAGATTCGCAATATGAGTGGGCGCATCGAAATTCAAAAACAGGGAACACAGGAAACTGCGTTATGGGTCAATGGACTGAATCAGAAACGATCTGTTTTAATAACAGCAGTTGGAACACAAAAAGCACCTGCTAATGCTTTTGTACTTGGATCATTTTATGATCCGGCTTCAAAGACAACACGTATTGCTTATATCGCATAAATGGAGAATTCTATGAATAATCATCAGCCAACTACATTAAAACAACTTATGCCATTATTTTTGATTATTGGCGGCATTATCATACTTATCATTGCAAAATCAGTGATTACAGGCACACAGAATTTGCATGATATTGCAACCGATTTTATGGGTTTTTTCTTTTTGGTCTTTGGTTGTCTAAAACTTATACACTGGCATGCATTTGCATATTCGTATGCTCAATATGACCTTATCGCAAAATATAGTAAAACATATGCTTTAATTTATCCATTCATAGAGCTTGGTCTGGGGTTTGCATACATAATGCACATCGCATTACCTATCACTAATGTCATTACAATTATTATTATGACAATAAGCAGTTTGGGAGTTTTACACGCCTTACTCAATCACGGTACAATTATATGCGCTTGCCTTGGAACATTATTCTCCGTTCCTTTAACATGGGTTACGCTTATTGAAGATCTGCTAATGGCTCTAATGGGATTGCTTATGTTTTTAAAAATTATTTAGTAATTTCTTGCCAATCTGAGCCGTAACGCAAAGAAACAAGTAACGGGATGTTCCAAGAAGCAATTGTTTCCAGCGTTGATTTAACCAGCGCTTGAACCGGTTCAACCTGAACCGTTGGTGTTTGAATAATCAATTCGTCATGGATCTGCAATAATAATTGCGTTGATGAATATTGCTGTTTAAGACGAACGTCCAATTCAAGCATACCCTTTTTCATCAGTTCGGCAGCTGTTCCTTGAACAACAGTATTGATGGCAACACGGCGGGCAAGTTCATACAAGTTACGATTCTTTTCATATATGCCGGGAACATAACGACGCCGACCCCATAAAGTTTGAACATAGCCATGGTCCTTCGCGAATTCAACAACTGTATCCATCCATGCAACAACCTTTGGATAATGCGCAAAATAACGCTCAATGTATTGTTGCGCTTCTTTTTGAGGAATATCAAGGTCGCGCGCCAATCCGTACGCAGAAAGTCCATACAGAATGCTGAAATTAATAGTTTTAGCAAGCGAACGCTGCTTGGAATCCACAACCGCAAGAGGAACATTAAAAAGGCCGGAAGCAGTTTCAGCATGAATGTCATGCCCAGCTTTAAAAGCCTCAATAAGTGCAGGATCCTGGGAAATATGGGCGAGCACACGCAACTCAATCTGTGAATAGTCGGCTGAAATCAAACAATGATTTTCCGCTGCTTTAAACGCTGAACGTACCGGCCATTCATTGTTTACCGGAATGTTTTGCAAATTAGGATCCGAACTTGCCAATCTTCCCGTTGCCGTAACCGTTTGGCTAAATGAGGTATGAATTTTTTTGGTGCGGGGATCCATTGCGGCAAGCAATGCTTCAAGATACGTGCTTTTAATCTTATACAACTCACGATATGTAACAATCAAACCCGCAATAGGATGCAATTTCGCAAGCTCCTGCAAAACTTCCTGATCGGTTGAGTAGCCTGTTTTTTGAGCGGTTTTTTTGACAGGAGGAAGCTTTAATGCCGTAAATAACAACTCTTCAAGCTGCCGCGGCGAATTGAGGTTGAGCCCCTGGGCACTATACCCCTCAGGCAGCAATGCGTGAATTTTTTGTTCAACCGCATTAATTGCCTGTTGAATCTTCGTGGTAAGGTCATGCAGAACACCGGGGTCGATTAAAATACCGGCCCGTTCCATCTGATACAGCAGTTCTGAAAGAGGCATTTCCAACGAATAAAATGATTCTTTTTGCTCATGCTTTTCAAGTTGAGCTTCCAATAATGGAACCAAGCTGAATGTTTGATGCGCGTCGGCAGCAGCGTATTGGGTTGCCAGTTCAAGCGGAACGTAGGAGAAATCTTTCAATTTCTGCCTGGTCACCACTTCTTCAAAGGTCACCATTTTTTGATCAAGATAAAATGATGACAACCATTTCAAATTGATCCGCTGTCCGTCCCGCGTAACCAATGACGCAGCAATTAACGTATCAAAAACAATACCAACAAGCTCAAGTCCAACCGTTGATAAAGCCAACCGATCAAATTTCGCATGATGCAGATATTTTTTAATAGCAGGATCTTCAAAAATCGGTTTCAATTCTTTAAGAACAGTCTCAACCATCAACTGCACGATAACCGTCTTATGGGCAAGCGGAATATAATAGGCTTTGCCCAGATTGCAACATAATGAAATACCCACCAATTGCGCGTGCAACGCATCAAGCGAATTTGTTTCCGTATCAATGGCAACAACACCGGCGGCCCGAATCTCAGCACAACATTGCTTGAGTTGTTCATGGGTAGTTATTGCAACAAATTCGGCCGGGATCGGTTTCTCTTCAGGTTGCGGCCGCAGCGTCTCAAACATACTGATTTGCCCACCTTGAACGGTTTCAGCAGGAAAATCCTTAAGCATTGATGAAAAATCAAGCTGTTTAAAAAATCCACGCGCTTTAAACCACGCATCGGACGCAAAAGCAAAATCATCAATGGCAAAACCACAATCATGATAATAAAGCGTAAAAAGTTTTTCACTTAAAAAAACATTGTCGCGTGATTCTTCAAGTAATTTGCGCGTACGCTCCTTGGGAACCTCAGCAATGCGGGCATATAAGTCCGCAACTGAATCAAAAGCCTTAACAAGCTCCTGAGCCGTTTTTGGCCCAATGCCGCGTGCCCCGGGGATATTATCAGACGTATCACCAATCAGCGCAAAATAAAAAATAACCTTTTCAAGCGGAATACCATATTTTAATTCAATCGCTTCGCGGTCAAGCAGCGCGTCCTGGAACGGATCAAATACAAAAATCGATTCATTGACGCATTGACGCATATCTTTATCAGAGGTAATCAAAATAACTTGTTTGCCTGCTTTTTCGGCATCTTTGGCAAGCGAATATAAGATATCGTCAGCTTCAACACCGGGGGTTTCAACCTGTTTGAGCCCGATGATTGAATTAAATTCTTTGACAATATCGCGCTGAGCATTCAACTCAAGCGGAGAGCTTTGCCTCTGTTCTTTATAATGTTCATAGACCGCGTGCCGTTCACTAATTACACCGGCACCACGCGGTGCGTCCCACACAACACCAAACAATTCAGGCTTAAACTGGTTCATAAGTTTTTTGATCATACGACAATAGCCATAGACAACCTGTACCGGTTGTCCGGTTTTAGTATGCATGGGCGGCAGGCTAAAGAAGGACCTATACAGAAATGACGATCCGTCAACAAGATAGAGAGTATTTGATGTATTAAAATTTCTATTCATAATTACGCGCTTTTTATGGTATACTATAAGTATAACATGTAATTGAATGAATAAAACCGGACAAAAATCATGAAGATAACCAAAAACGACCAAGAGCTTCTTAACATTGCTCGAACCAAACTCGCCGAAATCTTTGTACCCGACAAACATTTTGTTGTATCGGCATTGCAAACCAAATCGGGCAAAGTGTATTGTGCCTACAATTTAAAGGCAACCGCGACACGCGCCAGCGTATGCGCTGAAAGCACGGCACTCGCTCTTGCACTTAACGCGGGTGAAAAAGATTTTACAACGCTTGTAACCATTGCTTATAAAGACAGCAATGCAAATGACGTTACCGTTGTTTCTCCTTGCGGAATATGCCGTGAAATTCTACACGACTATGCGCCTAATCTCATGATCATTCTTCCCGTCAATGGCGATTACGAAAAAGTCAGCATCAATGACTTACTGGCCTACCCGTATAAACGATAAGCGCTATTCGGGAATTGGGAATTTACTGCAAAACCGTGCAACATCCTGTTGTATCTTGGCAAGCAGTTCCGGCTTATCGTGATTGCACAAGGCCCGGTGAATAAATTCAGCACAATCAGACATTTCTGTCATTTTCATTCCACGCGCAGTTATCGCGTTTACACCAATCCGAATACCGCTACCAATCCAAGGCTTTTGCGTATCAAAAGGAACACAACTTCTGCTTACCGTAATACCGGCAATTTCAAGCACTTGTTGCGCCTGAAGTCCGGTTATTTTTTTATCGGTCAGATCAATGATAAACATATGCGTGTCGGTACCACCGGAAACAATCCGATACCCGTTACGCACGGATGCCTCAGCCATGGCCTTCGCATTGACTAAAACCTGCTTTTGATATGTAATAAATTCCGGCGTCTTGGCATAATCAAAAGCAAGAGCCTTTGCAGCAATTACGTTCATCATCGGTCCGCCTTGAATTCCGGGAAACACCGCCCGATCAATCCGTTCCTGATGCTCTTTTTTGCACACAATAAAGCCGCCGCGCGGACCGCGCAATGTTTTATGCGTCGTTCCTGAAACCGCGTCAGCATATGGTACCGGTGATGGATGAAGCCCGGCAATAATAAGACCGGCAACATGCGCAATATCAGCAACAAAAAAAGCTCCAACACGATCAGCAATAGCCCTAATTCGTTCAAAATCAATAGCGCGCGAATAAGCAGATGAACCGGCAACAATAAGCCGTGGTTTATGAGCAACGGCAATCCGCTCAAGTTCATCATAATCAATGAGTTCGGTTTTGGGATCAACGCCATAAGAAATCACGTTATAAAGCTGACCGGAAAAGTTAACGGAACTACCATGCGTCAAATGTCCACCAGCCGCCAGCTGCATACCAAGAATCGTATCGCTCGACTTTAAGAAGGCCGCATAGATTGCCATATTTGCCTGAGAACCGGAATGGGGTTGAACGTTGGCATGCTCGGCTTCAAAAACCTGCTTACACGCGTCAATGGCCATCTGTTCAATCTGATCAACAATCTCGCAACCAGCATAATACCGTTTCCCCGGGTAGCCTTCAGCGTATTTGTTGGCAAGAGAAGAAGACAGTGCTTGGCAAACATCAGGCAACGCATAATTTTCTGAAGCAATAAGATCAATCGTATGGTTTTGCCGATCCTGTTCGGCAATAATTAAATCAAAGATCTTTTTCACGGCGCCCCTTTGCATCAGATAAAATCAGCGGTAATTTTCCCATAATCGGGTTTTTCCCGCACAGCGCGTCCGCAGCAGCAATTTGCGCCCGGTCTTGTGATTCATAGGCAACCAAAACAGGAATGTGTACCGGCAATGAATACAGCAAAAACGGCGAGGCACACAAAACCATCATCACATTTTTGTTGAGATCATGCAGCAAATCAAGATCCGATAAAACCTGTGGCTCAAGTTTGCCGGCAAGCATACGCGCAGCCAATCCGCCAACCATGTAGAGCGGCGGAACATAGACATAAATGATAGTGTCGGAAGCTTGCAACAACGTCGCATAATTTTCGAGCCCCAATTCCGCGGGAATAAAATCAACTTCCTTGAAGGTCTTGAATTGTTGCATAAACGGATCCGCCTGACCCCGTGTCACCACGCGAATATCCTTGTGAAGGTCGGCAAGTGGAATTATGCCATGCTCATCTCTGACCACCGACATGGCGGCTTGGTATATTTGTTTCGCAAGCGCTTCATATTCATCCGTTCCAGCAGCAATATCGGCCCGCGCAGGCTCAATCAATTTTTTGCGTGAAAGTCCAAGCCATTCCTTGGCCTTGAGAATCTTATGGGCACGTTCTGTAAATGCTTGTTCAATAATCTGTTTATCATGCGATGAGACCGCCGGATTACTCATAATATCAACAAAATACTGCAAAGTTTCAGGGATGGCATCCGCGTAAATTAACAAATCATGCCCCGCTTGCAGCGCGCGAAGATTAATCTCAAGAGGACCGACATTGGGCAAAGCTTTCATAACCAACGCATCGGTCATAATAAGCCCTTCAAAATGCATGGTGTGTTGCAATAAATCCTGAATCAGCTCAGGAGACAAAGTCGCCGGCGTTCCGGAAGCATCAAAGGCCGGCACACTCAAATGGCCCGTCATTACCACAGAGGCTCCCTCATCAATTGCAGCCTGGAAGGGTGCAAGCTCAACATCAAACATACGTTGCCGCGTATGCTTGATCACCGGCAAAGCTTTATGTGAATCAAGAAAGGTATCCCCATGACCAGGAAAATGTTTAATGCAGGAAAGCACACCGCCCTCCTCGAGTCCCCTGATCATTGCCAAAGCTCTTGAAATAACTATTTCACGCGTTGCGCCAAATGACCTGATGTTGATAATCGGATTTTTGGGATTGCTATTAACATCAACAACGGGAGTAGCGGCAACGTGAACACCAATTGCCCGCGCTTGCCGGCCCATCGCAACGGCGGCCTGATAGATAAGCTCATGGTCCTGAACGGCCCCAAAGGTTGTGGCAAACGGCCATTGCATGCCATCAGTCAAACGCATTGCAGGACCAAACTCCAAATCCTGACCAACAAGAAGC